>Ga0209275_10000765_pt1 | contig 12792 bp, 10 predicted proteins | sample HubBroMetageREF2_FD_188344 | JGI IMG/M metagenome (GOLD analysis project Ga0209275, IMG submission 188344) | Reference soil microbial communities from the Hubbard Brook experimental Forest, New Hampshire, USA - Hubbard Brook CCASE Soil... | ecosystem: Environmental > Terrestrial > Soil >... | reverse complement strand
ACTTTCTAAATATCCCGTCCCGGATAAAAGCCGCGACTCAAGATTTCAAACGCAATCAGCTAACTGTACTGTCGAGGGTAATTCCAAGTGCCCGTTAGCCAAGACGCCGTAATGGAAACCGGGAGTGTGAATGAGACCGCGCCTTTCTGCGCACCCCAGGTGGAACAGATATCACAGAAAGCTCGTGCGGGCGCGGGATGGTCTCTCGGTAATCTGATTGGCAGGCAGTTGATTTCGCTGGCTGCGACGGCCGTTCTCGCGCGCGTGCTAGCGCCCGCCGATTACGGCCTTTTCGGAATGGTGGTTGCTGTCACGGCTCTCATCCAGTCCTTCACCGATCTCGGCCTGTCTTGGGCAACCGTTCAGCGCAAGGAAATCACACGAGCTCAAGTTGATTCTTTGTTCCTCATTAACGTTGTTTCAGGTTTGTTCTTGTGGGCGGCCTGCGCGTTCTCGGGCAAGTTTCTGGTTATGTTCTATCACCGCAGCGAACTCGCGGGAATCGCCAGTCTGCTGGGCGCGTCGTTCTTTTTTTCGGGCTGTGCCGCGCAGCCGCTGGCATTGTTGCGGCGGCAGATGCGCTTCAAGGAAATCACTCTTTACGATCAATGGTCTACTTTGGCTGGGGCGATCACAGGTGTTACCGCCGCTTTGAGTGGCTTCGGATACTGGGCTCTGGTGATTCAAATAGTGATGCAGCAGTTTGTATTCGCTCTGCTCCTTTTGTTGTTAGGTGATTACAGACCGAAATTTCCCCGTAATTCGCAGGGCGTTGCTGGTCTGTTGAGTTTTGGCGGATACATGGCGGGCTACAACGCCATTAACTATTTTTCGCGCAACCTGGATAACGTGCTGGTGGGCCGATTCTGGGGCGCGGAGCAGCTTGGATATTACTCGCGAGCCTATTTCCTGATGACCCTGCCAACTCTGCTGGCGTCGGGCATGTTGACTGCAGTCATGATTCCGGCGCTCTCTGCCTTGCAACATGATCATGCACGCATGGAAGCAGCGTTCCTGCGTTCGGTTCGATGGATTAGCCTGCTCGGTTGTCCAGTGGCGATGGGCCTTGCCGCTTGCGCCCCGGATTTTGTGAGGTTTATCTACGGCCTGAAATGGATGCCAGTTGTCCCCATGCTCCTTTGGCTTTGTATTGCAGGCGCGGTTCAGCCAGTGCAGGCAGCAGTGGGTTGGCTCTATGTCGTCACTGGTCGCAGTCGCGCAATGTTCATCGTTGGACTCGTTTCCAGTTCTCTGACAGTTGCAGCTTTTTTTGTTGGCATTCGCTATGGCGCGGTAGGCGTAGCGAAGGCATATGCGGTCGCCAACACTTGTCTGGCTTTGCCAGTTATGCTCCTGGGCCATCGAGTCGCAGGTTTGAAGTTGCGCCGGACCCTGGCCGAGGTGGTGCCGCTTTTTGCTGTTTCGATCGTCATGGCACTGTGCGTGGTGCTCACCCGAGTGCTGTCACAAAGCGCAGATTACCGAGCTAGACTCGCAGCCGAGATCACCGTAGGCGGTGCGGTTTATCTGCTTTGCGTTCGAGCGGGAATGCCCAATATGTGGCATGAGATGTACAGCACAACTGCTGCCTGGTCGCCAATTAGCCGCGGAGACCGGGAGCTAACGTGAGGACTGAACGGACTAAGCCGCTGTTCGCATGGTATTCGAATACATACCTGTCTCGGTCGGAAGTATTTACTTTTCGACAACTGTGCGGGATGCGTCACGCGGACGTCAAGGTTCTCGCGCAATGGACGGCGAATCTTGAGGAGTTTCCGGTCGCGTCGATTTACTGCGCCGAGAACGCCAGCAGTTTCCCCGGACGGGTTAAGAACGCAATTCTTCGACGTCTATCTCCCGTGCAGAATCGTTTTATGTTGTCTCCCTACGTTATCCGGAGACTCAGCAAGCACATAAGAGAAATATCTCCAGATCTCATCTATTGCGTCTTTGGCTGGAACGCATCGCAACTACTGGACGTACTCGACACGGAAGGTTGTCGCGAGGTGCCGCTCGTCTTTCAGGCTGCCGGGTCCGATATCAACGCAGCAGCCTCGATTGGCCCAGAATATGTTGCCAGGCTCCATAAGTCTTTTGACCGCGCTGCTTTGATTCTGTGCGTATCAAAGTTTCTTATGTCGAGAGTGCTGCAGGCAGGGGCGCCCGCCAGCAAAGTGAGACTTCACTATATGGGAGTGGATATCCCAACAGATAGGCACACTTCCCGTCCGCGACGAGGTGACAAATTCCGAATTTTGGCCGTGTCGAGGTTGTCTGCAGTCAAGGGTGTCCGGCATACCATTGGCGCTTTCGCAAGCGTAGCCGTCGAAATGCCGGACGCCGTCCTGGAAATAATCGGGGACGGAGAAGAAATGACAGCCTGCACGGAATTGGCAAAACAACTTCAAGTCGCTGATCGCATCGATTTCCGTGGTAGCCAGCCCGTCTCGGCAGTGTATGCCGCAATGCGAAAGGCAGACCTTTTCGTTCAACACAACGTGCGAACTGCGGAAGGGCAAGAAGAGGGCTGGGGGACAACGCCGGCCGAGGCTGCCGCACACGGCTTGCCCGTGATTGGCACAAGATCAGGTGGCGTGGCCGAGTCCGTACTGCATTGCGAGACGGGACTACTGGGCGAACCCGGCGACGAGAAAACCATGGCTGAGTCGATCCTGCAATTGTATCGAAGCCCGGAATTGCGCGATCGTTTTGGAGCGGCAGGCCGCGAACGCGCAAAACTGCTCTTTGACCTGGAAAAACAGAATCGGAAACTGGAGCAGATGTTATTCGAAGTCTGTGGTTACGCGGTTCCAGCAGCTCAGGAAACCGCGTACGCTGTGGCGCGATAATGACGATTCACGTTCACGTCATCGACGAACTTCGCACCGGTGGTGCCCAGACGCACCTGATCACGATGCTCCGGGAAGCCATTAAGTTCCCAGGCATCGAGCATGAAGTTGTGACCTTGTTTGGGGACGGAGAACTCAGCAGAGAAATCCGCGAACTCGGAATTCGCGTGCATGTTTTGGATTTGCGCCCGTATTTTCGCAATTGGGATTTCTTAGCCGCAATCGCCGAAGTTCAAACCTTGCTAGAAAGCCTTCGTCCGGACTTGGTGGAAGCGCACCTGACTTGGAGCCGTTTTATTGCACTGTTTGCCGCGTGGCGGGCGGGGGTCCGATTGCGAATCGGGTTTGAACAGGGCGATCTTTACATGAGTTCATGGAACTTTCGCATAGCGAATTTCTTCGCTCAAACACTGGCGCATCGCATTGTGGTTTGCAGCGAAGCACTCGGCGATTGGGTCCACCACACGCATGGCGTATCTCGCTCAAGACTGTTGGTCATGCACAACTGCGTCGACTTAGCTCGCTTTAAGAAAAACGGACCAAAGGCGAAAGATATTGAGTTTCCCCAAGGAACTACCGTGTTCTGTGCCGTCGGCACGCTTGGCCGCGGGGTCAACAAGCGTGTAGATGTCTGCGTCCGCGCGTTGGCAGAGGCGCGCAAGGCCGGTACAAACGCAGCATTGGTAATTTGCGGCGACGGCGAACAACGGAGCGAACTCGAAAACCTCGCGCAGACATTGGGCATTGCTTCCTACGTAAAGTTCCTGGGAACCCGCTCCGACATAGCTCAGGTGTTACGTGCCTGCCATGTGTTTTGCCATGCGGCGCCGTTTGAACCTTTTGGAATCGTGGCGATTGAAGCGATGGCGGTTGGACTCCCGATTGTCGTGCCAGACTCCGGGGGGATTCGGGAAATTGTGAACCACGGTGTGAGTGGTCTGCTGTACCCGGCATTGAATCATCATGCGCTCGGTGAAGCAATGGTCGCATTTGCTAACCAGCCCGCCTGGCGCGAATCCATGGGCATGGCCAGCCGCAAGATCGCGGAAGAACGGTTTTCAGTTCAACAGTATCTTTCGAAGCTCTATCAGGCATATGGCATTGCTGTTGCTCGCACCGCAGCAGCGGTAGGAGCTAGCGCGTGAAGCGCTCGGTGCTCATCGTCACGCCTTTCTTTGCGCCTCAAAACCACGCTGCAGTGTTCCGTGCTTACAAGTTGGCGAAGTACCTTCCACAGTTCGGTTGGAAACCAATCGTCCTCACGGTGGACACGCAGTACGAATTCAATGAAGACAATGCCCTGCTCACTGATTTGCCGGCTGAAGTAGAAGTGATACGCACACGATATATCGAGCCTACTTTAAGAGGCGTACGAATGGCGCTGGGCGGGCGCGATAGAACATTCAAAGCTACGAGATCAGGAAACGCTGCGGGAAAGAACTTTCATCTAACTGCAAGTCGTAGTTCCACTGCCCGGAGAGCTTATCAATCTTTGGTCGCGAATTGGCTGCAGCTCCCCGATGCCTATTGGACATGGGCGAATACGGCAATTGTCGCGGGAACGAAACTCCTCAAAGATCGTGAGATTGGTGTTGTGTTTACCAGTGCCCCACCCTTTTCTTCGCTCGTCGTCGGAAAGGCGCTGCAGAACGCCGGCGCGCAATGGATTGCCGATTTTCGGGATCCACTAGCGTATACGCAACGATTATCAAGCGAAACGGCTCGAGTCTATCACCAGCAACGGAGCATTGTGATAGGCAGTCTTGAAAACGCGGATGCCGTCAGTTTGGCTGCTTCCAGTTTCCGCAGCATCTATTTCGACATGTTTGGCAAGCGTGGCGTCGACCCCGTCTTCATCCCCACGGGAATGGACGCGGATCTGGTGCCCACCGCTGATGAGGTTACGCTACGACATCCATACCTCATATTCGCGGGAGAATATCTCTCAGATTATGACGCCGCGTTCCTTGAAGCATTTGAATCTGCGGTCAAAACACCGGACGTCGAAAAGACAGGATTCAAATTGTTGATCGTAGGCACGCTGGAACTGAACCGCACTCGGGTGATGCCACTGATCGACAGGTTGAAACTGCAGCACCACGTTGAGTTCGTAGACCAAAAGCCACAACGCGATGTGTACAAATTGTTAAAGGGGGCGCACGCCGGCGTACTCATCCCTGGTGCTCACGCATATTGGTGGACGACATTTGCCAAGATGACTGACTGCATTGGAATGCGCAAGCCGGTTGTGGCCGTGGTCCCTGACCCGTCGGAAGCCCGCACCGCTTTGACCCGCAGCCGGCTCGGCGTTTTTCTTGATGGCTCTCGCGAACAGCGGGCGAAGACTCTGACTGACTTCTTATTGGGTAAGCACAAATTGCCAACTCCTGACGAAGACGAATGCGAACGCTACACCGCGCGCCATCAAGTCCAGTCTTTTGTGGAATTGTTCGAGTCTCTATCAGCACGCAGCCCGGTTTTTCGGCAATGACTTTCCACAGACTTGCGCGTGTCGCGTTTCTATTTCTCAGCAGTACCGCAGGTTTTGCAGGATCGGCTTTCGCTCCCCCCAAAACGTTTTATATCTCCTCAAGTTTTGGGAACGACGCCAATGACGGCGAAAGTCCCGAGAAGGCTTGGAGAACTTTGACGAAGATCTACATGAAAACGTTCTCACACGACACATTTCAACCAGGCGACAGCATCTTGCTGAAGCGTGGAGATCAATGGGATGGCCAGATCCGCCTGCAAGGCAACGGTACAGCACAAAAACCGATCACGGTCGGCGCCTATGGTGACGGTCCAAAGCCGCTGATCTACGGCGACAACCAGAACGCACGCTGGGAGCCTGTTGCCGGGCATAGCGGAATCTACACCGTCGATATGGGGCAAGGAAGCATTCTCGGATCTATTTTTGTGGACGGAAAGGCATTGAAGGCGATCTTCCCCGCCGGATCCTTGAATCGCGATGAGGACACGGAGATATTCCTCGGGAGATTGCAATCAGGGACACTGGCAGGACAGGCTGGTGGCCGCCTTTGGATTCGAACGGCTGACAACAGACCGCCAAATGAAACAATTCGTATTTTCCGAACTGCGGGCATTTCTGTTGCCAATTCCACTTATGTTCAGATTGAGAACCTGGATATCGAGCGTTCTTATACTGGCATCGATATATCGAACTCACAACATGTGCTCGTCCATCACAATGACCTGCAGGATGTTCTGGGAATCGGCATCTACCTTCGATCAGGAGATGTCGACTGCCGGATCGAAAGCAACACGGTTTTTCGCAGTGGCAACACTGCCCTATATGTTTTGAAAGGCTCGAACAATACATTTCGCGATAATTGGGTGTCGCATGTGGATCCCAACATTCTGGGAATTCATGTGAGCGGGGACGGCATGGGCGTCGGCTTGCAGGAATCTCAGAAGAGCCTGGTCGAGTACAACTACTTTGCCCATAGCGGGGGAATGGATTTTTACTACGAACAAGGCAGCACGGTTCGCTACAACTATCTTTTTGAAGTGCGGTCGGCCGGCGCCCCGCATGGAGTGAATCTCAGCGTATATGGAAACATTTACAACCTCGGCACTCCGGCGGGACAGCCCCGAGCCACAGGAGTAAACGCAGCAGCTACAGGCCCGGGAACAATCAGCATATTCAATAACACGATCTTCAATGCGTCCGGCTATTTTCTGATGGGCTCCTCAGACAAAGGCGGCAAAATCATATTTTCAGACAACATTGCATTTTCGGCGGAGTCCGGAATTGCGATGACTGCCTTCGGCGCCAATGTGGCCTCGAATCATAATTGTTTTTGGACTCACGGCCAGCCGGTTTTTCGCTACAACAATGCGAACTTCTCCTCCCTCAAAACCTATCAGGCAGCAAGCGGTCTTGATCGAGACTCTATTTTCGCCGATGCGCAATTTATTAGCTCGACGCCGGCTACACCGCTTGATTTCCGTATCGATCCAAGCTCCGCATGCGATTCGGCTGCCGTGAATATTCTCACGGACGAGCCGACCAACGGCCGCACCTATGATCACGACCGCTCCAAGAGCGAGCCGGTCATTGGAGCCTTCGGGGTAAACAAGGAGGCAAATCAATCTGCATTCGCTGCGCAAACCTGCTCCTCTCATTGTTTTCTACATCCGTTTGCGGTTCCGAACGGGATCTATCTCGTACGTCTGAAGTTCGCTCCCAGAATCCTAGACGAACAAAAGCCTGAGTTCAGTTTTGTTTTGAATGGAAGGAAAGTATCAGCGGAATTCAAGCCTTCCGAAACCGTCAACCCGGATGCGCCTCTTCTGCGCGACTTTCTTGTGCGTCCGGGCGATCCACAGATTTTGCTGGGACCGGATGCAACCACCGACACATCCCTGGTCGACGAAGTAGAAGTTAGGCCATTCGATACAGTGCATGGCGAAGGACCGCAAGTCATTCCCTGGTAATTCTGAACATCCTCAAATGACAGCATCAAGCCCACGCGAACTTCTTCTGTTCGCCTTTGAATACCCGCCGGTTTCTGGTGGAATCGCCAGACTGTGCGAAGGAATCGGCGAGACATTGGGTCGCGGTTCTTCGAACTCTCGCGTGCTCACGCAGGATTGCGCCGCTCCGATTCCTGATCCCGGGTTGCAGCAGATCCGTGTCAACTCGCGACGCCCCATACGCGAGTGGCTCGCCTTTCAATGGTTGCGGAAGCAGATGCGCAAAGCTTCTTCGATTCGACAGACCACCATCTGTGGAGTTTGGTATCCCGAAGGCGTGATTGCGTATCTCGCCGGAGTCCGCCCACTGGTCATTCTCGCCCATGGAGCCGAGCTCCTGCCACCCGTACATCGTTGGAGGCGGCCTTCGTGGAATGCTTTGCAGCGTCTCGTTCTGGAAAATGCAAACCTCGTGATTGCCAACAGTGAATACACGCGGCAACTCGTCTCCGGAGTGGCTCCCAAAGCACACGTCGAGACAATTCCCCTGGCAGTTGATCCCGATCGCTTTGCGCCGGGAGATCGCGACGCCGCAAAATCGAAATTTGGCGTCACGGGCAAGAGAGTACTTTGCACTGTGTCTCGCATTCATCATTACAAGGCCCATGACACTGTGTTGCGCGCGATTGCAAATCTTACTCCGGATGAGCGCAAGCAACTTGTGTATCTGGTCGTGGGCACTGGACCTTACGAAAGAGAGTTGAGAGAGCAAGCGGTCAAACTCGGAGTTGAATCTCATGTACGTTGGCTGGGATTTGTTTCCGAAGAAGACTTGCCACAGATCTATTGGGCGTCCGACTTGTTTGTACTCTGCACTCGGGAGGCTCCCGAAGAGCGGGCGGTTGAAGGGTTTGGTCTGGTATTTCTCGAAGCGCAATCTTGCGGCACTCCGGTTGTTGGAACTCGGAACGGCGGAATTCCAGCGGCCATTCGAGAAGGCAGCGGTGGATGGCTGATTGAACAGGACGACAGTCAGACGCTTGCAGACCTTATTCGTGAACTCGTACGTTCGCCTGACTCATTTCGTATTGCCGGAGCGCAGGCCCGGCAGCGCGTACTCACTGATAGCACGTGGGAGCGCTATGGGCAACGCCTCGCTTCGGCCCTGCAAAGCGCCGGAATTTAAGATGGACAACCGAAAAGCACACATGGGTTTCAGCGGCCGCCTCCCCTCGTTGGATGGACTACGCGCGCTTTCCATCGGCATGGTGGTGTTGGGACACTGCAGTGCAACAGTCAGGCCCATCAACCCTGGCGCTGCCTCGGTACTCGGTTTCATCGGAGCGGGCCGTCTTGGGGTTTCCATCTTTTTCGTTATCAGTGGCTTTCTTATTACGACACTGCTGGTTCGCGAGCACTTAAGCACACACACGATCAGCCTCAAAGACTTTTACATCAGGAGAGCATTCCGGATCTTTCCAGGATTCTATGCCTATTGGCTGGTTGCCTTGGTTTTGACCCTGCTTGGGTATATACATTTGTCGCACTCCGACCTGATTAGCGCTGCGACTTATGTCTGGAACTACGTTCCTCGCAAAGTCGACACCTGGTTTCTTGGCCACACGTGGTCCTTGAGCGTTGAGGAACAATTCTATTTACTTTGGCCGCTGACGCTGAAATTTTCTGGCCCGAAAAGTGGAAAGTGGGCAGCACTCGGAGTGGTAGTTGCCGCGCCATTCATCCGTGTCGGCTCATATTTTCTTCTTCCCTCGACGCGGCCTCGTATCGGAATGATGCTACAGACGCGCGGGGATTCATTGATGATCGGGGCATTGCTGGCGTTGGTATGCCTGAATGAAGATCATCTGCGCATTCTAAAACGATTGGCCAGATCATGGCTCATCCCAGTCGCATCACTGTGCTTTCTAGTTATCGATACGTCGCTGACCGCGCGTTTCAAAGGTGCATATCTCCTGCCGATCGGATTTTCGCTGCAAAACCTCATCATCGTTTTGCTGATCGCTCATGTTGTCTTTTATGAGAAAACTTTATTAGGGCGGATACTCAATAATCAAGTGGTCGTGCACGTCGGGCTGATTTCCTACAGTCTGTATCTTTGGCAGCAATTATTTCTTACGACGAACAATACCACCTTTACTGGAATGTTCCCCTGGAACATCGTCTGCGCGTTCGTTGCAGCGGAACTCTCCTATTCGGTGCTTGAAAAACCATTTTTGCGATGGCGCAATCGGTTCTCGACTGCCCCAGAAAATGCGGCAGCACCTGAAAGCATTCCTCTTGAGCCGGAGAGCGGGTGCCTCGCAGCATCGGCTTCCGCCTAAAGTTAAATGTCCATGGATCAACAAAAGCAAGGAATTTCGGTTGTCGTACCCACGCTGAATCGGGGATCGTTTTTGATCGATACCCTTCACGATTTGCTCGCACAAGAGCACCGGCCGCTCGAGATCCTGGTCGTGGATCAGTCACGCGAAGAAGATCCGGCGCTGTTACGTCTGATTCTTGAGCATTCCAACCTGCTTTCTTATCACAAGGTGCCGTTTCGCGGATTGCCCCCGGCGCGCAACTATGGATGGCAGCAAGCCAAGTACGAAGCCATTGTTTTCGTCGACGACGATATACGCTGCGGGCCTTCGCTCGTGAGCGAACATCTTCGTGGATTGACCCAACCAAATATCGGCATGGTCGCGGGTGCGATCGAGGAGCGAGCATCTCTCAGGGAAAACACTCCGACGCCGGGTCAGTTCAACTCCTGGACAGCGACCCCCACGCGCGGTTTTAGCCCGACAGATGATTGTCTCGTAGACCATGTTCCGGGGGGCAATTTCTCCGCATGGCGCTGGGTGCTCGAAGCAGCGGGAGGATTCGACGAGGCGCTTGTAGTCGGAGCCGCCCTGTATGAAGAGACCGAACTCTGTCTGCGGGTTCGGAAATCCGGCTTCGATATTTATTTCAATGGAAGCGCCCTTTTACAGCACTTGGCCGCCGGCGACGGTGGATGCCGAGTTCGTGATGTCCCAGAATACGTGGAATCGCTAGCCCATAACCGCGCCATTCTGATCGGCCGTCATCTGCGATGGTTTCAAACTCCAGTTGCATACCTTCGACTTATCCTGCTCTTCATTTCTTATGCAGCGCATTATCACACTCTGAGTGTATTCCGGGCGGGACTTGCCGGATTCCTGAAAGGTATGCAGGCCGCCAAACAGCCTCCAATGTGCAGCCACTATACCGCCGAGGTGCCCTCGTGAAACGGCTTTGGCTGTTTTGTTTTCCGTTGCTTTTCATGCCCAATGCCGGTTTCTCACACCGAACCGACTTTGGCGTACTCGAAGTCTGTGACTGGCTGATCGTGCCATTCATCATTCTGCTGCTTATCGTTCCCTCTGCGAAGTACGAGCAGCGAGTCGCTAAATTGAGCCCCTTTTTGTGGGGCTTTTTGGGCTGGGCATTGTTGTCGACATTGTCCATTCACTTTCGATATGAGTACCTCGACGACGTTCCCGTTCTCGTTGGCTGTTGCCTGAAGCTAGCCAGGTTGGCGCTCTACGTAATCGCAGGTGTTCTTATTGCCAAAAAGCTTGGGGATCCAAGGGTGCGAGGCGAATGGACGTGGTCACTGCTCGCGGCCTTAGTCGTCCTTAGCATCGGCTTGCTGGCAAGCGCGGGAGATTCGGGTGCGCAGCCAACCGACGTCCTCGAAGGATACAAATCCTACAACGCCGTTATCGTTTCAGTGGCGATTCTGTGTTCTTACATTGCGGGGTTGTGGATCGACAATGTGGGCAGTCGCAATTGGAGAAAATGCGCCAGCATCGCAATCGCTTTCGCGGTCTGCTCGGTTTTCACATCGAGTTCACTTTCGAGCCATGGACGAGGCGGATGGCTCGCCTTCGCCACGGGGTTTGGTTACATCCTCTGGAAAAGGACGTCGCCCCTGAAGTCTCTGATGATCATTATCATCATTGGCCTGGCATCAATCGCCGCGTATGAAACTCTTCCCAATTTCAGGTCTGTTGTTGACTTGACGCTCTCCCCTTCCGACGACGCGGCCCTACAGTCGGTGGACGATGGTGCCCGTATATCGACATGGATTCACGAAGGCCCCAAGCTGATCGACGCTCCACTTGCGGGCACGGGATTCTACCATCGAGGAGCAGTTTCGGGTTTGTGGGACACGGGATCGCATAATTTCTTTCTTCAGATGTTCCTGGAGACTGGCGTCGTTGGGGGCATCCTCCTGATATCTATCTGCGTGCTTATTTGGCGACAAGCCGGGCTGGCGGCCATGAATCGCAACAGGAGCAGCGTTGCCACTCGGGCGGCCTTGATCACAGCGCTCGCAGGGGGCATGAGCGGTGAATACTATTACGGTGGCGTTAGCGTTCTGGTAGTCTTCGCCGCCTTCGCGATGGCCGGTGCGCTTCCCACCGCCGAAGTCGTTTTCATGACCGACAAAATAGGCTCGCAAATTTTGCGATGGCGGCGGCAGGCCTCATGAGGCCTCTGATCTCCGTTGTAATGCCATTGTTCAATGCCGCCGGCACATTGCCTCTGGCGCTCGCATCTCTCCAGGCGCAAACCTGCGAGGCATGGCAATGCATCGTCGTCGACGATGGCTCAACGGACAATCCCGAGCGCGTCATCCAGCCGGTTGGCGACTCCAGAATCCAATTCCATCGCCTCGACCGCAACCGGGGCCGCGGCTATGCTCGTCAATATGCATTGGAAATCGCATCTGGCAAGTACATTGCATTTCTTGATCCCGATGATTGGCTCTATCCAAGTAAATTTCTAGATCAGGTGGCGTTGCTTGAGTCTGAGCCAGAAGTTGCCTTGGTAAGTACGGCGATGGCCATATCGAACACGAGTGATCAATTGGTAGGGGTGCGAAAGACAAACCGGAGCGTTGTGCATCCTCCCATGAAACATCCGGGGATGCCAGCTTTAGCATTTGCGCCCTCAATGATCATCGCCGACCTAGCCAAGCAAACCGGTTTTGACATTTCCTTCCCGATCGCCGAAGACGCTGACTTCCTGTTGCGGGCATTGCTTGGTAAACCATTCGCGGTTCTGCCGGCCCCATTGTACGTTTATCGCGAACAGGGCTCGACCACGCCCAATAAAGTTAGCTCTGCTCTGGACCACTGTTGCAGGATGTTCCAAAAACAATTTGATCAGTACCCGTGGGACAGCGCGGTCGAGATCGCCAAGGCCCGGGCAAAGCAGGTTCTCTATCACTCGGCCGCGACCCTCGGAATGTGGGATCACCTAATCGCACGCCGTTCTCAAGCTCCGACCGATTTCGATTGCCAGCAATATCGGGATGCGTGGCTAACCGTCTCCAGTATCGCGGCTGGCTATAGACTCGCGGTTTGATCTACCGGCTTGGCATCACAAATCTAATTACAACACTTACAACTCAATGACTACCGCAGCAGTTCGTCAGAGAATCGGCTCACCCATTGCGCAAACCGCTTTGCCGTTC
>Ga0209275_10000763_pt1 | contig 12818 bp, 9 predicted proteins | sample HubBroMetageREF2_FD_188344 | JGI IMG/M metagenome (GOLD analysis project Ga0209275, IMG submission 188344) | Reference soil microbial communities from the Hubbard Brook experimental Forest, New Hampshire, USA - Hubbard Brook CCASE Soil... | ecosystem: Environmental > Terrestrial > Soil >... | reverse complement strand
AAAGTGGATTCCGGCGTTCCGATCATCTCTGTCGATGATGCCGCATGGATTTCAAAACTTTATCCTGTTGCGGCTCCTGCCCCTGCGGGAAAAACGAGTTACAGCTCTGCCTACGGCACCATTACCGGTACTGTGTTCTTCAGCGACGGTATGACGCCGGCACAGGGAGTAAACATCATTGCGCGAAGCAGCGTGCTGCCCAGGCGCAATGCAGCCTCCGCTGTTTCCGGTGATCTATTCACTGGCAATCCCGGACAAACCGCGACCTGTGTCGACCCAACCAATCCTACTTCCGCAACGTGTTCCAACCTGGGCGATCCTCTCGGTTCGCGCGACCCAACTCTTATTGGCCGTTTCGAGATTCCTTTGCCGCCCGGCACTTACACCATATCCGTTGAATCCGTTTACGCAGGATTTACCGGCGGTTCCAGCTTGACTCCTCTCGATCCTCCTATTCCCATGCCCGGAACTTACTCTTCAGGTGCGCCAGTGAGCGTGAAGGCTGGAGCGGCCACCACTTTCAATATCACCTTGACCGGCACGCCCCAACGTTTCGATGCCTTTGAAAGCGCCTATTTACTTTTGCCTGACACCCGCGTGCTTTGGCTCCGCCGCGACCAGTTGATGCGGACTTTGGAATCGTGAACACCCGCCGCGCAAATTCGCTTGCACTGGCTTTTTTCTTTGGCTTGACCATCGCCTCTGCCGTCGGCTGTGGTGGTAACGCCGGCGGATCGTCGTCTGCACCACCTCAAACCTCGCCGCCGGCAACGCTCACGATTGTCACTCCCTCGCCTCTGCCAACTGCGGTTTGGAATCAACCGTACTCCCTGAAATTTCAAGCTACTGGCGGCACCGTGCCATACAGTTGGAGTCTGCAAGGCACGATTCCCGGCATATCTCTGTCTGCAGACGGCACACTTAGCGGAGCCGTCGCGCAGCAATATACGTTCATCGTTACCGTCACTGTCACCGATTCCAAAGGTGTCACCGCCTCAGAGTCCGTCGAACTCGATACCGTCGGTCCCCTTGCTTTCCAGACAATCTCTCCACTGGCCGACCAGAACATTGCACTTCCTGTTTCTATGTACGTAGCTGTCACTGGAGGAAGACAGCCCTATACCTTCTCGCTTGCGGCTGGCTCCAGCATGCCGCCAGGCTTAAACTTTTCTAACGGCAACGCCGTTGGCCTTATCCAAGGCACCCCGACAACCCCCGGAAAATATTCGTTCACCGTGCACGTGTCCGACAGTTTTAGCCCGCCCTTCCAGATCTCCCAAACCTTCACCATGAATGTTCTCAATGGAGTCGTGGTTCCCAACTCGACTCTTCCCGATGCGGTGCAAAACGTGCCGTACAGTGAGCAGATCAAGGTCTTCGGTGGCACACCTCCGTACCAGTTCGCGCTCTATCCATTTTCCGCCACACCTTCGGGATTGACTCTCAACACCAGCACGGGCGTCGTTTCGGGGACGCCTATAACTACCACGCAAAATACAAATACGATGTACATGTACATCACCGATTCCGCTCCTACCCCGGCCACCATTCAAGCCTACATTTCCATCAATGTTCAGCCGCCGCTGGCTTTCCAAACCACTTCTCTTCCCGACTCGGTGCGCGGTTTGAATTATGGCGGGAGCCTGAACATCCTTGGAGGACGTGCGCCCTATACAGTAACTGTTTCTTCCGGCGCGCTTCCAGACGGTCTAAGTCTTGCGAAAACGCCATACAACCCTTATTTCAATATCACCGGCTCCCCAACCAAAGACGGCTCCTTCCAATTCATCCTGAAGGTTTCAGACCCCTACGAAACACCGAATACCGCGACGCAAAGTTTTACAATTAGGATTAGCGATCCGCTCACTTTAAGCGGGCCAGGCATAGCCCAGATCCTCTATGACCAAAGCTACTCAACAACCTTTCCTGCAAGTGGTGGTATTCCTCCCTACACCTGGGCAATGGATACCATTCCGCCGGGCTTCGCCTTCGATACCACTACTGGTACCCTCAGTGGCACCGGGACCGCTGGCAGTTGGACCGCTCCCAACGTGTCGGTTCAAGACAGCAGCAATCCCCCGCAAATCGCCAGATATTATTCGTTTGTTCTCGACGTTTACGGCAAACTCACCATTCTTCCCAGTCTGTTGCCTCCAGTCGCGACCGCTGGCAATGTTGTATTTGGTTTGCCCTCTACCGGTGGAGCTGCTCCTTTGCAGTGGTCGCTCGCTTCGGGCACGCTTCCTCCTGGCCTGACCTTTGGCACCAGCGGAGATATTGGATTGATGTCCGGCTGGCCTTCAACCGCGGGCTCTTACACTTTCACGATTGGGCTTTCGGATGGCAACACCGGCAACCTTCATCAAACGACCTCGCGACAGTACACGCTAGTCGTAAAGCCTCCGGCGCAGCTCACCCGTAATGATTCGCCATCGGAGGCGACTCCCATCTCCACGATGTCTCTACTCGCATCGATCAGCCCGTACAACGATCCCAGCACCGCCGGCCCCGACGTGGACTACTACTCAGCCAGCGCTGCTCCCGGAACCATCGTGCAGCTATACGTTTCCCCAAATAACGATTTCCACCAGCCACCAGCGCCTAATTCTTTGCAGCCGATTCTCGAAGTTACAGACTCTACTGGAACGCGCTATCAAACCTGCGCTCCGTCGCAGACTCTTCCTGGCCAGCTCTACAACTTGCCTTGTGTTAATAATCTTCCCGGAAGTGCCACATACATTCAGAGTGAATACTACGGCTTCCAGGTTCCGGGAACCGGCACCGCTCCGGTCACATTCTACGTTCGCGTATCCGACCAACGCGGCGATGCGCGCCTCGATTTCATCTACACTCTCAGCATCTACGGCGTGAATTAGATCATTCCGCCCCCGCAGTTTACCTGCAGTGCCCCACACGTCGTCTTCACGTGTGGGATTTTCTCCAACAACCTCGAAACTCGGGGACTGTCCCGAATTTCCCCCGGTTTCCAAGTCGTAGCCTCAAAGAAAGGGCGGGAGAGTGCTTCCCCCGCCCGAATCGGATGGATTAGGTCTCACCAAATGGATTGACCGCGAACAGCGGCTCTGATTGTCAGAACCAAGCCCGTCACGATTCCGGCGCTTAGGAAGAACCAGAATGTCACCCAACTTGCGCGATACCAGTGGCTTCCCCAAGGCCAGCCCCCTGGTACAAAGCGGGTAGGAGGTATGATCGCCCTGAGAACGAACGCCAGCACGATGAGAATTGCGGTCACGATGGACAACGCTCTGGCCATAACTTTCCGCTCCTTCGCCTGCTGGGTCAATTGCAAGCAAGCGGTGTCGTGGCGGGTGGCGCACCGTTCGCCTCGACTCCTGGGTGGCCTACCCTTTGCGGGTTTGGCTCATGCAAAGGGTAGGTCCGTTTTATCAGGATGACATACCTCTAATCCTCCGCTCAGACAAAGTCCACCGCCAACATTCCTTCTCCTGTCGCATAATGTCAGAAAATGCAAATCGCCTCTACCCGTCACCCGTCGCAAATTCTTCGGCGTAACCCAGGAGCCCACCCTTTGCAAAAAACGAAAGCGCAAAAGTTAGGCCACCCCGTTTCACCTTCTAGCACGTTCCCCCTCTTTCTTCAGTGATATCCTCCCAACGTGCCCCGCAAATCCCAGCAAAGCATGCGCCACCCGGCGAGATCGACTTTGGATAGCCTAAACTTTGCACGCACTTTGCAAATTCCAGTACTCGAGCATCGCGGTAACGTTCCCTCTGTCCCCAGATTCCGATGAGGTTCTCTCGGGCAGCATCGTCGGGGGACTGGTTAATGCCGAAACGGGGACGTATCATATCCACATGTTGAAGAGAGATCTCCCCGTTACGCATTGCACCCAATGCGGGGGCGCAGGTTACAACAGTAAAGTGGCAGACCGTCGTTGTTGTAAAAGCAACGCCGGAGAACGCTGCAACGGCACTAACGCAAGTGCCTCCAACCGTGCCGATTGGCAAGATTGTTCCTACTGTGAAGCGACCGGATATTACCGCAATAAAGACTGCCCGCAATGCCAAGGTGTCGGCTATCTTTTCGTGCGCCCGACAGAAAAACAGGCTGTCGCTTAAGCGAAATTGCTCCTGCCAGCACCGAAGTTATTCTCCCGCCAGGATTCGAGCGACCTCCTTCCACGTCGATCGCACACCACTATCATCCGAAGGCGCGCGCAAGCTCAGACTTGGCAGGCAACCGCTGACGGCCTATACTTCCCTCTCGCGCCCACGGATGCTGGAAGAGCACAAGGTATGGCGTTGATTTCTTTCAGCACTCCTCACCGATCAGCCAGCCGCTCTGTCGGCTTCACTTGAATTTCCGCCTAGAGGCGCCCGGCGGTCGCCTCCCGATTTCCGCCACACACTGAGACATTAAATTGCATTAGCCCGCAATCACAAGAGTCTCTTATCGTCATAGAACTGCGTGCTTGATCAGAGGAGGATCCATGCCGGACATCCAGGCCGCCTTAGCTGCAAACGAAAAGCTTTCGCAGGAAATGCTCCGTGCAGGCGGCGACTCGATCGACCAGTCGAGGCAATTCCCGCGGGGAAACCTGGCAGCGCTCGGCAAGTCCGGTGTACTCGGCCTGCTGATCCCCGCGCAATACGGAGGAACCGGTGCAGGGCTCGCCGAAATGTCGCAGGTTCTAGCAGTGCAGGCGCAGAGCTGCGCATCCACGGCCATGGTCACGCTTATGCATTTCTGCGCGACTGCCGTGATCGCCGCCAAAGGCAGCGATGCTCTGAAGACGGAGATCCTGCCGGCGTGCGCCCGCGGCGAACATATCACCACACTGGCTTTCAGCGAGGCAGGCTCCGGGGGCCATTTTTACGCGCCAGTTAGCGAAGTGCGCCTAAACGGCGGGAAGAAAACGCTCAGCGCGGCCAAGAGTTTCGTCACCAGTGCCGGGGAGGCGGACAGCTACGTCGTCTCCGCACGCAAAGTTGCAGCCAGCGCGCCCACTGAGACCAACCTCTACCTGGTCTCCAAGAACACAGCAGGATTATCAACACAAGGGCATTTCGAGGGGCTGGGGCTCGCCGGCAATGCCAGCGCGCCAATGTCGCTAACCGATGTGCCGATCGATGACGCCGCGCGCTTGGGGCCGGAAGGCAGCGGGTTTCAAAGCATGCTTGAAGTTGTGTTGCCACATTTCCAAATCGGCGTTGCTTCGGTTTCCATAGGCCTGGCGAAAGCGGCGCATCAAACGATTGTCGGACGCATGGCGGCACGCAAATACGAACACGCCGGTGGCGCCGCGCTCGCATCGATCCCGCGCGTCCAATTCCTCGTTGCTGAGATCACGCTTGCGGTGAATTCCGGCGAAGCCTACTTGCGGGAAACAATTCGCAAGACTCTGGCCGCTGATCCCGCAGCGATGCTCGATGTTCTTGGTGTCAAAGTTGTTGCCGCGGATGCCTGTCTGGCCGCTGTTTCTCGGGCGATGACCCTGGGCGGCGGATGGGCATTCGGTCGGCGTGGAGGCCTTGAGAGAATTTTCCGTGACGCGCAGGCGGCGGCCGTGATGGCACCGTCGAGCGACGTTCTTAAAGATTTTATCGGCAAGGCGAGTCTCGGGCTCCCGCTGTTCTAGCGGCGCGCCGAAATTTGCAGAGGAGGAACAATGTCGAAGTCATCCGCAGGCGAACCGCTGCGCATTGGAGCCGTGGCGTACGATCCAAAAGTGGTGACGATTTGGGAGGGATTCAAAGAATATTTTGCCAAACATGGAGTGGAAATCGATTACTTCCTCTATTCGACGTACGACGCTCAAGTCGATGCAAACCTTTCTGGCGTCGTGGACGTCGCGTGGAATTCGCCGCTGGCCTGGGTGAAAAGTCAGATCGCCAGCCGGCGAGCTTGCCGCGCCATAGCCATGCGCGATTCCGACCGGGACCTCACGACGAAAATCATTGTGCGCTCCAATTCGACTCTTTCCGCGCTGACCGATCTGAAGGGCAAGACGCTGGCGGTTGGCGCATCGGATTCTCCGCAGGCCACACTGATACCGCTGGGGATGGTGGCCCAGTCCGGCGTCGATTTACAACGCGATTGTCGCGTCCTCTACCACAACGTCATGGTCGGCAAGCACGGCGATCATGTCGGCGGCGAGCGAGACGCCGCAAAGGCGCTGGCTTCTGGCGCTGCAGATGCTGCCTGTGTCCTGGACGCAAATTACGCCGTATTCATCAACGAAGGCACCCTCGATCCGGGCACGACGCGCGTGCTCGTTACCACTGCGCCCTTCGACCACTGCAATTTCACGACGCGAGACGACCTGCCAGCGCACCGCGTGAAGCCGTTTCTCGATACCCTGCTGGGGATGTCATTTCACGATCCGGAGATCCGCGTCTTAATGGAAATGGAGGGATTGAAGAAATGGCTGCCGGCGCGGACCAGCGGTTATGCGCAGCTGGAAAGTGCCGTCGAGCGTTTCAATTTTTACGGGGCCTCCGCTTCGTCGGCGGGAAGCTGAGAATTCCTCCGGCTATCAATCATGCCCGACTCCACGCCTAAATTCCGGCTTGATCTGGAGGACTTGGCGCTGTACGAAGGGGCGACAGTTCTGCTGCGCCGCACTCTTTCGCAATTGGCCGCGGGTGATTGGTGCGAAGTTCACGGCGATTCGGTGGAATTCGCCAGCCAACTCGTGGCCTGGTGTCGAAAGGAAGGGCTTCGCTGCGAGTCAGTGCAAGGGGTCGCTGGAATGTCCCGGATCGAATCCCCTGGGCCTGCTCCGGTGGTTCATACTTCGCGCGTTGAAGTTTGCGAAACCGCCCCGCTGAACTGGGGGATTGCACCGCGCGGCGCACGTATCGAACAAGGTGGACCCGACTTCGGATTTACCCTACGCCAGAAACGCGACGTGTGGGCACGCGAGCTGAGCACGATCTACTCGCAGGCGACTGCGAATCAGTGGTCGGCTTCTCGCGACATTCCTTGGGGCGATCTTCCGAAGCTCTCCTCCGAAGTCGAATCCGCGGTCGGGCAGATCATGACTTTTCTCACCGAAAATGAATTTGCCGCTCTGTACGTTCCGGCCCGCTTTATACCGCGCATCCATCCGCATTACATCGAGGTCGTGCAAGTGTTGGCTATGCAGATTGTGGACGAGGCTCGCCACGCCGAAGCCTTCACACAGCGCGCCGAAGCCGGCGGTGCAGGTCTCGGCACTACCGCGAACAGTGGGCAGCTCTCTCTGAAGACTCTGCTCGAAGAACCAGATTTTTCGACGGCGACGTTTCTGCTTTGCGTTATGGGCGAAGGCACATTTCTTACGCTGCTAAAATTTCTCGGTGAACACGCGCCTGATCCGGTGACCGCCACTCTCGCGCGACTGGCTCATCGAGACGAAGCGCGTCATGTGGCGTTCGGCACTGAACACATGCGGTATATTTTCGAGCGCGAGCCCGACGTGCGGCTCTCGATGGCCACCGCAGTCGAGCGGCGCAGTCAGATGCTCGCGTCAATCTCGGGACTAAGCTCCTACGTACACGATGCACTGGTGGTTTTCGCCGGGGGCGGGATTTCGGTCCCGCAGATACGCAAAGGTTCGCGGCATGTGGCCGAATTGCAGCGCGAGATGGATCGCACGCGGCGGGAACGTTTGCAGTCGCTCGGCTTCGAGCCTGCCGCAGCGACCGCGATGTCCGCGTATCATACCAAGAATTTCATGTAAATCGAGCTTTCCGACTCAACTTGTGATTGGTCGGGAAATCGGAAAAGTTCGGTCCCAGAACCCACTTCTCCGGTCAAAAAAACGTCAACGGTCACGGCTCTGGGAATCCAGCGCGAGGGTGTGCTTGAGGACGCCAACACCCCAAGAAAAAATCTCTTGCAACGGCCGACCTCGTTAGAGATTGCGCGTTAATCAGGAGTGTTCCCAATCCGATCCGACGTATCAGAGATCTGAAGCGAACTACAGGTGGCCCAATTGTCTCAAGCCTGCGAGGTTGTCCCACTCAGCCCAGGCCTCAGCGAGTTGGCCATTCCGAACACGATAGATTGCGATGTATTCAGCATTCATAGTCTTGCCCGTAGGCGGGTACGAACCCATCGCACCGCGTTGGGTTCCGCTGAAATGGTGCCTCACGGCAACTTTTTCGCCTTCAGCAAATATGTCGAGGATTATTTCTTGAGCGTCCGGAAAGATCTCAAATTCGCGGCGAAGATACATCACGAGATCGGAGCGGCTTCGGACTGGCGGGTCACCAGCGGCAATACTGTGCCGCACAAAGTCCATCGCAACGAGTGAATCGAGCCTGGTCCAATCTTGGGAGTTGATCGCACGGACGAGAGCCTCAACGGTCTGTTTCGTATCCATGAAGGGCGCACCTCGAAGCAAGTTAAGCTCCCCAAGTCTACTCGCAACAGGTACAAATCGTGGTCTACCAATGCCATGTCGCCTCCACAGGCGGGTGGGCCGGGTTGAGCTTTGGTGACATGCGGTGCGGGGAGATATCACTACGGCATTTTGAAGGAAAGTATGGAGAGGAGGAGGGTGCCCCGGGTTCGTGGTGAGAACCCGGGTCTTGGGTTGGTATGCAGGGAGTTGGAGTATAAGAATGCCGACGGGGAACCCGGGACAGACGGGACGTTTTCAATCCTCGAGTCTCTATTTTCTACTTTCCATCTTCACTGCCTCACTCAACGCTCCCGCATCCCATCCCAAACTCATCTGTGCTTGCCGTGCTTTCGGTCTCACTCCTTCCCACGGGCGCGAGCCGAATCCGAATTTCTGTCGAATCCGCAACACCCGCTCCGACGCTTTCTTTCGGTATTCTTCCGGCGGGTAGGCATTCTTTCCGTACCACTCTTCATACTGCTTCGCCAGCTTCGGAAATTTCTCGCGCACAAACGGTAGAAACTGTTTCGCCGACGCCGGCATCAAGAACAATACTCCCGAGAAAAACCACTGCGCCCCCGCTTCCTTCGCCGCCGCAGCCACCGCTTCCAATTCTCCTTCGCCATCCGTAATTCCCGGCACCAGCGGTGACGCCGACACGCCTACATTCAGACCCGCCTCACGCAGTTCCCGCACCGCCTTCAATCGCAGATCCGGACGTGGCGCCCGCGGCTCCAGCAATCGTGCTAGTCGCGGCTTCAACGTGGTAATCGTAATGTTCAGCGACAGCGCCGACTTCCCCGCAATCACCTTTAAAATATCAATGTCGCGCACAATCTGATTCGACTTGGTAATCACCGACACGCTCAGCCCTTCGCGTTTCGCCAACTCCTCCAAACACGCCCGCGTCACGCCATATTCCTTTTCCGCCGGCTGGTACGGATCCGTCGCCGTCCCAATCGCAATGTGCTCCGCCTCCGTATATCCCGACGCTCTCGACTCGTACGAATATTTCGCCGAAACATCCCGCTGCAGCACTGCCGCGGCATCCTGCTTCACGAAAATTTTCTTCTCGAATTCGCCGCCATCAATTTCCATGTACTCGTGGGTGTACCGCGCGTAACAATATTTGCAGGCGAATTCGCAGCCGCGATACGGATTTACCGTCCACTCAAACGGCACGCGCGCCGAATCGCAGCGATTCAATATCGATTTCACCGGCAGCAGAAAATACTCCGGCTTTTCTTCCGACTTGCGCTTCGTTTCCGCCGCAGGCGATTTCGCGGCGAGGCGAGCTATGCCCACCAGTGGCGCATGAGGAGTCTGGATCGTGGGCGGGGGGCAATCCGCCGTGGGACTCTCCAGACTTCCCTTGCACCAGCCGGCTTCGCTCTGGGCAAGAGCACCGGCCTCTGGTTTTGGCTCATCAGGGCTAAAAGGTAGGAAAGAAACAGCGGGGCGTCGAACGGGGCGACGGCGCATCGTGAAACGCGACGTCGTAAGGGGTAGAACTGGGGACATAGGTCACCTCGAAGCGATCTCAGTATTTCGCTTTTTGTTCGCCATGTCAACTATTTTCTCACGCACCGCTGCGTATCTCTATGACTCCTCCTATCCTGCACGTTTAGAGTCGCTTCCGCGCATCCGCCCGCTTGCACTTGCGTCAACCGCTTCTCCTCTGTTCTAATTTCGTGCGCACCGCGTGGCTGCCTGCTCACGCAACGCTGCCCAGATCAGCCCGCGCGCATCTCACCTGCTGGAGAAGTCGTTACAAAAATCTGAGGACACTCTTCGTGCGCGCTGCTCTCTCAACAATTTCGATCAGCTTCCGTAAGCTCTCCCGACTCAGCAAAATTGCAGCAAAGGCAAGCGCAGCCGCATTTGCGTTAGCACTCACCGCCACAGCCATAACGACCAGCGTCCTCTTCGCGCAAACGCCCGCGCCCGCTCCCGCGCAGTCTCCAACGCAAACGCAAAAGCCGGCTCCCAAACCCGTCGCGCCCGGCGCAGCCACCACACCGCAAATCGCCACATCTCCCGAAGTGCAAGCGCCCGCGTCGAAGCATTACCCCATCCTGGTCATCGCCCACGGCACCGAGCCATTCTGGAGTCTGCGCCTCGGCATGAAGGGCCCCGAGCGACTCGATCGCGTCGGCTATCCTGAGATGGCGCTCGATCCCGCCGACATCATCCCCGACGATTCGGGCGGCGCCTGGACCTACCACGCCAAAGATTCCGCGGCCAACGCCGACGTCACCGTCAAACTAGCACGCGATCCCTGCTCCGACAACATGTCCGAAACCAAATACACTTTCACGGTGGTCATCGAACATTCCGAACTCGGCATCCTCAAAGGTTGCGGGCAGAGCGAGCCCGACAAGTTCCCCGAATTCCGCAAGAAGAATCGCCTCGACGACACCGAACCGCTCGACACCACGCCCGCCGGCAAGGATAAAGATAAGGACAAGGACAAAAAGTCCGTCCTCGATCCCATCACCAAATTTTCGCCACCCGTCGCCGTGGCCTACATCGACGCCACCGGCAAAATCATCGTCAGCCACGGCCAGATCAAAAAAACCGCCGCGCCTTCCGGCCAGGAGCCCGCGCTCTCGCACGACGGCAAAAAGCTGCTGTACACCCGCTCTGATTCCAAGACCGGCCCGGAGCGCAGCATCGTCCTCTACGAGTTCGATTCCGGCCACTCGCGCGATCTGGTTACCGGCAACGCACGCGAGGCCTTCTGGTCGCCCGACGATTCCCGCGTCGCCTTCCTGAAATTCGACACCGCCAGCAATCAGTGGCAGCTCTGGACGCTTCCGTTCAACGCGCCGGAAAAAGCTGCCGCCGTCGCGCCGCAAAATTTCGACGCGCTGCATGGCTGGGTTTCGCCCGCCACGCTGCTGGTCACCGACAAGCAAAACGCCTACTGGCTGGGCGACGATGGCAAGCCGCAACAAACCGTACCGCTCAAGGACATTTACGGCTCCACGTTCGACATCATGAGCAGCGACACGATTCGCACGCACCCGCTGAATTCCGATTTGCTGCTGGTCTCCGCGTATTACGTCAATACGCCACCCGGCGCGCCCACCGATTCCGTCAGCCTGAACAGCACATTTTTTCTGTACGAAGTGCGTGGCAAGCGCCGCACCATTCTCGGCCCCACCGACAGCTTCTCGCGCGATGCCGAATGGTCCCGCGACGGCTTGCAGATTTATTTCACTCGCGGCGTCCCCGGCAAAATCCCCCTGGCCATCAACCGTATCTTCTGGGACGGCTCCGTCCTCCGCCGCTACCTCCCCGGCTCCAACCTGGCCATAGGCAAGTAACTTCGCAGCTCGACGCAGTTCTAGTTTTTCCGTCAATGTCTCGAGCACCGGTGATTTCAACCGGTGCGTGCGGACGTTTTGTGTCCGCACATGGAACGAGCCTTTACGTTTGTCTGCAAATGTCGGCGTCGCGTAGAAATTCAAAAGCGAAACTGAGTTCGTGATCATCGGTGGGCGCCTAGGAAGCGGGAGCGGCGGAGGGTGTTGCGGTTGCGGGGACTGTCGGGGCGATATTCGGGTGGAACATTGGACAAAGGGTCCTGAGTGCCTGAGGGGAGAGTGGGATCCCAGTGGTAGAAGTGTCGAAGGTCGGGCGGGTTCGTCGGAGTTGGCGGCGCGGTCGGAGATGGCGTGAGGATGGCTACCTGCAGGTAGCCGCTACATGCGCGGAAGTTGTCGGTTGGCGATCGTTTATTGTGCGGACAAAATCCGTCCGCACGCACCGGTTGAAATCACCGGTGCTTGAGACATGTTCTTGGAGGAAGATTTCCGCTTCTCTTCCTCTGCGCTTTCTCAGCGTACTCTGCGCCTCTGCGTTATCTTTTGCCTTCAAAAAAAGAGGGATTCCTCGCTGCGCTCGGAATGACGGAATTCGGTGTGTCGCGTGTCGGCACTTAGTGCACCCAGGGCACCCCGGGATTCGCTGGGGGAATGGCGGTACACTGAAGGCCCCCCAGAGAAGTGTTGAGATGAGGAAAGCTCCCATGGAAAAGCGGAATGTGCGGAATTGGGTTTATGAAGTGGCGGCGCTTGGTCTGGCGGCGATTCGTAGTGCAGCGATTTGTAGTGCGGTGATTTGTTTTGGGGTGATTTTCCTTGCGGGCGCGGCGGGAGTGGTTCGCGCGCAGGAGGCGCCGCAGCCGCCGGTGCCTTCGACTCCACCGGTTACGCCGAATCCTGGGCAAACGGCGCCGGAACCTGTGCCGCATCGGGCTGCGCCTTCACCTTCGATTCGGTCGGCAATGGAGTGGAAGCGGTTTGACTACACTTGCGAGGGAGGCACGCCGCTGGTGGTGTATCTGCACAATCAAACGGTGAAGGTGAGCTACAAAGACAAGCTGTACTTGATGCGGCGGGTGCCATCGGCGGATGGCGGGCGTTATTCGGACGGCAAAGTG
>Ga0209275_10000761_pt1 | contig 12846 bp, 10 predicted proteins | sample HubBroMetageREF2_FD_188344 | JGI IMG/M metagenome (GOLD analysis project Ga0209275, IMG submission 188344) | Reference soil microbial communities from the Hubbard Brook experimental Forest, New Hampshire, USA - Hubbard Brook CCASE Soil... | ecosystem: Environmental > Terrestrial > Soil >... | reverse complement strand
TGCTCGCCGCCGAAAAGCCTCGCGACGACGATCTCTCCCGCGAACTCGCCAGCCCCAGCGGCGACTTCATGACCCAGTTCGACATCCACCACATTCTCGGCGCACTCTTCAAAGCTCTCGCCGCCAAGCGGGTCACTCCGCGCCGCGCCACCTCCCTCGCCTACATCGCTTTTCTCATCTCCCAATCGCAAAAAGCCGCCAAGGCCGAAGCCCGCAATTACGACGAAGAGATCCCTATCTTCAAGCGCTGGCTCGACGTCAAATATCCCGGGCTCGTCGAGCAGTTCGCCGCTTGGGACGTCGAAGACGCCAAAGCAGGACTCATCCAAGCCTAATCCGCGACCGCCGCCGCAGCAACCGCCTCCGCTCCCAATCCCATTTCCTCCGCCCCAGATTCTCCCGCCTCCGATTCCCTCGGCCCCGCCTTGGCCGACATCCCCACCGAATCCCTCACCATCTCCTAGCTCGAAATGTTTACCCTGAGCGTTCTTAACGAAGGGTCTAACGTCGAGCTCCTCTTCTCTCCGAATCTCTGCGGCCTCTGCGTCTCTGCAATGAGTCCTCTTCCTCCTTCGCCTCGTTTTTCGCTAAGTCCTTTGTTTCCTTTTACCCTGAGCGCTTTTTGCGAAGAGCTTACCCTGCTTGCCCCGACACAGGAGGGCAGCGCTTTTTGCGAAGGGCCCGATCCGCCCGATCCCATTTTCTCGCTAACTCCTTTAGCTCCCCTACATACAGGCCATTTTCCCGTAACCACTTTGTTTCCCACACATACGAAAAACATAGGGGGTACCCCCCACCCCGGTCCGATCATCCGTTCCGTTTCGGCACAACTCCACCATCACCACCCGCCGTCATTCCGAGCGAAGAGAGAACTCTGCCCCATCGCGCCGGGTTGTGCGCGATGAAATCTCTCTTGGATCCTTGCTTCTTGCGTTGCCCGGCTCCTCCAACCACCGCCGAATTGTCATCCCGACCGCAGATGGAGGGATCGTGGCAACATCGATCCCCAACTCCCAATCACGTACAGGCAACCAACCATCCCTGCCCGTCCCAAAAACGAACTCCGAATCGCCTTGCCGCATCTCATCTCTTGTGCCAACATTTCCCCGGTCACTCCCGCTCCATTTCCGAAATGTCCGGCCACCGCAGAGGCCCCTCGCATGTCGAAAACGTTAAACCTTTATCTTATCAAGCCCACCCAATACGACGACGATGGCTACGTCGTTCGCCATTTTCGTGGCGTACTCCCCAGCAACACCCTGGCCTGCCTCGCCGGGCTTACCGAAGACGTCATCAAGCAGAAACGTCTCGGCGACGATTGGGACGTGAAAGTTCATCTCTTCGACGAAACTGTCGACAAGATTCCCGTCAGCAAAATTTGCCGCTCGCAAAGCTGGCCGCACCGCAATTCCAAAACCGTCGTCTGCATGGTCGGCGTGCAAACCAATCAATTTCCCCGCGCCGTCGATCTCTCGCGCACTTTCCGTGCCGCCGGACTGACCGTCATGATTGGCGGCTTCCACGTCAGCGGCTACCTCGCCCTGCTCCCCGATATTCCCGCCGATATTCAGCAGCTCATGGACGAGGGCATCACTCTGGTCAAGGGCGAAGTGGAAGAAACCTGGGGCGACCTGCTCTGTGATGCGGTCAACGACCGACTCAAGCCCATGTACGATTTCCTGAACGCCAAGCCCGACCTTTACACCAAGCCGCTACCCGCCATCCGCAAAAAATATCTCAACAAGTTCATCGCCTCCAATTTCGGCACGCTCGATTGCGGCCGCGGCTGCCCCTTTGAATGCACCTTCTGCACCATCATCAACGTGCAGGGACGCAAAATGCGTTTTCGTTCCGCCGACCAGATCGCCGAAGCTATTCGCCGCAACTATCACGAAAACGGCATCACCTTTTATTTCTTCACCGACGACAATTTCGCCCGCAACAAAAATTGGGAAGGCATCTTCGACGTCCTCATCAAGATCCGCAACGAAGACAAAATTCCCATCGAGTTCATGATGCAGGTCGATGTGCTCTCCTGGAAGATCAAGAACTTCGTTACCAAGGCGCGCCAGGCCGGCTGCATCAACGTCTTCATCGGCATGGAAAGCGTCGATCCCGGTAATCTTGCCGCCGCCGGAAAGAAACAGAATCAGGTCAGCGAATATCGCCAGCTCATCCAGTCCTACCGCGACTCCGATATTTCCACCCACGTCGGTTACATCATCGGTTTTCCGTTCGACACCGAAGCTTCGGTCCGCCGCGATCTCGATTTCCTGATGCACGAAGTGCGCCCCGACCACGCCTCCTTCTTTATTCTTATGCCGCTCCCCGGCTCTATGGATCACCTGCACATGATGCGCCGCGGCGAGTGGATGCATCCCGACTTCAATCTCTACGATTCGCAGCACGAAGTGACTCACCACAACAATTTGAAAAACGGCGCGTGGAAGGAAATGTATTTCGAGGCCTGGCGCACCTTCTACAGCATGCAAAACATGAAAAATGTTTTGCAGCGCGGCTCGCAGGCTAACTACTGGAACAATTTTCTCCGCTTCCTCTGGTACAAGAATTCCATTCAGACCGAAGGTCGCCATCCCATGATGTGCGGTTATTTCCGCCTGAAAGGCCGCAAAGCCCGCCGCCCCGGTTTCCCGATTCTTTCCCGCTGGGATTACTACACCATGCGTGCTCGCGAAGTTCGCGAACACCTGCGCGGCATGTGGCGTGTCGCCGCCGAAATGGAAGAACTCTGGTTGCAGACTCGCCATCCCTCTGCTGCCGAGCAGCGCGTAGTCGAGGAATTAGCTAAAATTCGCGGCAAATACGACCAACTCAAAATTTCTGACCTGCAAGTCGCCTATCAGCGCGCCAAGGAGCACTTCCCCACCCTGCACGTGCCCTCCAAAGTGAATCTCTTCTGGGCCAAGTGGAGCCCGCTCCTCGTACCAAATAAGGTCTACACTCGCGCCGACCTGCACGCCTTCTGGAGCACCGTTCGCCAGCGCTGCGACGACCTCGACTTTCTCCGCATCCCCATCACAAGGTCCCGTTCAACCTGCTCCGCGACGCCCAACTCTCCCTACTCTTCTTCTTCCACATGGCCCGCGAACTGTGAACCGCTTAACTACAACCGAGCTTCGACGGGCGGCCGTAACAACTAATTTGCCTGAGCTTCGTCCACCCGCCGCCGCTACAACAAATTTTCCGTCAAGGCACCTCGACAGCACAAATTTCCCGTCACGTACGGCGCCAGCAGCAAGTTTCCTGTCAGGGCACGGCTTCAGCCGTGCCATAAAGCCGCAAAAACTATGCGGCTTCAGCCGCTGAGGTCAACCCCTTCATCGAGTGGAAAATCCTCCGTTCCGAAAGCCCTGCGCTACAATACCCGCAGTCATGCCTCAATCTCGTCACCGCTCCCAGAGCTCCGCGGCCCAACTGCTCCAGCAGGATCATTTACGCCCCGGCGAACGCCTTGGCGTAGCAGTTTCCGGCGGCGCAGATTCCGTGGCGTTACTTCTGTTGCTCCTCGAACTCCGCGAAAAAATTGGCTTCGTTCCCAGCGTAGTCCATTTCAATCACAAACTCCGCGGCAAAGCCTCTGACGCCGACGAAAAATTCGTCGCCAATCTCGCCAAAAAACATCACCTCGAATTTTTCTCCGCCCATGAAAACATCGCCGCCAAAGCAAAACGCGAAAAAATCAATCTCGAAGACGCTGCGCGCCGCGCTCGCTATTCCTTCTTCGACCGCTTAGTCCAACAAGGTCACATTCATCGCGTCACCGTCGCGCACACCGCTGATGATCAAGCCGAAACCGTAATCGCCCATATTCTTCGCGGCACCGGACTTGCAGGCCTAGCGGGAATTCACCCTGAAGCCGGCGCGGTGATTCGCCCGCTTCTCGCCACACGCCGCGCACTGTTACGCACTTACCTTCGAGCGAAGCGTCAGACTTGGCGCGAAGATGCTACGAATCGCGACACGGCACGAAACCGGGCTCGAATTCGTCTAAAGCTTATGCCGCTTCTGGAGAAGCAGTTTCAGTCTGCTGTTGTAGAACACCTTTGCCAACTAGCCGAATTTGCCCGGGAAGATGAGGCTTATCTGGAATCTCAGGTCACAAATCTTATTAACGCCGCTAGCTCAGCTAAATCCGTAAATGCAACCAACCTTAATTCCGCGAATTGCGCGTCTTCAGACGATCCACGCCGCGTTTCTCGCTCCGGCGGGCTCAGCAAGCCTCAGTCTGAGCAGAGCGTCGCGCTTGTCGAGGTATTGAGCCAGCCTAAATCGATGCAAACACGACTGATTCGCCGCATGGTGGAAGCAGTAAAGCCGCGCACAGGCCAGCTCAGTGCGTCACATGTGCAAGCTGTTCTGAGACTTGCCGCGGACCAGAACAGTGGCAAGTGTTTGCAGCTTCCCGGCGGCGTGGAAGTCCGGCGAGATCGCGACACGCTGAGCTTCCTTCCGGCCCCAATTTTGCATCTAATTAAACAGGCGCACGATTCCTCGCATCCGAATTACTCCTATCCTGTTGATTTGCGCGCTGGTGCCGCCGATGTTCCAGTTGTCGAACTCTCTACGGTACTGCGGTTCAGAGTGATTGACTGGGCTGGCGAAGGGCGAGAAACTAAGGATACAGGGGCTTTTCTCGATCGAAATAAGTTGCGCTTCCCCCTTGTCGTGCGAAACTGGTTGCCCGGTGATGTATTGCGTCCGGCGGGCCATCAGAAAGCGCACAAGCTAGCGCGACTTTTGAACGAATTGGGGATCAGCCGGTGGGATAAGGCTTCCTGGCCGGTGGTTAGCGACGGGGAGCAAGTGATTTGGGCGCGTGGTTTGCCGGTTGCCGCGGAGTTTGCGGCAGGCAAAGCGACTCGTGCAGGAGTGATGATCATCGAGGACCGTGAATCGTGACCATGGCGAAAGTGGCCACTTATTCCGCTGCACGTATCGCTAGTCGCATCAACGCTTTGGGCCGGGAAATTTCGCGGGCCTGCAACGGACGTAGGTTGGATGTGGTGGTCACCATGGACCGGGGCTTTATGTTTGCGGCAGACCTGATACGCGCCATCGATGCGCCGGTTGCGCTGCACTTTGTAAGCGAAGACGTGCGAGACGTGGAGCAAGGCGGGCGGGTTCGCCGGGAAGTGTTTTTTGCGGACCGGGCCAACGCGGCCGGCGGCAAAGCGCATTCGGCGCTGAAGGGCCGCGACGTTTTGCTGGTGGATGCGATTTTAGATAGCGGCGTGACGCAAGACTTTTTGTTGCGACGAATTGGGGAGAGTAAGCCCCGGTCACTGCGGCTGGCGGTACTTTTGGATAAGACGTCGAAGCGCCGCGTGAGTTTGGAGCCCGATTACTTTGGCTTTAAAACTGCATCTAATCAGATGTGGGCGGGCTACGGCTTAGCATCGCCGAACGGGATCGGGTCCAACGGGAAGCATCTTTCTGCGGCAGGAATCAAAGGCAAGACTGGAAATGGCGCCAGGGGAAAACGCGCCAAGAGGAAGTAGCAGGTCGCCGCGCGATTGAATTTTTAGATTTTCAGGCTGGGGTTAAGCGAGGTCAAAGTGAATTCTAGTTCCACGGCAAAAACAATTCTTTTTTGGATTTCTATCGTCTTTTTGGGCGTGATGCTCTGGAAGTTGGTTTCCGCCAACGGCCAGTCCACACGGGAGCTGACGCCCAGTTATAGCGAGTTCATGGCCAAGGTTGACGAAGGTGACGTGAAAGAAGTCACCATGTATCTCTCGCCGAACAGCTATGAACTGCAAGGCGAATATGCCCGGCCCGCGAACTCCAAGTTCCACATCACCGTTCCGAAGGAAAACGCACCGGAAATAACCAAGTTGCTGCGCGATAAAGCCGTGCAACTGACGGTAAAAGAAGTGCGCAGCGGCGATTGGGTTTTGATTCTACTGAATGCGCTGCCATTGCTACTGCTAGCAGGCTTCGTGTTTTTCCTGATGCGCCAGATGCAAGCTGGCGGAAATAAAGCGCTGAGCTTCGGAAAGTCTCGGGCTCGGTTGCTCTCGGCACAGCAAAAGAAGGCGACGTTTAAGGACGTAGCGGGAAGCGATGAAGCCAAGGAAGAGTTGCAGGAAATTATTGAGTTCTTGAAGGATCCGCAAAAGTTCCAGAAGCTCGGCGGGCGCATTCCCAAGGGTGTGTTGCTAGTTGGCCCTCCAGGAACGGGCAAGACTCTTTTGGCCCGCGCGATTGCAGGCGAGGCGAACGTTCCATTTTTCTCGATCTCAGGTTCGGACTTCGTGGAAATGTTTGTAGGCGTGGGCGCCAGCCGTGTTCGCGATCTTTTCGAACAGGGCAAGAAGAACGCGCCGTGCATCATCTTCATCGATGAAATCGACGCTGTGGGCCGTCATCGTGGCGCAGGACTTGGCGGAGGACACGACGAGCGCGAACAGACCTTGAACGCATTGCTGGTGGAGATGGACGGCTTCGAATCGAATGAAGGCGTAATCCTGATCGCCGCTACCAACCGTCCTGATGTGCTCGACCCGGCTTTGCTGCGTCCTGGCCGTTTTGACCGCCGCGTCGTTGTCGCGCGTCCTGACGTAAAGGGCCGCGAAGAAATTCTTCGCGTACACACCCGCAAAGTGCCTCTGTCAGATGATGTCGACATGTCGATCATCGCGCGCGGCACACCGGGCTTTTCTGGCGCAGATTTGGCCAACCTGGTAAACGAAGCAGCGCTTTGGGCCGCTCGACAGAATCGCAAGTTCGTCGCCATGGCTGATTTTGAAATGGCGAAAGACAAAGTGCTGATGGGCGTCGAGCGCAAGTCGATGATCCTGTCGGACGAAGAGAAGAAGAACACCGCGTATCACGAGGCAGGGCACGCACTGGTGGCAGCGAAGACGCCGGGCGCTGATCCGGTTCACAAAGTCACGATTATTCCGCGCGGCATGGCGCTCGGGTTGACCATGCAGCTTCCGGAAGCCGACAAGCACACCTACACCAAGGAGTATCTGGAAGGCATGCTGGCCGTGCTGATGGGCGGACGCAGCGCCGAAGAAATTTTCCTCGGCCACATCACCACCGGCGCGGGCAACGATATCGAACGCGCCACGGACATTGCGCGCAACATGGTTTGCGAGTGGGGCATGAGCGATTTGGGCCCACTGGCTTTCGGCAAAAAGGAAGAAGCAATCTTCCTGGGCCGCGAAATCGCACAGCATCGCGACTTCAGCGAAGACACCGCGCTGCAGATCGATCGCGAAGTAAAGCGTATCGTCAACGTGGGCTACGAAGCCGCAAAGAATATTCTTTCGTCGAACCGCGAAACGCTGGACCGCATTGCCGTGGCGCTGCTGGAGCGCGAAGTAATCGACGCCAACGAAGTGAAACTGCTGATGGAGAATAAGCCGCTTCCAGAAAAGCCGCGGACTCCGCCACCACCGCCGCCGCAAGCTTCGCCAAGCACGGACCCGAAGGTAGTCAGGCCAGAACTTCGGCCGGCGCCGGGCTTCACGCGTGGCGATTCGCCAGCCAAAGCCTAAGAATCCAGACTTCCTTTCAATCATTCACCGGGGCACGAGCCATCGTGCCCCTTTTATTTTCACCGAACTTTCTTCTGGCAGCCTCTCGCAAAACGCATAAAATCCCTTTGAAACTGGAGGTCTACCTTATGGCAACGATTCAGCAGATCGTGGATGGCCGTACGGATGCGGTGTTTGAATATCTTGCCACCGGCCATTCCGCGAGCGAGACAGACCAGGATGGCGTGACCCTGGTGCAATGGTGCGCCTATTACGGGGATGTGAGCGCGATCAAATTTCTGCTGGCGCATGGGGCGACGAAGGACTCGCTGGGAACTAATGTGGGACTGATGAATGCGTGCTTTCACGGCCATTGGCGGCTCAGCGAGTTTGCGATTGAGCGCGGCGCAGATGTAAATCGAGTCGACCCGCAGACGGGCGAAACGGCGCTGTCCGCAGCGCTTTGCAAAACCCGGCGAGCGCCATACGACCTGGTGATGAAGGTGCTTCTGGCACACGGAGCGAATCAGAATTGTGGCACGAAGAAAAATGTGGAGACCGATGGATTTATGCGCGACTGCAGAACCCAAGGCGAGGCGCCGCTGCATCGTGCCGCGGCGTTCGGCGATGAAGAAGCTATTCAACTGTTGCTGGATGCCGGGGCGGTGATTGATGCCCCGGACATGAACGGAGAGACGCCATTGTCGTGGGCCAGTTGGTATGCGCGGCCAGTACCGATTCTCCGAAAGCTTCTTTACGGAGGCATTCGATCCACCCGCAATACACGCGCATGGACATCAACCTTTTGGGCAAGCCACAAACGGCGGCTAACAAACCGTAGTTTTGTGGTTGCGGGGCAGAGATGCGAGCGCGATTAGAATTGGCGTACAATACGCGTGTGGGACGCAAAGACGGAACAAGCCGAAGCTTCGCCAAGCACGGATCCGAAGGTGGTCAGGCCAGAACTTCGCCCAGCGCCGGGCTTCACGCGTGGTGATTCGCCAGCGAAGGCATAAGCGACGTAACGATTCCTTTCCTTATTGAGAGGGAGCCTGCATTACGGGCCCCTTATCTTTTTCGTTCATGAATCGCATACACTCCGCCGAATGGAGGCTCGAGATGGGGATTCGGCGTTCTGCGCTAATTGCATTCGTTTGCGTGAGTGGATTCGTGCCTGCCCTGTTCTCGCAGGGCTTGTCGAAATGCGAGAAGGCCAAGATCCAGTACACAACGTTCGACGAAAGTTACGCGGACAGAATGCGGATTCTACAAGCAAAACCGAATGCGGAACTTCCGTCAGGCTCTAAAAACTTCTCGGGGGAGAAGACTCACTGGCAAATGTCCGTTCCGCCGGACACCAGCCAGCCGGGTCCATACACAACGCGAATCTACATTGGTTCGGCAGCTAACAAGCCTGACGTGGAGTTGATGCTTGTCGATGAGATAAACGGTGGCGTAACGCTTCGTTGGTTGAATGAAAAACTTCTTTTTGGTCAGGTTTGGTGGGGTCGAGTGTACTCCACAGATTTCATCTTCGATGTGGAGCGGCAGAAATTCGTATACCGCGAGATGGCTCATTATGGCGCAATGGTAGAGGCGTGCCGATAGAAGCCGGTGGTGGTAAAGAGTGTCGGCTTCGATTCGCTTCGCCGAATTTGGGCAGCGGCTTCAGCGGTTTGGCATCCCTTCCCATCGACAAAAAAAGAGGTAAACTACGCGTATGGGACGCAAAGATGGCGAAAACCTGAATGTGATTTGCCCGTGCTGCCAGGGGAAGCTGGTGATTGATCCGATCTTTGGCACGGTGCTGTCGCACACCGCTGCGGTGAAGCCGGGTCCAGATGTTGATCTGACCAAGGCGGCCAGCATCCTGGAAGAGCAGCACAAGCAGCGCGAAGACAAGTTTGCAGATTCGTGGTTTCAGGAAACCAACAAGGAAGACATCCTGGCCAAGAAGTTTGAAGAAGCGATGAAGAAGGCTAAGGACGCGCCTGCAGGCAAACCCATCCGGGACTTCGATCTCGACTAGCCATTTCAAGTTTTTGCGCCAAACACTTCTCTTTCTCTCCTCAGAGTTCTCAAATCCATTGGGGCACGTGCGCAGATTACTGACTTTTGCCCTTCACATGCGTTAAGGTGAACTTCCACCGGAGGCTCAGCTTGCCTGTCGCCACAAATTCCTGGAGCACCATCTGGGTACCACGTTTACGAAATCTGCTTCGAGCGGAACAGCAGGTGGTCTTTATCGGTGTTTTAATTTCGGCGCTTTTTGCGGTGCTGAAAACCGGCGCTCCCATCGTGTTTCTAGGCATTTGTGTTCTGACGATTGGAAATCTGATGTACTTCCTGATGTATGTAGGAGCGCGTCTATATTCCGATCGCACGTTCCCGTGGAATTGGATCGCATACCTGGCGCCGCTGGCTGTGGGAAGTCTGGTCGCGGCACTTGGGCGCGGTCGCCATATTGATCTGGATGAAACCGGAGGTAGGACCTTACTGGGAAGCATTCAAAGTTTCGTTGCCAATCGTCCTGGTGGTTTCTTTTGGAGCTGGCATCGTAACGTTAGCTGTGCAGCAAATTCAATTCAAACTGCAGGAGAAAAACAATCTCCTGGAACAAGAAGTGCAGCGCGGCAGCGTGGCGCTGGAGCAGCAAGAAGAAGAACTAAACCGGGCGCGTGATATTCAGACTGGATTGCTGCCGAAATCGCTTCCGCAACATGCCAATCTGGAGTTGGCAGGAGCGTGGCAGCCGGCGCGGGCAATTGGGGGGGATTATTTCGATGTGGTGCAACTGGATGAAACCCGCTTCGGGATTTGCATTGGCGATGTGGCGGGAAAAGGTCTGACAGCATCGCTGCTGATGGCCAATCTGCAAGCTGCGTTTCGGGCGTATGCTACGGCGGACGCGACGCCTGCTGCGGTGTGCAGCAAGTTGAATGCGTTCGTTTGCGGAAATGTGGCGACGGGCAAGTTCATCACGTTTTTCTACGCGATTCTGGATGCGCAGAAGCGGGCGTTGGTCTACGAAAATGCGGGACACTGCCCTGCCCTGTTACTGCGCGCGGCAGGAGCGCCGGAAGTCCTTTGTGGGCAAGGTGGGGTATTGGGGATTGCGGCGGAGTGGACGTATGTGGACGCTACCATGCAGTTGGCCGCAGGGGATCGATTGCTGTTGTTTACGGACGGGGTGACCGAAGCGACGAATGCGCAAGAAGTGGAATTTGGGTCGTCGCGGATTGTGGAATCAGCTGGGGCTGCGGGGACGTCGGCCAACGAAACGAAGAGCAGAGTGATGCAAGAAGTGGCGAAATTCTGCGGTGGCGATTTCCGTGATGATGTGACGCTGGTGGTCGCTGCGATCCGCTAACGCGTGTGCGTTGCGGGCGCGTCTACTCGCAAACTGCAAAGCTGAGAATTATCCTTATCTTTGTTTCTTCCGATAGACTTCTCGCACATGACGAATCGTAAACTTTTCAGAGTGAAAGTTAAGTCGGGCACGCTGGTGATGGGCGAGCGGACGATGGTGATGGGCGTCCTTAACGTTACGCCGGACAGCTTTTCGGATGGTGGCAAGTTTTTTAGTTTGAAGCGGGCGGTGCCGGCTGCGCTGGCAATGGAACGTAACGGGGCCGATATTCTGGATATTGGCGCGGAATCGACGCGGCCTGGCTCGACGGGAATTTCTACGGAAGAAGAGTTGCGACGGCTGTTGCCGGTGCTTCAGGCGCTGCAGGGCCGGTTGAAAATTCCTATTTCTGTGGATACGCAGAAATCTGAAGTGGCTGAGGCGGCGATTGCGGCGGGGGCGGAGATCATCAATGACATTTCCGGATTGAAGAATGATCCAGCGGTGGCGGAAGTGGCGGCGAAGCATCGGGTGCCGCTGGTGCTGATGCACATGCGAGGGACGCCGCTGACGATGCAGAAGGGGCCATTCGCGAAGAGCGTTTTGCGGGATGTGACGAGTGGACTGCGGCGGTCGGTGACCATAGCGCGACGCGCTGGCGTGGCGAAATCTCAGATCATTCTTGATCCGGGGATTGGCTTTGGCAAGAGCCACGAGCAGAATTACGAACTGCTGGCGAAACTTTCGGCGATTGCGAAGCTGGGCTTTCCGCTGCTGGTAGGGACATCTCGGAAGGGATTTTTGGGGCAGACGCTGGCGCGTGATGGGAAGGCGGCTGCCGCAGAGGAGCGCGTGTGGGGAACGGCTGCCACGGTGGCGGCTAGCATCCTGAATGGCGCACACATTGTGCGGGTGCATGACGTGGAGGAAATGGTGCAAGTGGCGAAGGTTGCGGATGCGGTCGTGCGAGGTGGACGATGAGATCGATGGCGCCACGACACAGCCATTGCAGCATTCGATCCGCCGACCACGCCGTCCTCCCGAGAGCAGCGAGGGATCCCTCTTTGGTTCGCGGCTGGTTGATTCGATTTAGAGACTTGAGCGCATGCAGACATATTTTGCAACGGAGGGCTGAGATGCCAATCAACGGAGTTTTGCTTCGGTCGTTATCTCTGGCGATTCTGGCGTGTACCTGCTCTGCGACGATGGCGGCGCAAATGCCGCAACCGAATACGAGTCCGCTGCGGTCGTCGCACGCGCCGCAAGGGGCGGCAGGATGTTCGGCCACGGAAGCTTCGGCGTGTGCACAGGCCGCGGCGAAAATCACGCCGATTGTGATGGGCGACTCGCCGCTTGCGGAGAATCTGCGAAAGCTCACGGATGAAATTGGGGGACGGGTGAGCGGCTCGCCGGAGATGGCGCGCGCGGTAGATTGGGCGATAGCTGCGTTTCGCGCGGCGGGCGTGGATGTTCACACAGAAAAATACAGGCTGCCGGTGCAATGGGGCGAGGGGAACACGTGGCTGGAACTTCTGGGCGATGTGAAATTTCCCATATCGCTGGTGTCAAATGGGCTTTCGCCAGCTACACCACCCGGCGGCATTGAGGCTTCGCTTGTGGATGTAAATTACGGCACGGAAGAAGACTTCGCGCGCGCGGGTAGTTCAATTAAAGGCGCGATTCTGCTGGTGCATAGCGACATCGGGACAACCTGGCCGGACCTGTTCGACGAATACATGAAGCCACCGGGAATCATTGCGCGTGCGGTCAAAGGTGGAGCGTCGGCAATTCTCTGGACGGGCGCGCGGGATCGAAAGCTGCTGTACCGACACACAAACTCTCTGACCGGCGAATTAGATAAAATTCCTCAGGCGGTTGTAGCGCGAGAAGATGCGTTGCGGCTGCAGCGCATCGGGGCCGCAAATCCCGGGAAAATTCGAGTGCGCCTGCAGATGCCAAACAAAATTGGCGGACCAATCGAGCAGCAGAACG
>Ga0209275_10000759_pt1 | contig 12857 bp, 12 predicted proteins | sample HubBroMetageREF2_FD_188344 | JGI IMG/M metagenome (GOLD analysis project Ga0209275, IMG submission 188344) | Reference soil microbial communities from the Hubbard Brook experimental Forest, New Hampshire, USA - Hubbard Brook CCASE Soil... | ecosystem: Environmental > Terrestrial > Soil >... | reverse complement strand
GAAGAAGATGCAGTTGGTTCATCGCAAACTATTCTTTGCGTTGTTGGGACTTCTCTGTGCCACCACTCTGTGGGCCGAACAATGGAAAGTCTTAGGGCCGGACGGTGGAGACGCCCGCAGCCTCGCCTACGATCCGCGCAATCTCGATCACATCTTTCTGGGTACGGGCACGGGAACTATGTTTGAATCGTTGGATGGTGGCCAAAACTGGTCTCGTTTTGCCCACTTAGGCAAGGGCGATGACTACGTGCTCGACCACATCGTCATCGATCCGCAGAATCCGGACCTCATGTTCGTTTCAGCCTGGAGTGTCGAGGATCAGAAGGCCGGTGACTTGTTCCGCTCCCACGATGGAGGAAAAACCTGGGACGCACTTCCCGACATGCGCGGAAAATCCATTCGCGCACTGGCAATCGCTTCCTCGGACTCGAAGGTGCTGACCGCGGGCGCTCTTGACGGCGTATACCGCAGCACCGATAGCGGTGAAAAATGGGTGCGTATCTCTCCCGCCGGCCATGCCGAGATCAAGGATATTGAATCGATTGCTGTCGATCCCAAGAATCCGAACGTAGTGTACGCGGGGACTTGGCACTTGGCCTGGAAGACCGACGACGGCGGGGTTACCTGGCATCACATCACCAAAGGCATGATCGAGGACTCGGACGTGTTTTCGATCATTATCGACTCGACTAATCCTGAGGTTGTGTACGCCAGTGCATGCTCGGGAATTTACAGCAGCGATAACGGCGGGGAGACCTTCCGCAAAGTGCAAGGGATGCCGTTCTCCGCGCGCCGAACCCGGGTATTGAAGCAGGATCCACATAATTCCAAGATTGTCTATGCCGGAACTACGGAGGGTTTGTGGAAAACAACCGATGCCGGAAAGACCTGGAAGCGGACGGGCAACCCTGAAACTGTGGTCAATGACGTGTTGATCGATCCTCGAAATTCGAAAATGGTGTTGCTGGCGACGGATCGCAGCGGGGTGATAGCGAGCGACGACGCTGCGCAGACTTTCAGACCTGCCAATCACGGCTACGCGCATCGTTACGTCACTGCAATCCTGGCCGATAAGAATGATCCCGACACGATATTTGTGGGCGTGGTCAACGATCGTGAATGGGGTGGAGTGTTTTCCTATCGCAACGGCGGAAAACGCTGGGAGCAGAGCAGCATCGGCCTTGGAGGCCGCGACGTTTTCACCTTGCGGCAAGCAGACAACGGTGCTCTGATCGCGGGCACAAATCGCGGCATTTTCATACTCGATCGCAAGGCCGCGAAGTGGCGGCCAAGCAACACCATCATGAACGGTCAGGCTTCACTGCCGACAACGAAAACGAAAAAGGGAACCAAGGTGGCTGCCAAGCCTCCGGTCACTTCGGTTCTCGATGCCAGAGTTAGTGAAATTGAAGTCACGCCCCAGCGTTGGTTAGCTGCCACGTCGACGGGACTGTTCACGAGTACGAATGCAGGGAAGAGTTGGAGCGGCGGTCCGGTGCTTGGCAAGAACGACTTCGTCTCCGCTCAGTCCGACGGAGATCTGGTCGTCGCCGCCACTCGCGGGGAGGTTGTATTTTCCGGCAACGGAGGGACTACCTGGCAGCAGGCGGCTTTGCCTGCGAACGTCAAGGTGATCCGGGGTGTGACAGTCACGCCGGACGCGCAAATTATGGTGGCATCCCGGGAGGGCGCGTTCCGTAGTACCGATAGCGGAACAACCTGGCAACGGATGCTGAATGGCCTGCCCGACAGGGATATCAGCTCAATCTCATACGATGAGTCCGGGAAGAACCTGCTGGCTACCAGTATGGCGATCGGCACGGTTTTTCAGAGCAGCGATGGCGGACAGACTTGGAATCGCGGCCCTGACTCAGGTTATCCCCTTCGGCTGATCAGCGTGGTGCGTGGGCGTTTCGTAGCCGCGACGCCGTTTGATGGTGTAATCGTTCAGCCGTAAGCGTGAAAAGACGCTCTTGGCTGGGGTTTATTGCACGTTACGGGACACAAAGCGATGACCGGCGAGCGCGAGTTTCGTAGCCTCAACTAAGTCGGGTATCAAGCGCAGTTTGGTTACGTAACCCAGTGCGCCAGCTTCTGAGGTGGCCTGGTGCATCAGAGCATCCTGGTTGGCGGTCAAGAAAACAATTTTTGCGCTGGAGTTACATTGCCTCAGACGCGAGGCAGTCTTGATTCCATCAAAAACGGGCATCGATATGTCCAGGACAACGACATCAGGATCCAACTGGGCAGCAGCATCCAGTGCCTCCTGGCCATTGTGTACGGCTGCCACAACGTCGAACTCGGATGCCAACGTTGAAGCCGCGTTCTCGAGTATCGCGGGGTTATCATCGGCTAATAAGACACGAGCTTTGGACATGAGCAGACCTCTCGACTGAAGAACTGCTTGCGCTCTAGCAATTGATCCTCCATCCAGAAAACGTCGAGGACGATGAAATGGCAAGACCCGGTCAGCTGAATCAGCCAAGTCTGCTGGACAATTCCAAAACTCTATCCTCCCTCGTTTGTTCACGATGTTGAGCTCACTCGCAACTTCCGCAGCCCCACAACCCAAAGCGCGTGATCTGGTGCAGAATGAGCCCGTCCCGAATTGCCGACGTCTGAACGTCTAGTGCCGGGCACATGTTGGTTACGTTGGCGGGTTCACTGGACGATCGGGAATCAGGCGGGCCACTAGAGTGGGATCAGTATGTGCGCGACTCGAACGCCGCAAGCTTTGAGAGCGAGGGTCTCGCCATCGTCGTGTATGTTTGCGACGTGCAGAGATGAAAGAGCGCGTCCATCACTTAATCCGGCAAGACGTCTTTGAGTGCCCGCTCAATGTGATCTACCTCTTCACGGATCACTCTAATCGATTGCTGGTTCCTCGACGGGTGCGCCATTGGGGAAATTGCTCCCAAGGCGTGTCGTATCCTGTGGTTTCGATCCCAAATCAGATGGAGTCTTGCGGTCGTTTGCTTTCGGTGCTGGTAAACGTTCTTGGCTAATTTCGTGGCCAGCCAGCCCAGGACTAATCCAAACAAGGCCTCGATGGGGAGGCGATCTCTCGCTCCTTCAAAATCTGAAAACGCCAGCCGGTAAACAGCTTCGCCCAGACCCAAGGAGGCAAATAACACTGTGGTTCCGACCAGATAAACTTCCAGGCCTTCCGCCTGTTGAAAGCGTATGAAGCGATCTCCTGTGCGCCGCGTCCGCATAAACTCGATTGCCATAGAGCCCCCAAATGCTTTTATCGCCGTCCCGGTTTGTAGTCTCTGTTTGGAGACAGTGATCAGTCATTTCTCTGCATCAGTTTACGACATAACTGAAAATCTATGGTGCCTGGCGCGCCCCATTTTTTCTTCTATTCATTCTGGCCGGAAAGCCCCCGTCTCGAGCCCAGATAAGGGTTTCCTTGGAATGGCTGATGTGGCCTAGATGGACAGCGGATACATAACTGCTCGTAGAACGAAGTATCAAACAAGCCGCGAGGCCCGTTGTCGCCAATCACTGTCGTGAATGTTTTTGGCCACTGCGACAGGTTACCGGTACAACCCGTTGAGAAATCTTCGCGGGTCAGCGCGCGACAGACGGCGGATCTGTCGCTTACCTGCGCTTCCCCGCAGCCGATTCCACCCACACCTGAGCAGCACAGGGGACCGCTCATAGTCCCCCTTGCCTAGGCACATCCAGTTAGAAGTTGAATACGACACCCGCCTTGTACTGGAAATTGTTCTGACCGCTGGCCGCGGAGTTGTTGAAGCGAGTGTAAAGATAATCTATCTCGGCTGGCCGGAATGCGATTGTACCCGTATGGTTGATCGCAATGTCCAGGCCTCCGCCAAACGCAAGGGCAAAGCAATTGCCAGAGGGGGCCTTGGAGAACACCACGCCCGACGTTTTCAGCAAGTTCCCGTACACGTTGGAGTGCGCTCCACCCAGGAGAACATGGCCGAACGGTCGGATTTTTCCGGTTCGGATCCCGATTTGCGGACCGAACAAATAGGTGAACAGGTTCCCCTGCACGTTGGCGCTGCAGCCGAGTGGGCAAATGCTACTCCCTGCGGCGGCGGTGAATCTTTGCGTGTTGCTGCCGTAGCCCTGCAGGTCCATCTTGATACCGATATACTTGGTGAAGTTGAAGTCGAACGCGCCACCACCTCCGTTGAGACTGTAGCTGCTGGTGTAGGCGTGGCTGGCGTTGTAACGAGCATAGCTGTAATCCGCGGTCACCTCAAATTTCGGGGCATCATCTGCCATCGCTGCCAGTCCGGTCAGCATAACGACCCCGGCGATCAGTACGTTTCTGAGTTTCATGATTTCCTCTCCATTCGTTCAAGTTTAGAAAAGTCAAACTCGCATCGCTTCCACAGTTCCGAAAGTTGCGACCTGAGCGGCCCATGTTTTACACACACCGTCGAGCGCCGCCCGCTTGTTATTGAGCATGTCTAAGATCAGTTCTACCTTGTCAGGGGTTTGTATGCGACTAGCAAAACCGACAGTTGAGCCTCAAAAAGTTCGCTGTCCGAGACACCTGAGTTCACAATTTCACTGTTCCCACCATAAGCAGTGAGTGAAGTCGCAAAGGAATTAATGCCATCAAGCGCCACATTGTCCCTCCGTAAGAACTGTCTGGAGCATTCGGTCATCCGCTCGATTGTGATTCTGTGAGTTTTTCCCTACCCCCCTGTAAGACTTACTAGTTCCGTCGTCGACGACTGTCAGCTAGCTTGAATTCATCACTGCGGCAGGACTGTCGCGGTCTCAATCGAAGTCCATACCGCGACGGGGATGCGATATCCGGTCAAACACTCTGTCGGTGACTAACATGGCCACCACGATACTAAGCGTGCTGACCTTTGTGCTGCTCACAGCAGGTCTGACGCTGCACGGGATATACCTCGAAAGCAAAATTGATTTGGCGTCTCAGCCCGACGCGACCCAATGTCGGACTCAGTCAAATCGCGCTTCTTCGGCAGGCAGTCGAGGATTCCCGCGGCAGAAGGGAGGGTGGTGACTTCAGAGCCTAGGGTGACTTCTGGCGATAAGAAGCTATCCCCGGAGAGATATGAACGAAGTTCCTAACGTGAACACAAAAATCAGGAGGGATCCGTGAAAAAGATTCTAGCAATTCTCGCTTCGATATTCCTGATGCCAACGGCCATGTTGGCACAACAGGTATCAGTGAACTACAACCACAGTCAAAGTTTTGCTCAATATCACACGTATGCTTGGGGTTCACAGAATCAGAACCAGATTCAGAATTCCATTCTCGCGCAGGTAGCGCAGCAGGATATCAACAACGCAATGCAAGCAAAGGGCCTGCAGATGGTGCAGGAAAACCAAAATCCAGACTTGATCCTGACCGCCAACGGCGGCCTGAGACAACAAACCTCCTACAGTGCCTGGGGCATGCGCGGCATTGGCGGTGGAATGGGTGGCATTACTCCAGAACAAAACGTTGAGGGAACCATGATCGTGGATCTCTATGACGCGAAGAGCAAGTCTTTGGTTTGGCGCGGAATCGCTCAAAATACGCTGAATAACAATGGCAACAAGAATCAGCAGATGGTGGAGAAGGCGGTCCAGAAAATGTTCAAGCAGTGGCCCAAGTAAGCAGTGGACAAAGCCGCAGCCAAGTATTTCAGAAGTATCGGTCACCGCCAGAAAAGTAGCAGCGATGAAGCGGAGACGATTTGGATCCTCAAACTTTGATTCGAGGTAGTTCGGCTGATCAAGCGGTTTCCAAGAGTGCCGCCACTGGCGACGCAGGGCCACTCGCCAAGGGGCCGATTGCGCCTTCGACGAACACGCCGCTCCACAGTCGTCGCTCGGTTTGGCTGCTTATTCTTATTCTGGTGTTTCTGATTTTGAATCCGCTGTTGGAAAAAAATCAGATGGGCGAGGCAGTTCTGTTGTTTTCCATGTATGCCACTCTGATTTCTGCTACGCGAGCACTATCTGAGAGAACCCGCGTGCGATGGCCCGCGACGCTGCTTGCTGTCTCCTCGATGCTGGCGATGACCGTCGCCCATTTTTTCCCATATCGACCCCTTTGGATCGTAGACTGGGCAATCCTGGCGGCGTTCTTCGGATTCATCTCAGTGGGATTTTTCTCCTACCTGGGCCGGCCCGGCGCCGTGACCGATGACCGCATCTTTGTTTCGGTAAGCCTGTATCTCTTGTTGGGGATGCTCTGGTTCAGTCTCTACAACCTGCTGGAAGCCGTCCATCCCGGCTCGTTCGCCCTGCAGTCTACACCGCTGTCGTCGCTTCCTCGCGGTACATTGATCTACCTGAGCCTCGCCACGCTGACGACGCTGGGCTACGGCGATATCGTTCCAGTTACACCAATCGCACGCATGGTGGCCGCTCTCGAGGCGGTGGCCGGCGTGCTCTACATTGCGATTACGGTAGCGCGTTTGGTCGCAGGCTACCGCGGTGGCAAAGAGGAAACAGCGTAGTCCAGACAATGTAATCGAAAAAAAAAAGAAGGGAAATAAAATGTCGAATGCTGATCCGAAGCCTTGCAAACACATGCCATGCCGTTGCGTCGTTCCACCCCATCAAGATTACTGCGGCGACATCTGCAGGGACGCGGGAAAAGACGATGTCGAGATCGCGTGCTCCTGCGGCCATCCCGCATGTCCGCTGGACGCGTAGCGGGCACGACAGTCTGGAATAGAACTAGACTCAGTCTCTGGGCGGTATTCGGCTTGGTCTGTTAGCCGCTGGAGGCTCTGCTATTTTTCCGGCCAATGTAGCGCCGCGCATGGGCTGCCTCATGCGCCGGGGGCGTTTGACCTGCCCGCAACCTAAGGTCGACAGAAACGTTAGTTGCCGCCACCGACGACGATAAGCTCTGCGTTTGCGTTCCCGCACATTCCATAAATGGCGCCCGACACGCAGGCTCCGGCGGAATACTTGTAACAGCCCGGCTTCTTCGCCACGACGGAGACCGAGCGATCAGAACCGCCGATGATGGTTCCACCCTGCGCAAACGGATCAGATGGGCCGAAGTCGACGACGAAACCTGTATTTTTGGAGCCGCTTTGCCAGGTTAACGTCGTGCCCGCGTTCACGCAGAACGTTGCATTCCCCTTCGGCTTCGCAATACTCGCAACGGCCTCAGCTGAGTTTGCAGTTCGTTTGACGTCGACGGTGCAGGGAGTGGAAGCAGATCCGCAGGTGATACTGGCATTGCACAATGCCGCCGGGTTCGCTTCCAAGCAAGCATACTTGCTGGCATTCTTGGATTGCGCCTGCGCCATCACGCAATTGAGCAGCAAGAAAAGCGATGGCAAGAGTGAACGGGAGCAAATCGCAAAGCTGCGCTGAATCTTCATAAGTTTCCTCGCGAAATTAGGAATTCAAAAACCAAGCGGCTGAATACTTCTTAAACGGTAATTGAATCAGAGGAAGATTCAGCACGAGGCACCATCTTCCTCTGCAAAGGACGAACAAGAAAGGTCAGCTCGCCACAGCCAGTCGACGCAAGTCAGCCTCGCTAATTGACGCCGGGCGTGCCTTTCCAGTCAAGAATGTCGACCAGTTTCCAGGGGTTCTGATTCAGATCCCACTGCAATTGGCCCTGTTTATCGAGGATGAGCTGCGCTGCCGGATACAAGACGCCGGTGCTCTTGCTCTTGTCCTGATCGTTGATTTCGATGATGCCGGCGGTTAGATCATAGGACATCGTTTGGCTGTCCGTCCAAGCTTCAGCGAAGCGGATCTGGCGATTCGTCACAAAAACGATTTTCCGTCCAGTGGGCGTTGGAATCATCCGGATATAGGAGCAGTCGTTGCCGAGTGTGCCGGTTATCTCGACGTGGCCTACCGCTTTCATCCTTTGCAGCGCGTTGACCAGTCCCTGGTTCTGACCCTTCTCGTATGCCTGAACCAGAACCGCTTTGTCTGCAGGAGTTGAGAATTCATAAATATTCAAAGTCACGCCGATATTTTGCCCTAATTGGGTACCCGTGCCGAAGGCTGTGGCGTCGATGGTTTCATTCTTATCTCTCGCGAAGCCGGGAAGGCTTGCTACCAACAGCAGACCAATCAGTAGCAAACTCGCGGCGGCGAGCCCGTGAATGCTGGCAATTTTGTTCTTGATATGCAACATTTCCTTATCCTTTTCCTTTCCTCTAAACCACGTGATTCAGTTGTTGTAATATTCGCCCTTTCATCCTTAACTCTCGGCACTTTCCATTACCAGCTAGTGAGGCGCGCCGCGACTGATTCCGCAAAAGAGCAACCTCGCCCGCTTGCAACCTTGCAAGTCATGCCCTCTTGGCGTGCTTGGTGTGGAGAGCGAGGTCTGCCGCGTCCTTCCGATCCTCAAGATCTGCCAGGAGACCTTCATCCGTCAGGTCGAGAGGATGAGAGTTTTCCCAGTCGTGGTGAACAACCTTGTGTAGCCGTCCAATCACGTCGTCGTCGCGGACTTCAATGGCCAGTTCGCGCCGGCTGTCGAAACTACCCGGGGCCAGGTTGATCGAGCCAACGATGGCGCGGACTCCATCGGAAAAAAGCATCTTGGCATGAAGCTTCAGATGTTTGAGCTTATGGACCTTGATCCCTACATCGTCCATAATCCGCAGGCCGCCCACGCCCTCCACCAGCTTCTCCTGCTTCAGGGTGTGGGGAGGACGTGCCATCACATGAACCTTAACCCCTCGTTCTTTCGCCCGCACCAGGCGCTCGATGATGATGGAGTCCTGATACCGTTCGTTCTGAAGGAACAAGGTATGCTTCGACTGGTCTATAAATTCCGCAATCTTGTTCCGCCCGTTGCCACAGCACCAGATGAGGTGCGCGTGTTCGCCAGGATCGAAAGACTTCCGGTGCCAGTCCGCCTCAAAGCAATCGATAATCTCGCCCACTTCGTGTCCGTGGTCTGTAACCACGGCATAGTCTCGCGTCTCGGTCAGATTCTTGGTCTCCCAGTTGAGGTATTTCACGAACGCTGTCCTGTCATCCACTACCATGGACTTCTCATGAGTGAGGTCAAATGCTGGATTGCTGTCAAGGACCTCGACCCCCGCCTTGCTAAGCGTTTTGCGGGATTCTTCATTCTCAGCTTCGCCACTGCGGCGGGCTGGGTTCAACATCACCCGCACCTTGACCCCGCGATGCTGCGCTTCGATCACTGCCTTCAATAGCGCGGGGTCGGAGAAAACGAACATCTTGACGCGAAGCGATTTGGTTGCTCCATTAATGGCATCAAGAATCGGCTGGGCGGAGTCATCGGGAAGAACGACTAGGGAACGGGACATACCACCTCCAGGGAACAGGCATGCGCTCGCGGTTCTCGATGACAGATCAAGCAACCACGAGTGATGGCTGACGATAACGGGTATCTAAGACGCAATTGTTTCTGATACTCCTTCAACCTGTATCCGATGCAACTCGGCATAGACTCCGCCGAGAGCCAGTAATTCCTGATGAGTGCCTTGCTCCGCGACCACCCCACCGCTGAGGACAATGATCGTGTTGGCATCGCGAATGGTGCTCAGACGATGGGCGATGGTGATCACGGTCCGTCCCTTCATGAGGCGCTCCAGTGCTTCGATCACGAGTCGCTCGGATTCCGTGTCGAGAGCAGCAGTGGGCTCATCGAGGATGAGAATCGGCGTGTTGCGAATGACGGCGCGGGCAATTCCAATTCGCTGCCGTTGGCCTCCGGAAAGAGTAAGCCCTCGCTCGCCGACCATCGTGTCGTAGCCGTGGGGCATTCGAGAAATGAACTCGTCCGCGTTCGCGAGTTTCGCGGCTTCCTCGATTTCCTTCTGAGTGGCGCCGGGCCGGCCGTAGGCGATGTTGTCGCGTATCGTTCCTCGGAACAACACGGTGTCCTGCAACACGAAACCAATCTGGTCGCGGAGGGGATGCAGTTTGTACTCGCGGATGTCGACACCATCAATGCGCACACAGCCGGAAGTTGGGTCATAAAAGCGTGGAATCAGGCTCACGACTGTGGATTTGCCGCCTCCAGTCGTGCCAACAACTCCGACTAATTGGCCTTGCTTGATGGTAAAGCTGACGTCCTTTAATACCGGTTCGTCTTTGTTGTAGCCGAAGGCCACATGATCGAAGGCGATCTCGCCACGGGTTGCTCCTGGTTCGCGCGCGTCCGGATGCTCAGGAATTATCGTATCTGTTTCGAGAATGGCCTGAATGCGCTCCACGCCCACCGCAGCCTGGGCGATGGCATTGGTCATCTTGGCGAGATCCTGCACCGGCTTGAAGAACTTGTTTAGGTACGAAAGAAAAACGGTCAACGCGCCCACCGTCATGGTTCCGATTAGAATGAGCGACGCGCCCCGCCAAAGCACAAACGCAGTACACAGCGCCACAGTTATAGTCACCACTGGCGAGAGCATCGATTTCACTCTGCGAGCTTTGAGCGCTGCATCGACCGTTGCGTGGCTTACTTCACTAAGCGCCTCCTGTTCGAGATCCTGCCGGCCAAAGGCCTTTACAACGCGCATGGATTCGAGTCCCTGCTGGACGACCGCAACAATGTCGCTCTGCCGGTGCCGCACCTCATGGGTAGCTTTCTTTACCGCCTTCTTAAACCGCGACACGAAGAGCAGCAAAATCGGAGTCACGGCCACTGCCATGAGGGCAAAATCCCAATTGAGCCAGAACATCAGACCGAGCATTCCGACAATCGTCAGCAGATCGACAAAAATACCCAAGGTCGCAGAGGATGCGAAGCTCTGAATCGTCTGGATGTCATCTGTAATGGTGCTGAGCAGTTGGCCCGTCTGATGGCTGTCGTAATAAGCCAGCGAGAGGCGCTGCAGATGGTGGTAGGTTCGCATGCGGAGATCGTGCGCTACCCATTGACCGACGCTTTCGGTGTAGTAGTTATCGATGTAAGAAGCGATCGAGCCGATGATCGCAATCAGCACTGCACCAAGCGCCGCTACCGCAGCGATTTTCATTTTGCCCGGGCCCAATCCGGCTGTCACCGAGCCTAGAAAGTCATCGAACCATTTAGGAAGGTGATGCGATCCGACGACGTTATCGAGAATTATTTTGAGTGGCCACGGGCCAGCGAGGCTCATCAAGGTCTCGACCATCATCGCGAGGAATATGACGAGAAGCGTTCCTCGATAAGGCCGTATGAGTTCACGGATCAAGCGCGACATCCCGCCTCGTTTTTTGCCGATCGGTTCGGCCATTGAATTTGGCTTGCTCCCGCTCATCATGCGACCAAATGTAGCGCTCCACGAACCGCTCTTGCAGCTAGCAAAACTAACAGTTGCGCGGCATGTGCGATGAGGTGCATTGTGGCAGTCCCAGCGGGAAGCACTATGAACCGGGCAGAACGCCGACACGAGGGGAAAGCAAGCGATGACGTCAGTCACTGAGAGAATGCCGGAAGCAGAAGCGATCGAGAAGGCAAGGAACGGCGACGTGACCGGCTACGAATCCTTGTACCACTTGCACCGGAATCGAGTTTATTCCTTGTGCCTTCGGTTCACCGGCAACGTTTCCGACGCAGAGGATCTGGCTCAGGAAGTATTTCTGCAAGTGTACCGCAAGATTTCTACCTTCCGGGGCGAGGCAAAGTTTGGTTCATGGCTGCACCGGGTCGCGGTAAACCTGGCCCTGATGCGTTTTCGCCGGAGGCGTCCACGCGAAGTATCCCTGAATGTTCCCGAGACGCTGACGCCGGATCCAATGCAATCACAGTTACGCGATCAATTTTCGACGAACTCGTTCCTGGTTGAGCGTGTGGCGCTGGGACGAGCGCTTGGCAGTCTTTCAAAAGCGAAAAGAACCGTGGTTCTGCTCCACGATGTCAATGGACTGACCCACGGAGAAGTCGGCCGACGTCTGGGTCTGGCAGCCGGGACCAGCAAGTCTCAACTTCATAAGGCGCATGTGGAACTGCGCGACATCCTGGGCCGCAGGGAAGCGCCCAGGAACCTGACTTCTTGAGCATTCGCGCACAGCCGCGAGCAGACTCCCCTGGTGGGCAAAATCGCGGTTCCGGAAACAAACTAGTAGTTTTAACAGTAGCGCCGAGAGGCTCCAGCGATTAGTCTTGTCCGCAACGAATACCCTACACCTGAGTCGCAATTTTATCTGGTAATTTCAGGGCCAGTGCGGTAACATGCCCGGCATTAGTATGCTGCGCTGACTAGGCCCCGAGTGTATCCTGAAGCCGTTTCAACGAAGGAGCATCTATGACCCGGCCACGAATCATGATTGCTGATGACCACGCCTTTGTAGCCGATGCCTGCAAGAAGCTGCTTGAACCGGAATATGACGTCGTCGCGACGGTAGGCGACGGGCGAGCACTGGTGCGCATTGCTGCCACGCTCAAGCCGCAGGTGATCATCATCGACATCGGAATGCCTCTCCTGAACGGTCTCGATGCAGGACAGCAAATCAAGCAGATACTGCGTTCGGTAAAGCTGGTGTTCTTGACCATGAATACGGATCCGGTTTTGGCAGCCGAGGCCTTCCGGCGCGGAGCTTCAGCTTTCCTTCTGAAAACCTGTGCCGCATCCGAGCTGTCTGTTGCGATTCGGGAGGTATTGAAGGGCATGTCGTATCTCTCTCCCGCCATCGCCAAAGAAACAGTCGACTTCCTGCTGCGCCAGGACAAGGAATTTATTGACGAGGGGCAACGGCTTACCGAACGGCAGCGCGAAGTACTGCAATTGCTGACGGAAGGGAAGTCGATGAAGGAAGTCGCGTACGCCTTGAATGTCACTACGAACACGGTCGCTTTTCATAAGTACCGGATCATGGAAATCCTGAATGCCAAGAGCAACGCCGAGCTGGTGCAATACGCGATCAGAAATCACGTTATTGCGGCCTGAGAGACGGTTCCAGCGAGC
>Ga0209275_10000756_pt1 | contig 12887 bp, 14 predicted proteins | sample HubBroMetageREF2_FD_188344 | JGI IMG/M metagenome (GOLD analysis project Ga0209275, IMG submission 188344) | Reference soil microbial communities from the Hubbard Brook experimental Forest, New Hampshire, USA - Hubbard Brook CCASE Soil... | ecosystem: Environmental > Terrestrial > Soil >... | reverse complement strand
GCGCGATTGGCGCCGCTGGTGTACCAATCGTTTGATTGGCGGCATGGCGTGTTTGTGGGCGCGACGATGGCGTCGGAAACGACGGCTGCAGCCACAGGCGACGTTGGGATTACGCGGCGCGATCCCATGGCGATGCTGCCCTTTTGCGGATACAACATGGCCGATTATTTCGAGCACTGGCTGACCATGGGCACGCGCATTCCCAAGCCGCCGAAAATTTTCCATGTGAACTGGTTCCGCAAGGGAGCCGACGGAAAATTTCTGTGGCCGGGCTACGGAGAAAATGTCCGCGTGTTGAAATGGATTCTGGAGCGCGTCGAAGGGCGCGGCGAGGCACAGGAAACGGCGATTGGCTATGTGCCGACGCGCAACGGATTGACGTTGGATGGACTGAACATTGCTCCGGAAGCGCTGGATGAATTGTTCCGCGTAAATCCCGAAGATTGGGAAGCGGATCTGGAAGACAGCAAGCAATTTTTTGCCAAGTTTGGCAATCGCCTGCCCAAGGAACTGCTGGACGAGCACGAGAAACTGGCTCGCCGCTTTACGAAATCCGTACCGGCGCCCTAGTTGGCCGCACCAAATTCAGCTCTTCGCGAATCTAAAAACAAATTAAGACAATCGTTGCGAGCACGAATGCCGCTCGTGTCATCATAAACAGCGGCGCCTTTTTTGCAGCTTGGGGATTCTTTTAAAACGATATGAGTACGCAGGCGATAGCGAACGGAAAATTCGGGGCAAGCAGCATATTGGAAGAAGGCACGCTGTTCCGCGTGCTGACCGCCGTGAGCTTCTGCCACTTGCTGAACGACATGGTGCAGTCGCTGCTGCCCTCCATGTACCCCATCCTGAAAACTTCGTTCCACCTGGACTTTGCGCGAATCGGAATGATCACGCTGACGTATCAGATCACCGCATCGCTGCTGCAGCCGGTGATCGGGTATGTAACGGATCGCAAGCCGATGCCGTACTCGCTGGCCGTAGGAATGTTTGTGACGCTGGTGGGGCTGCTGTCCTTGGCGATTGCGCCGAATTTTCCGCTACTGCTGTTGGCGGCCTCGCTGATTGGCGTTGGGTCGGCAGTGTTTCATCCAGAGTCGTCGCGTGTGGCGCGGCTAGCTTCCGGCGGAAAGCATGGAACGGCGCAAGCGTTTTTTCAGGTGGGCGGAAACACTGGCTCGGCGATCGGTCCGCTGCTGGCGGCGTTTATCGTGTTGCCGCGCGGGCAAGTAGGGGCGGCATGGTTCTCCGTGGCGGCGTTGCTGGGCATTGTGGTGCTGATGAAGGTGGGGCAGTGGTACAAGGCGAGGCTGGCGCTGTTTCGTAGCCGGCCCGCATCGCACCTGCAGGAAACTTCGGGACTTTCGCGAAAGAAAATAGCATCGGCGATGACTGTCCTGATCGCGCTGATCTTCTCGAAGTATTTTTATCTGGCGAGTTTTTCGACGTATTACACGTTTTATCTTATGAACAAATTCAATGTGTCGGTGCGCAGCTCGCAGATTCACCTATTCATCTTTTTGGGGGCTGTGGCGGCGGGAACCCTGATTGGTGGACCGGTTGGCGATAAGCTCGGACGCAAACTGGTGATCTGGTGCTCGATTCTGGGCGTGTTGCCGTTTAGCCTGATTTTGCCCTATGCAAATTTGTTCTGGACCGGCGTGTTGAGCGTAATCATCGGATTCGTGATTGCTTCGGCGTTCTCGGCGATTCTGGTTTACGCGCAGGAATTGGTGCCGGGAAAAGTAGGATTGATCTCCGGACTGTTTTTTGGATTTGCGTTTGGCATGGGCGGAATCGGCGCCGCAGTGCTGGGCAAGCTGGCGGACTGGACCAGCATCATTGTCGTTTATAAAGTGTGCGCGTATCTTCCCGCGCTGGGCATGCTGGCGATTTTCCTGCCGAGCATGAAGAAAAGCGATCTGCAACAATCCAAGGCGTGACCGGATAGAGCGCTACAGTATTGATTGAATCGCGGCGTCGATGGAAACATGGGTAACTTCGGTGCCGCTGATCAGGTAGGACTTCCCTTCCTCGTTGGAAAAGTGCAGAAAACGGCTGATGTGGTAATCCTCGTCCAGCGCGCTGAAGAGATTCTGCGTCTCGTCTTGCGTGAACCCGAAGGCCGAGAGCGCCACGGGCGTGAATTCGGGCGAGAGCGCATGGTAGCGATCCACGATTTGTTGCAGAGTCAGCATAGGCGCTCGCTTGGCGGCTTCCTCGTTCATAAATTCCCGTGGCGGAGTGTAGCGCGACCAGCGCGCGGCGAAAAGGCAGAATTTGGCGAGGCTGCCCCGGATTCGGTAAGATGCTGGCGTCGCTATTATTCAGGGAGGAAGTCAAAATGAGCATTGCTGTTGGACAGACCGCGCCGGAATTCACGTTGAAAGATCAGAGCCAGAAGGAAGTGAAACTTTCAGACTTCGCGGGCAAGAAAAATGTGGTGTTGGTGTTTTATCCGCTGGACTGGAGCCCCACCTGCACCAACGAGCACGCTTGCTTTGTGGGCGGCATGAAGGATTTCGAAGCGCTGGACGCGGAAGTTTTGGGCGTGAGCGTGGATAGCGTGTGGTCGCACAAAGCGTACGCCGACAAAATGAATATCAAGTATTCGTTGCTGGCGGATTTTCAGCCACGCGGCGCAATGAGCGAGAAATACGGCGTGTTTCTGGCCGATAAGGGAATTACCGGGCGGTCCATCATTATCATCAACAAGCAAGGTAAAGTGGCGTGGGCCAAGGACTACGGCATTCCAGAAGTGCCGGACGTAAAGGAAGTCGCGACCGCGCTGAGCCAAGTGAAGTAACTCGAACCAGCAGGTGGTAGCAGTTAAATTCGAAATGGTAGTTGCGGCGGGTGCCTAAACAGGGTGCTCGCCGTTTTTATTTGTGGTTGGAGGGTGGCGATGCGGACTTTTTCTCCGCAGGCACTTCAGAATTCTTCGCGGGTGGCGGTGTCGCAGGATTTGCGGCGAAGGAGCGGACCAGAAGCACGAGTTGCCAGCGTTCATTTTCGGTAAGGCGATTTTTGAAAGAAGGCATGGGCTTGCGGCCTTGGGTGATCTGGTAATAAATCTCGCCGTCGCTCACTTTGCTCATCTGCGCGGCGTCGGTCAGGTCGGCGGGCGCGGGATCGTACATCATCGCTTCGGAGCCATCACCCTTGCCGGTATCGCCGTGGCAATTCACGCAGCGATCTTCATAGATCTTTTTGGCAGCGGTGATGTTGGCTTCTGACGTCGTCAGCGGATTCTTGCGCGCTTTCTCGTCGGGCGGCACGAACCACTGCGTCTTGTGAAATGCGCCGAGGCCGATGGAGATAAAAATCAAGATCAGGGTGCAGGCCAGCAGGATTTTGCGCATCCGTAAGCTCCGCTGTTTTTTATCGCTCATAGCGTAGACAAAAGTTTCGCATAGATGCGCTTAAAGAGTGAAGCCGGAGCTGCATTCTGCTGAAAACGGAAACGGCAGGACGCACTGCCCAGTTCCTTAATTTGTCCGGCGCAACACCAGAAGGGTCATATCGTCGGCGCGCTTTGTGGCGTGAGAAAATTCCCGAACCGCTTCGAGATAGCCGGCCAGCATTTCGTCAGGATTTTCGCAGCAAAACGTTGTGGCGAGAGTCCTGACCCGGTTGATGCCATATTCATCGCCAGCGTCATTGAAGATCTCGGTGAGGCCGTCGGTATACAGGATCAAGCTGTCGCCGGCGGCAAGATCCAAATGGCAAACCGGAAATTCGCTGCCGCAGAACATACCCAGTGGCATGCCGGTGGCCTCTTTGGAGCTGACCCCGTTCGACGAGACATGCAGAAGCGGCAGATGCCCGGCGCTGGCATATTCCACTTTTCCATCCGGCCAGGCGCGGCCAACAATCAGCGTCGCGAATTGTCCGGCGGTTGTGCTCTCGCAAAACAGCCGATTGGCGTGCGCGACCATGGTCTGTAGCGGAAGATTCTGTCCAGCAAGGGCACGAAACGTGGCGTGCAGGTGGCTCATCAGCATCGAGGCGGCCACGCCTTTGCCCGCCACATCGCCCAGCAAAAAGAGAAACGCGCCGTCTGATTCAATTTCGATCAGATCGCAATAATCGCCGCTCACAAGGCTGGCCGGTTGATAGTGATAGCGAGCCAGCCAATTTTTCACCGACCAATCTTGCCGCGGCAACAAGCCACGCTGCATACTTGCGGCGAGCGACAGATCGTGTTCGAGTGCGCGCTGTTCGTCGTGCGAGAGGTGGTCCAAACAGACTCGTACGAGAGGATCGCAGAGTAAGCGCTCCGGCTCAATGGATTCGTGACAAACTTCGCAAATGCCAAACGTGCCTTTTTGCAAGCGATCCAGAGCCGCATCAACGCTGGACAGAAGCGAGCGGATGCCAGGATCATCTCCGGTAAGTTGCGACGCCGCCAACAAACGTTCGCGGCGTCGTTCCAGTTCCGTTCCGAGGTAAGTGTTTCCAGCGGTTGCAGCCATCGTTTCCCCTGGTATAGTTTGCAATTTTGCAGCTGAGGATTCCATCCGATTTGTACCTCCAAACTGGAAGGCTGGCCCGAGTCAAAGCGGGCACGTTCGCGAGAAAGCTGTTTGTATATGATGCGGGAAGTCTCGAAACTGGCACCTGCCATCCGATGAATTCCGGGGCTCGCAGGTTGCAGATATTTGGAAACTTAGGGGGCCAGGCACTTCGCGGCAATCATGGTGATGTCGTCGTGCTGCTCACCCGTGCTGTAGCGGCGAACAGCACCGACCACCGAGCGAACCAGGGTCTCCGGGCATTCCGCAAGATGGAGAAGCATTTCATCGACCAGGGCTTGTTCGCCAAATTCTTCCCCCGCAGCGTTCATCGCCTCCGTGATTCCGTCGGTGTAAAGAACCAGAGTGTCTCCCGGAGCCAGCAGGCGCTCGGCGATGGGGCAATCCCAGTCCTTATATAAGCCCAGCACGGTGCAGGTGGAATGCAAGTGATCGAGCGATCCGTCTCGGCGGAGCAGCAGGGCCGGCAAATGCCCGCAATTGATGTAGCGCAATCGTCGCGTAGCTTCATCGTACTCGGAGAAAAACAGCGTGGCATACGCGCTGTCCACAGTACTGTCGCAAAACAGGTGGTTCACGGCGCGTAATGAGCGCTGCGGCTGGTCCACCGCGATCGCGCACTGGCTGCGCAGAATGGCCTGCAAATTTGCCATCAATAAAGCAGCGGCAATGCCCTTCCCCGAAATGTCGCCAATGACCAAGCCGAGTCGGCGTTCGCCCAGGTTCAGAAAATCGTAGTAGTCACCGCCCACTTGACGCGCCTGAACGCAGACGCCAGCGTATTCCAGGCCGGCGCAGGGCGGCGGTGATTGCGGAAACAGGCGGGCTTGCACCTGCTGGGCGATTTCCAACTCATGGGCCGCGCGCTGTTCCGTATCACGCTTCTCTGCTGCTTCGCGGCGTTGCGCTTCAATCTCGCGACTCAATTCGTCGAAGCCAACGAGCGAAAATGTATTCCCGTCCACATCCTTGAATCGGGCAAAAATACCGCCCCAAACGGGATCACGTGAGTGTTCCTCCGCAGAATCCCGGCCGGAAGCAGCGCCCGCCGAATGGCGATCATACTTGATGCGCCGCAGACGTGGCGTATTCAGAAAGTGAACACCGCGCCGAATCCATTCCTGGAATTGCGCGGTGACATCTTCGGTAATGAAAGCCACGTGGGTCGGCCGGCCGATGAACTGCGCTTCCCACGAGTCAGGTTTCGGGACGGTAAGGATCAGCAGCGCAGAGCCGTCGGGAGGAGCAACAGCCACCCAGCGATCACCCTGCTGAAGCCGGGCATCGAACGCTACGTTAAAGCCGAGTTGGGTCACGTAGAAATTGAGACTCTGCTCGTAATCACGCACATAGACGGTGACTTGCTGAAGACGCAAGTACGGCCGCGTGCGTGACGGCGACGGCCCGGAAGAACGAGGATCAAGACCAAGGCGTGATTCCGGTAAGCTCATGGCGGTGATTATAAAGCCAAATCGAATGGCCAAGTGCTGACCCGAATTACACAAAAATGTGACTGCTGTCGTTGACGGTGGCAAAGAGGTAGCGGTAGAGTTTGCCCCAACTCTGCGCAGCTCGAAAAGCCGCAGCTGCAACGATACAGCAAAGGCACAGATGGAACCTCACACTTGGCGGCAGCGCGTTTGGATTGTTGGTGCCGTGGCTGGCTTGCTGGCGGCGTTGTTTCTGCAACTGGCGTTCTCGGCCCGCGACAATTCCATCACCTGGGACGAGGACGGATCATATCTATGCTGGCTTCATGTCTTGGAAGCACGCGGATTTCGGGCTCAATCCTGAGCATCCTCCGCTGGTAAAGCTGGTTGCGGCGCTACCGCTTCTGAATCTTCCGTTGAAAATGCCTGCGCTGCAAAATCGCTTCTTTAAATTGGAAGCGTTTCTTGGCGACAAAGATTTTCTTTTCCAGAATGATGCGAATCAGATGTTGTTGCGAGCCCGCCTGGCTGCATCACTATTCACTTTGCTCCTGGCGGTGCTGGTTTTCCTGGCAGCGCGCGAAATGTTTGGGCTCGGCGCGGGATTCATTGCACTGGCTCTGTTGGCGCGTTTGATCCCAACTATATTGCCCATGGCGCGGTAGTGGGAACGGACATGGGGCTCTCCTGCTTCATGTTCGCGGCGGTGTATGCGTTTTATCGTTACCTGAAGGCGCCGTCAGCATGGCGAATGGTCGTGGTCGGAATCGCGGCAGGCTTAGCGCTCGCGTCAAAGCACACAGGAATCCTGGTGTTCCCCATGCTGCTGTTGGCGCTAACCGAGATTCTAAGGCGGGATCAAGCGCCAGTCGATCCGGCGCCGGCACCCAAACGCAGCCGCATATGGAAACTTGCGGGCGCGCTGGTGATTATCGGGATCATTTCTGTGGGAATTCTCTGGGCGTTTTATGGGTTTCGTTACGAGGCGCGTGCCGATCATCTGCAAATCAATCCGCCATTCGCAAGTTTTCTGAATGGCCTCTCGCGACCCCGAGACATTCATCTGATCTCCACCGTGGGCCGCTGGCATCTTTTGCCCGAGTCGTATCTCTACGGCTTGGCCGACGTGCGCATCATGTCGGACTTTTATTCCAGCTACCTTCTTGGCACGACTTATCCGCACGGGGTGTGGTCTACTTTCCCGCAGCCATCGCGATCAAATCGACGCTGACGTTTCTTCTGCTCTTGGCGCCGACCATTTGGGCGATCGCCACGAGCCGACTTACCGGCCGGCGGGAAATTCTGTTTCTAACAATTCCTCCACCATTCCATTTGCTGGTGGCGATGGGCGCGGGCATGAACATTGGAGTTCGTCACATTCTGCCAGTGTATGTTTTCTTGACCGTGCTGATCGCCGGCGCGAGTTGGAAGCTGATCGAGCAAAATCGCCGCTGGGCTTATGTAATTGCTGTGCTGCTGCTGTTTCAGGCAGTTTCCACGCTACGCAGTTATCCCGCGTATCTGGCGTATGCCAACGAATTGTGGGGAGGGCCCTCGCAATCTTACAAATTGCTGAGCGATTCGAATACCGACTGGGGCCAGCAGCTAAAGGAACGAAGCGATTCCTTGACCAGCGCGGCGTGAAAAATTGCTGGTTCGTTTATTTCGCCGAAGGAGTTGTGGACGCCCATTATTACGGCATCCCGTGCAAGCCTCTGCCGACGGCCGATTCGTTGTGGACCAACGAGCCCATGGACGTGCCCGCGTCGATTGATGGTCCAGCGCTGATTAGCGGCAGCAATCTCTCTGGCTTCGAATTCGGCCCGGGCTCGTTGAATCCTTATGAACAGTTCAAAACGCTGCGGCCCACCGCGGTCCTTCAATACGGCGTGTTCGTCTACGATGGACATTTCGAAATTCCGCTGGCGGCGTCGCTAACCCATTCGCAAAAGGCGGGTGACTTTCTAGTAGCGAACAATTTCCCTGCCGCGTTGAGCGAGGCGGAGCAAGCGGTGGCACTCGCGCTACAAAACGTGAATGCGAATTCCATCCTTGGAGATGTGCTGATGAAGTTGAATCGTACCAACGAGGCACGCGCAAGTTACGAACGTGCGTTGCACCTGGCAAAGACCATCGAGCCGGAATTTCGTACTGGCTGGATCGCAGACCTGCAGAAAAAGCTGAAAGACCTGCCTGAGTAGCTGATCAATCGAACTCACAGCGGTGTTACGAAAGTTTACGCGCCTTTGAAGATGAGCCAGAGCAGCTCGCCGTTGAAGAAGAGGATGCCCGCAGCCACGAGCCAGGCGGTGACCGTCGTGAATGGCGAATTGACGAACTCGCCCATTTTGGAGCGCTGGCTAGTGAACTTCACCAGCGGAATCACCGCGAATGGAAGCTGAAAACTCAGCACCACCTGGCTGAGGATCAACAGCGACGTGAGTTTGCCTTCGCCCGCGATGCCGATGACCAGGATTGCCGGAATGATTGCGATCGAGCGGGTAATCAGGCGCCGAATCCAAGGCTTAAGACGAATGTCGAGGAAACCTTCCATGACGATCTGACCAGCGAGCGTGCCGGTGAGCGTGGAATTCTGGCCCGAGGCAAGCAAAGCGCAGGCAAATAATGTGCTGGCCAGGCTGGCGCCGAGTATCGGGCTCAGCAATTTGTAAGCGTCGCCAATCTCCGCAACTTCATGCAGACCGCGGGTGTGGAACGCCGCCGCGCCAAGCACCAAGATCGCGGCGTTGATGAACAATGCAAAAAATAGCGCCACCGTGGAATCGATGATGGCGTAGCGAATGGCTTCGCGACGACCCATGCTGCTTTGGCGAAACGCGCGGGTCTGCACAATGCTGGAGTGCAGATATAAATTGTGCGGCATCACCGTGGCGCCAAGAATGCCGATAGCGATGTACAGCATTTCGCGATTGCGCAGAATTTCCGCGCGTGGGATGAAGCCCTGCGCCGCTTCGAGCCATAGCGGCCGAGCAAAAAAGATTTCGTAGGCGAAGCAAACAGCGATGGTGGCGATCAGCGTTACCACAAATGCTTCTATCCAGCGGAACCCGCGCCCTTGCAACGCCAGGACCACCAGAACATCCAGTGCCGTCAGGATTACGCCGAGCAGCAGTGGAATTCCAAAGAGCAGCTTGAGAGCGACAGCGGAACCCAAGACTTCCGCTAAATCGCACGCAGCAATCGCCAGTTCGCAAACCACCCAGAGAAAGATCGAAGTACGACGCGAATAATGATCACGACAAGCCTGCGCCAGGTCGCGACCGGTAGCGATACCCAACTTCGCGGAAAGCGCCTGCAAAAACATCGCCAACAAATTGCTAATTAGGATAACGCTGAGCAGCGTGTAGCCGAATTTCGAACCGCCGCCAATATCGGTGGCCCAGTTGCCGGGATCCATGTAGCCGACGGCGATCAGATAGCCGGGGCCGGCGAAGGCCAGAATCTTACGGAACCACGAGGAGTTCGGGAGTATCGGAACGCTGCGATGCGATTCAGGAAGGGATGGAAGAGTTAGCGGGCGACGCCAGCCAGAGGCCGGAGAGGCTCCGGCCGCCAATGCCGCATCTAATATGAATTCCGATTGTACCGGGTCCGCCATTCGCTTTCGTATTAACTATAGTAAACTCTTTATCTAAACTAGCCTTAACTAGCGCCCGTGTCAATAGGTAGTTCGCCCCAGTTTGCCTGAACCGCACTGCAATAAAGCGATTCGTCCATGCGGGAAATTAGATGTTCATAAAATGCTCGCGGTTCTTATCGCCGAGGAGTCGCAAGCCATAAGTTGGTCTCCCGTTGATGCGGCCGCTCCCCCGCCAAGGGAACGCCTTGCTGTGGTACCGTGGAATGGAATCTCGGGAGAATCGCGATGGATGAAAAGCAAGCAGCACCGCAACCAGGACAAGTGCAAATCAAAGCCGACGAAAAAGAGTTGCAAGGACTGTACAGCAACCTGGTGATGGTTCATCACCACGCCGAGGAATTTACCCTGAATTTCGTCTACGTGTTTCCCAACGGCGCGCAGGGCAAGCTGCTGACCAGCGTCATCGTCAGTCCTGGCCACGCGAAACGCATCTGGCGCGCGCTGGGCGAAAATGTTTCACGCTACGAGGCGCAGTACGGCCCGATCAAAGAAAGTCCGGAAGGCACTCCAGGCGCTAACATCGGCTTCGTGCAGTAGACGGGACGGAGAGCAGATTGCGATTCCGCGCGGCCAGCGATTCGGCACTTCTCGTGTATCTTGGCGACGAGATTTCGCTGGAGGTGCACCGGCGCGTGCTCGCACTGTTGCAGATTTTGCAGCAGGAGCGGCCCGGATGGCTCATAAATCTGCAGCCTGCATACTGCTCGTTGCTGGTAACGTTTGATCCTCTACAGATTGATCACTCTGAAGTGGAAGCGGCGGTGCGCGAGTTTGCGTCGCACTTGCCGGAAACGCGATTGCCTGCGGCCCGCTTGATCGAAATTCCGGTGTGCTATGGTGGCGGGTTTGGGCCGGACTTGCAGGAAGTTGCTGTCCTTCACGGCTTACCGGCTGCGCAAATCATTGAACTGCACTCCTTGCGCACCTATCACGCCTATTTCCTCGGCTTTGCGCCCGGCTTCGCGTATCTCGGCGACTTGGCGGATGAAATCGCCACGCCACGGCTGGCGACGCCACGGAAAATCGTGCCGGCGGGCAGCGTGGGGATTGCCGGAAAACAGACCGCAGTGTACCCCTTCGCAACGCCGGGAGGCTGGCGCTTGATCGGGCGCACACCGCTGCGCGTGTTTGCCGCTGAGCGCGAACCGATGGAGATGATTGCGATTGGAGACGAGGTGCGTTTTCAGCCCATCTCAGCGGAAGAGTTTCGCGCGCTGGAGTCGACATGAACTCTTTGACCGTGGAAGCTCCCGGATTGCTGACCACGGTGCAGGACCTTGGCCGGCCCGGTTTCGGCATTCGCGGAATTTCGCCTTCGGGTGCCGCCGATCCGGTCGCGCTGCAATTGGGAAACTTACTGGTGGGAAATGCGCAAGGTTCAGCCGCATTAGAAATGACGATGATGGGCAGAAATTTCATTTTCAGCGAGCCGACTACGATTGCCTTGGCGGGTTCGGATTTTGCTGCGACGCTGAATGGACAAGCGCTGGACACTTGGCGTAGCTATTCTGTCGCTGCTGGAGAAAATCTGCACGTCGGTTCGACTCGAGGCGGAGCCCGCTGCTACTTGTGCGTCGCGGGCGGAATTGAAGTAGAACCATTTCTAGGCAGCGCTTCCACTCATCTGGTCAGCGGTCTTGGCGGATTTGCTGGCCGCAGCCTGCGCAAGGGCGATGTACTGAGAGTAGGTAACGCCGGAACGAGATTTGCCGAGCGCACGCTTTCGTCAGCGGCTCTGCGGATATTGCAGCTGCACAAGCCGATGCTCCGCGTTACCGATGGCCCACAGTGCGATTTATTCTCAGCACAGACGGTCCGGTCGTTTTACGAGAGTGAGTTTCGCGTGACGGAAGAATCTAATCGCCTGGGTTTGCGTCTCGAGGGCCCTGCCCTGAAATCGACTTTGCAGCAGGAAATGATCACCGAAGGCGTGACGCTGGGCGCGATTCAGATCACGCCGTCTGGCCAACCCATCGTGCTTTTCGTGGAGCAGCAGACCACCGGCGGCTACCCAAAAATTGCCAACGTGATTGGTGCGGACCTGTTTCGCATTGGACAATTGCGTCCGCGCGACAGCATCCGATTCGAACGCGTCTCGTTTGCGCAGGCCCGGGCCGCGTGGCTGGAATTGCAGCAACTGCTCACTTCCGGAGATACACTCTTCGCATGATCGCCATCGACATCAACTCGGATATGGGTGAATTGCCGGAGGCGGTGGCGGACGGCTCGCAGGAAGCGCTGATGCAATTCATCACTTCGGCGAATATTGCCTGCGGCGGCCACGCCGGCGATGAGCAAACCATGCGAGCCACTATCGAGCAGGCGCAACGCTGGAACACCGCGGTCGGCGCGCATCCCGGCTATGAAGATCGCGCGAATTTCGGGCGCGTGGAATTGTCGTTGACCAGCGAGGAAATCGCAGGTTCTGTGTATCGACAGCTCGTGACCTTCGCGAAAGTGGCGGAAGAATGCGGCGCGGACGTGGTGCACGTGAAGCCGCATGGAGCGCTTTACAATCAGGCGGCGCGCGATCCCCAAGTGGCGCGAGCGATTGCGCAGGGCGTACGGCGCTGGAACGCATCGGTTGTGCTCGTGGGCCTGGCAGGCTCGGTGATGCTCGACGAATTTCGCGAAGCGGGCTTTGCGATTGCCGTGGAAGCGTTCGTCGACCGCCGCTATGACCCCGACGGAAGTCTGCGTCCGCGCAGATTTCGCGACGCGCTTCTCGCCGTAGCGGCCGATGCCGCTGCACAGGCCGTGCGCATCGTGACGCAAGGCGAAGTCGTGGCCTCCAACGGTCAGGCCATTCCGATCGAAGCGAACACGCTGTGCATCCACAGCGACACACCAGGAGCACTGCAGATCGCCGAAGCGGTGCATTCCACTCTGCGGGCAACCGGAATTACGCTGAAACCGCTTCGCGACCGCGCAAGTTAGCAACTGGGCCGCCAGCCGCAAAAAATACATCGCAGAAATTGCCATGCCGCAGCTTGTACGATAAAGTAAGAGGAGTCGTTTGCCACGAATTTTGGGCCTGTAGCTCAAGAGTCTGTTGTTGATTCTGCGTTGCTTAGGTCCAATTTCAGGCCCTTCAAAACCCCCTTCTTGTACACAAGCTGTACACAAATCTTTGAGGTGACCCCCTCAACTGTCACAAAAGCTTTGGGCACACTTTCCGTTTTCTAAAAGTGTTCTTGCATCTCCTAGTAGGTTAAGGGGTCTGGGGAAGGGGGCGACGTCGCCCCCTTCCCCAGAGATGCT
>Ga0209275_10000755_pt1 | contig 12920 bp, 11 predicted proteins | sample HubBroMetageREF2_FD_188344 | JGI IMG/M metagenome (GOLD analysis project Ga0209275, IMG submission 188344) | Reference soil microbial communities from the Hubbard Brook experimental Forest, New Hampshire, USA - Hubbard Brook CCASE Soil... | ecosystem: Environmental > Terrestrial > Soil >... | reverse complement strand
TCGTCTCATGCGTTTCGGTGTTGATGATCACGATGTTGGCGTTGGCATCTTCATTCTGCAGCGCCCACAAAAGATGAGTCGAGGGATCTACCTTCAGCCCATCGTTGTGTCCCGGGACCGTGTATGCGTAAACCGCGGTGCCATCCATCGTAAATTCCACTACCTGGCTGTTCAATCCGTCCGTGCCATCCGGTGCATGCCCGTCGCCGTATCCTACGAATACATGATCGCGCAGCACCGCAATCGAATCGGGTGCGCTCAATCCAGACGGTGCCTTGGCAAATACTGTCAAGTCATAAGGCGAGACAGCTGTCTGTCCAAACGCGGGCAAAGCAACCGTAGCTGACAGGGCAAGCGCCGCCGCGGTCAGACTCCGTAAAGTCCACTTTCTCATCGATGAAATCCTCCCTTTCCTCTATGGGCGAGGCGACGAGAGTAGGTCTTTTTCGTAAGCGGATTTGTGAACGGAAGATGAACATTTGACATGTCCACCGGCCAAGCCTAATTGGTGGGAAGGGCATCTTGTTTTCTGAGGTAAGCCTAACGGGGTTCTTATGCGCTTATTGCCCGCACGACCTGAAGTGAGGATCTCCCGAAATTATCTGACACGCAAAAGAAAAGGGCGAGCAGATGAATCTGCCCGCCCTCTGATTGTGGTCAGGTGATGAACTTACTTGCCAGACTTGGCAGCTGCGGCCGCGCTCGGCTGAGCATTAGCCTTTGGTACGCTCAGGTAGCCACTGATGGTGTTCTTGCCAATCTTGTTGATCACGATCTCTTCCGGCATATGCGTGCCAGACAGATAGAAGAAGATCGGCTGATTGACGTTACGGTTCTTTTCTTCGTAGCGCTTGTCTTCCACGGTGTAAACCACGTTCACGCGGCTGCGCTTCTCGTTTACGCCCTTGAGTTCCACGGTCACGTTGCCGACCTTCTGTGGCTGATTCTTGCCGGTCACCGTGAATTCCACGTAATCGCGCTCTCCCATGCGGCGGAGCACGTCGATTTCGTCATGGTTGCGGGCAATCAAGGTTCCCAGTTCACTACGCGCCATGCTCAGGTCAGACTGTGTCTTGCCCAAGTCGGTGCTCACTTGCGTAACCTTGGTGTCCACCGTCTTGACGTCATCCGAAGTTGCCTTGGTGGCCAGCTCGGTGTGAACCGAAGTGTCCAATGCGGTCAGCTTCTGAGTCGTCTCGGTGTTCTGTTCGACGGCTTCCTGACGCGCCTTCTTCAGTTGACCTTGGGTAATCTTCAGCTTGTCGGTGACCACTTTCAGGTCGCCGCGTAGTTCCGTGTTGGACTTCTCGTCGACCGCAATCTGATCCTTCAGCGATGTCAAATCAGACTGCTCCGACTGTTGAACGGCCTTGACTTGGTCGGCTACGGCCTTGTTGCTTGCATCCAACTTGGTCGAATTGCTCCAGGCAAACCCGAGGCCGGCCAGCGCCAGTAAACCGAGCACAATGATCGCGGGCAGATGCCAAGACGGGCTACTCTTGGATTCCACAACATTATATTGCTCAGACATAGTGAATATCTTCTCCTCACCCCGTAGGGTCTCTACTCTATCGAACGGCAGCACTGCGGGCCGCCTTAGCCTAAGTTCTGCTAGGAAGATGTGCAAGAAAGATGCCGTGGCTCCACCAAATCCTGTAGGGGGCAAGTCCTTGTCGAATGGACAGTTACCTGAACTGGTCGAAAAGACAGCCGGTACTAGTTCTAGCAATCTTTACGCGCAGGTGAATTCTGCCGATGAATTCCTACTTGGTGACAGAAATTGGTATCTGCACTCCCATAGCGGCAAGATCTTTCAGAAGTTGGGTGGGAGATTGGAATTGGATACCGGCTAGCCCCAATTGCCGGGCTGCGTCCACGTTCGCCGCGATGTCATCAATGTAAACCGCTTCGCCTGCCTTCACCTTGCAGGCCCGCAGCGCTTCCCGGTAAATCAGAGGATTGGGCTTGCTGACGCCTATCGAGCAGGAGTAAATCCGCTGGGCGGGTGGCACATGCCGCACGAAATTGTAGCTCGCTTCAATATGGGCCACATGAATCTTGTCGGTATTCGAAAGCAGCGCCACACAATACTTTTTGGCCAGTGCTTCAAATAGCTCGTTGCTCAGCATCGGCTCCGGGTCCAGCGTGCTGTTCCACACCGTTGTGAACTGTTCGAAGCTTAGCGGTATACCCAGCCGGTTCGACAGGTTCTGGTGCCAGTCGCGCGCCGACATCCGTCCTTCTTGCCAGTCGTTCCATCGGGGATCTTTCTCCACCGCCGACCAAAGCTCCTCGGGCGACAGCGGCAGTCCCTTCGAAAGCCCCTCCTGCACGCGCCGCAGGTCCAGTTGAATAATGACCCGGCCTATGTCGAAAATGATGGCCCGAATCTTCCCCGTGCCGCTCACTTACCTTGCGCCTCCGGAACAATCGTTCCTGCCGGTTTTTCCTGGCTAGTGCCCCGCGAACGCAGGATCCCGATGATCGGCGGCAAAATCGAGAGCAGGATAATCGTCCCAATAATGTAGTGCAGATATTTGCCGATATTCGGAATACGCGATCCAGCCAGATAGCCACCCAGCAGCATGCTGCAGATCCACAACGTGCCCCCAAAAATGTCATAGCTTAGATAAGTCGAGTAGCGCATCTGCGCTGCTCCAGCCACCGGAGGACAAAATGTCCGCACAATCGGAACGAATCGCGCCAGAATCACCGCACGGCCCCCATACTTCTCATAAAAATCATGCGCCCGCTGCAAATGACTGCGCCGGAAAAAGAACGAGTCTTCGCGTTTGTAGAGAGCTGGCCCGGCTGACCGGCCAATCCAGTAGCCGAGCTGATCACCAACGATCGCGCACAAAATTCCCGGCAGAAGTAAATACCGCAGGGGAATCACGTTCTGACCCGCAAAGATTCCGGCAGTCACCAGCAGCGAGTCGCCCGGCAGAAAGAAGCCGACGAACAGCCCGGTCTCTACAAAGATGATGGTGCAAATGACTAAGCAGATTCGAATGGGGCCAAACCAGGTGACTAGTTCTCGGAGTCCGTCAGCACTGTAGAGCGAGCGGAGAAAATGAAGGATGGATTGCAGCAAGCGGTTTCAGTCCTCGCCGAATTGGAGATCGGGGCCAACCTGAGCGAACGCAACATCGCAAAACTGCCCCAACCAATACGGTAGCAGAAAACCATCGGATTCTCTGCACACTCATACCACAACACGATTGCCGCGCAGACTGACGGAAGCCACCAGCCCACCCGGATCATCGCAGCGCCTCCGAAATCAAGATCTCGCCCTGGCCACCAAACTCGCGGCTCGGTGCGTCTTGCAGCATCAGAAGTTTGCGAATTTGCGGCAGGGCATTGCGTGCGGCTGCCGCTCCCGCTTCCATGGCCTCATCGATACGATCAAAATCGTCCCACTTGAGCGATTGCACATCCGGACGCAGTACCAGATTTGCGTGCCGTTCCCACGCTTCCAGTTGATTCTTCTGTGCTGCGCTAACCGCGCGGCTTACCACCTGAAATATATTGGTTGGCGCGCCCCGGTCCCCGTCATGCAGACCCACCGAAACGCCCACTACCAGTTCCGCGCCCAATTCGCGAGCCGCGCGCGTGGGCACCGGCGCCACCAATGCTCCGTCGGCCAGATACCGTGTGCCCAGTTGTACCGGTTCGAACAACCCTGGGAATGCGCAGCTCGCACGAATCGCGTCGGTCAGGCTTCCTTCCCGGAAGATGACCGGGTCGCCGCTGCTCAAATCCGTGGCCACAATCGCCGTAGGTACCAGCAAATTCTCAAACTGTTTTGAGGCGAATACGCTTTGTACCGATGCGCCCAGCCGGTCATTACTGGCCAGCCCGAAACGCGACACGCGCCAGCGCGCAAAATCTCGAAAGCGGACTTCCCGGCACTTCGCAATGATCCGGGGGAGCGCCGCCCCGCTCGCATACGCCGCGCCGATGATGCTTCCGATGCTGCTGCCCGCAATGCACGAAATTGGGATGGACTCTTCTTCGAATACGCGCAGCACACCAAGATGGGCGTAGCCGCGCGCGAAGCCGCCACCCAACGCCAGGCCTATTCCTTGATGCAGGCGTTCGCGGTCGAACGAGTCGATTGGTATGCGGTGCAGTGTCACGTAGATAAGGATCGCAATTCGTTATGCAACAGCGCGATGGGTCAGGCGTTCCGCTGTGTCAGTACGAAAGTACCCGCTGCTAAATCGAGCTAAATAGAGGTGTCGGCGCCCCGGCAGTACCGAAATACTAGCCTAGTACCCTCGCTGTACCATTGTCGGCCGCACCCCGAAACGCGATTCTACTTGGCGAGACGAAGTGGCAGCACGACCAAGGCTGAGGGGGCTCGATGGAACCGGGATTCAACGCGTGGTTAGGACATGCGGTGGTTCTGCAGGTGGCGCTGGGCGACATTAAAGTGCCTTTGCGCGGCAAGCTTTTGAAGGAAAGTGGCGACACGGTTCGTATGCGGATTGGGGAAGGCTGGGACGTTGATATCTACAAAACGATGATTTTGGGCGTGGAAGAAGACGGCATGGCTTTGATGCCAGCGTGAGGGAGAACACCATGAACAATAATCAGAAAGTTCCTAAATACGTTACGCAAGCTCGGGCCGCCTTTCTTCTCGGCATGCCCGTCGACGAAATTGGCCGCATCTCTCATGAAACTGGAATCGGCCACGTCGAAAAGGCAGGCAACGAAGTGGACATCTATTTCACTTACGAAGAGCTGCAAAAAATCTGCGTGCATGCGACCAGCGTCCCCACGCATGCCTGAACAAGTTTGATTTCCTACGGCCCCCCTCCGTAGTTCCCCCGCCCCGGCTCGGATACCCCAACGAGCCGGGGTTTTTCTTTGCGCATCTTTCCCGATCAAATAGCAACCCGTCATTCCGAACGGAGTCTGCGGAGTGAGGATCTCTGCACCATCGCGCGCTTTATGCGCGATGAATCTCTCTTCGATCTCGGCCAGCCACGCATTCCCCCTATTGAATCGGTTTAGAAAACCTTGACTTCCCACCCGAACGCAGTAAAACTGAGCGGCGAATCCACGGGCATGCCCATTCATCTGACAAAAGAAAAATTCAGTCTGTACGCGTCCGTCCTGCTCGCAGCCGCAGCTCTCCTCTGGTTTTTCTCCTCCTCTGCAACCGGCGAACAAAAGCCCTTCGACCAGGTTATCCTCAACGGCCGCGTCATGGATCCCGAATCCGGACTCGACGCGGTGCGCAACGTCGCCATCCGGAACGGCAAGATCGCCGAAATCTCCGAAAAGCCCTTGCACGGCGCCGAGACCGTCGACGCTACAGGACTTGTCGTCGCTCCCGGCTTCATCGATCTCCACCAGCACGGCCAAGACGCCGAAAACTACGACGTAAAAGCGGCTGACGGCGTCACCACTGCGCTCGAGATGGAAGTGGGCACGGCCGATGTTGATGCCTGGTACGCCGCGCGCGAAGGCAAAGCGCGCATCAACTTCGGCGCCAGCGTGGGGCACATTCCGGTTCGCATGGCGGTCATGCACGATCCTTCAACATTTTTGCCCAGCGGAGATGCCGCCCATCGCGTCGCAACCCCCGCCGAAATTGAAGAAATGAAACAGAAACTCGACCTGGGCCTGAAGCGCGGCGCGCTAGGAGTTGGCGTTGGCCCCGCCTACACCTTCGCCGCCACAAACTGGGAAATTGTCGAAGTCTTCCGCGTCGCCGCCCGTCATCACGCTTCCTGTCACGTACACATCCGCGCGCTGCCGTCCGACAAAGAAGGCGACATCAGCGGTTTCGAAGAAGTGATGGCTGCGGCTGCAGTGACCGGGGCTCCTCTCCACGTTGTCCATATTCAAAGCACCAGCGGCCCCAACGTAACTCACGAACTTCAGATGATCCAGGAAGCACAGCATCGCGGCATGGATGTCAGCACCGAATGCTACCCCTACTCGCGCGGCATGACCGACATCAGCAGCGCCATTTTCGATCACAAGGAAAACGAGCCAGACTCCTACTACGCCTCGCTGCTTTGGCCGGCCACCGGCGAATACCTCACCAAAGCCACATTCCTCGAGCATCGCAAAACCGGCGGCATGGTCATTCTTCCCTCCAACACGGAAGAGAATGTTCGCATCGCGGTCGTAAGCCCGCTCACTATGGTTGCCAGCGACGGCCGTCTGGAAAATGGCAAAGGTCATCCGCGCACCTCCGGCACCTACGCAAAAGTTTTAGGAGACTATGTTCGCGAGCAGCACTCCATCGACCTGATGACCGCACTTCGCAAGATGACTATTATGCCCGCGCAACGCCTCGAAGCTCGCGCACCGATGTTCCGTAACAAAGGTTGCATCCGCGTAGGCGCCGACGCCGACATCACCATCTTCGATCCGGCCACGGTCCGCGATCGCTCCACCTATCAGAAGCCCACAGAACTCAGCACTGGCTTTGCATTCGTTTTTGTAAACGGTGTAGCCGTTCTGCGCGACGGAAAATTAGTCCCCAACACACTTCCCGGTCGCGCCGCACGCGCACCCATCGAGCCATGATTTTGTTGAAAGGGAATTGAGGCCACACTAATGACACCTGCCACCGCAGGCGCAGGCTCCGCAATCACCATCGACAGTAAAGCTGGCTACAACCGTTTCCTCCTGCTCGTCGCCGGTCTCGGCGGCCTGCTCTACGGCGTCGACGTCGGTATCATCGCCAGCGCTCTTCCGTACCTCGAAGCCACTTCTCGCCTCACCGCGGGACAACTCTCCATCGTCGTTGCTGCCGTCCTTCTCGGCAGCGTCATTTCTACGCTCTTCGCCGGACTTCTCGCCGATTGGATGGGCCGCAAACCACTCATGATTCTCAGCGGTATCTTGTTTGTTGTCAGCATCCCCCTCATCGCCGCATCGCAAGGCTACGGTTCTCTCGTTTTTGGCCGCTTGTTGCAAGGCGTCAGCGGGGGACTGATCGGTGTTGTCGTTCCTCTTTATCTTGCGGAATGCTTGTCTGCCAGCACTCGCGGGAAGGGCACAGGCGTCTTTCAGTGGCTACTCACGCTTGGCATCGTCTGCGCCGCGTTAGTCGGCATCTACTTTAGTCGACGCGTCGACGAGGTCGCCCAGCTCGGCGATCCCGCACGCCTTTTCGCCTTTAAAGACCACGCCTGGCGCGGCATTTTCTGGGTCTCGCTCCCACCCGGAATTCTCTTCGTGCTTGGAAGCTTTCTCGTCGCTGAGTCGCCGCGCTGGCTTTTCCGCAAAAGCAAAAGAGAAGCGGCTCTCGTCGCGCTACTCCGTTCTCGCTCCAACGATCAAGCTAATTCCGAATTGCGCGAAATGGAAGAAAGCGCCGCCGCCGAAAAAGCCAAATCTTCCTCTGGCACCAACGTCAAGGAGTCCCTGCTTAAACGCAAATACGTGATCCCCTTCGTGCTTGCCTGCGTGATCCTGGCCTGCAATCAGGCCACCGGCATTAATTCCATCATCGGGTACAACACCAACATCCTTCTCCAAAGCGGTCTCTCCGACCTCCAGGCTCATTGGGGCTACGTCATCTTCACCTTGGTCAATTTCCTGACTACCATCGGTGCTGTCCTTCTCGTCGATCGCAAAGGCCGCAAATTCCTGCTCTCGCTCGGCAGCGCCGGTATCATTGCCTCGTTGATTTGGACCGGTGTGCTCTTCCGCAAAACCGAAAAATTGCGCGTCGACGCGCGCGACCCGGTTCAGCGACTGGTTACCGCCGATCAGAAAGTGTCGCTGCTTTACAATCCGTCCACCGCTGATGAACTGCTTGCCGCCGCCGGCGACAGGGGCAAAGCGATTAGCGGCCGGGTCAGCTCGCTGAGCGTGATTTATTCCTATGGCGATTTTCGCGCCGCCACAAAAGTCGCTCGCTCCGACGACCAAGCCGCCAAGCCCATCGAAATCACTCGCGAAAGTTGTGTGCCCGCCAATCGCGTGGTCGCCTTTTTTTCCAATCCCTTCGGAAATCTCGATGCGGCTCGCACCGCTCCCTTGAAAATCGAGAACGCGCTCATCACTCCTATGCCCAGCCCGCAAAACGGCTGGCTCGTCGCGATCAGCTTGTACATCTTCGTCGCCTTCTACGCTGTCGGTCCCGGCGTCTGCGTCTGGCTCGCGCTCTCCGAACTGATGCCCACGCGCATCCGCTCCAACGGCATGAGCATTGCTCTTCTCATCAACCAGGCCGTTTCCACCACCATTGCCGCTGTCTTTCTTCCCACCGTCGGCAAATACGGATACGGCACCATGTTCTTCGGTTTCGCTGCCTGCACCGTAATCTATTTCGCCACTGCGGCCTTCTTCCTTCCCGAAACCAAGGGCAAAACCTTGGAAGAAATCGAAGAGCACTTCGAAGGCGCCAAGGCGTAAAGTCCCTTCGTGTCCTTTACGGGGGCGAATGTATGTTCTTCGTTAGGGCACTTTAGTCGTGCCGAAATTGACGACTTCATAAGCGGCTTTAGCCGCTGAGGGAATCGCATCTCAACTCAGGCAACTCTCCAAAACGCATCACACATCTCGCTAGCATTCTTTGCACCGCCTGTGGCATTGTAACGACCCATGACCATTCGACTCGCCACGCATCAATTCCGCCCCGCGTGATGCCAACCACTCCCACCAAATCAGGCGCACAACACGCTGTTCTCGCCGGTTTCCTGGGCTGGACCCTCGACGCCTTCGACTTCTTCGTCATCGTTTTTCTGTACGACACGCTGGCCCACCAATTCAACGTCCCCAAAAAAGCCATCATCGCCACCACTTTCGCCACGCTCGCGCTGCGGCCCGTTGGCGCGGTGATCTTTGGCCTGCTTTCCGATCGTTTTGGCCGCCGCATTCCTTTGATGGCCAACGTCATCTATTTTTCCATCATTGAATTGCTCTGCGGCTTCGCTCCCAACTACACCTCCTTCCTGATTCTCCGCGCGCTCTTCGGCATCGGCATGGGCGGTGAATGGGGCGTCGGTGCCTCGCTCGCAATGGAAGCCGCGCCGCCTCGTTGGCGTGGCATCCTCAGCGGCATCCTGCAAAGCGGCTATTCCACCGGATATTTGCTCGCCGCCGTAGCCGCGCGTTTCGTACTTCCCGCGTGGGGCTGGCGCCCCATGTTCTGGCTCGGAGCGTTGCCCGCGTTGCTGGCGTTGTACATTCGCACCAAGGTTCCTGAATCCGAAGCGTGGCAGCAGCATCGCGCCGCCAGCGTGTTCGACGTCTTGCGCGTCGTCGCTGCCACCTGGAAACGCTTCGTCTATCTCGTCGTGCTTATGACCTTCATGATGTTTCTCTCGCACGGCACGCAGGATCTTTATCCCGACTTTCTGAAAGAAGTGCACCACTTCACCGCGGAGCACGTCGCTAACGTCGCCATCCTTTACAATTGCGGCGCCATCGTTGGCGCGGTTTTATTCGGCGCCTTCTCGCAAAAAGCTGGACGCCGCAAAGGCATGCTAGCCGCTCTTGGCTTGTGTCTGCTGGTCATTCCGTTCTGGGCGTTTGGCGGAGGGCTCCTCGCCGTCGTTCTCGCGCCGTTCCTGATGCAGATGGGCGTGCAAGGCGCGTGGGGCGTGATTCCCGTTCACCTCAACGAACTCGCTGCCGACTCCGCGCGCGGCCTGATGCCCGGCCTCGCCTATCAGTTGGGAATTTTGCTCGCCTCGCCCACCAACACGGTTCAATTCGCGCTGCGCGAACGCTTCGGTTACGGCTGGGCCCTCGCCAGTTTCGAAATCGTTACCATCCTGATGCTAGCCATCCTGCTCTGGCGCGGCGCAGAACATCACGGCAAAAGCTTCCTCCGCACCTCAACTCCACCCGCATCCCCACAAACCGCCGCCACCAACTAGTCGCTACCATATCGATCGCCGTCGCCATCCAGTAGGCACGATCAGTAGCGCCGGCATCTTGCCGGCAACTCGCAGATCGCAACATTCCCGCTCCTCGACGTTCTCAGTTCAAGCCTTTCCATCCAGGAGGCTCAGCAGCTTGCCTCATCCCCTTCAATCCATTTCTCCAGTCTCCAGCACTCGCCCCGTCGTCTAGCCGCGTCCCACGCTCCAGCACTCGCCCCTGGTCTCCTCACCCCGTCATTCCGAGCAACGCGAGGATCTCTGCGCCATCGCGCGAAGTCAGCGCGATGAATCCCTCTTTCCTTCTTCCGCTATTTCCTTCTGTCTCCCCACCTCACTGGCAGCACAAACCTTCCCTATGTTAATATTTCTTCTCACACAGTGCGCCCGTAGCTCAGTTGGATAGAGCGTCTGGCTACGAACCAGAAGGTCGGGAGTTCGAGTCCCCCCGGGCGCACCACTTCTTCTCCTTCATTCCTCTACGGTTAAGCCGCAACCTCCATTCGCATTTGTTTCGTTTTCTTAGGTCTCATAGGTCTCACTGCGTCCGGAATCACAAAACCGGTTCCCACTGTGTCCGCTACTTGCACCCGGAATTCGACATCATCTGCCATCTTGGAGTAGCCGTCTGTCTGTGACTGCTTTGCATGCCCAAGCCAGAATTGGATGAGGTCTTCCGGTGCTCGCTGCTTTCTCAACCATGTAGTCCTGAATCTACGCATGGCATGGAAGCCGGTCTTCACCACTTTGATTTCTCCCAAAATCGGATGAAGTGAACGGCGAGCAAGATTCGTTTGAGACAGTGGTTTGCCAGACTTGTTGGCGAACACAAGCCCGGAGTTCCGGTTCGTTAGAAACGCCCGGAGCAGGGCGGCCAATGCTGGGCACAGGTCTACCTGCCTATAAGCATTCTTAGTTTTCGGCGACTGCAGAGTATTGCCCCAACAGGACTGCTCAATCGTGATTGTCCTGCAATCCGCCGAGACGTGCCTCACTTCCAATCCTAAAGCCTCGCCAATCCTTATGCCTGTCCCGGCCAGGAGTGCGAACAACATCTGCTCCTGTCCGGCCGCTCTTTCAACGATGGCACTCATCGCGTCGGCGGTGAACGTTGGTTGGTGCTGTTTCTCAATCAAGGGAAGGTCAAGGAAGTCGTGATTCCATTTACGAGGAAATATCTCATCACCATCGTCACCGACTGCAGAAGCAACAACCAACTTCACCAGCCCAACGTAGTTCGAGATTGTCTTGGGCGATAGACCCGCGGCATGCATCTTCGCAACCAGGGTCTTTACGGTCGCGTTGTTGACGCTTGCTAGAGGCAGGTCGCCAAGATTTGGGTTGAGCCACTTATCGACGCAGTTCTGCCACGTCGTTGAGGTGGCCGGTTTCACGGGACTGCGCTTTCGATTCATCGAATGACTCAGGAACGACTTCGCTTGTTCGCGAAACGTGACGCCAGTATTTGTCTCGACAAAAACCTGAGCATCGTTGACTCCACTGGTTTCGACGATTTCGTTTGCTCTGCGGCGTCGCTCGCCTTTCGGAAGATAACCCTGAGCCTTTGGGTCGGTCGGACAGATTTTCTCGCTTGCATGAATTCTGTCTTTCCCGGCTGGGTACTTCCAAAAGCGAACGACGTACCACTGACCACTGGTTGCTATTGTTCCCACCTGACCACGGCGAGCCATACACGGCCCTTTCCGCTTGTCTGGTGTCGCGGATGCAAGGATACCTTCAGAGGCTTCCAGCGACAATGGCGGGGCTACGGTCTGTTCAGTTTGCGAACACAGAGACACCTCGACCACCTGCACGAATTTGGTCAAGGTTGAGGAAGGGTGCTACCTACTCAACTGCCGCGTCGCGGTGCGGCGTCATCGGCTGCAAGCGTTAGCTGTGGTCTCCACTCTCCAGACATCGGAGTTTAGGGTGCCCGGCGGGTATGCCCGCTCGCCTGTGCCCGGAACAGTCACGCCACAGCATTCTTTAATCTTTAATGTCCCGCCGTGGTAGGACTCAACAAAAGGAGTATATCACAAGCGTAACGGGTACACAAGTAGTTGACAATTATTCTAGGTTTGACTTAGAAGCACTGGGAAGTTTTTGCATTCCCGACCGTCGGGAAGATGTGGCTTTTTGGGTGTCTCAAAATAGATGTTGACATTACACATGTGTATAGTAATATTAACACAGAGGCTGAACAATGAACACGAAAGCGCGCCACCCCAAAAAACAGATGTGCTTTTTGAAAACAGCGGAACTGCTGGCACTTTTCCGCGCTGCAAAGGCGCGTGGTACGCGAGAGCACGGAATGATTTTGCTTGCTTACTCGCACGGCCTGAGGGCGAGCGAAGTGTGCAACATGAAGCTGTCGGATGTGGACCTCCGAGCCCAGGCAGTCAAAGTCTCCCGGCTCAAGGGCTCTCTATCCAGCGTTCAGCCTATGCATGTGCACCGCGGCGAGCCGCTGTTGGACGAAGTGAAAACACTGAAGGCATACCTCGCGGAACGCGTTGACGATGGCAGTGGCTTTCTGTTCCTCAGTCAAAAGGGCGGAGCGATGAGCCGCCAGCACTTCCACACACTCTTTCAGACGCTTGCCGAAGAGGCTGGCATTCCAGCGGAGAAGCGGCATCCTCACATTTTGAAACATTCCATCGCAAGTCACCTTGTCGGCGAGAACGTCAACTTGGCGGTCGTGCAGCAAAAACTCGGGCACAGAAGCATCTCAAGCACAATGGTTTACGTCGGCATCGCTGATGAGCAGGTTGCGGAAGAATGCGACGGCGCGTTGCTTCGGGCGTTCGGACGCTAAAGTTTGGAAAGCTGACATGCCGATTAAACCGTGCGCGCACGCCACAAAGTGGTACGTGAAAACCCAACCCACAGTTTTTCAATAGAATGGGGGAAAGCCTGGTCGGCATGCCATGTACTACTAGTTGTATTAATAAATAGGTACTTGCATATAGAACGGGACCGTGTAGAGTCCTTAGCGTTGGGTGCGCCCGCACCAGAAAGGACTCACAACAAATGGTCGTAGGAATTGACAGCAGTTCGGCT
>Ga0209275_10000754_pt1 | contig 12940 bp, 7 predicted proteins | sample HubBroMetageREF2_FD_188344 | JGI IMG/M metagenome (GOLD analysis project Ga0209275, IMG submission 188344) | Reference soil microbial communities from the Hubbard Brook experimental Forest, New Hampshire, USA - Hubbard Brook CCASE Soil... | ecosystem: Environmental > Terrestrial > Soil >... | reverse complement strand
TTAACATCAACCATGATCGGGATTACTTTATTTATGGTCCAAAGGGTGAATACCAGTTCGCCAGCTTGAACGACGTCGCGACCGGCAGCTTCCAACTGTATCTCCAATCGTTTGGCCAGACGACGGCCACGTTTACTTCACCGACATATTCGTTTTATGCGCAGGATGAATATCACGCCACGCGCCGGCTGAATATAAACTACGGGCTTCGTTACGACCTACAAGTGTTGCCGCAGCCACCGGTGTGCAATCCGGCGTTCGTTATGACCTGCAAAATTCCGTATAGCAAGAACAACGTGTCGCCGCGGTTTGGTTTTGCGTATTCGCTCGACGAGCAGAGCAAGACGGTGGTACGCGGAGGTTTTGGGCTGTTTTACATCCAGGAAGATTTGCTTGATGTGTCGCAGGCGTTTTTGTCGAATGGCATTTCGCGGCCATTTCTGGCTACGACGGGCCCGGGATTTGGAAATAATTCGCCTATCGTGACGTACCCTACAAGTTTGACGGCATTTCCTACTGGGGTGGGTGGCACGCCTTCTCTCGTCGTATTTGCACCCAACTTTCGCAGTCCCTACGTGGAGCAAGGCAACGTGGCGGTGGAGCGGAGACTCGACGCTCATATGGCGGTGATGGCCGGTTACATCTACAGTCACGGCCTGGCCTTGCTCGGAAATTCTAATGGCGTAACGCGACAAGCCAACGGAAATTTTGGGTTCGACCTTAATCTGGTTCCGCCCAGCCAGCAACCGGCGTTTGGCGGCAATTTCTCGACTGCCACGGTATTGCTGCCTAATGGGAAATCATATGTGGTGCCGGAATATGAGGCGATCGATGGCATCTTGAATCCAAACTTTGGAACGATCAACGCGATCGACAATTCGGGAAACTCGATCTACAACGCGTTCGTGCTATCGTGGCGTTACACTGGGCCACAATTCAGTGGCGGACTGGCGTATACGCTTTCGAAAACGACTGACCAAGGGACGGGCTACTACAATCAATTCGATCAAAAGAGCCAGCGAGGGCCGTCGCAATTGGATCAGCCACAGCGGTTTGTCCTGAATGGCGCATGGTCGCCGACGTGGCATCCTCTTAGGAATTTCACGTTCGCGTCGGTGGTGACCTTAGCCAGCGGCAGACCGTACACCGCAGTGTTCGATACTTCATCGGTGAACTTTTCCATGGTGCCTGGCGAGCCTTTCAATGGATTTAGAGGGCCGGGTCAAGAAGTCGTCGACGCTAGTGTGGCGCGTACGTTCAAGCTTAACGAACGCTTCACGCTCAAAATTCTGGCTGAAGGATTCGATCTGCTGAACCATGCGAACTTCCAGCAGAATGGCATCAATAATATCCAGTACACTACGACCCAATCGACTGATTCGTCTGGAAACGGGCTGCCCTTTTGGACCGCAACAGCGAATCCGTCTTTCGGCTCGCCAGTAGCGATGGCGCCCCGCATTGGTTCCCGCAGTTTCCAGTTCTCTGGGAGAATTAGTTTCTAGGCGTGTCCTCGACAATCCAGTTCTAGCGCAAACGTTCGAATTGTGCCATGTACCTTGTAGAGATCCGAGACTTTCGCGTTCCGCTTTCCGCGAACCTTATACCGAGGCGTGCGGAACCGCGGACCACCGGTCGATCTTAACGTCAACTCCGTCCGCTCGGAGGCGCTTAACGATGGGCTTCGTCATCCCAGGAATTCGAAATGAACGCTGATTTCTCGCGCTATCTTTACCCGGCTTCTGCGTTACAACTGCATTCACGGCAAGCGCCGAAGCAGGAACGTTGTTGTGTAGACGGACATTAGAACTCGATTCTTGTAGGAGAACTCTACTTCTCCATATCTCCATTCTTAACGAACACTATCATGCCGAGGAGCTGAATTAGCTCTTAGGTCGCCGGACAAAGCCAATCCCGCTGGGGCATTCCTGGTCGGATGAAACCCGCTCAGGGCATGATTGGGTTGCTTGAGACTAGGAGAAATTCTACCCTTAAAATAGACCACCTAGAAGATGACTGGATTCACCGATCCTCACGTCCAGATCTCCTCGCGTTCGTGAGAGGCCGCAGGACGGCGACAGAATCGAGATCCATTTCGATGAAGTTCGGAGAGCGTCCCCACGCCAGGTGTGAGACAGTCTGTGCTCCCCCGTATCCGACCAGTGCGCCTCACCCTCCGCGCCAAAGCAAAGCAGGTGTAAACGGATCATCTACGCCCAACATGTCGAGGAGCACGGCATCGCTTTCTTCAATAAAATTTGCAGCTGCGACTTGGAGAGCATTGTCGCTAAGCGCAGGGTGAGCGTGTACCGGAATAATGGAATCGGCTGGTCGAAAATTAAGATCCGGGCGTATAGTCAGGCGGAACGCAGGCACGAACTCTTCGAAAGGGGCTAGGCGCTATGGAAGGCATTGATATCGGGAACATTGACCTTCATGGCCTACGCGAACGTCTTAGAAACATGAGTGACGAAGATCTTCGCCTCTTCGGGCGAGACGTCAATTGTTCTGTTTCCGACTTCCCCGTGATGGCGTTGGGGCAAGCGCTCCACCACTATTTATTACCAAGAAGCGCTTTCGGAGTGGTTCCGCAGGCATCCAAGAACGACGCCGATGTAGCCTTGTTGAAGCTTAGTCAGCCTTTCACTGTCTTCGAACAGGCGCTGGCGTGACCGTGGAGGTCAATGTGGGGCGAAAGCGGCACCCTGAGCGACTTGTCGGCGAATTGCACAGCAGTCTACTGCCTGAAAGAATCTGGGCTTGCAAGATTTGAGCCCCGGAGCGTTTGGTTCTCGGGAGCTTTAGCGGCCAAATGACGCCGCAATGAGGCTTTCTGATTGAAGTGGGCCTGGCAGATAGGATCAGGTGTTCCATTGCAGAACGCGTTTCATCTCGCTCATGAAGTAAAGCGGCTTTCGCGGGCCAGCTTGCCAAGTGATACGGCTGAGCTGGCCGGATATCTCATCGGAAAAACTGTGCGCAAGACTGGGCGAAACAGGATTAGCGGTCGTATTGTCGAGACAGAAGCTTACCCGCCGGGTGATTCGAGTGGTCATGCTTATGGTGGACGAACGGCCAGAAACCAATCGCTATTCCTGGACAAGGGGTTCGCATATGACGTTCTATATGAACGGGTCGACTTAAATTTCGTTCTTGAAGGGCAGGAATTGAACCGTGCACCGTGTTCAGGCTTAACAGACAATTAATTTCTATTAAAGTTGATTTCCGGCTTACGGCCTATTGTGCGGAGAATACCGCTGACTTCTGAACCGGGCCACCATTCTTAGCGCAGCACGCTGGAATCGTCGTTGACTCACAAATTATCGCGACGTACCATCCCGCGAAGTCAGGAACAATGTCTGCTGTCAGCGAGCATCCGCCAGTTTGCTTGTCGGCATAAACCGAACGAATCGGAAAGAGGGATTTGACCAAATTGAGGAGGAGCTTTTGAGAGCACAGACTAGAATGACTCAGGACGACTGTGAAAACGTCGGTGCCTCAATGCGGGCCTTTTTTTTAAGGTATCGGTTTCTGGAGCCGGCTCTTATCGGAACCATTTTCTTGAGGGGGTCATTGTGCGTGGCGACAATATTCGCCAGTATCGCCTCCGCGGTTCCAACTCAAAAGCAAGTCAAACACGTGCTGTTGATCAGCATTGACGGCCTACACGCCCTGGACCTCGCCAACTTCATCAAATCCGATCCTCAATCCCATCTGGCGCAGTTGAGCAGTGCGGGTGTGACATACACCCAAGCGTCGACCTCTGAACCTTCGGATTCCTTTCCTGGGCTGATGTCCATTGTCACCGGGGGCTCGCCAATTTCTACCGGACTTTGGTACGAAGGCTCCTACGCTCGCGACCTTTCGCCCGCGGGTTCCGATTGCAAGACGGTAGGCACGGAGATTGTCTGGGACAGCGGGATCGATCGCGACAAGAAACTAGTTGACGGAGGCGGTATCGATCCTGCAAAGCTGCCGCTGGACCCGAAAAAGGGCTGCACCCCTGTTTATCCACATTCATACATTCGCGTGAACACCATCTTTGAGGTTGTCCACCAGGCAAATATGCGCACCGCTTGGGTCGACAAGCACCCTTCCTACGAAATGACGAATGGACCTTCAGGAAAGGGCGTAGATGATCTTTTCGCGCCGGAAATGGCGGCTTCTGGAGCCAATCGCGATCTAAAGAAGGCGGAAGCCTTCGACGACAAGAAAATCGAGGCCGTGTTGAATGAAATCAATGGCAAGGATCACTCCGGGACCAAACCCGCGCAAACGCCAAATCTCTTCGGAACGTCGCTTCAGGCGTTCAGCATGGGCCAGAAGCTCGGCGGCTACATCGACGAAATGGGTACCCCCAGTGAGCCGCTATTGGAAACACTACGGCACACGGACGACTCCATCGGAAGATTGTTAAGTGCGCTGCGGCAACGCGGGTTGGCGGACTCGACGCTGATAATTATCACTTCCAAGCATGGCGAATCGCCAATGGAGCCCAGAAAGCATCACATCATCCCCAACACTGTCCTCGAAGGAATTATGAAGACCGCGCATCCCGGAGCGCTGTCTTTCGCGTACCAGGATGGCGATTTGGCATCCATCTGGCTGAAAGATCAGAGCCAAACTCAAAAGGTCGTCGAGACGTTAAGTAAACCTGAAAATGAATCTGCGACGGACGTTGAGGAGATTCTGGCGGGAGAATCTCTAAAGCTGATGTTTAACGACCCAGTGAACGATTCGCGCACACCGGACATTCTATTGGTTCCTCGTCTGGGCGGTCTCTATTTGGAGGCGGATACCAAGTTCATCGCCGAACACGGTGGCTTTCACAAGCAAGATATCAACGTAGCCTTGCTCCTGTCGGGGCCCGGATTGCAACCACAAGTTATTAAAACTCCAGTGCAAACCACGCAAATCGCACCCACAATTCTTCGCGCTCTGGGATTGAATCCACAAGCATTGCAGGCCGTGCAGAAAGAGAAAACGCGAGAGTTGCCAGATTAGGGTCAATCCAAGGACTCAATATTCAGCCTTAGGTTTGAGTTTGGCACTAACCCCAGGTGGTAATTGGTCTTGTGGTTCGCCAAAACTTGAGCCGAGACCAAAGACCTTGCAGTTCTTGGTAGAGTAGTCCTGAATAGGATCATCGCCTCGGCGCGCCGGCGGGATACAGAATCGGTTCGTCCCAATAGAAACCTTTTTGAATGCAACAATCCGGCTTCGGCTGCGCAGATTTTTGGGCTACGAGATCCTTTAGTTCCGAGGACACCGCATGCTTCGGGTCCCAGAACTGGCGCACTCGGCCGTCTGCAATTCGTCCGAGCGTGCTGCCAGTCGGCGGTCGCCGGTCAGTCGCCAGGATCGGCTCCCATACCACAAGCACTCGTACCTTTCGCCGTATTTGAACCGTATACTTTCCCGGCTGGCTGACTACATACCACCTGAAACCGATCCCCGCCGTGTGGAATTCAACAAACTCCATCACTGCTCGGTAATGTTTGGGGGCGCGATGCTGCTGCTGGGCCTCGCTGGAATGTATCTCCTGGTCCGGGAAATCACCGCAAATTCCTGATCTCGCTCAATTCGCAGATAACTTTTGCACTTTAAACGGCTTCAGAGTATCGTAAGGGCCATCTAAGGTCATCCCGCGAATCGACGGAGAAATTTAACTCATGAATCTGAGCCTCTGCCCAGGCTGCTGCTGCACCAGAAAAGCGCTACGCGTCCGTGCCATTTCGCGATTTACCTCGGTACACGTTCCTCAGCATTAATCCCAAACAAAAGGAACCTCCGGTCCTGACGCCCCTGACCGGCTGCATGGACCCCTGCGTTTGTCGGCGGCGCTAAACTCCTGCTCAGCGAATGCCACCTGGTCGCCGCATGCGGCTATGCGTGTACAGGTTTTTCATTTCATCAAAAAATAGTAGGCCAAGTAGTAGTGAGGACAAATACATGCTCGAAGAAAATTAAATATCGATCGATGAAAATCGAGGAGGAATTGAACTTGGTTACCACCCGCCCCTTGTTTCGATTTGTAATTCTGGCGCTGTTATTTGCCGGAAGCAGTCTGAACCGTGCGCATGCTCAAATGCCCACACAAACTTCGCCGCAACCGCAATCCCGCATCGTTTCGCAAATCAAAAATGAAGAACGCATCACCGTTAATGGCACCACATCGCCTTATGTGCACGCTAGTGTCGACTCCGGACGTCTGCCCGGTGGAAAAAATCTTGGCCGCATGTTGCTGATGCTCACCGCAACGCCCGAGCAGGAACAAGCAGCAGACCAACTGCTCGCAGCACAACATGATGGCTCATCGGCGCTGTACCACAAGTGGCTCACCCCCGCGCAATACGGCCAGCAATTCGGCGCCACTGCGGAAGACGCCGTCAAGGTCCAGCGCTGGCTCGAACAGGAAGGACTCACCGTCCATGGCATCGCTCAAAGCCGCCGCTTCGTCGTGTTCAGCGGAACCGTAGGCCAGGTCGAACAGGCATTCTCCACCGAGATGCACAGCTACACGCACAACGGCAAAAGTTTCATCTCCAACTCCACCGACGTGCAAATACCCGCGGCGCTGCTACCCGCAGTGAAGGGCGTCGTTCGTCTGCACAGCGACCCCCGGGCGCAAACCACATACATGGGCGGAAAAGTTCACTTCAACAAGAAGACCGGTCACTTCGAAGGCGGCGACGGCGGACACTACCTGACTCCCGCAGACTTCGCGAAAATTTACAACGTTCAGCCTCTCTATGACGCCGGGATTACTGGCGCAGGCCAATCCATTGCCATAGTCGGCCGCAGCAACATCGATGTCCAGAACGTGCGTGATTTCCGCAACCTCCTCGGCCTAGTGCCCAACGATCCGCAAGTCATCGTCAATGGCGACGACCCCGGACAAATCGCAGACATGACCGAAGCGATGCTGGATGTGACTTGGTCCGGTGCCGTAGCCCCGCAAGCGACCATTTTGTTTGTCGTGTCGCAAAGCAACTTCGCCGACGGCGTAGACATTTCCGCGAGCTACATAGTGGACAACAACATTGCTCCCGTGATGAGCACCAGTTATGGCTCCTGCGAAGCTTCACTAGGAACCGTAGGAAACGCCTTCTACAAAGCGCTGTGGCAACAAGCCGCGGCACAAGGAATCACCTCATTCGTTTCCGCGGGCGATAACGGCGGAGCAGGATGCGATGCGCCGGGAGGCGGTCTCTACGCCAGTGGTGGCTTGGCCGTCAATGGAATTTCCTCCACATCCTACAACGTTTCCGTCGGTGGCTCGCAGTTTGACGACGTAGCCAATCCAACCGCCTTCTGGGCATCTTCCAGCGATCCAACTACCGGCTTGTCCGCACTCGGCTATATCCCAGAAAAAGTCTGGAACGAAAGTTCCAACGATCCCATGTTGGGTGGATTGTGGGCGGGTAGCGGCGGCGTCAGCAGCATCTACGCGAAACCTAACTGGCAGTCCGCTCCCGGAGTTCCCAACGATGGCAAGCGCGACATCCCTGATTTCTCGCTTACCGCCGCGCTTCACGACGGCTACATCGTTTGCCTTCTGAGCAGTTGTAGCTACGGAGATTATTTTTACGTCTTCGGCGGCACCTCTGCCTCCAGTCCGGCGGCGGCCGGAATTATGGCTCTCGTCAATCAGAAGATGGCCGGCCAGCCGCAAGGCCTCGCCAATTATGTTTTCTACAAATTGGCCTCAACAACTGGTGTGTATCACGACATCGTCTCGGGCGATAACAAAGTGCCTGATCAGACGGGCCAATCTACCGTGGGTTATAGTGCTGGACCCGGCTATGACTTGGCCAGCGGCTTGGGTTCCTTCGATGCCAACGCCCTCGTAAACAATTGGGCCGCCGCCGCAAGCACTGCGGGCTCGACCGCAACCCTTGCCTTAGCCAAGGGCCAAGCAGCAACTGTTGTCCATGGCTCGCCCGTTGCCTTAGCAACGGCAGTCACCTGCAACGGTGCAGGCTGTACCGCACCTACCGGAAACGTTTCATTACTGGCGACCGGCGCGACCACCGTTGGACTGGGCGCAGGTCCGCTCACTCCCGCGTCTCCTACCAGCAAAGCAAATCTCTCCACCACGGTGATACCCGGTGGCATCTACAACGTGACCGCGCGCTACAGTGGCGACGGCAAATACTACGCCAGCACCTCGAGCCCGGTTCAGGTCACCGTCACTCCCGAAGTCAGCAAGACCTATCTCGGCGCACTCGGCGGCGGCTCGTTTACTACCGCGCCTTTGAATGTTGCCTACGGATTGCAGGTCCAGGTCGGCGTCATCGTCACCGGTAACTCCGGCGCAGGTCATCCAACCGGTCAAGTAGCACTCCTTGCCGATGGACAACCGGCAACCACCGTCTCGTTTGATCCTGGCACTGGAAATCTCACGCCGAGCACTCTCACCTTGAACTACGGCGAAACTTCCCAACAACTCGTGGCCCCCGGCGTAAACCCCATCGGCCAGTCCAGCACCATCTCCTACCTGCAAACGTCGTCGCAGATTTCCGCGGGCGCGCATCAACTGCAAGCCAGCTACCCCGGCGATCCCAGCTTCGATGCCAGCACTTCCAACACGTACATCTTAACCGTCACCAAAGCCGACACGCTGATCGCCGATTTCTTTCCCATCGGAACCGCCGTGCCAAACGTGCCCGTCCATCTGTCAGGTCAGATCGCTTTTCAGAATGGTGGTTATGCTCCGTACGCCGGCACCGTTACCGTCACCGATTTGTCTAGTGGTTCGCCGGTGGTCATCGGTTCAACTCCTCTCACCGTGGCGGAAATCGGCGTTTACGACGTGCCCGTGACGTTCAGCACCGGAGGATCCCATCCGCTGGTCGTGAATTTCAGCGGAGACAGCAATACCAATTCCTCGCTCGGCAAATATTTTCTGCCGATCAGTGCGAACTCGCCTCCCTACGTCACGCTAACCGCGAACGTCCCCAGTGCAATCGCGGGAACGCCCGTCAGCCTCATCGCCCAAGTTAGCTCCGACGTCCGTCAATATGTCGCCACAGGAAAGATTGTCTTTATCGATGGCGCCACCGCAATTGGCAGCGCCAACCTCGATGGCACCGGCACTGCCACGCTGCCGATCAGCACGTTGGCCGCCGGACTGCACAACATCATCGCCACTTATACCGGCGACAACGTGTTGACCTCGTCTGTCTCCACCCCAATCACGGAAATGATCGCGGACTACCTGCTGCAGCCTCAACCTCCTAACCTGACTGTCAAAGCCGGTCAGAGTGGCACCGCGGCAATCAACGTGATTCCGCTGGGCGGCTCAACGCAGACCGTTCAACTCTCCTGCGGAACCGTCCCTTCGAACATCACCTGCAGCGTTGCACAAGCTGCGGTGACTCTGGATGGCATCAATCCAGCCACTGTGAAAGTCACCGTGAACGCGAAGACGGTAACCGCAAGCGCGGGCGGAATTGAACACGGTTGGGCTCTCGCTTCTCCGATTGCGTTCGCCTTCCTGCTTCTGCCGTTTGTTCGGCGCAAGCGCTTGAAGACGATGCTGGGCATAGCCGCTCTGCTAGTGCTCGGATTGTACGGCGTTGGTTGTGGCGGCAGTTCCGGCACGCCCACCACTCCGACCACTCCAACTACGCCGCAAAGCGCCACATACGTGGTGAATGTAAACGCATCTGCGGGGGCCGGCACAGCGGCCAAGGTGATTCCGCTGGTCGTCACCATCACCAACTAACTAAAGGAAGCGCGGCGACGTCAATTGTTGCTGCGAAGTGAAAAGCCCCGTCGTAAATCGGCGGGGCTTTTCTTTTTACTCAACTGAACTAGCAATTTTCAGCCTAAATTCTGGAATATTTTGCTCGCACCTTGTTGCTCTTCGGTTTCCGCAGCACCAAACTTTTTTCCCTATTCTTCTTCCGTGGCTTGCGTGAGCGAATCTTGTTCGTCACTTTGTACCCAGCTCGTTCGAACGCCCGCCAGATATACCAACTCGCGACCGTACGATACGGCCGCCACCGCTCTCCAAACTTCAATAATTCTTGCGGCTTCGGCATGTGCTTTTTTCCGTAAGCCACCGACCAGCTTTTTTCACCCCAAGATCGTGTATGGGAAGCACATCCGGCCGACCCAGGCGAAAAATCAAGAACATCTCCACTGTCCACGCGCCGATTCCCCGCACAGATACAAGCCTCTCTTCCAGCCCTTGATGAGAAAGTGCCTGCGCTTCTTCCAGCGTCGGCACGATGCCTTCCATCGTTTTCCGAGCCAAACCTTTCATCGCGCCACTTTCGCCGCCGACAGTCCCGCCTTCCTCAACTTGGGAGCGGGTAGCTGGAGCATCTGTTCTGGGGAGGGCGCCCGTCCGTCCGACCCAAACGCTTTAATCCGGCCAAAAATCGTCGCCGCAGCTTTCCCGGAAATCGACAAGCAGAGAAATCCTATCGAGACCTGAAGCAGCGAGGAATCCGCGTGCGAGTGGGCATGGAGGCTACCGGATATGCACGCTGGTTCGAGCGGGATCTGCGACAACTTCTCTGGCACCGTCATCGGTTGGTGCAGATGCGCACCCGGATCATGAATCAGCTGCATGCGCTAGCCATGAACGAGGCCTATCGCCGGAAGAAAAAACTATTCAGCGAACAAGGACGAGTAGTGTTAGAGAAACTCTCGTTAGCTCCCCGGGCTAGTCGACGCCGGCAAGAGTTGTTGGAGTTGTCAGGCGAGCGATCTTTTGGCGCGAGGCCGTTCGGATCGCACAGTTCACCCGCCGTGATGGGCGTTCAGGTTCTGAAATCCTGAGGAAAGCAAGCCTCTAGGATGGAGAAGTCGTCCGCGAGCTCGTGCGATCCGTGGAGTGTGCGCACATGAGCAAGTAGTTCATCCATGAGGGCTCCTCCGCGCGAATCCCGCCTTGCCAGGTATTCGATACATGCGTCCATGTCCCAGACAGGCTGCCCATCGCGGAAAATCTCGAAAACCCCGTCACTGAAAATTAACAGGCGTGCGCCGGCTGCTACTTCGCACGATTCGGCTGGGTACTCCTGTCCGCTTATGCACCCAATTATCATGCCGGGGGACGGCAAGAGGATTGGATCACGCGCACCTGGTGCGAGGAGAATCGAAGGATGATGGCCGCCGCCCGACCACGTCAGCAATCCGGTGGAGCGCTTATATACGCCATACCAAGCCGTGAAGAACTTTTGGCTGTGCTGCGCGCTCGGGAACGCGTCGTTTAGTTTCGCTAGCACCTGATCCGGCTGCCTCATATCGGTGCCCATCAGCGAACCGGACCGCAAGACGTTGGTGATGGTGACGGATAGCAGCGCGGCGTCCAAACCGTGTCCCATCACGTCGATGAGGTAGAGTGCCAAGTGGTCATCGTTGATCCAATGATAGCCGATGCTGTCGCCGCCGAGGTTTGACGAGGGGACGTAGCGCCAGTCGATCGAGACGGGTCCATCCGTTGGCGGCGGGATGCAGCCCAGGACATATTTTACTCCCGCCGCAAAATCGTCACGCATGCGCTCGTTTCCGAGCGTCTCCAGCAGTGTTTTGGCGTCCACGAGGTCCGGCGTCGTGAACCCTTCCGTGTACGTACCGTAGACAGCCGCCAGCGCGTCGCGGGCCGCGTTGCTGCGGCCTTGGCGCTGCCAGAGCCGGGCGAGGCTCACTGTGGCGCGAAGTTCCCAGGCCCTGCTCTGCTGGCGGCGTGCGGTTTCGATGGCGGTGTGAAAGCACTCTTCGGCGGTGGCTTGGTCGTCCGTCTCAGCTAAGTGCAACTCGCCCAAGAGGCGGTGCAACTCGGCCTCCTGAAATCGGTCTTCGTTCTTATCCGCGAGACCCAGCCCCTCGCCCAGGGCGCGGTGCGCATCCTCGAACCGGCCCGCCCGGGTGTAGCCTTCGCCAAGAAGACTGAGGTAATAAGGAAGTGCAAGTTCAGCGCCGGTGGCCCGATAGGACTCAAGGCCTGCGACGAGCAGGGGAAGCCCTCCCCCAAGGTTTCCTTGCAAGAGCAACCCGCCGCCTCGGTAGAGCGTGCCCGTGGCATGCCAGAACACAAAACCCTGTTCGGTCGCGATCTCGATCTGTTCATCGGCTGCCGCTTGCGCCTCGTCGCCTAGCTCGCAGTGTTGTCGAAGCCAGCCTGCATGGTGTAATGCATACTCCATGGTAAACGGGTGGCCGATGGAGCGCGCCAACGCGATGGTTTCTCGACTGAGTTCTAGCGCTCGGTCCGGGTAACCCAAATGCCATAGAACCAGCGCCAGATAGCAACGGTGCGTGGCACCGGAGTCTTCGCCAGTGTGGGTGGCCCAGAACTTTGTGCGGTTGCGGTCATCGAAGTCGGCCACTGCTAGCGAGCAGTGATCACGGGCGCCGGCGAAATCCCCACGGTAGAATTTTGTCAGACCCTGCAGGAACAGCGCTTCCATCATCATTCCGGGGTCGTTGAGCGTCCCAACAAACTGGATCGCTTCGGCTGCCAGGTCCACGCACAACTTGAAGTCGCCGCGCACCACATGCCACGCAAAGTTACCCCGCATGACCACAAACCGCTGCGCCGGCTGCCCGATCCGGTCAGCCAGTTCGCGCGCCCGGCCGAAGACGGGGCCGACTTCTGGTGACGCGTAACCGCGCGCAGCGATATAGGTGGTGCCCAACGGATTAAGAAACTGCAACTCTTGGGCATCACGTTCTGGCGACTCTGGTAAAGCACGAACAAGCGTAAGCCCTTTTGTCAGGTGGCCGATAGCCTCGACGTTCGCCGACCGCTCCAGGCAACGCAACCCCGCCTTCAACCAATAGCTCACCCCCTCCTCCACCATGCCCGCTTCGGTGAAGTGGTGAGCGAGCAACTCCGGCAGCGTCTGGGCGGTCTCCGGGAACCGCGATTCAAGCGCATCCGCGATCTGCCGGTGGAACTGCTGTCGTTTTTCCGTGGCCAGCG
>Ga0209275_10000752_pt1 | contig 12947 bp, 13 predicted proteins | sample HubBroMetageREF2_FD_188344 | JGI IMG/M metagenome (GOLD analysis project Ga0209275, IMG submission 188344) | Reference soil microbial communities from the Hubbard Brook experimental Forest, New Hampshire, USA - Hubbard Brook CCASE Soil... | ecosystem: Environmental > Terrestrial > Soil >... | reverse complement strand
CGACATTATCGTGATCACCCGGAGCACCCGCGCCCCAGCCATCGAATCCGCCATCCAACGCGATTCCAGCGCCCCGATTTTCTACGCGCGGCCCAAGCTCGACGCGATTCACAGCTTCAGCGAAGGCCACATAACCGGCACCGTCGCCGCCGAAGCTTTGCCGAAGCTCGTCGCCTTCTGCGGCGTTGGTAACCCCACCGCCTTCCTGGAAGACCTGCGCGGCTGGGGCCTGGATATCGTCGGCCACAAATTTTTCCCCGACCATCACCGCTACACCGATCGCGACGACCAGCAGATTCTGCAACTGGCGGGCGAAGCGGGAGCGAGCGGCCTCCTGTGCACTGAGAAGGACCTGTACAATCTTCACGCGATTCACTATGGAAAATTGCCGACGTTCTACTGCTCCATCTCCATGCAAATAGACAACCCCGACGATTTCTGGCACACCGTGCTTTCCACAGCGGAATCGCGACATAGACCGTAAGGGTGCAATTTTAAAAACGCCAACGCGCGTCCAATTGCCGCACCAGACGCCCCTGTGATACGTTTCGACGCGGCGATCAAACGAAAATACAAAGTCATCAAGGAGCTTGGTTGACCAACGCACGCAAGCAGCGCAAAAGTTCCACGCCGCCCAAATCCTCACCGGGCGCCGTTCAGAAATCCGACGCCAAGTCCGACGCCACCGTGGACCTAACCCGCCTCCTGGACATCGTCGCCAACTTCCCCCGCCAAGCGATCGCCGTAGTAGGCGATTTCGTCCTCGACGAATTCGTTTCCGGCGAAATTTCCCGCGTCTCCCGCGAAGCTCCGGTCCTGATCATTCGCCATCGCCGCACTGAATCGTATCCCGGCGGAGCCGCCAACGCCGTATTCAACCTGGCTGACCTCGGCGCCCGCGTCCTGCCCGTCGGAGTAGTCGGCAACGACCCCGCCGGCCGCCGGCTCCTCGATCATTTCCGCCGCAAACACATCAACGTCTCTAACATCCTCCGCGTCCGCGATTGGATCACCGCTACAAAAACGCGCTACCTGGCCGGGTGGACGCACACCACCGAACAGCAAGTCCTCCGCGTAGATCGCGAGCCGCAAGCAACAATCTCCGCGAGCACCGAAAACGCAATCGCTCAGAAGGCCAAGAAAATCGCAAAACGCGCGAGCGCCGTCCTGGTCTCCGACTATGGTTTCGGCGCCGTGTCCCCCGCGATGATCAAAAAGCTCAGCGCCAAATTCCTAACCCTCGACTCCCGTTACCGCCTACTGGAATTCCGCGGCGCAGGAATCACCGCCGCCACTCCCAACGAGCCCGAAGTCGAAGCCGCCTACCACTCCCGCGTCGGTAGCGACACTCGCAAGCTCGAAGACCTCGGCCAACGCGCCCTCCGCGACCTAAATCTCCAAGCGCTAGTAGTCACCCGAGGCAAAGACGGCATGGCCCTGTTCGAACGCACCCGCGTCCCGCGCAATATTCCCATCTACGGCTCAGACGCTCCCGTGGACGTCACCGGCGCCGGCGACACCGTAATCGCGGTCTTCACACTCGCCTTAGCCGCCGGCGCAACCTATCTCGAAGCCGCGCACCTGGCGAATTACGCGGGCGGTATCGTAGTCATGAAGCGCCGCACAGCCACGGTCACGAGCGCCGAACTAACCGCCGCTCTTCGCCAAGAAGCCACAGCCACAACGACATCCGCAGCGCAGCAAAGCTGATCCCAGCATGGACACCCGCGAAAAAATTGTTTCACGCCAAGGCCTCACCGCCATCCTCGATGAACATCGCCGCGCCAACCGCAAAATGGTTTTCGCCAATGGCGTCTTCGATCTGCTCCACGTAGGCCACGTCCGTTACCTCGAAGCCGCCCGCGCCGAAGGCGACGTCCTGGTAGTTGGCATCAATTCCGATTCCAGCACCAGAAAACTGAAAGGCCCCGGCCGCCCCATCCTCACCGAACGCGCCCGCGCCACCCTGGTCGCCGCACTAAAATCTGTAAACTACGTCGTCATCTTCGATGAGCTCGACGTGAACTCATTACTCAAAGAACTCCGACCAGACGTCCACGCCAAAGGCACCGACTACACCGCCGACACCGTCCCAGAGCGCGAACTTACGGCCTTGCTCGGCATCCGCGTAGCCATCGTCGGCGATCCCAAGCAACATTCGACGCGCGATCTCCTGGCGCGCCTGCGTCACCAAGGCAATGCCTGACGCCCGCTTCCTCCTCGTCCGCCTAGGCTCGCTTGGCGACGTAATCCACGCCCTGCCCGCCGCCTCCGCCCTGCGCGACACCTTTCCCGAAGCTCGCATTGACTGGCTAATCGAACCCAAGTGGCGCCGCCTGCTAGAAGGCAATCCCGATCTCACCGAAATAATCCCGCTCGAAAAGAAAACCGCTGGCGGCCTCGTCACCACTATCCGCAAATTGCGCGCCGCCCACTACACCTGCGCCATCGATTTCCAAGGCCTCTACAAATCCGCGCTTCCAGCATTCGCTTCCGGCGCCCCCCGCCGCATCGGTTTCCCCAGCACCTATGCGCGCGAAGGTATTGCCTCCATCTTTTACACCGACAAAATCAATCCCCGCGGCCCGCATAAAGTTGACCACAATCTCACCCTGGCTCAAGCGGCCGGGGCCCGCCCCGCTGCTCCGCGATTTCCTTTGACCCTGCGCCCGGAAGATGAGAAACAAGTGACGCAGGAACTCGCCCGCCACAACCTGACAGATTTTTTCGTCCTGAATCCCGGCGGCGGCTGGCGCTCGAAATGTTGGCCGCCTGAACGGTACGGCGAGTTGCATCACCGCCTCGCCGCGCAACACGGCTGGCGTGGAATTATCACCTTCGGTCCTGGAGAAGAAAGTTTGGCCCAAGAACTCGTCAGCGCAGCAGGGAGTCCGCCGCCCGTTGCGCTTCCGCTCGGCCTCGGTCCACTGATGGCACTCCTGCGCCGTGCAAAATTTTTAGTCTCAGCAGACACCGGCCCGCTGCATCTCGCCTCCGCGCTCGGCACGCCCGTCGTTGGCCTGTACGGCCCCACCGATCCTGCGCGCAACGGTCCCTACGGTGGCAGCTCTATCGTCACCCGCAATCCCGCGAAGAGCGAAACGACTTACCGTCGCGGCGCGTCCTATTCTCCGCCCATGCTTTCGATCACCGCTGATCAAGTTGCCGACGCCGTAGCGCGTCTCCTGAACGCGAAATCGTGAGGCCCCGCGAGTGACCACCAAATCGCACGAACTCATTGCCGCTCAACCCAGAAAATTCTGGATGCGTTGGCGTGTCCGCATCGGCTATCCCATCGCCGTCCTTTATTGGCTCCTCGCCAAACCTACGCATCACTGGATCGCCATGGGCGCGGCGGTCGCTGGATTCGGCATCCTGATCCGCGCGATTGCCTCCGGGCACTTAAGCAAAGATCGCGAATTAGCGACAGCAGGCCCGTACGCTCGAACACGCAATCCACTTTATTTGGGCAGTGCGTTTCTAGCCGCGGGATTCGCCATCGCCGGACATTCCTGGTACGCCGGCAGCCTGATCGCAATTTATTTTGTGGTGTTTTATTACGCAGTGATGCGCAACGAAGAAGAAGATCTTCGCGCCCGCTTCGGCACCGTCTTCGATGAATACGCCGCCAAAGTCCCGCTCTTCCTGCCAGATTTTTTCGGCTCCGGCTACATGCAACAAGCTGAAACCAAATCCGCCCAGCCATTCAGCTGGGAACTCTACCGCCGCAACCGCGAATACAAAGCCCTGATCGGCACCCTGGCAGCCCTAGCAGCAGTTTGGCTCCGCATGTACCTCCAACGCCGCTACGGATATTAGGAGCCATCTCACAAACGGTTTTCCGAAGGGAGGGCCTCAGCCCCGGCGTAAATCCGCACAAAGAGTGGGGGCTTTAGCCCCTGCAGCCGCGGCTTTCGATTGCGCCAACTTGATTGTGAGATCGCTTCGAGTTACTTGGGGAGGGAACTGCGACCCAACTGCCTGGGCTCACTGCAATCGATAAACTGCATGCATCACCCGCTGAAATTGCGGCCGGTAAATCAAATCAAACGCCCGCTCTTTCCCCGGAAACATATCCAGCGCAATCTTGCGCGTCTCCGCGATCATCTGCGCCGCATCCTCGGGCGACAAATCTCCCCCTGCAATCGTTTCCAGCGTAATATGCACCAGGATGCGCAGCCTGCGTATGCGGCGGCTCTCTTCGTCAATCTCTTGCTGCGTGGGCTGAACCGAGGGGTCGTCCATATATTGACCGTGGCTACCGAAAACTAGTATGGACCCAAGACCGGGAAGCGCACAATAGTACTGTCGCACTGTTTTTGAGGAGCGCCAAAATGGCCGAGGAATACTCCAACGAAAAGGTAGTCATCGCCCACGTCGCAGAAAACGCCACCGAAGCGCTCGTAATCCGCGGCCTGCTCGAAAGCAAAGGCATCCAGTCCCCCGGTTCCGTTTCCACCGACCCCTTCCCAATCCCCGAAAGTCCCGAAGGCCCTCACAACGTAGAAATCTTCGTCCTCGAATCCCAAGCCGACGAAGCCAAAAAAATCATCGCCGAATATCAGTCCGCCAACAACGTCTCCCTGGAAGAGTCCGACGACCCCGCCGATTCCAACAACTAGAACTCGCGCGCGCCGTTGACCTCTCCCTGCGCAGCCACGGTAGGGGCGCCGCTTGCTGCGCCCCAGCTTGCCACAAAGTCAGCCTGTCGCTCACTCGAGAAATCAAACAACCGTACAAGCACGCCAAAATATTCACGCGCATCCCCGGGTTACTGCGGATGCTCCTCCACGAAACTCCGCACCACCAACTCATGCCCATCCGTCAAAGCCGTAACCGCTCCATCGCGATCCGTCCGCAAAAATCTCACCCCCGCCTGCGCATAACGCTCCACCAGGCTATCCACCGGGTGCCCGAACCGGTTGCCCTCTCCCACCGAAACCACCGCCACCCCCGGCGCCACAGCCCCCACAAACGCATCCGTCGAAGAAGTCTTGCTCCCATGATACGGCACTTTGAAAAAATTAGCCGTCAGCGGCGCGTGCTCGTTCACCAATTGGTTCTCCACTTTCTTCTCAATGTCACCGGGCAACAAAAAACTTTCCGCACCAACCTATATTCGCATTACCAAGGAATTATCGTTCGCTGCCTTGTCCACCTCCGACACATGCGCAGGCCACAACACCTCCCCGCGCACGCCGTCCCAATCAAAAGTCCCGAAGCCGCAACCACCACCCACGACTTCGGCGTCGTCGGCCATCGCTCCGCTACCCCGATGCCCGCCGCAAACGCCGCCAGTATCCACACTGCTGGTAATTTCATAGGGATTTCGATAGGTTTCCGACACACGCTGACACATTTGGCGGCCGCGGAACATTCGTAGAAATACGGACGAGGGAAATCGGTTGAAAAGACAGGGCCATCCCAGCGAACGTGAACTGTGCGATGTTCAGCCGCGCCTTCGCAACCGAACTACAGTCTCCATATGAAAAGTCTGAGGGAACAGATCAAACAGATGCACTTCCGCGCACTCGTACCCCGCCTGCACAAACAACGCCAGATCGCGCGCCAAAGTCGGAGGTTCGCACGACACATAAGTAATCCGCTCCGGCCGCAACCTACCCAACCGCTCCACCGACTCCGGCGTCATCCCAGCCCGCGGCGGATCCAGCACCACCAATTCCGGCCGCTCCTTGTTCCGCTTCAAAAATTGCTCCACTTCCGCCGACCGCACCTCGATCGACCCCTGGCCGCGCATATTCGTTTCCAAATCGCGCGCCGCCGCCGGATTCGATTCCACTGCCAACACCCGCGCAAACTTCCGCGCCAGCGGAATTGAAAATAATCCCACGCCAGCAAATAAATCCAGCGCCAGCCGCCCGCCCTCTTCGCGCTCCACCACTTCCCGCGCCAATTCCTCGACCAAAAACCGATTCACCTGAAAAAATGAAAAATGCCCCACGCGATAAGAAATTCCCCCCGCCACATATTCCACGAATCCCGGCCCGTACAATTCCATCCGGTCATGACTCGGATCGTGAAACAGCAAACTCGCAATCTCCGGAACCACGCGCCGGAAAGTTTCCGCATGCTCCGCCGCCCGCGAAGGAAATCCCGCAAACGTAGCCGTCAGCAACACGCGAGAGTCCGCCGCATCCACAAACGCCTCGATTTCTCGCAAGCCACGCGGCAAAGACCCAGCCGCCAGCGCCGCGCGCAAAGAAAGCAAAGTCTTCAGCAACAGCGGCGAAATAATCGAGCAATCTTCCACCGCGCAAAGCGCCGTCGAATTCGCGCGAAAGTATCCAATCGCGAGCTTCGTCCCGCCGTCTGCCACATTTCCCGAAGCCGCCGCCCCGTCGTCACCAGGAATTTCCAGCGGCCGGACCTTCCACTGCACCCGGTTGCGATATGCCCAAGCAGCTGATCCGTGCGCCGTAATTTCCGCAGTCCACTCGATCTTCCCGATCCGTCGCAAAGTCTCGCGCAAAATCTCACTCTTGAATTTCAGTTGCGCCTCATAGGCAATGTGCTGGTAGTCGCATCCGCCGCAAATGCCGAAATGCGGACAACGAGCTGCCACACGTTCCGGCGCCGCCTGTAAAATCCGCTCCACCCGCCCCCGCACAAATTTCTTCTTCTGCTCCACAGCCTCCACAACCACCCGCTCAGTCGGCAAAACAAAAGGCACAAAGACGGTCGCCCGGTCGTGATGAGCCAGCCCCTCCCCACCATAAATCAATTTTTCAATCGTAATGTCCAAACGAATTCACCTCAACAGCCGCTGCCAAGCGCCGCTGGCGCAGCAAAAGTTACCCCAACCTGGAAAAGTTTGTATCGCGGTTCGAAATTCTCTGCGGGTTTTTCTAGCCACTCACCACGAATCACTCGCCACTGCCTTCTTCCCCAACCGTTTCATCGCACGGCCGGCTATGTCAGATAAAAAAGACTCAGCCGCGGCACCGCAAAATATTCAAACAACCGCTTCTGCGTATATTGCCTCTCCAGCTGAGCCAGCTGGTCCGCAGACATCTTACGCCGGTATGGCGCGAGCGACCGGTCCATTTCCCGCCGGATCGCAAGCATCGCCTCCTCCTCCGCGTCCGCCGCCAAAGCCGCCGCCAATTTTTCCTCCAGCACCGTCATCCGCCGCTCGAAATCCTCCAAATCCATCGTCCCCGCCACATCCAGTAAAGGCAACGCATCATCCAGCTTCGAAGCAGTCTCGTCGAACCGCCCCGCCAATCCCGCCGCAGTCGCCGAAGTACCAGCCCGGCCCCGCAACTTACCAGCCGCAGCCCGCAAACGTCCCGCATTCCGCTCCAAATATTTCCGTAACTCGTCCCGCGAAAAAGGTTCCACCGCCGCGCGCGATGATTTCACCTCCGGCCCCGTGCCTGCAGCCGCCTCCGCCGCTTCCGCCGCCGCATCCAAAACCGCATCCACGCAGTAAGCTAAACTTTTCAATTGCCGTCCGCCCGCCGCCCTCCGCGAACGCGCCCAACTCTCAAACGCCCGGTCAATCCCCTTGAGCACCGCCCCAATCGGAATCCCCGCCTTCTGCCATGTCTCCAAAATCGCCCAATCCAAAGGCGAAACCAGCAAATGCGCCCCGCGCTTCCGCCAAAAATACTCCTCAATCTCCGTAAAATAATTAAAGTAGTTAAACGATTCCATGAGGAGAGATAAATTCCAGTAAGCCCTAGCCTATCTTGGAGTGCGCCAGCTTACCCCGCAAGCCGTCGTCTTCGAATTCGCCATTGAAATTGTAGCGGCCGCCTGCTTTTTATTTTCAGGCGGGCGTGTTTGATTCGGCCTCACCCACGAAACGATCTCCGCGAACGCGACGAACCCTAACTCCGCGTCCGCCCAACCGGTGCCACCTTCTTCACCGCCGCTTCCTGATTCCGATCCCAAATTATCCGCAACCCCTCCAAGGTCAAAAACTCATCCACCGTCTCAATATGCCGCGAAGCCCCGCCAATCAACGCCGCCTGCCCCCCGGTAGCCACCACTTTCGTCTTCGCCCCCATCACCTTCTTCATCCGATCCAAAATCCCATCCACCATATCCGTGTACCCGTAAAAAAGTCCCGCCTGCATGGAAGCCGCGGTATTCGTCCCGATAATTTTCCCCGGATCCTTAATCTCCACGCGAAATAATCGCGCCGCACGCGCAAACAACGCGTCCGCCGAAATCCCAATCCCCGGCGCCAACACTCCACCCAAATATTCTCCCCGCGCCGAAACCGCATCAAAATTAATCGCCGTCCCGAAATCCACGATAATGCATGGCCCGCCGTATTTCTCAAACGCCGCCACGCTATTCACAATCCGGTCCGCGCCCACCTCCTGCGGATTGTCGTAATGCACCGCCATCCCCGTCTTGATCCCCGGCTCCACAAACAGCGCCGTCTTGTTGAAGTATCTTTCCGCCATTCCCGCGAGGCGCGAATTCAGCTGCGGCACCACTGAACTGATGATCACTCCGCCAATTTCCCGTGGCTCCAGCGCAGCCAAAGTAAACAAATCGCGCGTCAGAATTCCGTATTCATCTTCCGTCTGCTCGCGCGCCGTCGTCAGCCGCCAGTTCGCCACCAACTCCTTCCCGCGAAAAACTCCCAGCACCGTATTCGTATTCCCCACATCCAGCGTCAGCAACATCAATCAGCCTCCGCCACGTCGCCCGAAAGCACCTGCTCGATCCCGCCGCCGTCGTCGCGCATCACGCGCAATACGCCGCTCGGCTCCAGACCCGCGGTGCTTCCCGTAAAAGTTTCCCGCGCCGTCGTAATGCGCACCCGTTTCCCCTGAAAATAACTCGACACTTCCGCAAACCGCCGCAGAATGGGCGTCGCTCCCTCGCTGAGGAACTGATTGTAGTAGCGGTCCATGTGCCGCAGCAATCGTATCAGCACTTCCAGCCGCGAATGTATTTTCCCCGTCTCCATCCGCAGCGAAGTCGCAATCTCCTCCAGCCCCGGCGGCATCTTCGTCTGATTCACATTGATCCCGATGCCCACCACCGCGTAATGCATGCGGTCCGGCTCCGCGTGCATCTCCGTCAAGATCCCGGAAAATTTTCGCCCGCGGACCATCAAATCATTCGGCCAACGTATGTCCGGCGCGGAATCAAGTTCTTCCGCCGCCGCGTCGCGCGCCGCCAGCCCCGCCACCAGGGTCAAAAGCGGCGCATGCGCCGGAGGTATCGCCGGCCGCAGCAACACGGAGCAAAAAATCCCCGCCGACTTCTCCGAAATCCATTTCCGCCCCGCCCGCCCACGTCCCGCAGTCTGTTCTTCCGCCAGCACCACGGCCCCATGCGGCTCGCCCTGCTCCCCTAGCTGCATCGCCACGCTATTCGTCGAATCAATCTTGAAAAAGTGATAAATCCGCCGCGCAAAAGGCGTGCCATAAAGCCGGTGACTCAAAAGTTGCGCCGCCAAAATATCCGGCGCCCGCTCGATGTGATAGCCCGTCGCCGCATGCCCCTTCACGCGTACGCCCACTTCGCGCAATTTCTCGATCCATCGCCACACCTGCTGCCGCGTCACCCCAATTTCCTTAGCGATCTTCGCCCCGCTGATCACAATCGTAGAATTCTCAGCCAGCAAAGTAAGCAACGCGTCTAAACGCCGGTCGGTAGTCCCCGGCAAATTAGCCATCCGTTTAGTAGCCATATGAATTGTTCTGCGTCTAAGATTCCTGTAGCTGTGAAAGGCGATCGAGCACCTTCTGATGTTCGATCTCGCGTGCGGCCAGCGTAGCCTTCAAATCCTCCACAATTTTCGCCGGAGCCTTACTCAAAAAAGTTTCATCCGCCAGCCGCGCTTTCTTCGACTCAATATCCTTAGCCAGCCGCTCGTTTTCCTTCTTCAACCGCGAAATCTCCACCTGCTTGTCGACCGCCTCGTCGTACCCAATCCGCAAATCAAAGCGCGCCGTAGAACGCACCGCCGCGCCCGTTGAATCAAGACGCGCCGAAGAAATCGCCAGCCCCGAAAGATTCGCCAAACGCAGCAAAGGCTCCAGGTTCGATTCCACCAGCTTCCGCACTGCGGCGTCGCTCGTAGAAAAATCCGCCGGCACCTTCTTCTTCTGATCCACTTTCATCTCCGCGCGAATATTCCGCGCCGCCGCAATGATTTCCTGGATCAACGCCATATCCCCGTCCGCGCGAGCATCAATCCAGTCCTCCCGCCGTGCAGGAAACCGGTCCAGCGCAATTGACCGCGCTCCCGCAGGCTGCGGCAACTTATGCCACAACTCCTCAGTCAAAAATGGCATCACCGGATGCAGCAACCGCAGCGCCGCATCCAAAAGCGCGAAAATATTCCGCCAAGCCGCGAGCGCCGCGAGGCGATCACCCGCCGAAAGCTGCGGCTTCACCCACTCGATATACCAATCGCAAAAATCCCCCCAAAAAAAGTGATAAATCGTCTGGCAAGCCTCATGAAACCTAAATTCATCCAGCGCCTTGTCCACTTCTCCCGCAGCTGCCGCCAGATGCGAAAAAATCCAACGATGCACCAACTCGCCTTCGCCCTTCACCTCATAAGGCGCCGCCGCACGCACCTCCGGCGCAGCTAGTTCCTCCAGAGTAAATCCCGCCGCCATCTCCGCCTTCTCCAGATTCATAAATAAAAACCGCGCCGCGTTCCAAATCTTGTTGGCAAATGCCCGCGCGCCCAAAATCCGGTCCTCGCTCAGCGCAATGTCGGTTCCGGGCGCGGACATGCTCACCAGCATGTAACGCAGCGCGTCAGTCCCAAACTCCGTCGTCAGTTTCAAGGGATCCACGCCGGTCCCCTTCGTCTTCGACATCTTCGCGCCTTCCGCCGTCCGCACCAGCGAATGCAAATAGAGCCGCCGGAAGGGAATTCGCTCAGCTTCGGTCGCTCCCGAAGTCAGATGCAACCCCATCATGATCATCCGCGAATCCCAGAAAAATAAAATGTCGTAGCCGCTGATCAGCAAGCTCGTGGGATAAAAGGCCCGCAAATCCTCAGTCGAATCCGGCCAGCCCAAAGTGGAAAACGGCCACAGCGCCGAGCTGAACCAGGTATCCAGCACATCCGGATCCTGTACCAATTTTCCAGCGCCCGCCGCGCCGCACTTCGCGCACGCGGTCGGCACCCCCGCTGCCCGTGCCTGTCCATCCACAATCTCCACGCTCGAATCCGTCGCCGGCACCATCTCCCCGCAATCCGCGCAGTGCCAAATGGGAATGCGATGTCCCCACCACAGCTGCCGCGAAATACACCAGTCGCGAATATTTTCAAACCACTGCAGCAAAATCGTCCGTTGATTGTCCGGCACCACCGCAATTTCTGCTGCCGGCCCAAATTCTCCCGTCACCGCCTTGCGCGCGTCCTCGGCCAGCGGCTTCATCTTCATGAACCACTGCGTCGAAACCCGCGGCTCCACAATCGCCTTGCAGCGGTCGCAAGTCCCCACTGCATGTGTGTGCTCCGTAATGTGGTCCATCAACCCGAGTTCTTCCAGGTCGGCAATCACTCGCGCCCGCGCCACAAATCGATCTAGGCCAGCATATTTCCCCGCGGCCTCGCTCATATGCGCGTCATCGGTCATCACATCGATCTGCTCGAGCCCATGCCGTTTGCCCACTTCGAAATCGTTCGGATCGTGCGCCGGAGTAATTTTCACTACACCGGTGCCGAATTCGCGATCCACATAAGCATCCGCAATGATCGGAATCTCGCGATTCATTAGTGGCAGCAGCACGCGCCCGCCCGCCCAATGCCGGTAACGCTCGTCTTCCGGATGCACCGCCACCGCCGTATCGCCCAACATTGTTTCCGGCCGCGTAGTCGCAACGACCAGAAATTCCTTCGAGCCGGCAACGGGATAACGTATGAACCACAAATTCCCGACCCGTTCGTTGTGCACCACTTCCAGATCGCTGATCGCCGTCTGGCAGCGCGGGCACCAATTCACCATGTATCGCCCGCGATAAATCAATCCCTCGCGGTACAGCCGCAGAAACGCTTCCAGCACGGAGCGATACAGCGCCGGCTGCAGCGTAAATTTCTCGCGCGTCCAGTCGCACGACGCGCCGAGGCGGATCATCTGCTGCTTGATCACTCCGCCGCTTTCCGCCTTCCACTTCCAAACGCGCCGCTCAAATTCGTCGCGCCCCAAATCCTTGCGGCTGATTCCTTCCTTCGCGAGCATTCTCTCGACGACAAACTGCGTTGCAATTCCGGCGTGATCCATTCCCGGCAGCCACAGCGTGCGTTCGCCGCGCATACGATGCCAGCGCACCAGCATGTCTATCTGCGTGTGCTCGAGCATGTGCCCGATGTGAATTGATCCAGTCACGTTCGGCGGCGGCAGCGCGATCGAAAAACGCGGCTGCGCATCACTCGCTACGTCCGGCGTCCCGGAATTTTCCGCACGAAATAATTTCTCGTCGAACCAGGCCTTTGCCCAGCGCTCCTCAATCTCCTGCGGCTCGTAAGCCTTTGGTATTTCTTGCGCCATCTGCTCCCCGGTGTGAATGTGACTTTGCGGCGACACGGCGACATCGCGACTTAAGAGAATCAATCAATATATGGTCAAGGAAGCGAACCGTCAACGGAGGGGGAAGGGAGCAGAGGCTTGGGAAGGGCTAGATCTTGATTGGCTTTTTTGGTTTGCGGCCAAATATGCTGAAAAATAGCCGATTAGAACTGGCGAGTTGGATTTGTTTTCAGCGAGTTACGGGGGGTTCTAATCGGCGCGCCGCTTATTAGAAATGCTTGGCAGGGATACGGACGCGATAGAACAAATACGGCCGGAAAATGATCAGCTATAAGTGATGAGTGACTGGTGATCAGAGACGAGTGTGGGGCTGGGCGCGATTCATTTGCGGTGCCTGGCGCCTTGTGGCCGGGCTCCAGCGGCAGCAGCGGCTTCCCTGCTCGGTCTGCTAGCCTGGCGCCGCAT
>Ga0209275_10000751_pt1 | contig 12949 bp, 15 predicted proteins | sample HubBroMetageREF2_FD_188344 | JGI IMG/M metagenome (GOLD analysis project Ga0209275, IMG submission 188344) | Reference soil microbial communities from the Hubbard Brook experimental Forest, New Hampshire, USA - Hubbard Brook CCASE Soil... | ecosystem: Environmental > Terrestrial > Soil >... | reverse complement strand
CACCATCACTTCAACCCCGGCTGCCCTCGCAGCCCTTGCCAGCTCGAACCCCGTGGGCCCTGCCTCATAGACCGCACGCACCTCCCCCGGCAGCGACTGCAGCCACTCGATCGCCGCGGCAGAGGATCCTCCCAGCTGCGCCTTCCACACCTCACCCGACCCTAGCTGCACAGCCGCCGCAGCGGTCTTCCTGGCATGCACATCAAGGCCCGCAAAACAGATACCTTCAGACATGTCGACGCTCCCTTTCCATCGATGCGGTAACCAGCCCGCGCCATACGATGCGCGGGAGCGTCGACGACCACAAACCACGAGCCGGCGAAGACGCCGCCACCCATACTGTCTAGGGGAAGGATCGCAATCGATGAAAACAGGGATCGCTGCCGTGATCGCATGCTGCGCGCTGACGCTCACCGCCGGCTGCGGCTCGTCGAGCAACTCCAACAGCGTGGGCACTACAGCCGCCAATAAGACCACCGGCGCCCACAGCGGGGGGATCAAAGGCGACACCACGCCCAAGTTCGCGGCACCATCGCAATCGACGCCCGTGCAGAGCGGCGTCGTCCAGATCGCATACCGCAACATCGCCATCGACCCAGACACCGTCAGGGTGAAGGTCGGCAGCACCGTCCAGTGGACCAATTACGACTCGACGCAGGCCAACGTCACCAGCGTGAGCGGCCCGCAGCGGATCGCCTCCAAGAACTTCGGCGAAGGCAAGACCTTCGAGGTCAAGCTCGAAAAACCAGGCGTGATCCACTACGAGTGCACGCTGTTCCCCACCACCATGAACGGCACGATCGAAGTAGTCGGCTGACGGGGACGTCCTGCCGTACGCGACCGACGGAGCGCGCCCGCTAGGCGCCGAACTCGGGCAGGCCCTGCTCGGGCGTCGACGCGGTCGCGTACAGGCGGCGGGGAATTCGTCCTGCGCCGCGTGCCAGGCGCCCGGCTTCCACCGCCGCGCGCATCGCGCGCGCCATCGCCACCGGGTCCTGTGCACGGGAGATCGCCGACGCGGCCATCACCGCGTCGCAGCCAAGCTCCATCGCCAGGGCCGCATCCGAGGCCGTGCCCACACCAGCGTCCAGCACCACCGGTAGGTCCACCGCTTCGCGAATCAATGCGATGTTGTACGGGTTGCGGATGCCCATGCCGCTGCCGATCGGCGAGCCCAGCGGCAGCACCGCCGCGCAGCCGATGTCCGCCAGACGCCGCGCCAGCACGGGGTCGTCGGTCGTGTACGGGAGCACTACGAAGCCCTCGTCCACGAGCTGCTCCGCCGCACGCAAGAGCTCGGGCGCGTCCGGCAACAGCGTGTCCTCGTCGCCGATCACCTCCAGCTTGATCCAATCGGTGGCAAACGCCTCGCGCGCCAGGCGCGCCGTGATCACCGCGTCGCGCGCGGTCATGCAGCCAGCAGTGTTCGGCAAAAGCTCCACGCCGGCATCGGCAATCACGTCCATCAACGATCCACGCGCGCCTGGATCGACGCGCCGCAACGCCACCGTCACGAGCTCACACCCGCTCACTGCGATCGCTTCCGCCAACAGCTCGAGCGATGGGAAGCCGCCCGTGCCCAAGAACAGCCGCGAGCGCATCGACCTGCCCGCGATCCTCAGCACGTCCTGCGCAGGCTCGGCGACGTCCTGCGCAGGCGCGGCGACGCTCCGCGCCGATGCGCAAGTGCCATCGCTCGCGCCGGCAAGCGCGGGACTCAGCGGCTCGGCCATACCTAGATCATCCTCCCTGCATCGCCGTCAGGACCTCCACGCGCGCGTCCTCTCCCAGGGCGAAGCTCTCCCACGCGGCGCGCGGCACGACCTCGTCGTCGACGGCGACCGCGACACCGCGCGCGTCCGCCTCCAGGCCCAGGCGGGCGAGTACCGCGACAATCGTCTCGCCGGCGCGCACGTCCGAGTGCTGGCCGTTGAGGACGATCATGTGAGCGCTCCCGCCGCCGGACCCGCCGGGCTCACCACAACTCCCGCGAGCGACTCGGGGGAGGAGCGACGCGATGCGCCGGCGGTGAAGCGCCCCGGTGCGCACGCGGACAGCATCGAATCCGGCTCCTGCTCACCAAGCAGGCCAACTGCCAGCTCCGCGGTGAGTGGCGCCAGCAGGATGCCGTTGCGATAGTGCCCGGTAGCCCAGATCAGGCCATCCACAGCGGCGCGGCCGATCGCCGGCCCGTTGTCCGGCGTCCCCGGGCGCAGGCCCACGGACAGCTCCTCGATCTCCAGCTCGCTGATGCCCGGCACTAGCTCGTGAGCGTCGCGCAGCAGCTCATAGACGCCGCCTGCCGTGGGCGCCAGCTCAAAGCCGCGCTCCTCGAGCGTCGCACCCAGCACGTAGTGGCCGCCCTCGCGGGGAACCACATAGCCGCCGCCGAAGCGCAGCACGCGCTGCAGCAGCCCCGGCCCCGCGGGATCGCGCAGCCGCAGGATCTGACCCTTGACCGGACGTACGGGCACACGCGCGTCGTCTGGCAGACCGTCGATCTGCCCGCTCCACGCGCCCGCTGCGAGCACGACCTGGCCGGCTTGCATGCGCTCGCCGCCCTGCAGACTCACCCCGGTGACGCGCTCGCCAGCGCCGTCGAGCTCGACGTGCGCCACCGGCGCGTGCTCGCGCACCTGCACGCCGGCGGACGCGCACGCCTTGCGCAGTGCCAGCACAACCAGGCGCGGGTCGACCGAGTGATCTTCGGGAGCCTCCAGCGCAAGCCGCAACGTCGGGGCGAGCGCCGGCTCGCGATCGCGCGCCTCGCTCGGGCGCAGACGCGTCACCGTGAGGCCAAGCGACTGTCGGAAAGCGAGCTGACGTTCGAGCTCACGCGCGTCGTCCTCGTCGCGCGCCACCAGCAGCGTGCCAGTCGCCATCAGGCCAACCGACGTGCCGATGTCTGCCTCCAGCTCCGCGGCGAACGACGGCCACAGCTGCGCCGAGCGTAGCCCCAAGTCCAGCAGGCGCTGCCCCGCCCGCCCGAACTCGACCTCCACCACTGGCGCGAGCATGCCAGCCGCCACGTGCGATGCGCCCTGGCCAGCCTCAGCGCGCTCCAGCACCGTCACCGCCATCCCCCGCTGGCGCGCGCGCCACGCGATCGCCATGCCGATGATGCCGGCACCGACGATCACCACGTCTGCTTGCTGGCGCCCTGGCATGCAGATGATGCTAGCCCGCTGCTGGAGGGACGGCGCGCGTGAAACGCTCGGCTGGACAGCAGGCGCGCGATAGCATCGCGGGGAAATTGCGACTGCGGGCGAAACCCCATGCGCTAGCGCTTGCCATCGTGGTTACGCTTGGGCTGATCGTATGTGTGGTGGGCGCAAGCCCGGCGACCTCCCCGGCCGTCGCTGACGTCGGCATGGCCCACGACGGTAAGTGCACCGCAAGTGGGCGCGTGCTCGCCCGCGATTCGCGCGTCATCGTGTGGGAGCTCGCGACGAACGGTCGGACTGCGCTGTACGCGTGCGTACCTGCGATCGGGATCGCGCGGAGCATCGTGCACGCCGGCCGTGACACCGCGCGCATAGTCGCCGCAGGACCATATGTCGGGTTCGACGAGAACAGCTCCAACCACGAGGTATTCCTCGATGTGTTCAACGCCCAGACTGGGCACACCGAGCTGCACCATCTCATCGGCAATACCTGCCTGCAGGGTGGCGGTGGCTCGAACAACGTTTGCGGGATCAATCCGTGGATACTCGCGCCCAACGGCTGGGTGGCCGAGCTCGAAGAAGGCGGGCAGGGGGATTACCCCCACACCGAACCGGGCAGCAGCGAAGCACGGGACCTGCTCGCCTCGAATGGGCGCGTCACTGCCACAGACCTGGACGGCGAAGCGGCCAAGGACCTGCGGCTGAGCGGATCGATGCTCACCTGGTCGCTCCCCGGCGGCGCACGCTACTCAGCACCACTAGGCCCACAGCTATACGGGTTGGCCGCGGGGACGGCGCCCCCGCCCACCCCTTTGCCGGCACCGTGCAGCCTGATCACGGCCGTCGATGCCCAAGCCGTCCTCGGCCCGGTGACAACGAGCTCCTCGTCGAGCACTGGCTGCACCTACACGACCATCGGCAGACCATCGTCTACCCTCACCGTCGGCTTGCAACCGAACCTGAGCCCAGCGCAGGTGACAGCGGCGAAGACCGCTGCGTATGAGGCGGAGTCGTACTACTACACCGGCCCGCCTCGCTACAACGACTACACCTGGACCAGTAGCTGGGACACGGCAGCTGGCGGCGTCGCCAACACTTACGACGTGCGCTTCGTGGGTGACGTGGAGCTGACCGTCGAGCTCACCACCAGCGACCCCAGCAACACCCTGGGGGGCGACCCCGAGCTCGTCGTGCTCCCGTTCGATTGGAAAGCCGGTGAAACTGCGAGCCACTTCACCTATCTCGCGTTCGATCGGCTCATGGGCTGGCACGTGCTCGCGTCAGTCACCGGCTGAGGAGCAATACACCGGATGGCCGCCGGCGGCCTACCGCAATCGGCGTCATCTGGCCCTGCAGTACGGTGGATCGGGTGTCCCCGGCCCAGCCAATCCGCTGACTGTGCGGCCGTCCTGACAGGTGACCGTAGCTTGGAACTTGCTGGCGTAGCTCCAGTGGTTGGAGAGTATGAACAGGTAGAAGCCGTCGTCGTCGGGGCGCAGCGGCTCGACCTCGTGGACTCCCAGACCGCTGATTGCGACTGAGGCACTGGTAGGACCGGCGAAGCCGAAGGCGATCGTTCGCAGGTCCGATGCCGGGCATGTCGCGAACGTACGCTCGCTGACGAAACCGGTCGCCTGTTCGCGTGTGTGTTGCAAGGTTTCGGCGAGCATCAGGCGCAGCGTCGCGACACTGAAGCCTGACCGCCGGGCATCGCGTTGTGCCATCGGGCCGTCGGCGCGCAAGATCGCCAACTGGCGCTGGAGAGCGCGCTCCTGGCTCTCGAAGGCGCGTCTTGGCTGGCGGAACCTGGGGTTCACCGGCCGCACCGGCACCTTTGTGTTGCTGCATCCCTCGTATGCGCTCGCAACGCCGGGGAGGGTCAGCGCGAAGTGATAGATGGACTGCAGGTTCGGCTTCTCGGGGGTGCCCGTGATCGGATAGTCCGCGGGGGTGATCAGGGCGCTGTCTGGCCCGGCGGCATGGAAGAGATGATCGTTGTGGAAGACGTTGTCCTCGCCGATGAAGCCCATCTGGCGACCGCGGATGCGCCCGATCTGGATCGCGACACCTGGTCTCGATCCTCTGCGCGACGGCGAGAGGGCGAGGCGGATACCCCAAGGCGGCCCGCCCGCGGGATCGGCAACGCGCAGCCCGAGTAGCTTGATGCTTGACGGCGTGAGCGCCAGCGGGGGATTCGGCGCGGGCGAGCCAACGCCGATTAGCACCGTTGCTCCGTAGGCGACAGCGCCGCTGAGCACGAGCGCAGCGAACGCTGCTGCCAACAGGCGCGGCGACCACCGCCGCGTCGTCTTCCTGCCACCACGGGGGCGCTCCAGCTCCGCGGCGATCTCGCGGGCGAGCGCGCCGCGCACCGCCGCCCACGCCGCCTCGTCCGGGGGCGGGACCTCGGAGCGCAAGCGGCGAACCAGCTCCTCGTCGTCGTCTGTCATCGGCGCATCTCCTTCGCTTAGCAGTGCTCGGTGGCTGGGAAGTCATTCAATGCGCGCTGCAAGCTCGAGCGAGCGCGCGATAGGCGCGAGTACACGGTGCCGACCGGGATCCCGAGCGACACGGCGATCTCGCCCTGAGACAGCTCGCCCCACGCGTGCAACAGCAGGACATCGAGCTGATCGGGGTCGAGCGTCCCGATCGCGCCCGCGATCCGCGCGGCCTCGCTCGCTGCGTCGACACGAGCGAGCAAACGCTCGACCTCATCGCTCAGATCCTCCGCGGCGCCGCTGTCCAGACGAGCGATCGCCGCGAGCATCCTGCGCTCCGCACGCAGGTCATTGCGCAGAACGTTCGTGGCAATCCCGAACAGCCACGGTCGTGCACTGTCGGCGTTCTCGTCGAAGTCTCCCCGGCGCCTGAACGCAATCGCAAACGCCTGTGCGGCCAAATCGTCCGCTCGGTCGCTCCCGATGCGGCGAGCAAGATAGCGATGGATGACAGCAAAATGGCGATCCACGATCGAGGTGAACGCCTGCGCGTCAGTGCACGAACGCGCGATCGCCGCTGCATCGGACTGCGCCGCCGGAGTGGTCGAGAAGAGCTTCACTACAACCTCATTGTCCGCAGCCGGCTCACGCCTTCCCGGCGACGGGGCGTATCTCAGAAGGAGTCGACCGGCTCTCCCGGTTCGGCGCGGGTCGTGCCCGGCTGTGTCACGCGCGCACTCGCCGAGCGTCCCAGCCGAGCGACTTCCTCATCCATCAGCGGCAGCGTCCGCTTTGCATCGCGTCTACCCAGCAGCTCCGCGACGCGCGAGCTCAGCAACGGCTTGAGCCAGCGCAGCAACCCCACCCAGCCAGGGACGTTGACCCGCGTGGCGCGCTTCTCGATGCCGCGCACGAATGCCTCAGCGCACTCCTCAACCGAAGTCGTTGCGCCCAGCGAGCCCGGCAGCGAATCGAGCATCTCCCGAAAGGCCGCCAGGTCTCGCTTGGCGTCCTGCACCATCGGCGTGTCGATCCAGTTCATGTGCGCACTCCCAACCGCGATGCCCTTGTAGCCCAACTCGAGGCGCAGGGCGTTCGCGAAATGCTCCACGCCAGCCTTGCTCGCGTTGTAGGACGCTAGGCCGGGAGCCGGCGCATACGCAGCGGCCGAGGAGACGACCAGCACGTAGCCCCTGCGCTGCTCGAGCTGAGGCAGCGCCGCACGCACCGTATGGAAGACGCCGGTGATGTTGATGTCGATCAGACGGCGAAAGATCGCCGGGTCGACCGCGCCCACCGACCCATAGCTGGCGATGCCGGCGTTTGCCACAACGACGTCAATGCCGCCGAAACGCTCGGCGCCGTGAGCCACAGCCGCTTGCATGTCGGCGAGCTCTGTGACGTCGCCGATGATCGAGGTTGCGTTGTCGGGGCCAAGGCGCCCCGCAAGCTCGCGCAACGGGTCAGCGTCCACGTCGACTAGTACCACCTTGGCTCCGCGGCCTACCAGTCGAGCGGCCGTGGCGGCACCGACGCCCCGTGCCCCTCCGGTGATCAACACCACCTTGCCTTGCAACACCAAGCAACCATACATCCGCACCGTGCGATGGCGCAGTATCGTCGCGTGCATTGTGGTCGAGGAGGATGTCAGCGGCGGAGAGGGCGGTTGGCACACGCCATCGCCGCGACTCAGGCGGCTGCGGCACTATGAGGTGGCAGCCAGCACCCTGGTCGCCGTCCTGCTTGCGGTTGCCGTGACGGTCGCGCTCGACGCCGCCGTCGCGACGGCGATCGCAGTAATTGGCGTGATCGCCACGGGGTCGATCGCCGACGTGGTCGCCGGGCGGCGGGTGCGGGCCTGGGGCTATGTCGAGCGAGCCGACGATCTTCTCGTCAAGCGAGGCGTGATGTTCCAGCGCACGTGTGTCATCCCCTACGGGCGGATGCAATACGTCGAGGTCACCGCCGGTCCATTCGAGCGAGCCTGCGGCCTTGCCACGGTGCAGATGCACACAGCAGCTGCCGCAAGCGACGCGCGTATCCCTGGCCTGCCCGCCGACGAGGCGGCCCGTCTGCGCGACCAGCTGACCTCGTTGGGCGAGGTCAGCGCGATGGGCCTGTGAGCGATCCGGGCGCCCCTGAGCCCCCGGCGGGGCTCTCCTCCGCGCAGTCGCGGGCGGTGGCCGGGCTGGAGGGCGACTGGCAGCGGCTGCATCCGCTCTCGCCGCTGGTGCGAGCCGGCCGCGGCGCCGTCGCGATCGTTGCACTCCTGCTGATACCCACCGGCGGGAGTCGCCAGGGAGCCCTGAGCTCCGACCTCGCGCACATCGCTGTCCTCGTTGTGGTGTTCGTGCTCGGCGTGATCACCTGGCTGGTCACCCGGTGGCGAGTGGAGGGCGGCGTGTTGCGGGTGGACAGCGGGCTCATCCGGCGTACCTCCGAGCGCTTCCCGCTGAGCCAGATCCAGGCGATCGATACGGTCCGGCCAGGTCTGGCTCGAGTCTTCGGCGTAGCCGAGCTGCGGATCCGGCTCGCCAGCGGTAGCGGCAAGGCCGGCCGCCTGGCCTATCTGAGCAACGCGGAGGCGGAAACGCTACGGGCCCGCTTGCTCGCCTTGAGCCACGGTATGGCCGAGGCGACGCCGGCCCCGCCGGAGCAGACACTCGTGACCGTCGCCCCCGCGCGACTGTTCGCCTCAATTCTGCTCAGTGGGAGCGGTCTGGTGCTGGAGCTCGTGATCGTAGTTCTCGTCGTGCTTGCGGTCGTCGCTCCGGCCATCGAGGCAGCCGCGATCAGCGCGGGAGCCGCCGGTCTGTTCGGCTTGGCGATCACGTTGTTCCGCCGCTTCAACGGCGACTACAAGCTCGTGGTGGCCGATGCATCCGATGGGCTGCACCTGCGCTCGGGGCTGGTGGAAACCTCGGCCGAGACCATCCCCATGGGACGGATACAGGCCATCCGAATGATCGAGCCGCTGGCGTGGAGAGCATTCGGATGGTGCCGATTGGAGGTTGACGTCGCCAGCCAGAAGTCCAGGGGTCGCCAGGATCGCAATCAGTCCAAAGCCGCGCGAGCGCTACTGCCGGTGGGCAGCCGAGACCAGGCCGCGTTCCTGCTGGCGAGGGTGTTCCAAGACCTCCCTCAGGAGCGCGTCGCGCCGCCTGCACGCGCCCGCTGGAAGTCGCCGCTGCGCTTTCGCTATCTCTCGGGTGCGACCAACGAGCGCTATGCGGTCACCACCAGTGGCCGGCTGCAACGCGTGACCGACTGGGTACCCCTGGCCAAGGTGCAGAGCATCCGTCTACTCGAGGGCCCCATCCAGCGCCGCCTCCAGCTCTCCAGCATCCATCTCGACACCGCGGGGCGAAGGGTTCATGCCGTCCTGCGTGACCGCGATCGCACGGAGGCACGGAAGCTTTTTGGCGAGCTGCCCGATCGCTGCCGCCACGCGCGACAGCGCTGAGCTTTAGACGCGCTCCTGCCAGACTGCGAGCCATGTCAACTCGAGGCCCTGGCGCTGAGCGCCGCGCCCGCCTGGCGGCAGCACGGCTGTATCTCGTCTGCGGCGCGTCTCCCGGCGCGGGTGAGCTACCCGACGTGTTGCGCGCCGCCATCGCCGGCGGGGTAGAGGTAGTGCAGCTGCGCGAGAAGCACCTGCCCGACGATCGGCTCACGGCGGCTGCGAACGCGGCGCAGGCGCTGTGCCAGCGAGACGGCCCGCCCAGCCCGCTGTTCATCGTCAACGACCGCCCACAGGTGGCGCTCGACGTGGGCGCGGACGGAGTCCACGTGGGCCAGGACGACATGCCGGTGGCTGAGGTACGTGAGCTCACCGGCCCGGACGTGTTGATCGGCCTGTCCACCCATTCGCCCGCGCAAATCGATGCCGTCGACGCAAGCCTCGTGGATTACATCGGCGTGGGCCCGATTCACCAGACCCCCACCAAGCCGGGCCGGCCGGCTGTTGGCGTGGCGCTCATCCGCTATGCGGCAGCCCACGCTCCAGTGCCGTTCTTCGCGATCGGCGGCTTGGACGCGGACAACCTCGCCGAGGCACTCGATGCGGGGGCAGACAGGGTCTGTGTGCTGCGTGCGATCGCCGCCGCAGAGGACCCCGAGCGGGCAGCCCGGGAGCTACGCGACACCATCGACGCCCGCCCTCTGAAAGGCTGAGTTGGCTTCCAAGCGAGGCGATTCCGCCGGCCGCGAGGGAGCCGATCACGGCGCTGGAGGGCGCGAGCGAGCGACCCGTGCGCCCCTAGAGCCGCTGCAGCCGCTTGGCGCGGGCGAGCGTCCCCTGGCGCTGCTGATCGCTTCCGGCGTGTGTGCGGTGCTCGCCGTCGCTGTGCTCGTCGGCGGGCTGACCGTCCACAACCTTTCCCGCCACGGCGGCTCGCTGCCCGGTGCGATCTTCCTGGCGACGATCCTCGCGCTGTTGGCATTTGGCATGTACGGCCGCCGCTATCTGGCGGTACTCGGATTCGAGGCGTTGCTCACCTTTCAGATCCTCGCGACCTCACTCGCACTGGTGATCGCATCCTCACTGCTTACCGCCGCCCTGTGTCTGCTCGGCATCGGCCTCGCGGGCTGGCTGTTCTGGAAGTTGGTACGCGTGATGGGCCGCATCCAGGCGGGCGAAGCGAAGCACCGCGCGCCCCTGGAGTAGCGGGTCGGCCGCCCATCCGATGCTTCGATAGGCTCAGGTCACATGCCCGAGAGCTCCTACGACTGCATCGTCATCGGCTCCGGGCCGGGTGGCTACGTGGCGGCGATCCGCGCCGCCCAACTGGGACTGAAGACCGCGGTCCTCGAGCGTGACAAGCTCGGCGGACGCTGCCTCAACTACGCGTGCATCCCCGCCAAGGCGGTACTGCGCTCCGCCGACCTGCTGTCGGAGATTCGCGAGTCAGAGGAGTTCGGCCTGAAGGTGAGTGGCGTCGAGGTCGACTACGCCGCGGTGCAGGCGCGGCGCGAGAAGGTGGTTCACACGTTGACCTCCGGTGTGGGCGGGCTGTTCAAGAAAGCCGGCATCGATGTGATCGAGGGCAATGGCAAGCTCACCGCGGACGGCGACGTACTCGCGGAGGTGTTCGGCGGCGAGCCGGTGGCGATCGCGGCCGGCAGCGTGATCCTCGCAACTGGATCGGTCCCGCATTCGGTCCCGGGCGTCCCGTTTGGCGGACGTGTGATCGGCACCGAGGAGGCGTGGGCGCTGCCGGAGGTACCGGCGCGCCTCGCGGTCGTGGGCGCGGGCGCATCCGGCGCGGAGATCGCCTCGGCTTTCGCGCGCCTGGGCAGCGAGGTGCTGCTACTGGAGGCGCTCGAGCGCCTGCTACCGAGCGAGGACGCGGACATCTCGCGGCTGGTGGAGCGCGGCCTCAAGCGCCAGGGCATCGGCGTGTACACGCGGTTGCCGTGCTTGCACACGGGCACGCCCGTGGCCGACGTGAGTGGTGGCGAGACCAGCGTGGGCTTCTCCTATGGAGCGCAGTCGGCGGAGGTCGACTATCTGGTGATCTGCGCCGGCCGCGGCGCGGACGTCGAGGGGCTCGGCCTGACTGAGGCTGGCGTCGAGTTGGGTGAGCGCGGGCTCGTGCGGGTGGACGGCGCGCTGCGCACGTCGCGAGCCGGCGTGTACGCGATCGGGGACCTCGTACCCGGTCCAGCGCTCGCACACAAGGCATCCGATGAGGGCATCATCGCCGCTGAGACGATCGCCGGCCTACAGACCCACCCGATCGCCTATGCGGACATCCCCCGCGCGACCTTCTGCACGCCCAACGTCGGCTCGTTCGGCTTGACCGAGGCACAGGCACGTGAGCAGGGCTATGACGTGGTCGTCGGCAAGGTGCCCTACGGCGCGGTCGGTGGCGGCACCGTCTACGGCGATCGCACCGGCCTGGTGAAGGTCGTCGGCGAGCGCAAGTACGGCGAGCTGCTCGGCGGGCACATCGTCGGCTCGCGCGCCACCGAGCTGATCCAGGAGCTGGTCAACGTGCGCGCACTCGAGGGCGGCTTCCCGGAGCTCGCACGTGTCATCCACGGCCACCCAACGCTGTCTGAGGCCGTCATGGAAGCTGGACGTGCTGCCGACGGCTGGCTGATCCACGGCTGAGAAGGCCCGGCCGCCTATCCAGGACGACTAATCTCGTCGAGGTGCCCACGCCGGCCGCCTTCTACTTCGATCTCGCGAGCCCGCTGGCCTACCTGGCCGCCGAGCGTGTACTGCATGTGCTTCCCGGCCCCGCCGAGTGGCGCCCGATCCTCGCCTGCGCGCTTGCAGGCGACGGCACGCGCGTGGAGGACCGTGGCGCCGCACAGCAAGCAACACACGAACAGCGGCTGCGCTCTGAGATCGAGCGCCAGGCACGGGAGCTCGACCTGCAGCCGCTTCGCTGGCCCGAGCCATTCCCGTTCGACAGCTCGCTGGCGATGCGCGTCGCCACGTACGCCGCGTCGATCGGTCGCGCGGTGCCGTTCGCGCAGGCGGCTTTCCGCCAGGCGTTCGCGGGAGGACACTCGCTGGAGGACCCAGACTTCGTGCTGATCGCCGCAGCCGCGTGCGAGATGCATCCCGCGGCGGTGCTGCGCGGCGCCGAGATGCGCGCGACCGCCGCGCGGCTGGCGGCAACGACCGCCGCGGCAACCCAAGCGGGCATAGCGGACGTGCCCGCGATCATGGTCGGCGAGCGCGTGTTCGCGGGCAAGGACGCACTCGAGCGCGCGGCCGAGCAGATGGCATGAAAGCCGGTCACGCCTACCGGCTGATCGTCACGCGCGGCGGACTCACGCCGGCGCCACTGGCGGACCCCGCGCGCATAGATCACATCGAGGTGGTTGAGGTCGATAGTGGCGAAGTGGTGCTGTTCTGGGATCGCGCGCCGCGGGCGGCGTCGAAGCTCTCGCGGGCACTGCGTGCGGATCTGGCGCAGCTCGACGCGGAGGTGTTCATAGCGCACTGGAGTACCGTGGAGCACTGATGCCGAGCGTGCCGGAACCGAGCCTTCCCGAGCCAGCGAGCGCGCGTGAGTGGCTGGCGACGATGGCACTCATCAGGCGCTTTGAGGAACGCGCTGGGGAGATGTACGCACGAGCGAAAATCGGCGGCTTCCTGCATCTGTCGATCGGCGAGGAGGCGACCATCGTCGGTAGCGCGCGGGCGCTGGCCGACAGCGACTACCTGATCTCCACCTATCGCTCGCATGGGCACGCGCTCGTGCGCGGCACGCCGCCTGAGAACGTGATGGCGGAGCTGTTTGGTCGCGTCGACGGCTGCTCTGGCGGGCGCGGCGGGTCGATGCACATGTTCGACTTGGCGCGGCGCTTCATGGGCGGCTACGGGATCGT
>Ga0209275_10000748_pt1 | contig 12963 bp, 12 predicted proteins | sample HubBroMetageREF2_FD_188344 | JGI IMG/M metagenome (GOLD analysis project Ga0209275, IMG submission 188344) | Reference soil microbial communities from the Hubbard Brook experimental Forest, New Hampshire, USA - Hubbard Brook CCASE Soil... | ecosystem: Environmental > Terrestrial > Soil >... | reverse complement strand
TACCATGGCCGCTGCGCTGGCCTTTACCGCTCTTGCACCGGCGCAGAGCCACGCACAGCAGGTCACGCAGGCCAACGTTCCTTTCGCGTTTCAAGTTGGGAACAAGAGCATGCCAGCCGGCGAATACCGGATTCAGCGAGTGCTTCCTTCAAACACTGCGCTACAGCTGATTCGACGCACGGATTCGTCTGCCTCAGCATCCGTATTTACGAACGCCACGGAGAGCCCGGACAAGAATGCTCAATCAAGACTGATCTTTCACTGCTACAGCAACGAGTGTTTTCTGTCTGAGATTTGGACGGGCAACGGTCAAGGAATGAAACTTGCGGTGCCACGTCGCGAGAAAGAACTATCACGCGGCAGCTCGGAAAATGAACTGGCGGTGGTTTCTCTGCCGCTAACCGTTACGCCATAAGGATCGCCAGTGCGCGGACCCTATTGCGTCATGACGCGCTGTGATTTGACGAAAGTGGAACAGAACCTGAACCGAAATAGAGACGGGAGGCGCAAGTAATGTGGTGGGGCCTCCCGTCTTCTTCAAAGGAGATTGCAATGGAAACCGTAATTGGAGTGTTCGCGTCGCGGGAACGCGCGGAAGAATGCGTGAAGCAGTTGCTGGGCAAGCACGTCCCGGAAGACACGATTGTTTTTCTGACTCGCTCTGAGAGTGAAGCGATGACCCTCGGCAAGAGCCTAGGAGCATATGCAGGAGGGCTGGTGGGCGGAGCGGCCGGACTGATGTCTGGAGTGGTGGCTGCAACGATGTTTTCGATTCCAGGAATCGGGCAAGTGTTCGCGCTGGGAATCGGCGCGACGGCTGCACTGGGGCTGGCTGGCTCCGAAGTAGGCAGAATGCTGTCAGCACGGCCGAATTTGTCATTGCAGACGGCGATGGAAACACCGCAACCGACTCCCGGCGAAAAGGCGTGCCAAGACTTGACGTTCTTCGCAGAGGTCTTGCAGCAAGGGCGATCGCTTATTGTGGTGCGGACCGATTCGCGAGAAACCGCAAAAGTGGCGGCCGGAATCCTGGATCGCATGGGCATTAGCGAGCGATGGCGCTGGAGCATAAGAATGCAAACCGTGTCGCGACAGATCGGCGACATTTCGATAGTGGATGTGCGGGGCAGGATCACGGTGGGCGAGGGCAACATCATGCTTCGCGAGGTCGTCACCGGGCTCGTGCAGGATGGAAGGAAACGAATTCTATTGAACTTGCGAGGAGTGGAATACGTGGACAGCGGCGGACTCGGCGAGCTGGTGAGGACGCATACGACGCTCCAGAAGGAGGGCGGGCAGTTGAAGATGGCAAACGTCAATCAGCGAGTGCAGGAACTGCTGAAGCTAACAAGCTTGCACAAGATCTTCGACATTCACAAGGACGAGGCCAGCGCCGTTCAATCGTTTGAGTTGTTGGCTACGGGAGCGGGCCGATAGCGGAACGATTTTTTGGGCGGCGTTCGCGATTAGATTCGCGGATGGGCGGCGTGGAGCTTAATCCCAGAAGTTGATGGGGTCGTTGAACTGGATGCCGATTTGTTTTCGGCCCTCGGCGTCGCGGAGGCTGTAGACGACCTGGGCTTCGGCGCGGGAGCCTTTGTCTTTGCGGCAGAGGACTACCGTGCCACCTTTTTCCACGGGGCGGCGGCAGAGGAGCGCGGCGCCATGGCGGCTGACGCTTACCGTCCAGGTTTCTTCGTGCCAGGTTTGGTGCGGGTCTTCGCGACGAAGCCAGACCGCGATGGAGGAAACGGTGCGCGGGCTACGGCGAATGCGCTGGCTGAGTTGCGACAGGCGCAGGAGAAAGTCCAGGACGCTGGTTTTCATCTGAGCTCGCGTGAAGCGCGAGTCTTCTGGAGATTGTTCGACTGGTTGTGCGCCCCGTAGCGTGAGCGCGTTTGCGGCTAGCGCTTCGGCTTGCTGGGTGCAGGTGGCGATGAAAGTTTTTAGTGCTTCGGTGGCGGCTGGGTCAAAGGGGAGATTTCTGAGGCGCTCGTTGCGCGATTCGATTTCCGCGATGCATGCGGGGAGGAAATGCTCGAAGCAGAGAGAGCGGCCGGCGAAGTCAATCGCAGCGGTGGCGTTGCAGGACGCCGCGGCGCACCAGGTGGGCTCGTGGAGGAGTTGTAGGTCAGGCGATGATGCGGTTTGATTTTGCATTTTCGCGGCTCGCGTTTACGGCTCTTGAGTCTTTTCAGCAATCGAAATTCATGGCCTCAGCGGCTAAATCCGCTGCGAAATTGCGGCTGTCAGGGCACGGCTGAAGCCGTGCCCTGACGAAAATCCAACCTCCGCACTCACTCCGATGCCAATGCCTACAAAACATTCCGACCGTTCCGGGTGACTCCAGTTCCCTTTCAGGATTTGGGGCGCTTGCCTATGCCTTTGGCCAGATCGGAGATGGAGCTGCTTACGAATTCCAGGTGGCCGCGGCTGTAATTTGTTAATTCGGCGGCGAACTCGTTGGAGGTGGCGGCGGCCATTTGCTCCAGCGATTTTTTGGCGTTCTCGGCGATGCGATCGGACTGTTCGCTGAGGCGCGCTTGGGCATCTTTTTCATGGCACGCGGCGGCAGTGGAAATATTTTGTGCGGCCGAAGCGGTGGCGCCGCGAGCGGTGCGTTCCAGTTCCTCGCGAGCCTCGTCCAGGCGGGCGCGCATTACGACCTCGAATTGCTTTTCCAGGCGCTCGCAGGTTTGTTCGATCTTGGCCTCGGATTTTTCCTCCGAAGCAGCTAAGGTTTTTTCGATCTCTTGCTGGCGCTTGGACAAGCTACCGGCAACTTCGCGGGCATCCTGGAAAGTAGGGGCCAGGCGATCTTTCAGGCGTGTGACGATGCGCTCGACCGCGTCCTGCTGAATTGTTTCCAGAGTTTGGTGCAGGCGGTCGAGGGCGTTGGTGACGAGCGTCGTCGAGAGCATTTCGGCTTCGCGGTGACGATCTTCGATACGCTGGAAAGAGCTGCCGAGTTCGGCTTCGATCCGTTTGGTCCAGCGGGCGTGGAGGGCTTGGGCGTTTTCCTGTCCGGCGCGCTGGACTTCTTTGATACAAGTTTCAGCCCATTCCGTGGCTTGTGAGGCGGCGATTTCGATCAGGACACGCTTGGCTTCGTCGCGCAGGCCGGAACGAACGTCGTTGAGAAGCATCGCGGCTTTGTCGCGAACCGCGGCGACGGCTGCGTCGGCGATCATTTCTTCCATTTGCTGCTGGAAATCGCCCATCAGGTTGCCGACGGTACGTTGCACGGGGGTGGCGCGGGATTGCGCGGCGAGAGCGTCGGATGCTGATGCGATTTTGGCGGGCCCGGGTTTGAGCGGGGTGGTGACGGCCAACTCTGGATGCAGAACCGCGACGTGCTTCAGTGGCACGGGTTCGGGGCCGCGTTTGCGTTCGCCGTTGAACTGCAGCCAATCTTCGGGAGGAGAAGGGATCTTCCAGATATTTTGCGGATTTTCGAATTCAACCGCAGTATATAGCGGACCACCGGATTCAGCGTCGCGCTGGATCCACTTCACACGGCCGCGCGTGGTGATCTTGGCGGAGTTTTCTTTTTCGGGATGCAGCTCGAGGGTGACCATGGCGTCCGGCAGCACCTGGTATTTGGACGGATATTTGCAGCCGTGGCAGCTGATGGTAAGCGTCGAGACTTTTTCGGTGTACGGGCCGCGGCGCGCGTCAACGCCGGAGACAGTGACCAACACCGCTTCATCGCGACGAGTGCTACGACGGGCTGCACGGTTCGCGTTGCCGGCAGCTAGAGGATTCGCCATAAATTCCCCTTGGAGGCTGGACGTATAGAATAGGGCAACCATGTTCGCAGGAGGGGGGAAAGGCGGAGGGATTTTTTCAAAGGGTTACTGTACTGATGGGCAGGGTGGTTCGACGTGTGTTCTCCAGTGGGTGATGAGAGGATTTGATGATGAATGATTCGCGGGCGCGGGATGGCGCTGTGCGGCCGAAGGCTTGGTTGGCTTGGAGTAGCGGGAAGGATAGCGCTTGGGCGCTGCACACGGTGCGCGAGGCTGGATCACTTGATGTGGTGGCGTTGCTCACCACTGTGAATCGCACGCACGGGCGTGTGGCGATGCATGCGGTGCGGGAGAGTATGCTGGAAATGCAGGCTGCTGCGGCTGGGCTGCCCTTGGTGACGGTTGGCATTCCTTCGCCGTGCTCGAATGAGATTTATGAGCGCGCGATGAGTGAGGCGATGGCGCGGGCTGCGAGCGAGGGAGTGCGGCATGTGATTTTTGGGGATCTCTTTTTGCAGGATATTCGGGATTATCGGGAGAAGCAGCTGGCGCGGTGTGGAATGACGCCGGTGTTTCCTTTGTGGGGGATGGAGACGGGCTCGCTTGCAGAGGAGATGATTGCGGGCGGGTTGCGTGCTTATTTGACATGTGTGGATCCGCGGCAGTTGGAGCGCGGGTTTGCGGGGCGGCGGTTTGATGCGGAGTTGCTGGCGGGTCTGCCTCGCGGCGTGGATCCTTGCGGGGAAAATGGAGAGTTTCATACTTTTGCTTGTGCGGGGCCGATGTTTCGGGCTGAGTTGGCTGTGACTGTGGGCGAGATTGTGGAGCGCGAGGGCTTTGTGTTTGCGGACCTTTTGCCGGGGAGTGCGGCGCGGGGTGCGGAAGGCACGACGAAAATTGCTGGAGGGAAAGGCTAAGGATTTAACACAGAGGTCAGAGAGAAAAGGCGGAGAAAAATCTGAGGAAGAAAGACGATTCACCTCAGAGACGCAGGGGACGCAGAGAAAGGCAACGGTAACGGAGAAACACCGGCAACGGCTGCCCGGTTCGTCCCGAAAAACGCGGGACGAACCGGCCGCTACAGGTCCAAAAGCTGCGGCGGTTACTGGGCCAGGATTGTTGGGACTGCGCCGGCCAAGAACAGGGTTAGGACGCGGTCGCTGTCGCTGTGGCGCGCTACTTTGAATAGGACGTCTGAGCCAGGATGGAGCTTGGCCATTTCGGCTTTGTAGTCGGCCAGGTTGTTGATTGGCGTGTGATTGATTTCGGTGATCACGTCGCCGCGGGCGAAGTCCACATCTTCGGCGAAGCTGGCTGGTTCGACTTCGGTGACGACCACGCCGGTGATTTTGGACATGCCGAGCTTGCGCGATAGATCAGGCGTTAACTCCTCGACGTGCAGACCTAGCTGGCCGGGCGTGTCCGATTCATCAGGCTGATCTTCAGCGGCCTGGGCGACCTGCGGGAAAATTTTGGAGCGATCAGCGACGAGCAGCGCGACGTCTCTGGTCTGTTTATCGCGAACGTAGCGCACCTGGACGGTTTGGCCGATGACGGTTTCCGCGATGGGATTTACGAGATCGGCGCCGGTGTGCACAGGTTGGCCGTTGATATTGGTGATGACGTCGCCGGGTTTCAGACCGGCTTTATCGGCGGGGCTGCCCGGCTCGACGGCTTCAACGACGATTCCGTAGGGGACGCCGAGTTCCTTCAAGAGCACGGGATTATTGCTGCGATCTTCCTGGAAGGTGATGCCGATGGAGCCGCGAGTGACTTTACCGTTGGTGATGAGCTGATTGTAAACGCTGATGACGGCGGTGGACGGCAGCGCGAAGCCAACACCTTCGAAACCGCGGCTGCCAGTGTAGATGGCGGTGTTGATGCCGATCACTTCGCCGGCCATATTGACGAGCGGGCCGCCGGAATTGCCGGGGTTGATGGCGGCGTCGGTCTGAATGAAGCGCTGAAATTGGTGGCCTACGTTGGAGCGGTCTTTCGCGCTGATAATTCCGGCGGTGACTGTGGAATTCAGGCCGAAGGGGCTGCCAATGGCGAGAACCCAGTCGCCGACTTGCACGCCGTCGGAATTGCCGAGCTTGGCGACGGGAAGATCGTGGTCCGCGTCAATTTTAACTACGGCTAGGTCGGTGTCTTTGTCAAAGCCGATTACGCGAGCGCTGTATTTGGTAGCGTCGCCATCGAGAGCGACTTGAATTTTAGTGGCTTGGTCAATTACGTGATCGTTGGTGAGGATGAATCCTTTTTTGTCCACGATTACGCCGGAGCCGAGGCTGCGTTCGGCGTCGGGGCTATTGTCAGGCTGATCGAAGAAGCGATCGAAGAAATCCTGGAAGGGATCGCCGAATTTTTTCGGGGTCTTGTTGCCGCCTTTGGGCTTTTCGATAACTTGCGTGGTGGAGATGTTGACGACGGCAGGGCCAAGCTTTTTGGAGATGGTGGAGAAGGCGTTCGAGAGGGTGATGGGATCGGGAACGGCGAGGAGCGTGGCGCCGGTGGCGGTCTGGTCGTGAGTGGCCTGCGCGTGGCCGGAGATTATAGTGCCGATCATGATGCCGATGGCGAGAGTGCAGACGACGAGGAGCGTGGCGAAAACTTTGCGGCGGCGCATCCAGCTGAACAATTCCTGAAATTCAATGCCCATTCCGGTGCTCCTTGTGCGCTGCGAAACTTTGACTGCCTGGACGGCGGAGAACAGGGACCGCGTGGATTGCGCCGAAACGAAAGTATAACACGTGATTCAAGCCGGGGATGTGCAGGGAGTTGCGGTTTTGCTCTTGGAGGCAAGGGTGGCGGCAATAGCGAAAGATTACCGCAGAGGCGCGGAGGGCGCAGAGACGGTCAACGGCAGGGTCTAAGATGCCCGCCTAAAAAAAGCAGGCGGCCGCTCTGAGCCGTTACGAGACTCGACTATTCCACGAAAAGCAGAACCCTGCCTGCGGCAGGCAGGCCTGTCTCCGTCCCGCGCCCGCCAAAATGCGTCGGGCAGGAAAAAGCCCGGGACTCCGTTCCCTTCGCGAAGTCACTCAGGGCAGGCGGGATGACACGCATTGTTTTGTTTTACGGAAATTTGAAGGCGCGGGAGCGTTCGGGAAGTGGAAGCATGAGGTGGAGCGGGGACACTTCGAGAGACATCCGTACTTTGGGACGGGAGCGACAGAGCGCGCGGGCTCGGGGCCGTGGGATGGGCTAGTGTTGGGTTTCGGGCTCGGTGCCGTCTTCGGGCGTGTCCAGGAATTCCGGGACGCGCAGGCCGCCGGGAGTGCCGACGCCCTCGTCCCAGGCGATGCCGTCGTCCGAGACGCCTCCGGGAACTCCATCAACCTTTTTCTCGAGGCGCCGTTCTGCCTTGGCGCGGGCTTTATCCTGACGCTTCATTTCCTTTTGCCGCTTCTTGAATGTTGTCGTCATTAAGATCTCCTGAAGAGGGTAGAAGTTATGGACGAATTCGCGTCCCGCGAGATGCGCGAGATGCGGTGGTTACCAGCGAGGCTCGCGCGGCTGGCGCGCGACTTCGCGATAATCTTCGTTCGAGAATCTTTCTTTGCGGCCGCCGCTGCCGGTATTGCCACGAGGGCCTCCGGTGTTGCCGCGATTGTCATCCTTACCACCACTGCCACCACGATCGCCGCCGCTACTGCCGCCACGTGGGCCGCGCGGACCGCTGCCGCCGGCTTCTTTCGGCCGGGCTTCGTTGACTTTGAGGTTGCGGCCGCCGACGTCTTTGCCGTCGAGCGCGGCGATGGCTTTGGCTGCCTCGGCATCGTTGGGCATTTCGACGAAACCGAAGCCGCGGGCACGGCCGGTTTCGCGATCGGTGGCGACGTGTACGCGGGCGAGCTGGCCGAAGGGCTCGAACAGCGCGCGGAGGTCGTCTGCCGTAGTTTGAAAGCTCATATTGCCGACAAAGAGATTTTTCATGGTGTTTCTCCCCCGAGCAAAGCACAACCGTCGCATCGGCATAACACCAGCGCAAACCCCAGAGTGAAGCTGCATTCGTGCCGCGAAAGGAAAAAGGAACGCGCGGTGCCGGGACGCCAAAACACGCTCAGGGAGGCGCGCAAGGACTGCAAAAACTCGAAGAGCGGAAGACTTATTCTAACATGATTTAACAAAGATGTCGCGGCGAAGGCGTGATTAGAAGCGCGCCGTGGTTCAGTCTTCGCGCATTAGCATTGCTGGGTCGATGGAGAGGGCGCGGCGGGCTGGGATCCAGGTGGCTAGCAGGCCGAGCAGCAACATTGCTGCGACTACGCCGGCTAGGACCACCGGGTCTCTGGGAGTTGCCTGATACACGATGGAAGCCAGGACGCGGCTCGCCATGATTCCGAGGAGCAGGCCCGCTGTTGAACCTATCGCTAACAGCTTGAATGCGCGGCCCAGTGCTGCCTGCAGTACTTCTTTGCGTTGCGCTCCGAGAGCCATGCGAATTCCCAATTCGCGCAAGCGTTTGCTGACTGAGTATGCGGCCATGCCGAAAATACCCGTGATGGAGAGCATCGCGCCGATTGCGCCCATCACACCGAGAGTGATGGCGGCGATGCGCGAGCCGAAGAGAGTGGTGGCCAGTTCCTGATTCCACGCTCCCAGGTATACGGGCAGACTGGGATCGAGTGCGCGCATGGTACTGCGGATGGCTGCCGCCATTTGTGCGAGATCACGGTCGGAGCGCACCACTAGGTAGGTCTGGGTGGATGGTGATTGCAGGAAGGGGAGGAACATGGCGGGGCTGGGATCTTCGGTGAGACTCTGATATTTTCCGTTTTCTACGATGCCGACGACTTGCAGGCGCGTGCCATCGGGCCTTTTGAAGTATTGGCCCAGGGCGTTTGTGGCGGAGCCAAAGACTTTGCGCGCAAACTCCAGATTGATCACGGCGATGCGCGGCGCATTTTGATCGTCCTGCCAGGTGAAAGTCCTGCCGGCGAGCAGGGTGGTGCGCGCGGCTTGGAAATATTCGGGAGAAATGCCGTACACGAAAGACACCGCGACGGAATTCGCTGGCCGCAAGTCTGTGTCCGCGTCGCGAAATACTCTGGAGTCGATGGTGCCGCCGCTCACGAGCGGCGCCCAGTCAATTAATCCGGCGGACTGTACGCCGGGAATCGTGGCCACGGCGTCTATCATGCGTTTTTGCATTTGCAACGCGCGTTCGCCGCTGTAACCGCTCATGCTCAGATCGGTGTCGGCGACTATGGCGCTCTCCGGGTCGAAACCGAAATCGCTGTGGAGCGAGCGCATTAATCCACGAACCGCAACGACGGACGAAGTGACCAGCAGGGCGCAAATGGCGATTTGGACGACCAGCGCGACTTCGCGGATGGTGATGCGGCCGCGAATGACGCCGCGAGGCGCTCCTTTGATGATTTCATACGGATTGGTGTGAAGGACCTGCCGCACGGGGACCGCGCCGAACAGGAAACCGCTGACGAGCGTCAACAGCAGCGCTACCGCGTAAACGTTTGCATCGGGATTCACGGGCAGTTGGGCGGGCCATCGGGAGAATGGCTGCCAGTTGCTTAGCGCGCCCAACAGAACGAAGCTGCCCCAGAGTCCGAAAGCGCCGCCTAGTACGGAAAGCAGCAACGCTTCGGTGAAGAGCTGCCGCAAAATGCGTGAGCGGCTGGCCCCGAGCGCGAGACGGAGAGCAACTTCGCGAGAGCGGTCGGCGGCTCGCGCACCAAACAGGCTGCCGAGGTTGGCACAGGCGGCGAGCAGAATCAGCGCTGACAGCAGCATCAATCCCGTCATGAACGCGCGCACGGGCTTGCCCAAGTAGTCGCCATAAAGACTGGGGCGATTCAGGGTAAAAGTTCTTTGGTCATCCTCCTTGGGATAGGTTTTTTCCAGATAGGAGCCGATGGAGTTCAGGTCAGCGGTGGCCTGCGCCGGCGTGACTCCCGGCTTCAGATGGCCCATCGTCATAAAGATAAAGCGGTGGCCCCGCGCGTCCAGGTCGTTAACTCCTTCCACTTGCTCCTGGTTCACGAGGGGCACGAAGAAACCGGGATTGAAGAAGACCAAGGTGCCGTGGAAGCCGGGCGGCGTGACGCCGAGGATCGTGAAGGGATGTTTGTTGACCTGAACGACGCGGCCGACGACACCTCGATCGTCCTGAAAATGGATGTGCCAATAAGCGTAGCTAAGGACGATGTAGGGGGCGCTGTTGGGGCCGTGCTCGTCCGACGCGTGGAAGAAACGGCCGAGGAAAGGCTGCAGGCGCAGCACGTCGAAATAATTTCCGCTGGCCAGAAAGATCCAGGCGCGCGATGGATTTTCGCCTGTATCGAGACCGACCAGCGCGGCGTCGTATGCGGCTATGTCGTCAAAGGTGCGGTTGCGATCGCGCAAATCGAGATAGTCTGGATAGGATTGGTACGACAATGCGTCGTTGCCATGCTGGATTCCGTAGAAAGTTTCCGCCTGGGGGATGTGCAGCGGGTGCAGGATCAGAGCATTCAGCACGCTAAAAACGACGGCGTTCGCGCCGATGGCCATGGCGAGAGTGGCGACAGCTACGATTGTGAATCCGGGGGATTTGCGCAGCATGCGGAGGGCGAAGCGCAGATCGCGCAGCAAATTTTCGAGTGGTTGCAGGCTGCGCTGGGAGCGGTAGTCTTCTTTCATTGCTTCCACTGCGCCGAATTTCAGGTTGGCTTGGCGGCGGGCTTCGGCGGGTGACAAACCGGAGCTGATGTTGTCGGCGGTTTGCAGCGCGATGTGCCCGGCGATTTCTTCTTGCAGACGCTCGTCTTGCGCGCGTCTGGTGGCGGAACTGGAGAGTCGTGCGAAAAACCGCTTCATCCATCTCGGGCATTTTGGAGCTTTCATGAGAAGTCCTCCGCTTTGGCTGCAAAGAAGCGCTCGATCATCGCCGCGGTTTGTTGCCAATCCTGGGTTTCGACCTGCAACTGTTTGCGGCCTTCGCGCGTGAGACGGTAGAAGCGCGCGCGGCGATTATTTTCGGAGGCGCCCCATTCGGAGGCGATTACGCCTTCTTGCTCGAGCTTCAGGAGCACGGGATAGAGTGTGCCTTGATTCACGGCGAGGAGGTCGCCGCTGATCTGTTCGATGCGGCGGGCGATGCCGTAGCCGTGCAGCGGGCCGAGGACGTCGAGAGTTTTCAGGACCATCAGAGCCAAGGTGCCCTGGGGGACATCGGTTTTTTGTTTCATAGCGCCGCCATTTGGGTTTCCAACAGGAAAGATGACACACGTCCTATGGGAAAGCAACAGGTAAGTTTTCGCGCGAAGTTAGCAGCGATAGCTAGCTGTGGTGGTTAGCGGCGAGCTGGTACGGATACGGCGACGGGGCGGTCGCGCCAGAATTTGGGGGCGGGCATGATGAATTCGATGGCCACTTGCGTTTTACCCATGAAGCTGGAACCGAGGCAAGCTACGCGGCAGAGCAGTTCTTCCTTGGTTTGGATGTTCTCGACACGGACAATTTGCTGCACGTTTACCTTGGTCGCGAGAAGGATCAGTGCGCCGTGGGAATTAACGATGATGGTGTGGGTCTTTTCTTCGACGGAATTTTTCTTGGAGTCCTGGAGCCGTACCAAAACGGGAATGCGCACGTGTACCCGCTTGCTGCGACGGCGATTCTGCGGCGGCAGATCGTCTGGATGGATGGCCACCTGACAACGGTAGCAAGTATCTGGTGGGTTCTCAACGGTTAGCGGAGGGGTGTGCCGTTAGAGATATTGCGGAGGGCGCGGGTGGCTAAGGGAAAGATTCGCGGACCTTTGGACGGCAACGGAAGGCGGGAAGCGCGAATCCCGCCCCCAAGTCCTATCATTATAGGGGGGGGCGGCGGCCGGGTACCCGGCAGCGGGATCGTGCTACTAGAATATTCAACGGAACAGCCTAGGGAACAGGCCACCGAACAAGTTCGGGAACGATCCAATAGCTAAGCGGGCGGGAGAAAAATGATGGCGCGGGTAATCTCGGCCTCGACAGGTTCTTGCGCTCAAGGTATTATCCCGGCATGAGAATTTCGGCGCGCAACCGACTGATAGGCAAGATCGAGGAACTGCAAATCGGCGATCTGATGGCCCACGTCGTGGTGACAGTGGGGGAACACCAGGTCGAAAGCGTGATATCGCGACGCAGCGTGGAAGAAATGAATTTGCAAGTTGGCGATACGGTTGCGGTGGTGGTTCAGTCCACGGATGTGATGCTACAAAAGGCCTAGGGTTGCCCCTACCCCATTCAGGCGCCGTGGCGTTTTATTTAATTGGTTGTTGCTTCGGTTGGCGCGTTTGCAGGCACAGGCTTGCAGGCGCGGCAGTAGTAAACAGCACGGGCCATCTTTCGTGAATATTTCCACACGCCAATCCGGGAACGCGACCATTTTGGACATCAACGGCGACGTGACGCTTTATAATTCGCCGGAAATTCGCAAAGTGTTGATGGATTCACTGAACAAGAAGGGCACGCAGCGCGTGATCGTGAATATGTGCGGGGTGAATTACATTGACAGCGCGGGCGTGGCTTCGCTGGTGGAAGGTTTGAAGCTGGCGCGCACTTTGACGAACACGTTCGCGCTGTATGGGTTGAACAAGCATCCGCGGGAAGTGCTGGAATTGACGCGGTTGATCAAGGTGTTTGAGATTTATGACACGGAGAGCGAAGCGGTGAACGGGGTTGCTGCGCCGCCTGCGCCGGAAAAGAAGTAAGATCCTCTTTGTCTGAGTGTTTGCAATTCCCTCCGGTGAAATAATTTTGCGGTGAGCTTGCGGTGCGGGAGAGGTGTGTCGCCGCGCGGTGACACCGGGCACGGCATGACGTGCCCCTACGCCGCCGCACTATGGCTGACGCCTGGGCAAGCTGGGGCGCGGCCTGCCTGCGGCAGGCAGGCCCTTCGATCCGGCACAGCGGAATCTCCGGATGAATCGCCCTGTAGGGCGATTCACAAGCAGCGCCCCTACCAACTGCAAGAAAAAATCGGTGTGGGCGACCGGCTACTGAGCATCGTTTTGTTCGATGATTGGGAGGTTGGCGGCTATTTGTAGGTCCACGATTAGCTGGAGCTGGTGTTCTACCTGAAAAAAGCGGACGGCCAAGGTGGCGGACAGGGCTTTTTTCATAGTGGCGTAGTATTTTTCGCGGAGGGCCATGCGTTTTTCATCCAGTTGCATGATTTGCTGGGCGAGTTGGTCTGCTTTTTCGTCGGTCATCGTGGAGAAGTTGCGGGA
>Ga0209275_10000746_pt1 | contig 12995 bp, 15 predicted proteins | sample HubBroMetageREF2_FD_188344 | JGI IMG/M metagenome (GOLD analysis project Ga0209275, IMG submission 188344) | Reference soil microbial communities from the Hubbard Brook experimental Forest, New Hampshire, USA - Hubbard Brook CCASE Soil... | ecosystem: Environmental > Terrestrial > Soil >... | reverse complement strand
TTGCCTTGAGCTGGGGCGCGCCATCGGGCTCCCGGTCGCAAATTCGGAAGTCATGCGCTTCGAGGATGAGATCGCCATTGTCATCGAACGCTACGACCGGGTCCACGCCGAGAATGTCTGGCAGCGCGTCCATCAGGAGGATACATGCCAGGCTCTGAGCATCCAGCCGACCCGCAAGTATCAGAGCGACGGCGGTCCCGGCGTCCGGGCTGCTTGCCCAAAAAACAGGCGCGCTCTTTTTGCTGAGGATTCCACAACCTCTATATATTCCATACCTTCTGAGTACGCGCGCGCGACGAGCAAAGAAACTAACACGCTGACCAGCTTGGCCGGAAATCCGACGTCTGGAATAATGAAAGACGTTTTCATGCTCGGAGGCTACCAGGAAGCCGAAGTGGATTTCGTCGCTGACAATCCAGGATTAACTTTGTTCCACTGCCACCAGCAGCTTCATATGGATTTCGGATTCATGACGCTATTCGATTATGTCTAGTGCGGACTCTTCCGCTGCCCTAAACCGGGCCTCACTCTCCGACCTCGCCAAATTTTTCCTACGCCTAGGTACCACCGCCTTTGGCGGGCCCGGGGCCCACATCGCGATTATGGAAGACGTACTCGTCCGCAGGCGCCGTTGGGTTTCGCGTGAGAAGTTTCTCGACACGCTCGGCGCAAGCAATCTGATTCCGGGACCCAGCTCCAGCGAACTAGCAATTCACATCGGATATTTGCTTGCTGGGTGGCCCGGGCTACTAGTGGCGGGAATTTCTTTCATTCTTCCCGCAGCATGCATGGTGGGGATTCTCGCATGGGCGTACGTGCATTTCGGCAAAGTACCCGCAGTGTCGGGCATCCTTTACGGAATTAAGCCAGTCGTCATTGCCGTAATCCTTCAAGCTCTTTGGGGACTGGGACGAACAGCCATAAAGAATTGGTTTATCGCTGTCGTGGGTCTTATTGCCATAGCTCTGTCCGCCTGGGGCTTGCACCCGCTTCTGTTACTTTTGCTCGCGGGAGGCGCGGCTATACTAGTCGACCAAATCGTTCGTAGCGATCGAGAAATTGTATGGGCTCCGCTGTCTATTCTGCGTTCTGCCGCGCGCTGGCCAAAGTCGCTCGCCGCTGCAACCGGCGCGGCGTTGGGAGTTGCGGCTCCCCTTAGTCTGGGGTCGCTCTTTCTTCTTTTTCTAAAGTTCGGAGCGGTTATATTCGGAAGCGGATATGTGTTGTTGGCCTTCTTGCGAGCAGACTTGGTTGTTCATCGCGGCTGGTTGACAGACGCACAGCTGGTGGATGCCATCGCGATCGGGCAGGTAACACCCGGTCCTGTTTTCACCACCGCTACATTTATTGGCTATCTCTTATATCGCACGCGGGGGGCAATTGTCGCCACGGTTGGGATTTTCCTGCCTGCATTCCTGTTGGTGGCTGCTAGCGGCCCTCTCTTGCCACGTATCCGAGAATCCAAGATCGCCGGAGCATTTCTAGATGGTGTGATCGTCGCCTCACTTGCCTTGATGGCAGTGGTTACCTGGCAAATCGGCCGAGGGTCGATCGTAGATGCCCTGACAGCAATGCTTTTCGCCGTCTCGCTCTTTCTTTTGCTGCGATTCCGGTTGAATTCTGTGTGGCTCATACTTTTCGGGGCGCTCGCCGGCCTAATGGTTCGAGTCTGGTGATTGCTTCAGCGGATCGCGAGTCAAGCTTCCTCCCCGGTTTTGTGGTGACCCGTACGCTTTAGGGGCCGGAGGTTGAGCCGCCAAGCTCGCTTGACAAACTCCTATTTTCTATCTTATATAGATAGAATGCCTACCGTAGACGATCTACCTGACGGCAGACTCGAACTGTTCCAAGGCACTCTTGAAGTGCTTATCCTCCGTAGCCTCAAGCTAGGGCCCAACCATGCGTATGGAATCTCGCAGTTCCTGCAACATCAATCCGACAGCCAGTTTCTCGTCGACAACGGCTCGCTCTACCCTGCAGTCCAACGTCTTCTTCAGTGCGGATGGATTTCCGCGCAGTGGAAGACTTCGCCCAACGGGCGTCGCGCCCGGTATTACAGCCTGACGCCGGCCGGACGCAAACAACTGGTAAAGGCAACTTCGAAGTGGCAGCGATTTGCTCTGGCGATGGCAAGGATTCTGGCTCCGGAGGGCTGATCTCGTGCGCCAATGGTGGTCGAAGGTGGCACTTACGCTCGGAAGACGGAATCTTGCCAATGAACTGCAGCAAGAAGTGGAGGCTCATCTCCAGTTCTTGATCGATGAGAATCTGGAGCGAGGCATGGCGCCGGAAGAGGCGCGAGCCGCGGCGCGGCGCCACTTTGGCAATACGACCACGATCCGCGAGCGAAGCTATCAATCGTGGCAATTCCCAACGATTGAATCGCTCCTGCAGGACATTCGCTACGCGGCGCGAGGTATCTGGAGAGCGCGCGTATTCTCGGCCATCGTGATTCTGACGCTGGCTGTCGGAATCGGCGCAAACACCGCAATCTTTAGCGCGGTGTATGCCGTTCTGCTCAAGCCGTTACCTTTTCCTTCGGGCGAGCGTCTGGTGTGGCTCGGCGAGTCTTCCGCGAAGGCGAGCGGCATCAGCGTAACCTGGATCAATTTTGAACACTGGCGCAAGGAGAGTCGTTCCTTCGAGTCGATGGCTGCTTTCCAGAAGGAAGATCTGACGCTCACAGGCCGCGGTCAGGCGGTGCTCACTCACGCCGGTGTGGTCACGAACGAATTTTTTCGGCTGACCGGCTCGCGTCCGATAATGGGCCGGCTGTTTACCGCCAGCGATGATGAGCCGCAGTCCGTAGCGACGGTCGTGGTGACCCGGGCTTTCTGGACCGAAACCCTTTCAGCCGATCCGCAGATCATCGGGAAACCGATAACTCTAAACGGAACGGCATACATCGTCATCGGTGTTCTTGCCCGAGACCCCGGCTTCTTCCTCCCGGCGGTCGATTACTATCTTCCGCTCCATCCTTCCGCAGCGCAGGTTTCAAAGCGCGACGCACACGAATGGATGCGCGTGCTTGGGCTGCTCAAGCCTGAATTCACGTTGTCCAAGGCGCGCTCGGACCTGGATACAATCATGCAGCGGCTTGCGCAGGCGGATCCGGGCCCCGAAAGCGACCATCGCGCGTATGCCGAATTGCTGACGGAGCAGCGAACGGGCGATCTAAGGCGCGTGTTTATCCTTCTGATGGGTTCGGTTTGCCTGGTGCTGGTTCTGGCGTGGGCGAACACCGGCGGCTTGCTGCTGATTCGCATGACCACTCGCGCTCGCGAGATGGCGATCCGGACTGCGATTGGCGCGGGGCGGCGCCGGCTAGTGCGGCAACTCGTGACGGAAACCGTCCTGATCACGCTGATCGGCGGTGCCTTCGGAATCCTTCTCGCAGGCTTCGGACTACGCGCGATCCAGGTGCTCGGGCCACGCGACATTCCGCGGCTTTCGGAGGCCACCCTAAACCTCCCGGTGTTGATCTTCGCGGCGGCGCTGACATTGGCGGTGGCGCTCGCGTGCTCGCTTGTACCCCTGGGTAGTTTGAACAAAATGAATCTTATGATTTTGTTGAAGCAGAGTAGCGTTGGCTCTGGCGCCAGCTGGATTGGGCACACGCTGCGTGGAGGCCTTGTCGTCGCGGAGATCGCGGCGGCTGTCATCTTGCTTTTTACTTCCGGGATTCTGCTGCGGAGCTTGTGGGCCGCCGAGACACTGAATCCCGGATTCGAACCCAGCCACTTGCTTGCACTCGAACTGCAATTGCCGCCTTTACCTTACAAAAGCGAGGAGGCCATTCTCGAATTCTATGCGGGACTTGAAGAAGCGCTTCGCGCGCAGCCCGGCGTCGAATCGGTCGGCGCAGTTAACTGTCCTCCCGCGGCAGGCGACTGCCGGGACTGGTGGTATTCCGTTGCGGAGAGACCCACACCCAGCGCCCAGGATGTGCCGGTCACTCTAGTCAATATGGCCGACACATCCTACTTCACCACCATGCGCATTCCCCTCGTAGCCGGACGCGCTTTCTCCAACCAGGATAAGGCGGGCGGACCGACGGTCGCGGTGATCAATGAAGAGATCGCGCGTGCGTGGTGGAAGAATCCCCGTTCCGCTCTCGGCCAGCATATTAAAGTCGGCGGACCCTATATAGAAGGTCCCGTCGTTGAAATCGTCGGCGTTGCAGCCAATGTGCCCCAAATAGGATTGGACAGCCCGCCCTTGCCGGAGATCTATCTCCCGGCGGCCCAGCGGGTCGATGCCGCAATGGTCGTGATGATTCGGACCAAGGCTAACCCGGAGAGCATGATTGCAACGGCGCGGCAAACACTGGCTTCCATCGACGGCAACGTTCCGATTCAGTCGTTGAAAACCGGCGATACGTGGCTCGGTGCCACACTTGTACAGCGGCGGTTTACCACGCTCCTGCTGGTCCTCTTCGCGGGGATTGCGGTGATTCTAGCCAGCATCGGTTGCTACGGTGTTTTCAACTACTGGGTTAGCTGCCGAAGACAGGAGATCGCCATTCGCACGGCAATGGGAGCGGGGACCACCGCCATCTTACGCCGTACTGGAAGGCAAGTCGCGAGGTTAGGCGTGATTGGGTTAGTTGTAGGGCTCGCAGGAAGCTGGGGCGCATCGCGATGGCTGAACAGCCTTGTCTTCGGAGTCTCTACCCATGATCCAGTCGTTCTCTGTTCTGCAGCATTGGCCGCGTTCCTGATCGTATTACTCTCAGCGGCGGTTCCGCTTTGGCGCGCCACGCAAATTGATCCCATCGAGGCGCTTCACGAAGCCTGATGAACACAGAAGCGTGAAGCGCTGTTTTTTGAAACTAGCATGTTCCGCCAACGGTAGCGCGGACCCGGTTGTGCTGTTCCTCCGAGATGCCGTCCTCGTGATCGACGAGGGACTTTTCCATTTCAGGTCGGTTTACCCAAATCGTCGAGCCACTCACCGAGGAACCGGTTCGTACCGATATGTCGCGTTGTCGAAAGTGATCCGCGGTTGACGAAACGCGAGAATCGTAGACGGATATCCGGCTCGATCAGATTTCAGCGACAGCAAGTGTGGAAATTCCAGATCGTTGCGCAGGTGTGCCAGTTCAAACTGTCTCGTTAGTTCAATGTACTGCCTCCCGGGTCTCCAAAGTGTCCTTGACTCTGGAGTATACTCCAGGGTGTAGCGTTCAAAGGGGAGCCAAGGCCATGCAAATCGGCATCGTCGCGAAGAAGATCGGTCTCAGTGTCGACGCGATTCGGTTCTACGAACGCAATGCCCTGCTTCCGCGGCCCCCAAGAACGCAGGGTGGATTCCGTCAATATGCTGAAAGAGATGTGGAGACACTCGCCTTTATCCGCCGCGTACAGGGGCTGGGGTTCAAACTCAGCGAGATTCGCGGTCTCTTAAGTCTGCGGGGAAACCGGTTACAGCCGTGTGCCCCAGTGCGCCGGCGATTGGAAGAAAAGCTCTCTGACGTACAGCAGAAACTTGCCAACCTTCACAAGCTGGAGCGCGATCTGCGTTTGGCCCTGCGCAATTGCAACCGGGAGCTGAGCAAGCGGTCTGGTCATTGTCCGGTTTTGAGAGAAGAAAACCCAAGGAAACCGGAGGGTGCCAAGTGAAAGTTGAAGTCTTGTATGTGGCGGAGTGCCCATCGCGTCCCGCGGCGGTGAAACTGGTCAAGGAGGTCCTGGCCGCAGAAGGGGTCGCGGCGGAGATCCGAGAAGTGCTCGTTAGAGACGAAGGAATGGCTGACAAACTTAGATTTATTGCTTCGCCGACGATCCGAATCAATGGACGAGATGTCGCCGGAGAGTCGCAGAAGGCGCAGAGCTTTGCGCTGAGTTGCCGTTTGTATCCGGGATCGAAACAAGTCGGTCTCCCACCCGTGGAAGTGATTCACCGAGCAGTGCTGGCGGCGCGCCAAGAGGGCAGATCGTGAAAACTGGAACGGGCATCACGGCCTCATTGGTGGCGATCCTGAGTTCCGTGGCGATGATCAGTTGTTGCCTTCCGCTCGGATTCGCTGCCGCTCTCGGAGCCGGCGCCGCGAGCGCTTTCTTCACGACGTTGCGTCCCTGGCTTTTGGGTCTCTCCGTTGTATTGCTTGGTCTCGGATTCTGGCAACAGCATCGTGCCAAGCAGTGCGCCGTTCGGGGTAGATTGCTCGGCAGTGTACTTCTTTGGGCCGCATTGGTTGTGGTCGTAGCGATGATTCTCTTTCCCCAGCAAATTGCTGGATTCATCGCCGACCGGTTCTACGGAATGGGAAAATGACGAAGAAGAAAGTAATCGTTCTGGCGTTGATAGCCATCGTTTTACTTCTGGCCGCCATATATCTGTGGGGTCCTTCGTCAGTGCCGCGGGGCCAAGAGCCTCTCGTCACGCTATCGAATATAAACTTCAGTGACTTCGAGAATGCCTTTGACCGTGACTCCGATGCTCCTGGGCTGGTGCTGCTCCTTTCTCCGACGTGACCAACTTGTCTGCGGGGGGCCTCCGCAGTTCAGGAACTGTTGACTCGTCACCCCGAGTGGAAACTCCGTGTGCTTGTGGTTTGGGAGCCGATCCTGGCGACTGACTGGAAGTCGCCCAGCGCAAATACGCTGGCGCGAATTCGGGACCAGCGGGCCCGGCAGTTTTGGGACTCGAAGCACGCCGTGGCAAGCGCGCTAAGCGAGATTGTTGAGCAAAACCCCCCGCAGCCGGCCCCAACCTGCTGTGTGCAGCAAGGATTCTATTGGGACGATGCGATTGTTTACGCAGCGCATGCCCACTGGAAGGACGGGCCAATTTCAGTTTTTTGGAACGGGCCGGTGGTACGAATTGTTCCGGCGCTCGAGAATGCACTCAACGAGCACCGTTGAAGGTGGCGCGGAGGTGCACACCGGTTCACGCCGGAACCCGCATGCCTCAGCAGGCGTTACGAATTCTTTCTCTGCTGGACCCGAGCTGTTGAAGGCGGAACATGGCCCTTCAGTCGCATGTAGATGGCGAGGTTGCCGTAATGCTCATTATTGTGGGCGATGTTGTACATCAGCACGGCACCCCGGACGGTATTGCTCGAACCCGTGCCAACAACATGGGCAATCTGCACCGGCTGCTTGAAGTTAGCGTCGGTGGTCGCTGCATATACCCGGTCGCAATAGACGAGCGAATCGTTCAACGCCTTAACGAGCGCGGCCTTGGCCGTGATTTCCTCGTAGTCGGCGGTTGCTGGCGACTTTTCGCCCACAACTTGCGAACAGAAGAAGAAGTTCGAATCGATCACGTGACCGATAATCTGACCGAACGTCCGGACTTGCGGGGTCGGCCGAAAGGCATATTCATCCGCAGGCATGTTCTCTGCTGCTTCCGCTAGATTTCGGCGAATCATCGCGTGCATCGCCTTGGTACTGCCCGCCAGTGAGGGCGACAACTCATCGGGATAGCCGGCGTCCGTCGTTTGAGCGGAGGCCGCCGACAAAAACACATACGCAAAGACACAACCCAAGATAAGCAGACGCAGCATCGGGTCGTCTCCCTTCACGTGCGAATCGCATTGGCCAGTGCGGCTCGCCTACAAACCGCGACAACAGAGTCTTTTCAAGTCTCTCACCAGTTCTTGCCACAAGCATTCTGGGTCACGTCGATATTCGACGTGACCCATGTTGTCCCGCACAATCTCCGGCCCTGCGCCTTCATACAGCATACGGCTGGAACGCGGAAGCTCCGAAAATACTCCTTAAGGCTGGAAGCGGCCGACCCCCAATCTCTGCAAAAGCTGTTTGTTAACATCCTCAGACAAATCGGATTTCGGGTGTATAGGCATGACGTCTGCAACCGATCTGCCTACTTTTTCTTCTACAGGAGTTGCCAGAAAGGCGTGGATGTCGCCCTTATGAGGCCCGCTCATTACGATTGCCATGCCCGAGATTTGTCCGCGGTCATTGATCTTGTTACCCATGACTGGGAAGAGGTTGGAACTCTCGGGAAACAGCGTGTCAAGGGTAGTCAGGACGTTGTCCTGCCAGATGAAGGCATGGGACCAGTTGAATTTGGAGTCTAGCGTGCTTCCCACCACTTGGCCCTGGTCGTTGATGCCGGAGGCGAGACCGATAGCATCTCCCTGCGGAAGCACGATACCTGTGACTGCGCCGTCTTTGCCGTTCAGCCAAACCCCACCAATGGATGTTGAGCCATCAGCACTGCCGATTTGCCCAACTATTTGCCCGCGGTTGTTAATGCTCTGAGCGATAGCGCCATTTCCGAGGTCTTGAAGCGTGGAGACGACGCCGTGCTCCCACGATGCGCCGTGAGTCGCTACGAGGCAGTTTCCCGAGTAGCCTACGGCTTGGCCCAGGTCGTTGATCCAAAACGCGTCTCCATCAAAGTCGCCAGTCACCAAAGGAAGAGGCTTGACGGTGCCGTTTTCCCATTTCGCCGGCAGCGCAATCCGATTATTCGTTATGCCAGCCGTGCAGGTCGGGTCGAGGGCGCCGTTTTCCGCGAATCCTACGATTTGTCCACGGTTATTGATCGAGCTCGCCTGCCCGTTATTTCCGCCGAGCGTCGGGAGGGCTCTCATCTTGGAGAATTCCCAGAGAAACGGGCGACACGTAAGGTGCGTGCCGAAGCCGCAAATGTCTTCGCCGTTCGGGTCTGGGACAGCCGTTTCGGAATCACCCACTATCAGCCCGAAATCGTTGATCTCGCCCCAGTTGCTCGAAGTGTTCGTTCCTCCCAGCGTGCCGAGGTCGAGCTTGAATCCGTCGATATCTAGGAATAAGCGTCCGCTTAGAAGCATCCCTCCCAAATTATCCTGCTGTCCCGGCGGCAGGTTCTGAGCCATGACCTCCGTCCAGCCTTCATTATTGAGGGACATGGCACACCCCAGAATGTCATTCCCCTCAGTACCCAAATCGGTGACTTTGTAACTCGTTTGAGCGAACGCATCACTGCAGCAAGCCAGAACAATCATCGTAACCACCGGGATCGAGAAATTCCGCAACCACCTCAGTACGCTCATAACTTCTCCTTTTGGGCTGGGCAAAGTCTCCGTGCCGAGATGACTGGCGATTTACGTCAGTACCACTCAGCGCTCTGACAGTTGATGTGCAATTGAGAGCGGAATTGGCTCACACCTGCACAAATTCATACGAGCTGAAAATTGAGGTGCAGGCTGTGCTCCAGATCCACAACGATTACGTGAGACAACCGGCGCAACACTTCAGCGCTCGAAAACGAGTGGCGGACTAACAAGATCAGGGGACGATGCCAAACCGGCTCAAACGACTGTTTCTCCAACTTTCCATACAAACTGGCGAGAGCTTATGAAATTCGAGAACGTTAGCAGTCAAAAGTCAGGCCGCTCAATTGTGCTTGACTTTCAGTTGATGAACATACATACCGGTCTGTATGTTAGGCGTGACGGGAAGAAGCCAATCGGATAATCGGGTAGAGCAACACTACGAGCCGTGATCACCAGGGGGCTGCTTATGCAATTCAGTCACTGCGACGGAACGCACGATGGATTTTCATTTTGTCGAGGGCATGTTAGATCTTTCTTGACGCTCCGATAGTTACCATACATGCTGGTTGGTATGTTGGCGGCACACAAGAAATCGAAACGTAGAGCGACCAGGCTGCGTGATCCTGAGCGCACGCGGGAGCGCTTGCTGCAGTCGGCATCTCGCGAGATCTACAGATCGGGTTTCCAAAGTGCAAGCCTGGACGCAATTCTGGCCTCTGCCCGAGTCACCAAGGGAGCGCTGTACCACCACTTCAAAAACAAGGAAGCCTTGGGCTATGCCGTCGTTGAAGAGGTCATCTTTCCCAACGTCCGCGACCAGTGGGTGCTGCCTTTACAGAGCGTCAAAGATCCAATCGACACTTTGATCGGCATTGTTCAGGGTATATCCGTTCGGCTGGAAGATGTATGCGGCGGCTGTGAACTGAACAATCTGGCGCAGGAAATGTCTCCTCTTGACGCGGGATTCCGGAGGCGGCTGGAGATAGTGTTTGATGCGTGGCGCGAGGCCGTTGCCTCCGTTTTGCAAGACGGCCAGATGCAAGGAAGCGTTCGCCGCGACGTGGAAACCACGGACGCCGCCGGCTTACTGATTGCGATGGTCGAAGGCTACGGTTCGCTGGCAAAGAATGCTCAGGACCCGAAAGTGATAAAGGCGGGGATCAAAAATATCGCGGACTGGCTGCGGTCTCTGCGTCGGCCGGGCAACCGCAGGCGGATCTAATTGCATCGGTTCTAACGAGTAAGTGTTCTTACATACCAACCGGTTCGTAGGCGTGACCAGTCAGCATCCTAATCGGGCAAGCGCTTTAAACTACATCCCTGAAAAAGGAGAACGACCAATGACAAGGATCGCAGTGTCGCGAAGGAATCTGCTCGCTACCGGAGCCTGCGCGCTGATTGGTGCCGTGGGGCTGCGGGGATCGGCAAGCGCCACCGTATCGGGAGGGCAGAACTTAACGACCGAGGAGGTAGTCCGGAAGTGGTACGCAGGCTGGGAGCAGAAAGACTGGGGCCCACTGGATAGCCTGCTCGCCGATGACTTCACCTTTTCGAGCGCGGCTGGCGACGATCACATCAGCAAAAGCGCTTTCAAAAAGCAGTGCTGGGAAACACAGATCAATTTCATTGGGCGTTTTGACCTAGAGCGAGTCGCCACAGGCCCGGATGATGCTTTTGTGAAATATCTTTGCCACACCACGAACGGTAAATCACTCCGGAACGTGGAGTATCTCCGAGTCAAGAACGGAAAGCTGCAATCCATCGAGTGTTATTTCGGGGCGCAGTCCAGCTTTCCGTCAGCAGTGAGCACTGGGCAGAAGTAAGTAAGTTCACTTCGAGTAGCAGGAAGTCGAAAACGAGAGAACAAGAGGTTCCATCATGAGCGCCCGCGAAATTCAGGATCAGAAAACCATTGCACGTGAGATGTTTGTTCAACAAGCTGCTCGCGCTAATGCGGACGTTTTGGCTGGCCCATTGTGGGGAGCTACGATTTACCCCACTGAGAGCAGGCAGGATTACACTCGTGAATCGACAGCGAACGAGTTCCACGAAGCTGCAGATGCATCATTGCCTCCGGTAAACCGGATTGATGCTGCAAACCTCATGCGAGTCTTGCGGCAGTTGGAGGTTATTTCAAAACGACTGTCGCCACGAATCGCGTTCAAGGCAAAGGGTAGCATCGTACTCTTGGATTTAGCCGACATCTTGGCAGTGCAAGCCGAAGGTAATTACGTTTCGTTGCGACCCCGAACTAATCCCTACTTGGTGCACGAGTCCCTCTCGTCCATGGCGGAGAAGCTCAAACCCTACGGTTTTATTCGCATCCACCGTTCGGTAGTTGTGAATGTCTCGGCCGTGGAAAAGATCCAACCTTTACCGACGGGGGAGTACAGGCTGCGTGTGAAAGGTGGGAAGGAATACATGGTGACGCGTACATACAAACATAACCTCAGAGATGTGGCTCAACTGTGGGTCGGCTCAGAGCGGCTTTGCGGCTAAGTGCTCACTCCAAGGTGCGTTCGGCACGTTGAAACCCGCATAAACATAGGTGAACGGTTTGGAGTGAACCCCTGGGGTGAGACAGACTGTGCACGAACTGTGCACGAATCCAACGTTTTCAATCCATTCGAGTTATCTTTGAGCGAAAAGCAGATTCCCCGATTTGTTGGAAATGTAAGTAGTTAGAAGTAACGCATGGAGTCGTTGGAGTCGAGTCGTGTGCGCACAAGGCAGGCGCGCCCCCAGCTGCGCCACAGGCCCACGATCGAAGACAAAAAGCCCCCGACAAATCGGGATCGAGGCAAGTACCGAATTCATTTTCGCCGCTGGCATTCCACGCCGACGCGCCACTTGACATCCCAGGTGCCAAGACTAGGATTCCAGCAGAGCTCGTAACTTGTGAGCATACCTGCGACTCGAGGTGACCACCGTTCCTTCTGCCAGTACGATGTCGTATACCCCATCGAACATCGGACGAATCTCGCTAATGCGGGCACTGTTCACGATGGCCGATTTCCGCACTCGGATGAAGTGGTGTGGCGCCAGCTTCTCTTCCAGGTGTGCCAGAGTTTCCCGCAATAGGTGACTGTCGTTGGCGGTGTGTATGCAGGCATAGTTTCCCGTGGCTTCGATCCACAAAACGTGGGAAACGGGAACAAAGAAAATCCGCTTCTTGTCCTTCACCACAAAGCGTTCCAACGGGCGGAGACTACGGAGAGATTGGAGCAGTGGTTCGAGACCTCGATTTGCTATCCTGGACTGTTCGAGGACCTGGCGTGCGTGCACCAGGGCCTTGGCAAATCGCACCTTATCAAACGGTTTCAAGAGATAGTCAACAGCGTGCACTTCGAATGCACGAATGGCATGTGCATCGTGAGCCGTGACGAAGATATATACCGGAGCGGGGCCGGTCGCTGGTTCCACATTCTCGATGACTCCAAAACCATCCAGATCAGGCATCTGCACATCGAGGAAAACGATGTCGGGATGAAGTTCATTGATCTTCTCCACCGCGCTAATTCCGTTCGCCGCCTCGCCTACAACTTCGATGCCGTTGTGTCCGGCCAGATAGCGACGGATACCGCGGCGGGCGATCGGTTCGTCATCGACGATGAGGACTCGTGTCTTCATCCGAACTCCTCAGTGGAATGGTGATGATGGCCTCACAGCCTCGACCGTTGCCCCCGGTAAGTTCCAGCGATGACTCGTCCCCGTAGAGCTGTTTCAAGCGCGACTGGATGTTGGTGAGTCCGACGCCGAATCGCAGGCGCGATCCCGGTGCCGGACCCGGGCCATCATCGCGGACGCAGAGCCAAACTCTGCCGTTGTGGCGTTTGGCAGCGATCTCTAGCCGGCCTGCGGCGGAATCGACGCTGATGCCGTGCTTGATGGCATTCTCAACCAGTGGCTGAAGCGCCAGGCTCGGTACATAGACTGCGAGAAGGTCAGGTGGCACGTCCATGTGAACTTTCAAGCGATCATGAAA
>Ga0209275_10000745_pt1 | contig 13007 bp, 9 predicted proteins | sample HubBroMetageREF2_FD_188344 | JGI IMG/M metagenome (GOLD analysis project Ga0209275, IMG submission 188344) | Reference soil microbial communities from the Hubbard Brook experimental Forest, New Hampshire, USA - Hubbard Brook CCASE Soil... | ecosystem: Environmental > Terrestrial > Soil >... | reverse complement strand
AGATGGGTATGTCGCATCGCGGTGAACTGGCGCGGCTGGCACGGATCGCACCGCCGGACGTGGGCGTGATTACGCGGATTGCGGTGGAGCATCTGGAATTTTTTTCTTCGATTGAGGAGATTGCGCTGGCCGAACGCGAGTTGATCGAAAATTTGGCGTGGCCGCACGCTACGGCCGTCTTGAACGCAGATGACGAGCGCGTCGCGCGATTCGCGGAAGTGGCGCGCGGACCCGTGCTCTGGTTCAGCACCGGCGCCGGCGCCGCTGCGAGCGGCGCGGCGCGTGCGGAATTTCGCGCGGAGAAAATCGAAGAGCGCGGCGTCAGCGGCTCCGCATTCGATTTCGTCTCGCCCGCCGGTCGCGCACGGCTCGAGCTGCCGCTGATCGGCCGCCACAACGTGATGAACGCGGTAGCGGCGCTCGCAGCCGCCAGCGTTTGGGGCATCGGCGCGGAAGATGCGCAGCGCGTGTTCCCGCAGCTGCAGCCGGCGGACAAACGCGGCGAAGTCGTGAAATTCGAAGAGGGGTTTACGGTGATCAACGACAGTTACAACTCCAGTCCCACCGCGCTCAACGCGCTGGCGGAATTGCTCGCTGCAACGGCAGGCTTCGCGCGCCGCATTCTGGCCGCCGGAGAAATGCGCGAGCTTGGTGAATCCGCGCCAGAGCTGCATCGCGAGTGCGGCCGCTCCATCGCCGGCCTGGGCAAGATTGATTGGATCATCGGCGTGCAAGGCCCAGCCGAAGAATTCGTGAAAGCAGCGGTCGCGGCTGGGCATCCTGCCGAACGCGCGAAATTTTTCCAGAACTCAGACGAAGCCGGGGAATTTCTGGCTCAATTCATCAAGCCAAACGACCTGCTACTGCTGAAAGGCTCCCGCGGCGTGAAAATGGAGAAAATTCTGCAAGCGATTGATGTAGGCCACGTGCGCAGCGGCGTACAGACAGACGGCGCGCCGAAAAACGCTGAGCGGACAAGCGGCGAACACGCCGCAGTGCAACCGAAGGTCCAACGCTAGATGCTCTACTACCTATTTTTCTACTTGCTGCGGCCGCACTTCAGCCCGCTCAATGTCTTCCGCTATATCACGGTACGCACCGCGATGGCCAGCACCAGCGCGCTGCTGCTCTCGCTGCTCTTGGGCCCGTGGGTCATCGAGCGGCTGCGCGATTTGCAGGTGAAGCAATACATCCGCCAGGAAGGGCCCAAGGGCCATCAGAAAAAGGCTGGCACTCCCACGATGGGCGGCGTACTAATCGTCGCCGCAATCATAATTCCCACGCTGCTCTGGGCGGACCTGCGCAACGCCTACGTGCTGCTCGCGATGGGCGCCACACTGGCGTTTGGCACCATCGGTTTCGTGGACGATTACAACAAAGTTGTGCGCCGCAGAAACTTAGGACTCACGCCGCGCGCGAAATTTTCGCTGCAAGTGCTGACTTGCGTGCTTGTCGGCATCGCGCTGGTCTCGCTGCAAACACAGGGCGCGTACTCGACGCAGCTCAGCGTGCCGTTTTTCAAACGCTTGCACCCGAATTTGGTGATCTCCTCGCTATTCGGCCACAATTTTGTCTGGCCGCTTGCATACGTGCCGTTCGTTTTGTTTCTCGTGCTGGTGATTGTGGGCTGCTCGAACGCCGTGAATCTCACGGACGGCCTCGACGGCCTCGCCATCGGCTGCGTGCTGGTTTCTTCCACCGCGCTGACGGTGCTCACCTATCTTTCCAGCAACGCGAAGTTCGCGGATTACCTCGACCTGCAGAAAATTCCCGATGCCGGTGAGCTGGTAATTTTCTGCGGCTCGCTGGCCGGCGCATCGCTCGGTTTTCTTTGGTACAACGCGCATCCTGCGGAAATGTTTATGGGCGACGTCGGCTCGCTCGCGTTGGGCGGCGCGATCGGCACCGTCGCAGTGATCATCAAGCAGGAAATTTTGCTGCTCTCGATTGGCGGTGTGTTCGTGCTGGAAGCGCTATCCGTGATCATTCAAGTTGGCTCGTTCAAGCTCACCGGCAAGCGCGTGTTCCGCATGGCGCCGCTGCATCATCATTTCGAGCTGCTGGGTTGGAGCGAATCGAAAATTATCGTGCGCTTCTGGATTGTGGCGCTGGTGTTCGCGCTGTTTTCGCTGACGACTTTGAAATTACGCTGAGCGCGCATTGAGCCCAGCGCGCGAGCTGCATCAGAATTGGAAGTGAGGGACCAAATTGCGACTGGGATTCGATCTAACGGGCAAGCGGGTGCTGGTGGTAGGACTGGCCCGCACGGGCGTAGCGACGTCGCTCTTCAGCGCGGCCTACGGCGCGACGGTCATCGCAACCGACGAGCGCCCGGAATCCGAGCTTGCCGAAACCGCCGCGCAACTTCGCGCCGTCGGGGTGAGACTGGAACTCGGCGGGCATGTCGATGCAGCTTTCCTTGACCAGGATCTGATCATCGTCAGTCCCGGCGTGCCGGCCAAACTGCCGTCGCTGGAACTGGCCCGCGCGCGCGGCATTCCCGTGTGGAGCGAAATCGAACTCGCCTGGCGTTTCCTGCGCGGCAAACTGGTCGCCATCACCGGCTCAAACGGAAAGACCACAACCACAGCGTTGCTCGCGCACATCCTGCAGGCCTCCGACATCCCGACACTGGTGGGCGGCAACATCGGCACGCCGTTACTCGCATTAGTGGAAAGGTCCACTGACCCCGCCGTGACCGTCGCGGAAATCAGCAGCTTCCAACTGGAAACGATCGATAAATTCCGTCCGGAAATTGGCGTGCTCCTGAATCTCACCCCCGATCACCTGGATCGCCACGGAACGTTCGAGGAATACGCCAGCGCCAAGATGCGCATGTTCGAAAACCAGCTGGAGCGCGACATGGCGGTGCTGAACGCGGACGACCCCGAAATCACCAAGCGCATGCCCGCAAAGCCGCACATTTTCTGGTTCAGCCGCCAGAAACGCGTCGCTACCGGAGCATTCCTGCGCGACAACGAAATTATCTTCCGCAACGAAGGTTCGGAAGCGGTCCTCGCGCGGCGCGACCAGATTCCCCTGCGCGGCGAACACAACGTGGAGAATGTTCTGGCGGCGTGCGCGGCGGCCTATCTGGCGGGCGCAACTCCAGCCGCCATCGCGAACGGCGTGAGATCTTTCAGCGGCGTCGAACATCGCCTGGAATTTGCCGGCGAATTTGCCGGCGTGCAGTTTTACAACGATTCCAAAGCCACCAACGTGGACGCCGCCGTGAAAGCCATCGCAGCATTTCCTGGTCCTCTTGTGGTAATTCTCGGCGGCAAAGACAAAGGCAGCCCGTACACGCCGTTGCGCGCTTGGCTGCACGACCGCGCGCGCCTGGCGCTGCTCATTGGCGAAGCCGCTCCGAAGATCGCGACGGATCTCGAAGGCGCTGTAGAAATCCGCCAAGCGGGCACGCTCGATCGCGCGCTGCAATTGGCCGTCGAAGCCGCGCAGCCCGGAGACACTGTGCTACTAGCGCCCGCCTGCTCCAGTTTCGATCAATTCGACAATTACGAACAACGCGGCCGGGCGTTCAAAGAACTAGTGGCGCGTCACGAAAATCAATCGGTCAACCGCGCAGCGGCGCCCGTGCCGGAGCCGCGTGCGGAGAAAGGATAGCGATGCCACGAAGTCTGCAACCCGATAAACAATTGTTCGGCGTGACGCTCGCGCTCTGCCTGATCGGCGCCGTGATGGTCTTCAGCGCCTCGGCCATGACCGCGAGCGAACAATTCGGCGCGGGCTATATTTTCCTGTTGCGCCAGTTGATTTACGTGGTGCTGGGAATTGCCGGCATGTTCTGGCTGATGAACATGGATTATCACAAGCTGCGCCAGCCGCGCGTCGTCTTCACCGGCCTCGCCGTGACGTTCGTGCTGCTGGTCTGCGTATTTTTTCTGGACCGCTCGCACCAGACGCATCGCTGGTTCCGGATGGGTCCGTTCAGCTTTCAGCCGTCGGAAATGGCCAAGCTCGCGCTGATCGTTTATCTGGCGTGGCTGCTGGAATTACGCCGCCTGCCTAGAAATTTCGGCGTGAACGATCCGCTGCACACTTTAGCTCCCGCGATGGGCGCGACGCTGATGATGGCCGCGCTGGTGGTGAAAGAACCCGACATGGGTACCGCGTTCATGATCATGGTGATCGCGGTCGCCATGCTTTTTGTCGCTGGGCTTTCGCTGAAATACATCGGCGGCACCGTGCTCGCTGCCATTCCCACGATTTATCTTCTCATCGTGCGCGTGCCGTATCGCCTGCAGCGCATGGAAGCCTTTCGCCATCCCGAACTCGATCCCAAGGGCGCGGGATTCCAGCTGCTGCAATCATTGATCTCGGTAGGCTCGGGAGGTATGAGCGGCGTCGGTCTGATGGAAAGCCGCCAGAAACTTTTCTTCCTGCCCGAAGCGCACACCGATTTCATTTACGCGATCATTTGCGAGGAGATCGGGTTTATCGGCGCGGTGATCGTCCTGGGACTTTTTGCGGTGTACGGCTGGCGCGGGTTCGTCGCCGCGATCAAGGCGCCCGATGATTTCGGCAAGTTTCTCGGCCTGGGAATCACGACCATGGTCGTGGGGCAAGCGCTTATTAATTTGAGCGTTGTGCTGGGGCTGATGCCAACGAAAGGGATTCCGCTGCCGTTCATCAGCTACGGCGGCTCGAGCCTCTTCAGCATGTTATTGGCAACGGGCGTGCTGTTAAACATCAGCCAGCACGCGGATGAGACGTGACGGCAAGCGGCGCCGCCAGTAAAAGCTTGCTGATTGCAGGCGGCGGCACCGGCGGGCACGTATTCCCCGCCATCGCCGTGGCGCGGGAATGGCTGCGGCGTGCGCCCGAAGGAGAACGTAGCGTTGTGCTCGTCGGAACCGAAGCCGGAATGGAATCCAGGCTCGTGCCGCAAGCCGGCCTGCCGCTGGAAACGATTCGCGCGGCGGGCCTGAAAGGTATGGGCGGAGCGAAACTGGCGCGCAACCTGGCAAAGCTGCCGGCGGGACTGTGGGACTCGGAGAAAATTGTGCAGCGGCATAATTTCAACGTCGCCTTCGGCGTCGGCGGCTACGCTTCCGGGCCAATGATTCTGGCAGCGCGTGTGCACGGCATCCCAGCTATGATTTTCGAGCCAAACGTCGAGCCGGGCTTCACCAATCGCGCCCTCGCCAGTCTGGCAAACCGTGTAGCCTGCGGTTTTGCGGAAACCGCTCAGCGTTTTGGTGAAAAGGCAGTCGCCACGGGCATTCCGGTGCGCCACGAATTCTTCACCATCGCGCGCAAAGAGCATCGCGAGCCGTTCAGCATCCTGATTACCGGCGGCAGCCGCGGCGCTTTACCAATCAATCGCGCCGTAGTTGATTCGCTGGACATTCTAGCCACGCGAAAAAATCAGCTTTTCATCGTGCATCAGACCGGAGAACGCGACTATAATGCTGTGCGCGTGGCTTATGCGCGACGCGAATTCCGAGCGGAGGTTGTGCCCTTCATCGAGAATATGGCGGAGCGTTTCGCCCAGGCGGATTTGATTCTCTGCCGTTCGGGCGCGATCACGACGGCCGAAGTTGCCGCCGCCGGTCGTGCCGCCATCTTCATCCCCTTCGGCGCCGCCACCGACGCGCATCAGACGCGCAACGCCGAGGCCATGCAGAACGCAGGCGCCGCCCGCCTGCTGCCACAGGAAGATCTGACGCCCGATCGTTTGACGAAAGAAATTTTCACCCTCCTGGACCAGCCCCGGAGAATCACGGAAATGGAAGAGCAGGCGCGGCGTTTGGCTCGTCCGAGCGCCGTGAAAGATATTGTGGACCTGCTCGAAGGGCTGGTGCGCGCATGAACGTTCCTTTTCGCAATTTTCAACGTATTCATCTGGTCGGCATCGGCGGCAGCGGCATGTCCGGCATCGCCGAAGTGCTGCTTTCCAGCGGCTACGCGGTTTCCGGTTCGGATTTGAAGCAGACTCCGGTGACCGAGCGGCTGCGCAAGCTCGGCGCCAGCATTTTCGAAGGCCATCACGCAGAAAACGTGCACGGCGCGCACGTCGTGGTGATTTCCTCGGCGGTGCGCACTGATAATGTTGAAGTCGTCGAAGCGCATCTGCTGAAGATTCCGGTGATTCCGCGCGCGGAAATGCTGGCGGAACTGATGCGCCTGAAATATGGCATCGCAGTGGCGGGCGCGCACGGAAAAACGACAACGACTTCGATGGTCGCCGCCGTTCTCGCGGCTGCCGGTCTCGATCCCACCTTCGTCGTCGGTGGTCGCGTGAATCATGCTGGCTCAAACGCGCGCGTGGGCCAGAGCGAATACATGGTCGTCGAAGCGGACGAAAGTGACCGCTCATTCCTGCTGCTCGCGCCGGTGGTTGCCCTCGTCACCACGATAGACCGCGAGCATCTGGATCATTACCACTCGCTCGAGGAAATTCAGGATGTGTTCCTGCAGTTCGTCAATCGCGTGCCATTTTACGGTACGGTGATTTTGTGTCTCGACGAGCCCAACGTGCAGGCCATTCTGCCGCGCGTGAAGCGCCCGGTGATCACCTACGGCACTTCCAGCCAGGCCGACCTGGTGATCGGCGACGTGAAGCTGCGCGGCCTTGCCAGCGAATTCCGGCTGAAATACCACGGCGATGATTTAGGAGTTTTCAATCTTCCCTCACCTCCGGGAATTCACAATGTGAGTAACGCTGCCGCGGCTGCAGCCGTCGCGCTCTCGCTGAATGTTCCGGCGGACCTGATCCGCGCGGGCCTTTCGAAATTTTCCGGTGTCGGCCGTCGCTTTGAGATCAAAGGCAAGTTCAACGGCGTAACCCTAATAGACGACTACGGCCATCATCCCGCGGAAATTCGCGCCACGCTCGCTGCAGCGCGCGGCTGCGATTATCAACGCCTGCTGGTGCTCTTCCAGCCGCATCGCTACACCCGCACGCAACATCTCTGGGAAGATTTCAGGCGCTCGTTCAACGAGGCGGACATTTTAGTGATGACCGACATTTACGCCGCGGGCGAAGAACCCATCCCGGACATCACTGGAGAGAAGTTGGCCGAAGCAATTCGCGGCGCCGGGCACAAAAACGTAGTCTTCACCAGCACCATGCAGGCCGCGATCGAATATCTGCTACGCGAAGCGCGCCCGCACGACGCGGTATTGACGATCGGAGCAGGCAGCGTGGGCCGCGCGCTCGATCAACTCGCAATGTTATTGGGCTCAAAAGTTTCGACGACGGTGGTGGATTAGGGCAGATGCGGATTAGCGACACACTTGCGGCGCGCCTGAAAGAATTCGGCGTGGAACTGCGCCCGAGCGTCCCGCTCAGCGAAAAAACATCACTCGGCATCGGCGGCACCACCGACCAGTTGCTGCTGCGCAAGTCTGAAACGATTCCGGACGTGATGCACTTGCTCGCGAACGAAAATATTCCGCATCGCTTTCTCGGCGGCGGCACCAACGTGCTGATCGCCGATGACGAGCTGCCCTACGTCGTCCTGCATCTCCCAACGTCGCAACCCGGAATGCGCGTCGAGGGCAACGCTGCCTACGTGGACGCGGCCGCGGACCTCGGTGGCATGGTCACGTTTTGCGCGAAGCGCGATTTGGGCGGCATGGAAGGCCTGATCGGAGTTCCCGGCAGCGTGGGCGGCGCGCTGCGCATGAATGCCGGCGCATACGGCACGCAAATCGGCTCTTACGTACGCGAAGTGGAGCTCTACCGCGCGTCCACCGGCAAACTGGAAATTTTGCGCGGAGATGACATTCGTTTCGATTACCGCCATACTTCTTTCGCGGTCGAGGATGTAATGCTGCGGGTGAAGCTGGAGCTGCCATCCAAGCCGTTCAAGGAAATTCTGGCGCTGATAAAAGTCTGCAACGAGAAGCGCCGCGCCAGCCAGCCGCTGAACCAGAAAAGCGCCGGCTGTATTTTCAAGAATCCGCCGGGCGGGTCGGCGGGGCGCATGATTGACGAGCTCGGCTTGAAGGGCCACCGCGTGGGCGACGCGATGGTCAGCGACCGCCACGCGAATTTTTTCGTGAACGTCGCGAACGCCAGCTGTGCGGACATGCTGCGCCTGATTGACGAAGTGCGCGAGCGCGTGCGCGTCAGCTACGGCGTCGAGCTCGATAACGAGGTAATTTTCTGGAAAAATTGAGAGCCATGGACGCGGACGCTTACCCCCAGGAAGTTCTGGCCGACGAAGAGCCGAAGTATCTGCGGCGGCAAAGGCCGCTGGAAATCAAGCGGCGCAAGTTCGGCAAGAAAGCCTGGAAGACGTACCTGCGCGTCACGTTTTGGGGTGTGATCGCCCTTGCAGCCGCGGCGACGAGTTACGCGCTCGGTCGTTACCTGCTGGTCTCGCCGGAAATGGCGCTGATTCACTCCGATCAAGTGCAAGTCGCAGGCAACCAGTATGTTCCGCGCGGGCGAGTGCTGGAAATTTTCGCGGCCGATCGCAATCGCAGCGTTCTGCGCATCCCATTAAACGAACGCCGCCGCCAGCTCGAAACCATTCCGTGGGTCGAGCAGGCCACCGTGCGTCGCGCGCTGCCGAATCGCATCGAAGTCGAAATCGCCGAGCGTACGCCGATCGCCTTTCTGCGCGACGGTAACAACTTGGCACTCGTCGACGTCCACGGCGTGATCCTGGATCGTCCCCTGAAAGCCAATTTCCATTTTCCGGTGATCACCGGCATCGGCGCGGATATGCCTATCGAAGATCGCGAGCTGCGCATGCAGATGTTCGCCGGATTCTCGCAGCAGGTAGAATCCGCGCGCGCCGGCGCGATGGACCAGGTCAGTGAAGTGGACCTCACCGAAGCGAAAGACCTGCGCGCCACGATTTCCGGATTGCAGGTGGTGAATACATCCGCCGGCGCCGCCGCAAACGACGCCTGGGGCGATGCCGACGCGCCGATCGTAGTGCACTTTGGTGACAGCGATTTCCAGTCCAAATATCTAACGGTGCTGAACGATATCGGCCAATGGCGCGCCGCAGCAGGCCGCGTCGAATCCGTGGACCTGCGCTTCAGCGGCGAAGCGGTGGTGAATCCAGACCGCACTCTACTAGCGCTGAAGAAAGATCCTCCGCCGATCACCCCGATCGCGCCGAAGTTGACCGCGCCGCATCCGGTTGCACCGGGAAAGCCAGCGGCGCCCGTGAAGGCAGCTGCGCCGCCGAAAGCAGCGAAACCAACGAAGTCAGCATCGGCGAAAACGGCGCCGGCAAAGACAGCGTCGGCAAAAACAACAGCGGCGAAGACGAGCGCCGTGCAGCACGGCGCGACCAAGGGATCGGCGAGGCACGCAAACGCACAGCAGCAACAATAGCGTAGCGCCGGCGTCCCGCCGGCTCTTCGCAGTTGCATTGGCAGTAGCGGTTGAATTTGTGAATCGCCCCGCAGGGCGATTCATCCTGAGATGCGGCAGTGCCGCATCGAAGGGCAGTGGCCTTTGCAGTTGACGTTGTAACGGCCGCCTGTTTTTTAGGCGGGCAGTTTTTGTTTTTCGGTTTTCTTCGAAAGAGGCGCGACAGAATCGGCGTGGCGCGCGGTCATTAAGGAGCACCTGATTTGACGAAGAAGGAACGGCACATCGTAGCGCTGGACATCGGCAGCACAAAAACCTGCGCGCTGATCGGCGAACTGGACGAAGACGGCAGCTTGAAATTCGCAGCGCTGGGCGCGGCGGAATCGAAAGGCTGGCGCAAAGGCCAAATCGTCAACCTCGATCTCGCGGTCAGCTCGATTCGCCGCGCGGTCGAAGAAGCCGAAGCGCTCACAGGCGTCCCTGTGGAATCCGCGCTGATCGGCGTCGCCGGCACTCACGTGCGCGGCGTCAATAGCCGCGGCGGCATCACGGTAGGTTCGCGCCCGCGCGATGTGCAGCGCGACGACGTGCGCCGCGCCATCGAGGCTGCCCGCGGCGTGCAATTACCCGAAGACCGCGAAGTCCTGCACGTCCTCCCCCAGGAATTTTCGCTCGACGCGCAAGATAATGTTCGCGACGCCATCGGCATGGTCGGCCAGCGCCTGGAAGCAAACGTGCACATCGTCACCACCTCCGGCACCGCCACGCAAAATATCGTCACAGCTGTGAACCGCGCCGGCGTGCGCGTGGACGACACGGTTCTCGAGCCGCTCGCCTCCGCCGAAGCCTGCCTCACGCAGGACGAGCGCGAACTCGGCGCGTGCCTGCTCGATATCGGCGGCGGCACCACGGAAATGGTGGCCTTCGCCGGCGGCGTGGTCCGCCACACCGCGGCAGTTCCGGTCGGCGGCGATCATTTCACCAACGATCTCGCGGTCGGCCTGCGCACGCCGAGCAGCGAAGCGGAAAAAATCAAGCGCCTGCACGCCTGCGCGTTGCGCGAACTGCTGAAAGAAGACGCCGCCATCGAAATCGCAAGCGTGGGCGACCGTCCGCCGCGCACTGTGTTCTCGCGCATGCTCTCCGAGATTGTTGAGCCACGCGCGCATGAACTATTAATGTTAGTCCGCGACGAACTCCGCCGCGGAGGCGGCGAAGGCATGATCCCCGCGGGCATCGTGCTCACCGGCGGCGGCGCGCAATTGCGCGGCCTGTGCGAACTGGCAGAGCGAATTTTCAATCTTCCGGTGCGCGTCGCGTCTCCGCGCGGACTCGCCGGAATGAGCGAAGAAGTTTCCCAGCCCGAGTATGCAACGGCCGTTGGACTCGTACTGTACGGCGCGCGTACGCGGCGCGCCGGCGGATCGCGTCCCAGCGGCTGGGTGGGCAAGTTGAAAAGCATGTTTGCAGGGGCGTAACACGAAGGAGATTCAAAAAACGAAATTGGGCAAAGACTGGGGAGGAAGCATGGCGCAAAAAGAATCGGCAATGCGAGTGTCGTTCGCGGAAGAAGCAACCAACGGGGCAAGAATCAAAGTCATCGGCGTGGGCGGCGGCGGTTCCAACGCCGTCAACCGCATGATCCGCGCGAAAGTGGAAGGCGTGGAATTCATCGCGGCGAACACCGATTTGCAGGCGCTGAAACTTTCGCAAGCGCCCGTAAAACTTCAACTCGGCGCGAAGCTCACTAAAGGACTCGGCGCGGGCGCGAATCCTGAGGTTGGCCGCAAAGCCGCGCTCGAGGACACCGAAAAAATTCTCGAAGCGCTCGACGGCGCGGACATGGTGTTCGTCACCGCAGGCCTGGGCGGCGGCACCGGCAGTGGCGCCGCACCCGTCGTCGCCAATCTCGCCAGCGAACTCGGCGCGCTCACCGTCGCCGTCGCCACCAAACCGTTCGCGTTCGAAGGCAAGCGCCGCATGGAGCAGGCCGAACAGGCACTCGCCGAGCTGATCGGCTGCGTGGACACGGTCATCGTCATCCCCAACGAACGGCTGATGGATTGCGTCGAGCACGGTACCAGCTTCTTCGAAGCGTTCCGCATCGCCGACGATATTTTGCGCCAGGCCGTGCAGGGCATCTCGGACATCATCACCATTCCGGGCATCATCAATCGCGATTTTGCCGACGTGAAAACGATTATGTCCGGCCAGGGTTATGCGGTGATGGGCACCGCCGTCGCTTCCGGCTCGAATCGCGCCATTGACGCCGCGAATCGCGCCATCAATAGCCCGCTGCTCGAAGACAATTGCATTCAGGGCGCGCAGGGAATTTTGATCAATATCACCGGCTCCTCCAGCCTCAGCTTGCAGGAAGTGCACGAAGCTTCTTCCATCATCCAGAAAGCCGCGCACGAAAATGCCAACATTATTTTCGGCGCCGTGATGGACGACGCGATGAAGGAGTCCGTGAAAATCACCGTGATCGCCGCGGGCTTCCGCGATGTAGCCGGCCGCAAATCGCAACAGAAACCGTCCTATCTGCCGAAGACATGGAAAGCTTCGCGCGAGCAACCCGCCGCCGGCAACATCGCGCCACAACAAACGAACGTGGTGCAGCAGGTCGCCCGTAACGTCGCCGACGTAAGAAGCGAAGTCTCAGCCGACGACCTGGACGTTCCAACGTTCCTGCGCCGCCAAGCACAAAAAGCGTAGGAATCTCCAAACCGTAGGGACGGTTCGCGAACCGCCCCTACGGCATCGGTTTTGCGGCGCGATACGCTGCGGCAGCCCCGTAGCATCAATAAAGACGGTAGTCGTATGCGTTTATGCGACACGGCGTAATTTTCTGCGCTCTGCTTATTTCGGGCAGCGCAGCATTTGGTCAGACGCGTAGCGCAGCCTCGCCCCCGCCCGATCAATTTGAAATCGGACACCGAACGTTCTGCGATTTTGGCCCGCCTTCGGACGATTACGAATTATTCGTAGTCCATCCCACCGTGAACGGTACTTCCATCGAAAGGATTACGCTCACACCGCCCCTTGACTCATGCACACGGCAAGCGAAGCTGGAAGTGGCATCCGCAGCCATAAACGAATCGCTTGCTTCACTAATTGGGGCCCACAAACCCATGCGCGATTCCCGAGAAGGAGGTGCACCGCGAACTGAGGCGGTGCAAGAACTGTCTGGTATTCAGCGGCGCAGACGTCGCGATAGAGGTTGAGTGCGGAAGTCAAACCCGAGTGATCCGTTCAGACATTCTCGATAAAGATATGTTCGATCACTCGGCGAACTCTCCCAAACACACCCCATGGACGATGCAGCTGTGGCGGCGTTCGGACGCAGCGGTTGGTCCCGGCGTGATGGCCAGACCGATGTTTCCTATGGGCGAGGGCGATCAGCTTTTGCCGCAGGACGCGGATCCGACGACGCTGGAAAGCCTGCGTTCTGGCAAATACGATGGGTTGTGCCGCGGAGCGCCGGACAAACAGTCGGACCTGTATCATTCCGCGCAGGTTCATCCGCCAACTCCCGCGATCCGGCTCGTCAGCAGCCCACCCGTCGAGCCGAACGCCTTAGTTGCGCCAAAGTATCCTCCCATTGCGAAGTTAGCCCGCATGGCGAGGGCTCGGCTTCCTTCACCATGCTCGTTGATTCGACGGGAAGCGTGACGAATCTTTCATTTGGCGGCGCTCCGTTGCTCCT
>Ga0209275_10000744_pt1 | contig 13008 bp, 10 predicted proteins | sample HubBroMetageREF2_FD_188344 | JGI IMG/M metagenome (GOLD analysis project Ga0209275, IMG submission 188344) | Reference soil microbial communities from the Hubbard Brook experimental Forest, New Hampshire, USA - Hubbard Brook CCASE Soil... | ecosystem: Environmental > Terrestrial > Soil >... | reverse complement strand
CTTTTGAAGGATCGAGATGAAGTTGGCTTTTGTCTCTATCGCACGAGCGCTCCTCTCCAAGTCTCTAAAGCAAGAGAATAGAAACAATGGTCCACATGGAACGAATACATTGGTTTGTTCGAAATGGCGGTATTGAACCATTAACTGGGAACAGTTCTATGAGCAACGAATGGGAGTTCGAGACCTGGTCGGATAAGTATCTGGCTAAACTGCAGAGAAAGGGTTATCCGCTCTTTGTCCGGTGAAGCGAGAGGTTCCAAGCCCGCTTCCGAAGCGGTAGTGCAGACTCTCTCTGGGACGCGTGGTACGATCTAGCCCTGCAACGCCCTGATCAAGAAGCTGTACCACTTCAGGAAATCGGGCTAGGTAATGCCCCTGTAGCTATTAAGGCGGACACCATGAAAGAGGGCAACCATTTCGATACCGAGAGCCTGGAAAGAATTATTCCCGATGAACTTGCAGAGTTTGGTGCTACCGGGCGCGAGACGCTAACTCTGCACCTGGCACGGTATGCTTTTGCCGCCCGGCACCTTCGCGGTAACACGGTTCTTGATATAGCCTGCGGCGTTGGATATGGCACGCGGTTTTTGATCGACGAGAATCCCCGGATTCAGTGTATTCACGGCGTCGATCTGTCTCCAACAACTATCGCCTATGCGCGTGAGCATTATGCCCATTCACGCGCTGAGTACTTTTGTGAACGCGCTCAGACGTTCCGAGGAAACGGACTCTACGACAACGTCGTGTCGTTGGAAACAATTGAGCACGTCCCCGACCCAGCGGCTCTGTTTCAAGACCTGGCAAGGCTGGTCCGGCCCGGTGGAGTGCTTGTGACCTCGGTTCCCACCACTCCATCCACAGACGGCAATCCTCACCACCTTACTGACTTTACCGAGGGGTCATTTCGTCGACTAGGATCGGGAGCGCGTTTGCGCGAAATCGATTGCCTGCGGCAAGTTCAGCGCTTCGATCCCGCCGCCGTGGCTTTGGGCAAAGAGAAGCGGCTCGCGCGGTCACGGGCTCAGCTTGTGAACTTCTACATTCGCCACCCTCACAAGCTTGCGCTTCGGCTGTGGGCCACTGCACGTTACGGGTTTGAGAATAGATACCTGACGATTGCGTGGGAAAAGCCGCTATAAAAGAAAAAAGCCTCAGGCAAACGCCAGGCTTCGGAGTGACAACCGCGTCTTGCGATCCCACTCATGGGCTTTCTTCACCTGTATTGCGCCTGTCCTTACGTACCATTGAGCTCATCGTGGAGCTTTTCTTAGTGGAGTTCATTACAAGTCCTGTCTTTCGTGTTAGCCACCCTTGCCATATACCTGGTCTTGTATCACACACAATTCGGCCATCTGGCAACCGGAGACGCCCGTGGAATTAGTGACCCGTGGAAGACGTTGATGAGCGGCTTTTGGGTCTTGCTTTCTGCGTAAGCCTGCCGACCATCGCACTGGTGGCTATCTTTGTCGGAGCGCTAACAAAGAAATACGTCTCGCTCTGATCGGGATTTCCATGCCCAATACTCTTGACGTTGCGCAACTCGTCACCGCATTAAGTTAGTGTTTAGCCCTCATTACAACGGCGATGTGATAATGGCTTTGCTAATCCGTGACCCGCGAAATCGGAGGTGGCACAGTGAAGCGCATGATTTTTCTTCTAAGAAACGAAAAACCGCTCAATAGAGAGTCAAATAGAGTTTAAGAAGCTATGGGACTGGGCCAGAGCATGAAAAAACGGCTGAGAAAGGTCGGACGACCAATCCTCTCAGAACAGTGAAGGTATCAGAGAAATCAGGCCAGGAGCAGGTCGGACGAAATGTTGACGTTCGTTGATTTCGCTGAGAAATCAAATCGATGAGGGCTAGCCCACTGATGCGGCGGATCCTCGCAGTTGTGAACGCGCGCGCGGCTGAACGAGAACTGCAAATTGTAAATTCGGACGATTTGACAGATAGCGCTTTAGGTCCGCCGGAAGAAGAGCGGTTGGAAGAGCGCAGATTGAGGCTTCAGCACGGTCTGACGAATATGCAAAGGTTATTCTTGTTCGGGAAGCTCAGTGGATTAAACGACAAAGATGCAGCGCTCGCCGCGGGCTATTCGTTGAGCGTGGCCGAGAACACTCGGCAAAAGATCTGGAAGCCCCGGCTTGTCGAAGAGTTTAGTCAAGTGAAGTCTCGCTTGTCGCCGCCGATTCCCTCTCGCGTGAGTCGGGAGAAATGAATCCGCGCTAACTTACCAGCGTTCCGCACAAGTGGTCCCAGTACCTACATTTCCGATACCGCGTTAATCGGGACTTTTGGTGGAGTGAATGGTGATGCACAGGACATCGGGGAGGGTCTGCGGCAGTTTCCCAGGGGAACGAGCAACAAGGTAATAAGGAATGTGTCCCGAGAGCTGTTTTCCATCCACGGTATCGGCGACGAGCAGTTGCGACTGAGCGTCGAGATCGGTGCCCGAAAGCGTTACGGTCTGATGGGAGCCGAACGCAACATCGACCCTTTCGCCTTGTAAACTGCGCGCGGAGGTGGGAGCGAGTTGGTCGAGGGTGACTCCTTCATAGACGTGAGAGGTGTGCGTGGCGGGGTCGACGAGCGTGACGGAAGAGTGCGGCATCTCGCGGAGGTCGGCGGCGCGGAAGTAGTGGTGCTGTTTCTGAACCTTAACTTCGAGCAGGACCTGGGGATTTTCCGCGAGCGAGTACGGACGGCCGTAACGCTGGGCCATGGTTACAGCCGGAGTAATGAACAGGATTAGTGCGAGACACTGCCGGAGCATTGCAGTCCCTCGCGGGGATTGTAGCACGCCGTGTTGCCCACGCGGCTAACTGGAAAAGTTCGTACCGCAACAAACTCGACTTCGTAATAATAGAAACATCTCCGGTTACCGCGTCAATCTTGGCATCCGACCGATGTCCCAGAACCCCGATCTGGCCCGTAACCATCACTTTTTCCGAGTACGCGACTTTTCGGGAGTTGGCTGTGTGAAGAGCCGTGGCCACCGATATTCACTTGCATTAATACAAAACATTAACTATGCTTAACCACTCTCGGTTATGACCATGTTGCGCAGTTCGCTTCCAATTATGGTCTCTATGGCCTGTTTCCTTCTTTTTGCGCCTGCTGCGCTCTTTTCTCAGGGAGAAACCACCAGCGCCATCGTCGGCCAAGTGACCGATGCAACGAGTGCCGCGATTCCCCGCGCTCTAATCAGAATCACCAATCACGAAACCGGCCTACAGCGGCGTGCCACGGCCGATGAGCAGGGGCGCTTCAATTTTCCGCAGCTGAAACCGGGTGCCTATTCGGTCAAAGCAGAGGCGGAAGGATTCGATCCACAACAGATTGAGAATGCCATTTCGGGTTTAGGACAGAAGCAGACCGTCAATTTCACGCTTAAGGTTGCCAAATCCCAGCAGACGGTTGAAGTCAGCGGCGAGTCCCCACTCATTAATTCCGAAAACGCAAACACATCGACGAATCTGAATGCTTCAGCCCTTGAGAACCTGCCTAATCCGGGCGGTGATTTGACCTACCCGCTTCAGTTTGCCGCGGGCGCACTTGTCAATACCGCAGGCAGCGGCAATGATTTCGTCGGTGGCACAAATGGGTATGGCAACGTTGAATTCAATGGGCTGCCAGCCCTCTCGAACGGCTATATCGTCGATGGCCTGGAAACGAATGATCCGCTGACGAATCTGAACAGTGGACTGTCGACAAACCTGGTTCTCGGCCTGAATTCGATCGCAGAGGTGACAGTCAACACGCTGTCCTACGCTGTGGACCAGGGGCGCTATGGAGCGTCCCAAGTCAACTACGTTACAAAGTCCGGTTCAAACCAGTTTCATGGGAATTTGTATGAGTTGTGGAATGGTTCAAGGTTCAACGCCGCTAACTACTTCACGAATGCGACCCCCGGAAACCACAAACCGCGCTCCACGGTGAACCACTTTGGCGGCAGTGTGGGTGGCCCGATTGTCCACGACAAGTTGTTTTTCTTCTTCGATAGCGAGTGGGTGAGGATTGCGCTACCCATCGTCACAGCCACCACCGTTCCGACCCCCGCATTCGAGAATTACGTTTTGCGGCAACTCCCTTTGGGCGGAACCGATTCCGTCACCCGGTCCGTTTACCAGCCATCCCCCCAGTCGGTGCCGTTCTATCAGAAAATGTTTTCACTCTACGGAGATACGAATGGAACGCCTCTGACGGTACTTGGATGTCCGTTCGATGTCGGAGGAGTTGCGCCCGCAATTGCGAATGACGGAAACGGCTGTGCGAACCGTCAGAGCATTTCGCATTCGAGCACCGATCATGAACAGGTCCAGACCGTTCGCATGGATTACAACATCAACCAGGAAAACACGACGTGGTTCCGCTTTCAGACGGACAACGGGCTCCAGGCGGCCTACACCGATCCCATCAACCCCCTGTTCAACGCGCTGTCCCCGCAACCTCTGTACTCGTTTGCAGCAGGATATACCCACGTGTTTTCTCAAAATGTTGTGAACTATTTCAACCCGGCTTTTTCCTGGTATGGAAGCCTGTTTGGCCCGAGTGATCTTCAGAAGACACTCGCCGCATTCCCCATTGTGCTGGAAGGCAGCGGTGCGAATGCTCCTTTCACGAAGGTCGGGGGCCTGGACAACACCTGGGTCCAGGGCAGGCGCGCGTCCCGCTTCTTCATCAACGACAATCTCGCCTGGAGCCATCGCGCGCACGAACTTCGCTTCGGGACCAATACCCGGATTTTTCGCCTGAACGACTATGACTTCGGCCAGGGCTCGGTCCCGACAGTGTCCTACACGACGCTGCCGCAATACATTTATGGAGTCGCCTCTTCGGCGGCAAAGACTTTTCCCACCTCAGCGAACGAACCCTTCAACTTTCTCAATCTCGATTTCTATGCGCAGGACACTTGGAAGGTGACTCAGACGCTGACATGGACGTTCGGTATACGAGACACATTGAATTCCAATCCCTTGAATCCGCATCAGCACATTGCTCGTTTGCGTGGATCTTTCGACTCCATCCCGCACGATGCGAATCAGCCGCTGAACGAGAGCATTCAAACCAATCTTGGCCATGTATTTTCGTCGACACCGCTCGCGATCCTGCAACCTAGAACAGCCATCGCCTGGCAATTTGCACGGAACTCCGTGCTGCGTACCGGCTTCGGGATCTTCAGTGACCTATTGCCTGGGGCTATCGCCGATGTAGTTGGCGTCAATCCGCCCTACGTTCAAACTTTCCAGGGCGGACTTCTTGGAACCGTTGGTGGGACAGCCATTGCACCCGGAGTACCTGGCAGTGCGATCGACGCAACCGTGGCCGCGAATCAAACGTTCAATTCCGGATTTGCGCAGGGCCAGCTTTCCTGCGCGTCTACTCAGTCAAACCCTGCAACCTGCCTTCCTCCCGTCGCAATCACGGCGGTGCCCGATGGAAAACTTCATGCGCCTTACTTCATGGAGTGGAGTCTTGGCCTGGAACATCAGTTTGGATCGACGGCGAGCATTCACGCGCAATACGTTGGCACCCGCGCGGTCAACCAGCCTTATCTCACACAAGTGAATGGCTACCAAACGGTATGCGAGGGTTGCTTTGCACCGTTTCCCTATGCGCACCCGACGGATCCCCGATTCGGCGCAGTAACGCAATTTTCCACGGGTGCGAACAGTCACTACAACGGCTTGCAAATAGCCGCGATGAAGCGCCTCGGCCACGGATTCATGGGACAACTGAACTACACCTGGAGCCGTTGCATGGATACGGTCTCGAACGGCGGATTTCTGCAGTTCTCGGCCGGAGGAATCTTGTCGCCGCTCCCCGGAGACTTAGCGCGCGACTATGGTCCCTGTGACTACGACATCCGCCACAATCTCAACGCGCAATACGTCTATCAGCTCCCCCTGAAGTTTAAGAATCGATACCTAGCCTATGCGCTGAGTGGCTGGCAAGTGTCGGGAACCGTCTTTTGGCACAGCGGGATTCCTTTCTCTGTTCTGAGTACGCCGTATTCCGCGAATGGCAATGGGATTGTCAACGGTAGTGGGCCGCAATTCGCAAGCGCGATTCCCGGTGTACCGCTCTATGAGCACCAAGCGATTCCCGGCGTCACCCAACCGGGTACTGTGCAATGGCTCAACCCAAATGCGTTCATCTCCGCGGTGGATCCCAGCACGGGCGCATGCAATGGCGGGGACAGTCTCAAGACTTGTCAGTTCGGAAATCTCGGCCGCAACGCGCTTCGCGGGCCCGATTTTGTCTGGAGCGATTTCTATCTGACGAAGTGGTTTTCCCTAACCGAGCACGTAAAGCTGCGTTTCGACACTCAGTTCTTCAATGTTTTTAACCATCCGAATTTTGGGCTTCCCAGTATGGTCCTAGCCGGAATCCCCGGCAAACCTTCCACCCAAACTGGATTCGGCGCTCTCACCTACACGACTTCGCCCCCCACAGGGTTGCTCGGTGTCGGCCTTGGAGGCGACAGCACCCCACGTATGATTGCCTATCAACTGCGCTTGGAGTTTTAAACTTTCTCGCTACGTTGTGCCAGACCGGTGAGTTGGTCAACGCAAGCCACGTAGCTCCAAGTTATTAACGCCGTTCTCGTCAATGTGAATTCGGCGAAACGAGCAAGAAGTCCGCTTGTGGAAAGTTTCGGCGTGCTAAGTCCTGGGGAAACATGGGTACTGGAACGTGTCTGCCAATATTCGAGGTGCGTCGTTCAGATTGGTTGACGATCCTAGCCAGAAGCTGGTGAAGCCGTTCCAATAACAGTCTTTCCTGAACCCCGAAACCGCAGAATCTCAAACTTGATTCTAAGGAACTTAAGGCGTCCCATTTTGTTGGGTTTTCCGAACCACCTTAACTTGTCCGACTCATCGGTCCTGGCGATCTATTGCCAGTAAACAGCGTCTAAAAATTAGTGCCGCGTAGCCGACAATCCGGGAGTAGGTCCACTAGAATCGCCACAAGCGCTTTTACAGTGGAACTTCCCACAACCCTAGGACTTCGCGGGAGCCTGCAAGATTTCACGTATCATATTATCGATATGTCTGCTGAAGCGAAGACCATCCCACCGGAAGTGCTTCAGCGCGTAATTTGGATTCAAACGCTAACGCTCATCTGGATGAGTGTGGAAGCTTTAGTGTCGTTGGGCGCGGCTTGGGCTGCCCGCAGTCCAGCCCTTCTTGGTTTTGGTGGCGACAGCGCGGTCGAACTTCTCTCTGCAGCAGCCGTGCTCTGGCGCTTCTATTCACCATCTCGCGGAGACCATGCGGAGCAGCGAGCTGCCAGAAACGCAGGCGGTTTGCTCTTTGTTCTCGCAGCGTTTGTTGCCATCGCTTCTATCCTGACGTTATCAGGCCACGTCGAGGCCCGGCCCAGCCCCATCGGAATAGTGCTGCTCATCCTTGCCGCAGCGGTCATGCCTTGGCTTGCAAGGAGGAAGCGGCAACTATCAATTACGACAGCCAGCGCCGCGTTGAGGGCTGATGCTGCCGAGTCCTCCATCTGTGGGTATTTAGCGCTGATTGCTCTGGCGGGTCTCGCCATCAATGCGGTCTGGAACGTGAGTTGGGCAGACCCCGTCGCTGCCTTAGCATTGTTGCCGCTGATTGCGCGTGAGGGATGGGAGGCAAGCAAGGGCAAGCCCTGCTGCTAACCCGAATAGCTCGACTTCGAGTCAGTCTTGCGTCGAACATCTGAACCGGCATCGCTTATCATACAAGTGATTCCCTAGTTCGAAGATGACTGATCGGATATTTCGTCCGTCGCCAGGCTCATTGATTCTCCAGCTCCGCTTCCCAATTCAACACAATCGACAGCGGCGGTGCCTCTCGCTGCTCCAGCAAAGTATTAAATAAAAACTTGCTTCCGTCTTGGCTCACCGTATAGCTGAATACGTCCTGCGAAGAAATCTCCTGCCTTCTTCTCGTCTGGAACAGCGCCACGGGCGTCATCGACTCAAAACTGGTTCCAAGCTTTACCCCGGCCACCATCAATTTCCCTTCCGGCGACACATAAAACAATTCCTTCCCGTCCGCTCGCCACCGCGGCTCCGCTCCTCCTCCCTGAGATACCATCCATTTGCTACTCGCTTCCGGAAACGGCGATACGTACACTTCCCAATCCCCCGTTTCATTGCTGGCGTATGCCACAAACTTTCCGTCCGGTGAAAACTGCGCGTTCCGCACTACCCCCGGCCCTTTGATGTACTCCCTGCTCTTATCTTCCTTCAACGAGTAATACCAAAGCTCTCTCTCATTCCTCAGCAGAAGATACTTCCCGTCCCTCGACCAGTCCCACGGGTTCAACATTCTTCCCGCCCGCATGTCCGAAATCTGTTCCTCCGCCCCCGACCCGTCCGCGTTTTTCTCGTACATCTTGTTAATCAACAGCCGATTCGACGTGAACACAATCTTTTTGCCATCGGGACTCCACACAGGCACCTGATTGAGCGATGGGTGCAGCGTCAAGCGCGATAGCGTTTCCGTCTTCAAATCCTGTACCCAGATTCCAATTGCCCTCCCATCTCTTTGGTCGAACGCCACTTTCTGCCCGTCCGGCGACAAGTTTGGATTCCCGTAACTCCCCGCTCCCCCCAAAATCCCTAGCGTTTTCCCTTTTCTGTCGAACCACGTCAATCGCGAGATCGCCAGCGCCATTCCTGTCTGCGCCACCAGCGTTCCGTCTTTCGCCACGTCAAACAGCGCCAGGTCCACCACTGGCAGGTAGTAAATCTCCTTCAGTAACGGATGCGGATCGCCGATGATCGTAAGTGAATTGGGGTTAAACGCCTGCGCCACCAGCGTGTTATCCCGCGCGTAAATCAGGTACCCAGGCTCGGCATACGCTGCATTCGAACTTGCCGGCACCAGCAAGCGCCGTTCCTTCGATCCCAGTTCTCCCAGGAACAATGCGTTCTTGTCGAACTGGCCCGCAAAATTTGCGGAAAGGTAGATATAGTGCTTCCCATCCGGCAGGAAGATAGGCCACCGGTGACTCGATTCCGCTCTCGTCTCATCCAGCGTCGTCTCTTGCGTCACAGTTCCCCCCGATGCCTTCACCCGGTAAATTCCCAGGAATACATCCGGCGTGAACAGAATCACTCCCTCTTTGTTCCAAGACCCGCCGCGCCCATTCGGCGCATCGCAGATCACCTGCACCGATTTCGTCGCCACGTCCACTTTCTTCAATTTCCCTTGTGCGAAAAAAGCGATGGTCCTTCCATCCGGCGACCAGAAAGGATGCATCCCTGCTTCTGTTCCTTCCACAACATTCGGCCCCGCGTCTCCCAGCCGGTACGTCCAGATTAAATACTTGTTCCCTTGGTCGGAATACGCCACCATCGCCACCGTCTTCCCATCCGGCGACAGCATTAAATCATTTACTCCCATGTGAAACGGGCTCGCGTAAAAAGTCGTCCGCTTCGGCTCTTTCGTTCTTGCCCACCACACCAACCCCGCAGCGGCCAGCACCAACAAACCCGAGCTCACCGCCCACCCCATCCACGCCCACCGACCCGCCCGCTTCCGCTTTTCCGGTCGTGCCGCTTTTCCACCCACACTCTCTTCCGCCAGCCAATCCAACTGCGTCGCCAAATCGCTCGCGCTCTGCCACCGTTCATCTGGATTTTTGGCCAGACACTTTCGTATCGTCCGGTTCAGCAACGCAGGCGTCGTTGGTTTCACCGTGCTTATCGGCTCCGGCTCTCTCTCCAATATCGCACTTGCCACGCTCAGCTGACTCTTACCCTCAAATGCCCTCTTCCCCGTCAGCATCTCGTACAGCACCGCTCCCAGCGAGAAAATGTCCGACCGCCCGTCCACCTCTTTCCCTTCCACTTGCTCCGGCGACATGTATTGAAACGTTCCTACAATCATTCCTTCCTGAGTCACTGGTGACTGCGTGGGAGCCATCGTCGTCATTGTCACCAGACTCACCGCTTCCATCGTCGGCTTCGCCAATCCAAAGTCCAGCAACTTCGCTCCGCTTGGCGTCAGCATCAGATTGCCTGGCTTCAAATCCCGATGTACCACCCCGCTTCGGTGCGCCGTATCCAGTCCATCCGCGATCTGCGCCGCATATTTCAATACCTGCTCCAGCGGCAGCGGCCCTTTTTCCAGCCGCTTCGCCAGCGTCTCTCCCTCCAGGCGCTCCATCACCAAATAATCCACGCCGTCTTGGCTACCTACATCGTGCAAGGTACAAATATTCGGATGATTCAGCCCGGAGATTGTTTTCGCTTCACGCTCGAACCGCTGCCTCCTCACCGCGTCCGCCGACATCTCTTTCGGCAACACCTTAATCGCCACGTCGCGCCCGAGCCTTGTATCCCTCGCCCTATAGACCTCTCCCATGCCGCCCGTTCCGAGAGGGCCGATGATTTCGTAAGGTCCTAATTTAGTGCCAGCGGAGAGTGCCATCTTGACCGGAATTATACTGGTTCACAGAACAAATGAGCGACAAGTGTCGCAAACTAGCCTCAAGTCCTGGACATCAATCAGGCATAGTGATTAGTTCAACCCGCAGCAATCACCATCACTTCCTACAACGGAACTTGAACGAAGCCACCCGGCGACGGACGCTACGCGTGAGGTAGTGGAGCGTTGGTTGCTCGACGGTTTGATGTAATTGTGGGTCACAGGAGGTGTCCCGTGACCCATCTCAGAAAAATGATGCTGGAAGATCTCCAGCGTCGTAATTATGCCGAAACTACCATAAACAGTTACATCCGGATAGTGGAAGATTTCTCCCAACGCTTCCATCGTCCTCCAGACCGCCTCCGAAAAGAGCCGAGCATGTTCCCTCGATCCTGAGCCAGGAAGAAGTGGCGCGACTCATCGATGCGGCTCGCACTCCCTTCCATCGCACGCTGCTGATGACGCTCTACGCTACCGGAGTGCGGCGCGCCGAGTTGACCCACCTGAAAATTTCGGACGTCGACAGTCAGCGCATGGTAGTTCACGTCCAGGGTGGCAAGGGACGTAAAGATCGCGACGTGATGCTTAGCCCAAAGCTGCTCAAGGAACTGCGTGAGCATTGGCGTCGGTTAAGGCGCAAGCCAAGCGAGTGGCTATTTCCAGGCAACCGGAACCATACCAGCGATAAGCCAATTTCTACGAAAGTGGTTTGGCATGCATGCCGGAATGCCGCCAAGCGAGCGGGCATCCAAAAACGGCTGCACCCGCATACTCTGAGGCATTGCTTTGCCACGCATCTGCTGGAACAGGGCGCGGATCTACGCAACATCCAGATGCTGTTAGGCCATAACGACCTGGAACAAACCACCATCTACCTCCATGTTTCTGAACGCCGCCTGAGCGCGACAGCGAGTCCACTGGACTCATTGACGTCGGTGTTCCTCCCTGCAATGCCAATAGCACGATGATGGGACAGCAGAGCCGGACTGAGTCGTTGTTTTATTATTTCCGTTTGGAAGAGCAGATCCCTAGCGATCACTTGCTGCGAATGATTGACGGCCACGTCGATTTCAGCTTCGTGCGCGAACAGCTAAAAGACTTCTACAGCTCCACGGGCCGGCCATCGATCGATCCCGAAGTTCTATTGCGACTGTTGCTGGTCGGCTATCTCTATGGGATCACCAGCGAACGGCGTTTAATGGATGAGGTGCGGATGCATCTGGCTTATCGTTGGTTCACTCGTCTCGGCTTTGACCAAGAAATTCCCGACCACTCGACATTCTCCAAGAATCGCCACGGTCGATTCCGGCAGTCCGGTGTATTTCGGAAAGTATTTGAGGAGATCGTGCACCGTTGTTTAGAGGCCGGTTTCGTCGAGGGGCGAAATGTGGCGGTAGATGGGACACTTGTGGGAGCCAATGCCAGCCAACAGAGTCGAGTTCCAAGGGAGAAATTGATTGAGGTGGCCAAGCTCTCTCGAACGGTTCAGGAATACCTAACCGAACTGGAGCGAGAGAACCCTGTAGCAGATTCGGAAGTGAGCATGAAGCTTCAAGAGAAGGTGTCAACGACTGATCCAGATGCTACTTGGGCGGTCAAGAGTGGGCCAGCAGTGCTGGGCTACTACGACAACTATTTGATCGACACCACGAGCCGAGTCATTTTGTCGGTTGATGCGACGCCGGCCCTGTTCAGTCACGAAGCACTGGCTGCGCGGCGTATGCTCGAGCATGTCAGTCAATTCGGAATTTACCCACAGAATCTGGCAGCAGATAAGGCCTATGGAAGTGGAGAGTTTCTCGCATGGCTCCTGGCACGAAACATTCAACCGCACATTCCGGTTATCGATCGCCGCCACCAGACCCAAGGACACTTCACACGAGAGCATTTTCTCTTCGAACCAAAAGAGAATGCCTACTACTGTCCCGAAGGGAAACCGCTGCACTATGGAGGTCAGCGGCGTAGTAGCGGGGGCGATCTTTATCGCTCGACAGAAGCGCAATGTCGCGGATGTCCACAAAAGCAATCCTGTACCGCAGGTCCCTATCGTAGATTATTTGTCCATTGGCAGGATTCGGCGCGACAAACAGTTCGCGCGTTGGCAAGCACACCAGAGTACAAGCGCTCGCAACGAGCGCGTTACAAGGTCGAGGCTCTGTTTGCCGAACTCAAGCAACAGATCAAGCTGCGCAAGGCACGATTGCGGCGACTTTGGAATGTGACTGAGCAGTTCTACCTAGCAGCCACAGCCCAAAACTTGAAGCGGTTGGTGGGACATCTCGCTCAAAAGCAATCAGCAAAGCTCGGCGTGACGTGAGAGGTTCAGGAAGGGACGGCTCTGCGACGGTTTAAGTCTTAAGGAAGTATGAAAAAGCATTGAAACGCATTCCCGCCTCAAAACTGCCTTTTGCCGTTCAACTGCTTTTTCAACAGACTCACTTGTTTGTGGGCAGCCGTCGCGGGCATCTCGTACTAGAAGCCACTCTGTGGAGTCGAGGTGTGACGCGGTGGTTTAGGTGCAGCCTAGCCGTTGCCGACTCTTTCGTCTGTCGGTGCCTCACTAGCCGAACCATGCTTCCGTCT
>Ga0209275_10000743_pt1 | contig 13012 bp, 11 predicted proteins | sample HubBroMetageREF2_FD_188344 | JGI IMG/M metagenome (GOLD analysis project Ga0209275, IMG submission 188344) | Reference soil microbial communities from the Hubbard Brook experimental Forest, New Hampshire, USA - Hubbard Brook CCASE Soil... | ecosystem: Environmental > Terrestrial > Soil >... | reverse complement strand
GCGTTGCAAGCAAGCTAGCGTGTCACACTAGTTTCTTGACGATTCAGATGGGCATTCTCCGCTATATAATCGCTGCACATGATCCTGGAAAAAATTCGAGTAGTGGAGCTGACCGAAGCCCTCGCGGGCCCGTATTGCGCCATGTTGCTGGGCGACTTCGGGGCGGACGTTGTCAAAGTGGAACGCCCGGGGACTGGCGATCAATCGAGGACCTGGGGTCCGCCCTTTGTTGGAACCGAATCGGCATACTTCTTGGCGACCAACCGGAACAAACGTTCGATCGTCCTTGATTACGACCATCCACAGGGCTCGGAAATCCTGCAACGTCTGCTGGCCGCTGCCGACATTTTCATATGCAACCAGCCTTCCCTTCCTTCGCTAAAACGTCGCGGCATCGATCCAGTCACACTTCGCACCAAGAATCCGCGACTGATCTACTGCAGTATTACGGGTTATGGCTTCTCGGGCCCGAAGGCCGGGCAACCAGGCTACGACATTTTGGCGCAGGCTGAAGCTGGTGTGATGAGTTTCACGGGTGAACCTGGCGGCGGCCCGATGCGTTTCCCTATTGCCATTGCCGACATGACGGCAGGCATGTATGCGGCCATGGGCATTCTCGGAGCTTTATATGCTCGTGAACGCACCGGACAAGGTGATTTTATCGACATGGCGCTGTTCGACTCGCAGCTTACCTGGCTGGCGAACGCCGGCAGCAGCTATCTGAATGCTGACGTGTCACCGCAGCGTTGGGGAAACGCGCATCCGAATATCGTTCCGTATCAACTTTTTCGCGGAGGAGATGATCGCCACTTTGTCGTAGCCGTTGGTACACCGGAACAGTGGCCTCGTCTGGTGCGCCTACTTGGCGCGGAAGATACTCTGGGCAGTGATGCTTGTTTTTCTACGAACGCCTCGCGCATCTTAAATCGCGAGCGGCTTATTCCCGCGCTCCAGGAACGCTTCGACGCTCTCCCTTCGACAGAATGGATCGCAAAGCTGGCCGCTGCCGACATTCCCGCCGCGGCTATAAACACGGTTGGTGAAGCACTAAGCGACCCGCAGACGATCGCCCGCCGGTTGATCGTAGCGATCGAACACCCCAGCTTACAGATGGCACGCAGTATCGCTAATCCGATTCGCTTTACATCGCAACCGGCAACTTACCGCCTGCCACCGCCGCTCTACGGCGAACACTCCCGCAGTGTTTTACAGGAACTTGGCTACGCACCAGGCGAGATCGAGTACGCGCTGAGTTCGGCTTGCGCAGTTGAGCGGCAACGCGACACGCAGTAAGACCACCTAGTATAAAATAGTAACTGTATGGGCCATCGACCTAACTATTAAATCCTCCTAATGTGGGTCCATCCATCCATTCCGTCAATGCAGCAGGCTTGTCCAACTGCAGTGGTGGTTCTTTCCGCACCTTGGAGGTGCCCTGTGAGCACAGGAACTCTGCTAGAAGCTCGCGTTGGCTATCGCAACTTCAACCTTTATCCTCACTGTGTTCTGCAGGGCCAGCAAGCCATCCTCTGCCGCCTATGCGAAGGGATACCGATGATTCCCGTTCGGATGGCAAACTCTTTCACCTTCTCTTGGCCGATCGCCCAATTTCCTATCCGACAGAGTCGAAATCTGAAGCATCTGAGAAGCTTTCGACCTGTTTCTGATATTCACATGTTTTGCAGCTAGAGAGGACGTCGTCGGTTATTGTAATTTTGCCTGGTTCCGCTACCAATCACCCATCACTCTTCCGGCAAATTGAGCACATCGCCGATCTGCTTGCAGAATTGCTGGCCAGCTCCCGCCGTGTAGCGGGCATGTACGAACTGGTTGGGGGTCGATTTGGTGGAGTCGACCTATTAGTTGCGTACTATCTTGCTCAGGCAGTTGGTGATTAGAACCGCGACGCCTATTCCTGTCGATTGAAGAACTCGACGGCAACAAATAGCTCGCGCTGCAAGCCTGTCGGGGGAAAAGAAGTTTGTCTCACTACGCCGACGGCCTTGGCCGCCAGAGTAGGATTGCCAGTCTGCACGGCTTCGGCATCCAGCACTTTCCCGGTGTCATGGCTGGCAATGGCGTGGACGATGACGGTGTCAATCCGCTGCAGGGGACCATTTGGATTAGGGTCGACCCGAATGGGAGTCCACTCCGAGCTTCCCATGACGTAGGCGGGACCGAATGCCAACATTTCCGGCGTGGGTTTGAATGCGGTGTCCTCGCCCGCAACCCCGTCGTCCAAGCTTTCCACGTGAATTTCCAGCACTGTTGCTCCACCTTGAACAACCTTAATATTCCGGGGAATCACATGTCCGTGAAACTGAATCGCATTTTCGTAGTCGTATAGCATGTAAGCGCCCGCAGCTTCCGAAGCCAGGCGAAGCAAGCCATTGGCATCGACGCAATACTCGCGGTCCCACCAGCTACGGGCCGGCACCGCTTTAGCAACGCTGCCGGAGAGCAATACGCAGGTAACTTCCACGCCGCTTAGGTTCGCATTTGCGGTTCGAATAGCCTTTTGGTTTGGGAAGCCTGGCACCGGCCTGAATAGGGCGCTGCGCACCATTTGCACACGCATTGGCACAGCATCGGCGCTCCCGTATATGTGACCTCGAGTGCCCATGCGCATCGGCGACACGCCCGCCAGGTGCGCCGTCCAATACCAGTCGGGAGCAGCCTCGAGCGCGTCCATGGTTCCTTCGCCTTCGAATTCAGACGTACCACTGGCGGTAAAGGAGACCTTCATCGTGTACGGCGCACCCGACATCACTACGCTGAAATTTCGTTGTACCTGGGTCAGCAGATCGATGGCTGGCTGGCGTTGCTCGGGAGAAGTGAGTACCTCAGTCTTGCCAGTGACGGGCTCGAGCGGATCGACAAACGGCTCCTGCAGGGCCTGACCATATAGCCTTTCTGTGGAAATCAGTGCAAAACCTAATAGCGCGAGTGCACTCCAGCGGATGGCAACCGTTGCGAATCTAATTTTCATCTGGTTTGCGTTTGTGGGAAAGCGCTTCGGGACAGACATAGCAGGTCTTGCGAGCGCCGAATACCGCGCGATCTGCATTCACCCTCCTCCCGCCAATACGCTTGCAAATCTTACATCTACGCTCAGGTCCGCGACAGCCCCAAATCCAGATTTCAGCTTCGCCTGAGCGCTTCCTCTACGATTTAAGGACTGTGCTCGAGGGCATCAAGGAGATTGGCCTTGAAGCAAACTCAATAAGATAGCTTTTCGAATGTTACAGCAATTTGAATCGGCTATTGTTTCCATCAGCAATTTGAACGAAGCCCGGGGATATAGGGCCGGCCATGGTTTTTCGTACCAAGCGGTAGCCCGCTCCGGCAAATTCCGGTCAGTCCCACTTTCAAAATCAGCACTAAGAGAAGCGTGTCAGCGATTCAGCGGGTGCGGCTACTCAAAGCTGATCAGTACGATTTCCGGTTGTGTGCATACCCGCATCGGTGGACCCCAAGTACCCGCGCCACTGGATGTGTAGACGAATAACTCGCCGAATTTCTTCAGCCCATATGTGTATTCGCCGAAGATGCGAGAAGTGAACCACGTGAAAGGGAACATCTGCCCACCATGGGTGTGCCCGGAGAGTTGCAGCGAAATTCCCTGCTGCTCCACCATCGGCAAAGCATGCGGCACATGCGTCAGCAACACGCTCGCCCGATCGCGGTCCAACTCCGCGCCTTCCAGTATTGACTGGAATTGAACTGCATTCGCCGCGTGGCTGTACGGCACGCCCACCACTTGTAAGCCATCCAGATTTACTTTTTCATTGTGCAAGACGTGAATGCCGGAACCTTCGATAGCCTCAAGGTATTTCGTGGGATCGGAAAACTCTTCGTGATTGCCGGTGACGAAATATGATCCGAATTGCGGCGAGAGCTGCTTCCACGGTGCCACCAGCCGCTGTGGATCTACTTTCGTGCCATCAAACATGTCTCCGCTGATGAACACCACATCCGCTTTCAATTGCCGCAACATATTTACGAGCCGCGCAACGAACCGGCGACCCTTGATGTGTCCAAGATGGGTATCTGTGACCAGCGCTGCTACGCGGCCACGCCAGGAAGCGGGAAGGCCCGGCAATTTCACGGACACGCGTCGGATGCGCACTGAGGCTGCATTGGCGATTCCGTAAAGGCTAGCCAAAATGGCCAGCCCGAACCATGAAAGCGCCAGCGTGTGGCGGCTCACCGGCAAGCGGACCAACCAAACAACCGAATAGGTGATCCAGCACAAGCTAGCGGCCAGAAAGAGAAAATTCAACGCGCCCAGCCACACGCTTGCCAGCCTGTAGAAAGCGCGTACCGGAGCATTAAAGTAGCGGTGCGCTAGTAGCGTTGCGGCCACAAAGCTTACCGACAGAAGTGCCAGCGTCACGCGGACAACGATAAGTGCGCGTCCGGTCGGTCCACCCCAAAACGCGATCCATGTCTCATACACAAAAAGATGCGCAAGCAAGAGAATGGCTTCGACTATGACCACAAACCTAACGACCCGAGCCCTCAAGGGAACTCCTCACACTGTCACCTGAAGCGTTTCATTGGTTAGATGACCGATATAGCCAATGGGCTACTTTTCGGCGGTTTCAGAAATGCGAGGCTGTTTTCAGGAAGGCAGTGAGGTTTAGTTTACCGCGACGCAGACCGGCAGATCCGCGTTCACGCCTTTAACCAGGCTCAAATCGATGACGTCTTGGAATTCCTGAGCGGTGCGCACAACTTCAGGGTAGTTGTGGGTCGCCAGCGCAATTTCTGTGAGATGCCTGGTCCGTACTCGTTCCAATTCGCGATTCAAGCGCGCACCGACGCGTCCGGCGCTGGCCGTGTCCGTGCCCGGCAGAACCAAGCCAAATACATTTGGCGACAGTCTGTAAACGGAGTCCATCGGCCGCAGACATCCGCTCAGCGCCTTTACACCATCCAGGATGACGGCCGACACCTCGGCGCCTTTTACGCTTACCGCCGATCCAATCTCAATCAACATCACCGACAGGCCGGTTTGGGCGGCAATCGCGCGAGGAAATTCCATGTTTACACGTTCTCTGAATTGCACCAGGTCCGGCATGGACTGCAACAAATCCGGGCTGGGGCCGAAACGGAGTTGCGCGTTGCGTTCCAATTCCGCTACTAGTTTTTGTTTGAGTTTTCGCACGCTTCGCTGGTGCAATTGCAGGTAACTGACGAACAGCACTGTGAGCAGACAAAAACCGACGAAGGCAACGTTCAGCGTCCAATTTTTCCCTCGGAACAGAAGGAATACGTACATGTACATGAACGCGGCCAAGGCCACACCAAGGATCAATACAAAGCTGGTTGCCAGTCGGCTTAGTTCGATCTCCCGGCGCTCCAGTTTATCCAATTCGTGACGGTCCAGCGCCTGCGGTCGTATGCCTTGCGATTCCACGTGCCCCTCGAATCCGTGGCACGGCGAAATCCTAAGAGCCGCGCCCTTATGATGCTGAAGGACGACAAGCCTACCGGCAATAGGCCGGAAGTACCGCGCGCAGTAACCATTTGCCTACAAGTCGCCGGTAGTTAACCCGAGAATGAATTGCCTGAAAAGAGGGCCGCAACGGAAGTCTTTCATGCACGCCCACCGCGAAGGAGGGGAAAAAACGGGTACTTTGCTGGGATTTGTACCAATTCGTGTCATGTGGAAATCGCCACCAACGGAACGAAACTGTCTTTAGCTGCTGGCTTGCGCCGACGCCGCCTGTGACATTGGCAATCGTGCGGTTACCGTCGTTCTCCCGTTACCGGATTCGATCTCCAGAGTACCGCCAAGGTGTCTGACTCGCTCGCGCATTCCGCGGAATCCTACGCCGCCTCGTCCATCCGAATTCATGCGCAACTTCTCAGTAGGAATGCCGACTCCCTGGTCTTCGGCGATCACGACAACTTCATTTGGTTGCGGTTTTAGACGAACCGCAGCGGTCTTGCTTCCCGAATGTCGGTGAATGTTGGCCAGGCACTCCTGCACGATGCGAAAAATCGCCGTTTCGATTTCCATCGGCAACCTTCCCAGGTCCTCGGGAATTTCCATTTCGATCTGGATTTTGCTGCGGTGCGAAAATTCCTCCACATACCAGCGTACTGCCGCGGCCAGACCCGCTTCGTCGAGCAGTGGAGGGTGCAGCAGATGAGAGATAGTTCGGATCTCGCGAGTAATCTGCTCCACCAAACGCCCGTTCTCGGCAATGGCTCGTGCTCCGTTTTCATCCAGCTTATGCGACTGCGAGCGCACCTCAGCTAAATTCATGCTGATCGCGGCCAGAAGTTGGCCGACACTGTCGTGCAATTCGCGGGCGAGCCGTCGGGCTTCCTGATCACGCAGTTGCAATAGCCGAGCGGAAAGATCGCGCAGACCTTCGTTGGCCCGATTCAATTCCTCGGTGCGCGCGTGAACTTCCTGTTCCAGTTCCGCTCGCGCATTCAGAAGCTCCTCTTCGGCTCGTTTGCGACCGCTGAGGTCCTGACTCACCCCGACAATCGCAGCGATGGAATTATTTTCATCGAACAGGGGCGATAGCGTTACGAGCGCGGGAACCAGCCGCCCATCCTTGCAGCGCACGTTGAATTCTCCCGACCATCCCTGCCCCGCATTCAACTGTTCCATGTGTTTTGCGGCTTCTTCCCGCGTTTCCGTGGCGACGGTAATGTCCATGATGTTCCGGCCGATCACTTCGTCTGCGCGCCAGCCGTAAAGTTCTGCAGCGAAAAGATTCCAGTAGGTGACCACACCGGCGCCGTCGGTGATGATGATGGAGGCCTTTACAGCATCGAGAAATGGGATGTGAGAAGACATGTTTTCTGAGAGCCCAGCCCTAGTTATTCGCTAAGTTCTTTAACCTGCAGATGCCCGATTACCGACCGAGACCACGCGGTTCCTTGCCAAGGTTCGCTAATTAAATCGATTTGCGAAGGCCCTAGTACTTATATGCTGCCACCTAAAGCCACAGCTCACGCAGTTACCAATTCTAATTTCATTGGGGAACCGTCGCAAGACTACAAAAAGGATGGCACAAAATGAAAATTTAGCTGCTTGGGATCGCGGTGGCTTTACTCGCCGGAGTCAAACGCGTGAATGGATTCTGAATTGTGTAAGCCGCGAAGAATTCTTGGTGTGTGCGTGGAACCGTCGGGAAATGCTAGGTCAGGTTAAGCTACAAAAATCTCATGCAGTTTTCTTCAGTCGCTTCCCTTTCGAAGCTCCAGCCGATTTGTTCTCCGCAGCGAGGCTCTTCTTCAGCGCTGACATCAAGTCAATCACCGGTGCCAGGCGCGGCGACTTCACGTGAGCGGGAGCGGGTTTCCCGTCGGCCTTGCTCTCCACAAGACGCTTCAATCTCTCTTGATACTCATCCTTGAACTGCTCGGGCCGAAACGGTTTCACCAAGGCCTTGGCAAACTGTTCGGCAAGCGCAATTTCCTGCTTCTTTAGATCCTTGGCCGCAAATTTTCCGTAATCCTTCACTTCGCGAATCTCATTCTGATAGTAAATCGTATGCAGCGTCAGGCCTTTGTCGTAGGGGCGGATAATCACGGTGCGCTCGCGTAGATGAATGGTAACTTTGGCGATGGCGGCGTATTGCATTTGGCTCATAGTTTTCAGCAGCAGGCCGTGTGCACGCGCTCCCACCTCTTCCGGAACAGCAAAGTAGGATGTTTCAAAATAAATTGGGTCCACGTCGCTGAGCTTCACGAATTCTATGATTTCCATGGCGCTGGAGGATTTTGATTGCAGCTTCTTTAGCTCGGCCTTGTCCACAAGCACGTACTTATTTTTAGCCACCTCGTAGCCCATGGCTACTTCATCTCGGCTCACCACTCGTTCGTCGTAAGGGCAGTAAAGCTGGTGATGAATGCGGGTGCCGCACTCTTTGTGGATTTCGTGAAAGGCCACGTGCGATTCGCGCGCCGCGGGATACAACCGGATTGGCACGGTGATCAGTCCAAAAGAAATGTATCCTCTCCACGCACTCGGCGGCATATACCCTCCTCTAAAAACAGGATCTGTCAATCGTTAAACGAGGCCCAAACGATACTACTTAAGATGCTCCAGGCGGCTCCGGGAATACGGTTGAAGGCCTAACGGCTTCAGGCACTTCGCTGTAGTTCGGCAAAAATCATTCGGTCGAAGCGTGTCTCGGCCGATGCCTGCCCTCACGCGGTTACATACCCCAGTCCGTTCTAGGCTCTAGGCTCTTTACCGGATGGCCCGTGCCGGACCGCACAGCTACCATCCAGTCGGTTCTAGAGAGGAATCAGTTTCAACTTATACGTGTTGGAGCGGTACCCACACAGACTTCGTAAACACGATAGAAAATAGGAGGAACGACATGGACGAATTCAATAGAGAGTCGGCAAGCGATCCAGGAACTGCGTCGAGCACTGGTACCGCAGCCCGTATGAAAAGGAATGTTTCCGACAAGGCCGCCGATGCTAAAGAGGCCCTCAATGACTTGGGACGCAAAGCCGCGGACAAGTTCGAAGATTCTCGCCAATCCACAGCTAGTGCCTTGGAGAGGGGTGCTTCCTCGCTGCATTCGACGTCCGACCAACTCTCAGACTTCGGGCACACCGCAGCCGATCGCATCCAGTCCACAGCCGACTACGTCCGTCAGACTGACCTGCGCGGGATGGCTGAAGACATTCAAGACGTGGTGAAACGCTATCCAGGCGCGTCGTTGGCCGTTGCTGCCGTGTTGGGATTCATCATCGCGCGTAGCTTGCGGAGCAGCGACTAAGACGATTCGTGGAAGGACCCGGTATGGCGACATCACAAACTTCTCCTCAGCCAGAGCGTTCCGTGGCTGACGTGCTGCAGGATATCGTCGCGAATATTCAGCAGATCATTCACTCCGAATTCCGCCTGGCAAAGGTAGAACTCATAGAAAAGGCCGACCGCGCATCGAAGCCCGCCACAATCATGGGTACCGGCGCAGTGTTAGGACTCTACGGGATAGGATTTCTTTTGCTAGCGGCTGTCTATGGTCTCTCGCTCGTAATGGCTCCGTGGTTAGCGGCTCTACTCGTGGGCGGAGTGCTCACAATTATCTCTCTGATTCTCGTGGCTTCCAGCCGCAGCCAACTGAAACAAATCGATCCGACACCGGAGAAAACGATTCAGACCGTAAAGGAGAATGTGCAATGGGCGAAAGAGCAGATCAAATAGAACAACAAATCAATCGCACTCGCGATGATTTGACCGAGAATTTCTACGAGCTTGAGCAAAAAGTCAAAACGACCTTCGACTGGCGCAGTCAGTTCGAGGAGCGGCCCGGGACAATGATGGCAATCGCGTTTGGCGGAGGCTTGCTCTTGTCGGCACTGCTTCCCACAAGGCGCCCGCGTCACCAGCGGAACAACGGCAAGAACTATGGATCTTCGCGAAATTTGAGTGGTTCGACGAGTAGCTCCAGTCCGAAAACGAATGGCTATGGACGCCCGTCGCCCACGGTCGAGGCCATCACGGCAGCCGTCTTGAGCCTTGCGGCTAATCGACTGGGTGGTATCGCCGGAGATTTGCTTTCGAACCTGAAGCATGAGCTCTCCAAGTCGCGCAACCGGAGCAATTACGAGGCTGGCACCGGCTATCGTTCTTACAACACGCCATCAAGTTCGTCGCCGGTAGCCGAAAACATTTAGTTTCGGCATTTCCAAGAATGAAGAATCACAATAGGCCTGTTTACCCGCAGATGAGAGGCCTATTTGTTTGCGCAAAGTTCGACTACCGCTTGCTGACACATCCGCGGCCATTTGCTCACTTTAGTCATCGATGTGTGTCGATCGATAGAGCGTCGTCGCTCCCAAGAAATGTGACAGCACCCATAAAACGCCGTATATAATTGCGGCGTCTTCATGCCAAACCACAATTTGAACCTTAATCGAATGACTCAGCGAGAAACTACGGGTGTCATCAGGAGCGTACGCATGGTTTTTCGCATTTTGCTTCTGATGGCGCTCACGGCAAATCTTTTTGCGCAAACGAAGCCGGGCCCGGTTGTCCGCGCCATAAAATTTGGAAAGTTGTGGGATGGGCATGGAAAAGTTTGGACGAACGCCATCGTCATCACCGAAGGCGCCAAGATTCGCACCGTCACCGCGGATTCCGCAGCTATTCCCGCCGGTGCAGAGGTCGTCGATCTCTCGAAGTACACTGGCCTGCCTGGGCTGATTGACGTCCATACACACATGACTATCTACACCGACGAAACGCCCGGGGAACCCATGCTGAAGCAGCTTACTACGAACTCGCCGGCCGTTGAGGTTTTTCTGGCGCGCAAAGGAGCGATGCGCACTTTGGAGGCTGGCGTGACGACTGTGCGCGACCTTGGAGCCGATCAATACATGGACATCGCCATGCGCGACCTAATTAATCGCGGCGAAATGATTGGACCGCGCATGTTCGTTGTTGGATACGGTCTGTACGTCACCAACACCCCATACAAGCCGGGCATAAATCCCCCAGCCGGCGGAATTGCGGACGGCGTACCAGAGGTTTTGCGTGTAGTGCGTCAACAGATTGCCGCGGGCGTGGACTGCATTAAGATGTACGCCTCGACAGGCACAGACGACAACGTCACTGGTTTCCAGACTTACTCGTACGAAGAGATAAAAGCAGCGGTCGACGCGGCTCATCAATTTGGCAAAAGGATTGCCATTCACTCGTACGGCCCAGACGGGGCACGCGATGCAGTCCGCGCGGGTACCGATTCGCTGGAACATGCCACAGACATGGACGACTTCACGATTCAGGAAATGGTGAAGCGTGGGACATACTATGTTCCGACGATTGATCATAATCGCTACTATATCGACAATGGCGACAAGATTGGCTATGCACCTGGATACAAAAATCGCCTTCAGGATTTCATTACCCGCAACCTCGAAACAACCCGCCGCGCCTTCAAAGCTGGTGTAAAAATTGCCATGGGTTCCGACGCGATTTATACCGGATTCGGCCAGAACACTCGCGAGTTGGGCTGGTTTGTGAGAGCCGGGATGTCGCCGGAGCAAGCGTTGCAAACCGCCACCGGAAATGCTGCTACCTTACTCGGAAAAGAAAAAGAGTTGGGTGCTATAGCGCCTGGCTACTTCGCAGATTTAGTAGCGGTGGATGGCGATCCCCTTTCCGACATTAATGTGGTCCTCAACAACGTCAAGTGGGTCATGAAAGGCGGAGAGGTAGTCGTAGATAAGACCAAAACCAGCAACACTCAAAATTGAAAATCAAGGTTATTGCCTGTGACTTCGCTCTTCGGCCTGCGGCACAACGCTAACGCTTGATCCAATGTTTTTGGAATAAGGTCGCACCACCTCATTGACCTTTGCGACGAGCACACTTCGCAGCGCTGCCGAGCGAGACGCCGGAAGACATATACTGTCGAAGTCGACCACCAGGAGCCCCGGTTAATGGCCAAATTGCGGATTGTCGTTTCCCTGCCCAATGACAACGCGTACCAGCATCAGCAGGAAATCGCCGCCAAATCCGCCGCTGCCTCGCTTGGCGTCGATTTAAGAGTGATTCATGCCCATGACGATTCGATAACGCAAAGCCAGCAGTTACTTGAAATCATCCAATCGAACTCGGCCGAGATGCCCAACGCTTTTCTGGTTGAACCGGTCACGGCAACCGGCTTGCGCCGCGTCGCAGAAGTCGCCGTTGCCAAGGGAATTGCGTGGGTCATCAGCAACAGTGAGGTTGACTACGTCAAGCAACTTCGCAAGAGCCCGCAGGTTCCCGTCTTCACCGTCACGCAAGGCCAACAAGAAATTGGGCGCCTTCAGGGCAAGCAAATTGCTGCGTTCTTGCCACAAGGTGGCTCTGTCTTGTGCATTCAAGGACCAAGCATGAGTTCCGTGGCCGTGCAAAGATTCGAAGGCATGGAAAGCGCCAAGCCGAAAAATGTTCAGGTTACAACGCTGCGGAGTAAATGGAGCGAAGAGGCCGCGTACCAGAGCGCATTGGCCTGGTTAAAGTTAGCAACTTCCCGCGCGGAAAAATTTGATCTGGTCGCCGGACAGACTCATGAGTTAGCGCTTGGGGCAAAGAAAGCTTTGCAAAATGCAGAAAATCCAGAACAACAAAAAAAGTGGATTACTACGCCGTTCCTCGGTATTGGCGTCGCCAGCCAGGTCAGACCGTTAGTCGACGGGCGCACTCTCGCAGCCGCCGTTGTTACGTCCGTCACCATGGAAATCGCACTCAGAACTCTCGTCCGCTCCATCGAAATGCAAATTCAACCCCCGGAACGGACCATGGTCGAAGCATCTTCGCACCCCGACCTGGAAAAACTCCCCCCAAAACGCTAGTGCTGCCGCCCAAATTACACGACGTTGCTGGATTGGCAGACTTATTGAGCGCCTCAACGGCCTGAGCCGAAATTCCCGTGTTTCGCGGGAATCGTCACTAATCTATGGGAGCATTCTGCAGTTAAATCCCGTGGAACGGTGACGCGCGGAACGAGGCTACCCTCGAAAATAAATGTAAGCGGCCAAGATACAGAGCACAACAAAGAAAGAGGCGAGGACCTCGCGCCAAGTCCAAGTGGCTCGGGTGCGCTCCTGTTCTTCGCGTGTCACAGTGGCAAACGTGAGGCCGCGAATCACCGAATAGTCTGGCTCCGCCGTTGCATAGCTAACGCCAATCATTACCAGCGCGGAACCCAACGTGATCAGGACACTGAAGTATTGAAAGTTAATATTGTTGACGATCCAGAAGAACGAGGCCGCAGGATAGCCATTCTGAAAATGGCTGAGACCTAGCGTTACCGGCGTATCGACCGCCATGCGGAACAGACCCATGGCGAACCCCACGATCATGGCCCACAGCGCACCTTTTGCATTAAGGCGCTTGAAAAACACTCCAAAGAAAAAAACGACAAATATCGGCGGTGCGAGGTAACCCTGTACCGCTTGTAGATAGGTGTATAAGCCTTGTGCGCCTTTGATCACGGGAATCCAAGCCAAGGCAACCAGCACCATCGCGACC
>Ga0209275_10000742_pt1 | contig 13023 bp, 11 predicted proteins | sample HubBroMetageREF2_FD_188344 | JGI IMG/M metagenome (GOLD analysis project Ga0209275, IMG submission 188344) | Reference soil microbial communities from the Hubbard Brook experimental Forest, New Hampshire, USA - Hubbard Brook CCASE Soil... | ecosystem: Environmental > Terrestrial > Soil >... | reverse complement strand
TTCCATGCCGCGACGCAATTTAATTTCTACTTCTTTCATGCGCGCTTCTGAGCGTTTAAAGCCGAAGGCGCGGCGCAGTTCCTCGGCTTCACCGCCAGAAAATCCGGCGGCAATCATGGCAATGCGTAGAAGCTGTTCCTGAAAGAGAGGAACGCCGAGGGTGCGGGAAAGCGTCGATTCGAGTGAGGGGTGAAGACTTTCTGCCGGCTCGCGACGCTGACGGCGCGCCAAATAAGGGTGCACCATTTTGCCGACGATGGGCCCGGGGCGAATGATAGCCACCTGGACGACGATGTCGTAGAAGCATTTGGGTTTGAGGCGCGGCAGGCAAGACATCTGCGCACGGCTTTCTACCTGGAACATGCCGATGGTGTCTGCACGTTGCAACGTGGAATACACTTTTTTGTCGTTGGCGGGCAAATGGCCGAGATCGATTTCTTCGCGATTGTGTTCGCGGATGAGGCGAATCGTATCTTCCAGCACCGCCATCATGCCCAATCCGAGCAAGTCGATTTTCACGATGCCCATATCGGCGCAATCTTCTTTGTCCCATTGCACAACAACGCGACCGGGCATGCTGGCCGGTTCCAGCGGTACGACCGAATCCAATTGGCCCTGGCAAACGACCATGCCGCCAGAATGTTGGCCAAGGTGGCGGGGCAAATCCTGAACTTTCTGACAGAGTTCGAAGAATTTGCGGATGCGATGTTGCTCTAGATCGAGGCCAGCATCGCGAAACTGACGGGTCAGCGTGTCTTTTGAGTCGGTATATTCCCAAGCGCTGACGAGACTTGCTAAACGGTTCAACATTTCCGGATCGAAGGAGAGTACTTTGCCAATTTCGCGGGCCGCGGAACGGCCACGATAGGTAATGACGTTGGCGGTCATGGCCGCGCCTAGTTTTCCGTAGTGTTCGTAAACATATTGGATGGCACGTTCGCGCTGATCTCCGCTGGGAAGATCGAGATCGATATCGGGCCATTCACCGCGCTGGTCGGATAGAAAGCGTTCGAAGAGAAGGCCCATGCCAACGGGATCGACGGCAGTGATGCCCAAAGCGTAACAAACGGCGCTGTTGGCGGCTGAGCCGCGGCCTTGCACGAGAATATTTTTTTCTCGGCAGAAACGAACCATATCCCAAACGATGAGGAAATAACCGGCCAGATCGAGTTTTTCGATTACGGAGAGTTCGTGAAGAATTTGCTGTTCGGCTTTTTCGTTGCCGGTGCCATAGCGGTGCAGCATCCCTTCTTGGGTGCGTGCGCGCAGAAAACTGATTTGCGATTCCTTGTAGGGCGTAGGGTACACAGGAAATTGATAGCCAAGATCGCTAAGGGTGAAAGTTAAACGGGAGGCCAACTCTTCGGTGTTGGCAATAGCTTCGGGTAAATCCGCAAAGAGTGCACACATTTGCGTGGAAGATTTGAGGTAGCGCTCTGAATTGTAAGAGAGCAGACGACCGGCGTTGGCCAGAACGCGATGATGGCGGATGCAGGAAAATACATCGAGAATTTCGCGATCGCCGGGAAATGCATGGCAGACGCCATTGGTCGCGAGCAATGGGAGATGCAAACGGCGAGCCAGTTCGATGGCGGCTTGATTGCGGCGCTCTTCTTGCAGAGAAAAATGGCGTTGCAATTCGACGTAGACATTTTCTTTGCCGAAGATTGCGCAGAGTTCGCGAAGACATTTTTCACCGTTCTTGGCGCCACCGGTCGTTAAAGCGTGCACCAATGGGCCTTCATCGCCACCGGTCAGGCAGATCAGACCCTGGTTGGCATCGCGCAATTCATCGGGTGCAACTGCGCCCTCCCCTTTTTTGGCGCGCATCTTCATGCGGGTGACCAGGCGGCAGAGATTTTGGTAACCCTGGCGCGACGCGGCTAATAAAGGATAGCGGCCGCCGGTGGTGGAGGTGATTTCTGCGCCGATGTGAGCAGTCAGCTTGATTTTTTGAGCGGCCAAATAAGATCGCGGGGAGCCGTAGAGTCCATCACGATCGAGCAATGCGATTGACGGCATACCGTGGATAGCAGCGGCGCGAATCAGGTCTTCGGGCGTAGAAGCACCTTCCAGAAAACTGAAGGCGGAGCGGGCGTGAAGTTCGATGTACATCAGTCGTAGGCGCCTTGAACGAACCATTTTTTCTGACGCGAATCGAAACAAATTCGATAAAGGCCCTGCGCCGGTGGGGTTTCGTAGGGGAAAGCAAGTTCGAGATCCCACGCATCTTGCTGCCATGGATCGTCTTCCCACCAATCACCGGAGGTGCGCCACGGACCGGAAGCATGGATCACATCTCCGAAGCGACCCAGAAAATCAGCGTGAATTGGACGAGCGCCGCGTAACTTTATTTTTGCGAGAACTGGCGGACGATAAGCGCGAAAGGCAATTTTCGTTTCTGATTTTGTTTCGAGAGCCGGCGACGGAGTGGAAGGAACAGAAAATCGCTGCATGCGGAAGGAGTCGGGACGGTGGGAATCCAGCAATTGCGGCGAGCCTACGTTATTTTCACCGACTACGTTGGCGATACGCGCGATGGTGAGTTCCAGCTTTTCGGGATCGGGAACTTCGGGAACGAACAAGCCCCCTTGCGTGACACGCGTATGTGCGGGTTCGGCAGTCAGGCGAATTTTCTGAATGGGTGCCTTGGGGAGCGTAGATTGCAACCGCAAACGCACAAGTTTTAAGAGCAATTTAGAGTCGCGAGACGGCACTGGTAATTCGAGAGTGCACGCATAGATGCCGGGGAACTGCCTGGTACGAACAAATACACTGGTCGAATCGAAGGCATCCTCGAATGCCGGTTCTAATTCAAATTGCAGATGAACGGCGCGGATGGCGAGGGACCTAGCTACCAGGCGCACGCAGAGTTGATCGAGGAGTCTGCCAAGAAGAAAAGAGAGCGGCTCTAATTCTTCGACAGCATCATCGAGCTCGAGAGATTCCTCGAAGGAGTGGGCGAGTTCCGCGACGACCAGAGAGCGCATGCCTTTTCCCGAAGCGATGGCATGCAGTCGCACACCTTCTTGGCCAACACATTCGGAAAGGGAGATCACGGGGAGAGACGCGAGAGCTTTGCAGGTTTTCACGCCCCAACGTTCGAAAACTTCGGAGAGTTCCTGGCTCAAGGAAAGCATGGTTACTGGCAACGTCTCGAGATATTTTGCTTCGTGGCCTTGGGGGATAACGGTTGCTCCCGGCAAGGAGCGGGCGACCACGCGTGCGGTTTCTACATTGACGGAGACGGCGACCTGAACGGTTAGTCCCACCTCTGAACACTTCGAGACGATAGTCATGGCGATATTTTCGTAGGAGCCGAGCAGTGTGGTGAGCCCACTGAGATCCACGAGAACCGTGTCAGGCGCGGCATTTTCTACACGTGGCGAAAACGACCAAGCCACATCCAGCAATGCTGAATGCGCGGCGACTTCTTGCACTTTTGCAATGGGACGAATTTCCACGCCGGGAAACTGAGTGGCGGCGGCCTTGGTCATGCCTACAGTTACTCCTAAAAGAGCAGCTAGGTGATTGAGTGAGACGACGCGATAGGTGGGAGGTGGACCGTCAATCAGCGCGAGAGGGCGAACTCCGAGTTCGGGTTCAGAGCGCAAAACGGCTTGCACTGTGAAATTGGGAACGAAAATAGCACCGAACGCCATTGCGGTTGTGAGCGAAGCCCGTGCTGGGAATGAAATGGTTCAACCGGGGTTCTGCATCCTTTCTTTTTCGAGTTCAGAGAATGGGATGACGCGCGCGGGTTCAGCTTGACTTTGACGGTGACGAGCGGGGAGCGGAATGGAAGCGGAACCCAACGCAAATCGGACGCGGTCTTTGCTGTCTTCGCATGCAGCTATGGCTCCGGTTCGTTGGTGATGGGGAGAAGAAGATGCGCGTTGCATGCGGGAACGAACGATTTCTGCGGCGTTGGTCCAGCCGTCCAACAAGCAACTGGGCGTGTGCACAATACGGCTGGCATTTTTCCGGCATTGCAATGACCATGCAGCGCTTTCTTTTTCTAAACGAAGCACCAGCGAAGCGCATGTTTTCGCGTTGGACTCTTGCGACAGGACCAGCAGGATTGTTGGCGTACTTTCTACCGCGCGGCGCAAACGAAACCAAACGTTCAGCGGGATCTGACGAACCAGGCGCGCGGGAACATCGCTTAAATCCATGGCAATAAGGCCGAATCCTCCGCCATGCAACAATAAATCTGTGGAGCGAAATGCTTGATCGAGGCCGTGGCAACGAATCCATAGCAGCCGTTGCAAACTAACTCCGGCCGCTTGCGCGCAGCTGGGATCGAACGCATCTTGGGCATCGACCAGCGCGCATACTTCGGCATTGGTGGTGCGCCCGGCGAGTGCCGAAAGAAGAATGGAAGTTTTGCCAGTGGAGACAGGTCCATAAATTTCCGTAAGGCTGCCGCGTGGCAGACCTCCGGTGCTTTCATCCAGGGTGGGTATGCCGACCGGGGCGGTGGGAGTGGGCTCCGGCTCGCGCAGGCGAAATGGAGAAGCAACGCGCCCAGCGAGAGCGGATTCAACTTGGAGACGTAAAGCGGCAGAAGTAAGGCGCATGGGAAGCCTGAGGCGAGGGAGAGAATACTTCGCTTTTTGTTCGCCATAAGTATTCTCGCTCCGCTTTTGGCCTTTGTCAACTTTCTGGATTGGGCCCGCATCTATGGGGCATGACGACCCGTTCTAAAAAATCTGCTGGCATGGCCGAATTGCCTGCGCTTTCCGGCTCACTGAAAAAATTGGCTCACGAAGCGGCGCATTGCCGGAACTGCGATATTTGGCGTAATGCAACGCAAACGGTTTTTGGTGAAGGCGATCCGCACGCGTCGATCATGCTGGTGGGAGAGCAGCCGGGTGATTAGGAAAATTTGCAGGGGAAGCCATTTGTGGGGCCGGCCGGAAAATTATTGAGAAACACGTTGGAAGGAGCGGGAATCGATCTGAAGAAGGTGTACCTCACGAATGCCGTAAAACATTTCAAATTTGCGCCACGGGGGAAACGACGGATTCATAAAAAACCAAGTGGCGGGGAGATTGCGGCGTGCCGTCCCTGGCTGGATGCGGAAATCGCAGCGCGGAAGCCAAAGCTGATCGTTTGCCTGGGTGCGACTGCGGCGCAGACACTGCTGGGGCGGGCATTTCGTGTTACACAGCATCGTGGAGAATTACTGGAATCATCACTGGCGCGTTATGTGATGGCGACGGTGCACCCGTCTTCGATTTTACGAGTGCCTGATGAGGAGGCGCGGAATGAACAGCAGGCGCAATTTCTGGCGGATTTAAAGAAGATTGCGGCGCTAAAGTTATAGTGAAACACAGATATCGACGGACGAATCCTGCTGACCGATGAAAGAGAAACATCCAAGGCGAAGAGTGATGTACGATAGGAAAAAGCGAGAAAACCCACACGCGAAGACGGCGTGTGGGACACCCGAAGAACGTGCGGATTAGGCTTTGGTGGCTTTTTTTGCCTTGGATTTCTTGGTAGTTCTTGCGCGGGGGTTAGCGGCGGCAGATTTGCGCTTTGGAGATTTGTTAACTTTTTGCCGAGGATCGCCGGTGGAAGCTTTCTCGACATCGCCACCTTCGTCGCGAGCGATTTCCACCATCAAGCGTTTACTTAAGACGGAGCGTGGCATTTCTTCGTCTACATCTTTGGTCGACGCATATTGATCGCGATGTTTGATGAGCAGCCAGGTTTTGTCGGCCTTGCTGCCATAGCCGCGGGTGCGAACGAGCACCCAAGAACCATTCAACTTTTTCCCATAGAGAGTAAATTTCAAATCACCTTTTTGTAGCGCCGCGGCGATATCTCCATTTTCTGGTGCCCATTCCCCGCGATCCCAGACCATCACGGTGCCGCCACCGTATTCGCCTTCGGGAATGATACCTTCGAACCCACCATATTCGACAGGGTGATCCTCTACCTGCATGGCCAGGCGTTTGACGGAAGGATCGAGCGAAGGACCTTTTGGAATCGCCCAGGAAAGCAACACGCCATTGAATTCAAGGCGAAAATCATAGTGAAGCTGGGTGGCGCGATGCTTTTGAATGACAAAGGTCAGACGATATTTCGGGTCCACGCCGGAGTGCTCCTTCCCTTCCGGCTCGGGAGTGACGCTAAAATTTCGCTTTTCTTTGTATTTGCTGAGAGTCATTCGATCCTCACATTCGGATGATAAGCCTAAAGCTGTTTCAATTGCTTGATGGCGGTGGTGAGAGCTTGCCGGCTCTGCAAGAAATCGGCCCAAGGATCTTTTTTCTTCATACGAAGGGCAAAATTGCCGATGTTGAAGCTGGCGGGATCCAAGGAAGGCTTAACCTCGGACCAGGAGAGTGGAGTGGATACCGGCGCGTGAGATTTGTGGCGCACGGAATACGGAGTGACGACGGTTTGCACTGAACCATTGCGAAAGGGATCGAGGTAGACGCGCTGCCCGCGGGCCGCGATGGAATGTTCCACGGTGAGTTGCTCGGGGTGAGCAGCGGCGAGCCGCTGTACGAATTGCTCAGCAAATTTCAGCACATCGTCGGCAGTCGGTCCGACGCGAATGGGAATGAACACATGTAAGCCACGACTGCCAGACGTTTTCGGAAAAGAGACCAGCTTCAGGGCGTCTAGTGCTTCTTTCACCAGCTTGCCGGCTTCGGCGGCGTCGGCGAATTTTTCAGAGGCAGGATCAAGATCGAAGCAGACCCAGTCGGGCTTCGGAAACGTTTTGGCGCGACTTCCGGTGACATGGATAGCAATGCAGCCAAAGTTGACCATGGCGAGCTGAGTGGCTAGCGAGCCGCCCAAGACGTAGTTGGTGGCGCTGCGTTTACCGGTGACGTTGGCGATTTTCTTTGTGGGGGTGCCCGGAGGCATGCCTTTGGGTTTTTCTTTTTGATAAAAACATTTCCCAAGCACACCGTCGGGACAACGTTCCAAGGTCAGAATGCGATCCTGTACATAAGGCTTGAGAAGAGGAAAGACCTGCTGGTAGTAATTGGCGAGATCTGCCTTGGTATAGCCTTCGTCGGGCCAGAAGACTTTTTCTGGATGCGATATTCCGGGTGGAGTTGACTGGGATTTTGGCGCCATTCAAGCCTCCGCTCGCACAACTTCTTCCGGCCGCTTATCGTCACGAAGTCCAAGAAACACGGGATGACGAAGTTTGCCATCCTGAGTCCATTCGGTAAAAGAGATTTGCGCGATCAGCTTTGGGGCCAGGAAGGTTGCCCCGCGTTCGCGCACATCGGTGACGAAAGGCGAACGTGTACGAATAAGCGAGCGGAATTTCTTGTGCAAGGATGCGAGAGTATTGTCGTCAAAGCCGGTGCCAACTTTGCCGACATACGTTAATTGCCTGCTGGAATAAACGCCGAGGAGCAGGGCGCCAAAATACTGTCGAGAGCCGGAAGGCTGTGTGAAGCCGCCGATGATGAATTCGTCTTCCTGATGAACTTTCACTTTCAACCAGTCGGTAGAGCGCCTTTCGACGTACCGGGAGGTTAAGTTCTTAGCAACTATGCCTTCGAAGCCGCGCTTGGTGGCGAGTTGAAATGCTTTGAGCCCGTTGGCTGCCAGTTTCGCTGACAACAAAAGTGGAGGCTGTCGAGTGACAACTGTTTCGAGTATCGCACGCCGCTCGGACAGCGGTTCTTTGCGAAGATCTCTGCCGTTGCAATAGAGACAATCGAAAACTGCGTAGCTGGCGCGACCACTTCCCTGCTGCAGCGCCTGGAAGCTGGAAACATTTTTCTTGTTGAAGACCACCACTTCGCCATCGAGCAACAGCGTTTTTGGCTTCAGTTGAGCCACCGCGGCGGCGATTGTCGGAAATCTCGCAGTACGATCAATGGCGTTTCGTGACATGAGGGTGACCTTGGCGCCTTCTTTATAGGCCAGCATCCGCACTCCGTCGTACTTTTCTTCGTAGATCCAGTTTGATTCGTGGAAGGGTTCGGAGACCAGCGTGGCCAGCATCGGCGAAATGCGAAAAGGAATCTTATTCGTCGAGTCGTTCATGGCTGTGGAGTGCAGCAGAGAGCGTGTGCCTGGCCCTTAACTTTCTCACAGCCGGTTCCTATTTTTGAAGGATGGAATTTCTTTGTCCTCGGGTTCGGCGGATCGATGGGTTCGTACCGCGCCCTGATCGGCGGCGGGAGCGTCTTCAATGCCCTCCAGCAATTCGCTTTCGAGGTCTTGGCCTTCCTCGGCTAATTCTTCGACGCTCTCCGAGGTCGTTTCTTCGTTTGAAAGGCTTTGAAGATCACCGGAGAGCCTTCCAGAAACATTTTCAGAAATCTCGTCTTCGCTGCGAAGGGTGCGCGAGCGTTGCGGATCAAGCGTGCTGCGTTCCGATCCGGAAGTGGGCTCGGCGCGAGAAGAGCGGGAGGAAGCAGTGGTGCGATTTCCATTTTTGCTACCACGCAGATTCAACTTTGCGGATGAGGCGGTTTTTGCAGAAGGGGTTTTGGACTTTTTGTTTCTCATCACGGCTCCTGGCGACCTTGGTTGTGGTGCTCGGCTTATTAAAGGCTGTGGGCCGGGATTATGCCTCTCCGGTAAATTCTGTATATCTGTCTTCGGTGGTATTTAGCGCTGTGAGCGAAGGCTTCGAAGCGCTTTATAATACGAATGTGGCGAAAGAAATCAAGTCCAGAATTCAGAGCACGGTGAGCGGTGGCAAGCGCATTGTGCTGCACGGCAATGCCCCAGCCAAAACGAGATCGCCCGGTGTGTCGACGGTAGATTCTGGCGCGGTTTCGAAGAGAGTATTTCTGATTTCACCGGCCAATGCCGCTGGGACGCGGGGCAAGCGACTGCTGGATGGAACTTCGCCGTCAGAGCTTGCGCGAAGGCTCAATGCGGATGGGGCTCCGCTGCACGAAGTGTTTACCTATATGAGTTCCCTTTATTTTCGCGGAAAGCTGATGTACGCGAGTAAATTCTGCAATCCTCCGCCTGGCCTGCCGGGAGTTCTGATTATCACGCCGTCTCGCGGATTGCTGCGGCCGGAGGCGGTGGTGACCCGGGCGGAGATGGCGGAAATTTCATACATCCGCTCACTGCATACGAATCCGGGCTTCAGAGATCCGCTGGATCGCGATGCGCGACTGCTCGCTGACAAATTGGAGCTGGGGACCGAGGTGGTGCTACTGGGCAGCATTGCTACATTGAAATACGTGGAACCGCTGGTAGCGATTCTTGGCGTTCGCCTGGTATTTCCGCACGATTTCGTTGGTCGCGGAAACATGAGCCGCGGAGGATTGTTGCTGCAATGTTGCCGGGAAGATCGCGAGTTGAAGTACAGCCCGGTGATGAATGCGGTGCTGCACGAAAAACGCGCGGCAAAACCTGAGGTGTAGCGTTAGAGTGCGGCGGGTAGCGCGGTTCTGCCTAGCCAAGGATTGCGGGCGCTCGGTCGGCTGAGGGAAACCATCGGCGTTTGCCTTGGATTCTTTCTTCTTCGCATTGATTTCAGTAGCGGCGATCTCGACGCGTTCGTGTTTGATAACACGATTAGCAAGTTGAACTGACGCGGTTAGCGGTTACGGTGCTTTGCCGATCCACCAGAGCACGCGGGCAAGGATCTTCCAGCGGTGCTTCGCGCTGAGGGTGATGGATTCGTAGCCATCATTTTCGGGGACCAGAATCTCGGTGTGATCGTAACGGCGGAATCGCGACACCGTTAATCCCTTATCCTTGTGCCAGGCGATGACGATCTTTCCATCTAATCGATCGTGGTCGTTTTGCGAGGAATCGACAGCCACGATACAGCCGTCTGGAATCAGCGGCGTCATGGATTTTCCTCGGACCTCCAAACAACTGGTCGCGGCAGGATTGGGGCACCATTGTTTCGGCGCGGCAATCATGTTCTCGACGGGACCGGAGAGCAGGCTCGATGGGTGGCCGCCCTTTTCTCCATGCGCCGCAGCCGTTACTGTGAGCAGCGGAATTGCCACCAACTGCACCTTTTCCGGATTGACCTTTTTTCCGCTAACCCCGGCACTAACGATTTCGAAGTCGGTCAGCCTGCTCTTTTGCATACGCTGGCGCATCTCGGGCATGACGCGCAGCAAGTTTTCGTTGTGCAAGCCGGCGCGTCCCCAGAAATACCAGCAGGTGGGATCGCCTGCGAGATTACCGAGCTCGATATAACCGCGATCGGTAGGCTCTTGCTCGCCCCGCTCCCAACGGGAGATGGCCATCGCGGAATAGTGAAGTCTGCGACCGAGCTCCGCCTGATTGAGGTTGAGTTTATTGCGGAGTTCACGAATGGGCTTGGTCCACTCGGGCCCAGGAAATTTTGATTTTTTCGCGACTTTAGGCATAGATGGCCCGTGCCTTCGCTCCCGGAAGGACCCATCTCAACTGTACGCCAGCGTACCCCATTTGCAAGAACAAAATTGTTAAAGTATTTGTCTAACGGTTTGCACTAGTCGCCCTTGGTAATAGAGAGTACAGTGGGACTGTCCAATTAGCATGCTTCCGCTCACAGCTTCAAACAGCGGTTCCCTGCCGAATGAGACAGCGTAACGCTGCGTGAGGCACGCTTTGGCAACACGTCAAAAATCCTTTTCCCGCTTAAAAGATGTACGCAGTTTTTTCGATGGCTCGACAAACCTGGCCATCCACAATTCCATTTTGCAGAGCTTACCTAACAAGGAATGTGATTCGCTGTTCGCGAAACTGGAATACGCGGAACTCCCGAAACACACGGTCCTATGTGAATTTGGGGAACCGATCAAGTTCGCGTACTTCATCAATTCCGGATTGCTCTCGTTCCTGAGCGTGATGGCTGATGGGAAAAGCGTAGAAGTAGGCCTGGTGGGTAAAGAAGGATTTGCTGGTGCGCCGCTGCTGGTCGGTTTCACTACCAGTCCAACGCGGGCAGTGATGCAAATTTCTGGAACCGGATTCAAAATCGCCGCTAATGATCTTGAGGAAGCCTTGCGGGATTCGCCCGCACTAAACACCGGACTACTGCGCTTTTCGCAAGTGCTGGCAATGCAGGCCACGCAAATCGCGGCGTGCAATCGGTTGCACGAGGTGGATAAGCGCCTGGCGCGTTGGCTGTTGATGAGCCAAGACCGCGTGGGTGGCGACAGTGTTTCTCTAACGCAGGAGACGTTGGCGAATATGCTGGGGACTCGTCGAGCCAGTGTGACGGTAGCGGCGGGCGCGCTGCAAAAGAAGGGCTTGATCACCTACCGGCGCGGCGACGTAAAGATCGATCACCGACAAGGATTAGAGGAATCTGCCTGCGAGTGTTACGAAACAATGAAGCGCCTAGCCGAGATGTGGAAGAACGAAGGCGCCTCCAGATAGTTTGTTGAAGCCGGCAAATCAAGAATATGCGTGTCCGCGTCGAACACGCACCTTCCGAAACTCCGACTAAGCCGAAACAGGGATTTTGTACGGTTCCGTACATTAATGCGGGTATTGTGTACCGGTCCAGACGCGATATTCCCTTTGCCTGCCTGATACCTTGTCCGCCCGCGACCATCCCCTCACTTCAAGGCTCGGCAACGTACCCAAGGCGTCTGGGGAGTTTTTATGCCGGCGCAAATCCTAGTTGATGATAGTGTCCACCTGCGTAGTTCTATACGTTCTTGCATCGAGCGCAACACGTATTGGGAAGTGTGTGGCGAGGCAGAGAATGGGCTGATCGCCATTGAAAAGGTGAGGGAGCTGAACCCGGATCTGGTGGTATTGGACTTCGCCATGCCAATCATGAACGGCCTGGATGCGGCCCGCCGCATAACGCACATCGCTCCAAAGCTGCCCATAGTGCTGTTCACGCTACATGCGTCGGTGCAACTACATAAAGAGGCGCTGGCTGCAGGGATTAAAGATGTGTTGTCTAAATCGGCCGGCGGGACGGAGCAGTTGCTGGCGTCGATGAAAATATTGTTGGCCGACGCTGGTATCCCGTAGAATCGCTTCCCATTCACAGTCCACTTTAAGTGCCAAGCGGCCTTCGCGCTCGGGTGTGTGTGCGCAGTTCAGGTGCGATCGCAGACGCGAAATCAGAGCGAAAATTCGTCTCGACAGCTAGGAGTACTGGGATTATAGTGCAGGCCAAAGATTGCTTTCCGAGTCTCCTGAAGTAGGTAAGCGAGATGGCCACTGGCCCCGGGAGCTAAGGAAATGGTACTCCGGGCCTATTCTCATAATTAGCTTAGGATCAGTAGTCTACGGCGAGTTCTTCCAGAGATTTCAGGGCAAGACAACTGAGGGCTGATTGAGGCTTCGCACTAAATTCATAGTGTCGCTTGCGGCGCTGACTGCCGCTTTGACGTGCGCCACTTTGCTGATCGTCCGCCGCACGGCGGAGGGACGAATCCAGCGCGAAATCCAACAAGAATCCTTGAATGCCATGATGACCTTTCAGGTGCTGGAACACCGGCACCAGTTGGCGCTGAGCCACAAAGCGGACTTGCTGGCCTCGTTGGTCTCCATGCGGAATGGAGATGCCTCGGCGATCGATGACGTGGGTAAAGATCCTTGGCAGTCTGACGACTGCGACCTTTTGCTGCTCTCCGACGCCGCTGGCAATATTCAGGCGTTGCACGCGACCCTGGCGGAATTTCCCGTGGCTACCGCTCAGGAACTCCTAAGCCACTCTTTGAAGGAGCACAGCGCGACGGCTTGGTGGTATAGCGGGACTCGTTTATATCAGGTGGTCTTGCAGCCGTTTTACGACGGCGAACCCGGGAAGAGCAATGTACTGGGCACGGTGATTGTGGGACGCAGCATCGATCCCGCCGCTAATGAACTGCGCCGGCTGTCGTCGAGTCACGTCGCGTTCCGCTACGGAAACGAAATTGTGGCGAGTACGCTTCCGTTGTTTGAGGAGCGGGAATTCGCGCGGCAACTGGGCTCGGGCCCATGGCAGGAGCACGTAACGCTGGAAGGCGAGCGGTTTTTTGCCAGCGCGGTGGAACTGGCATCGGGACCCCATCCGGTGAGCATCATAGTTCTGAAGTCGTATAACGACGCGCTGGCGTATCT
>Ga0209275_10000740_pt1 | contig 13030 bp, 9 predicted proteins | sample HubBroMetageREF2_FD_188344 | JGI IMG/M metagenome (GOLD analysis project Ga0209275, IMG submission 188344) | Reference soil microbial communities from the Hubbard Brook experimental Forest, New Hampshire, USA - Hubbard Brook CCASE Soil... | ecosystem: Environmental > Terrestrial > Soil >... | reverse complement strand
AAACAGCCTAATCAAAGACCTGGTCTCATTCTTCAAAGCCGCTCGGCATTTGTGGGGTCGCTGCCCCGACTGCGGCACGTTCTTCCGCCTGTCCGATGTCGCAATCACGTCCAGTCCTAATCCGCCCAAGGACTGGATACGGCAGCTAGAGAGGCAGCAAGCCGTCCTGCGTAAACGCGAAGAAGCCCTTGACGAAAGGGATTCCGACATCGATGACCGCGATTCGCAGTTAGATGATCGCGAGTCTGAACTGGAGAACCGAGCAGACGAACTGGACTACACCGAAGGCGATCTCCGCCGACGCGAAATGCGTCTGGATAAGGATGCCCACATTCGAGTGCAAGAGATACTCCGCAACAAGACCGAGCTTCGGTCGTTGATTAAGATGGAACGGAAGGCCGCCGTGACGACTTCACGCGCAACTCTTCTAGGAAAGCTACTAGAACGGCTGGCTCCCTGTTTGCCTACATTCTCGCAATATGATCCTCGGGACATGCGTTGCATATGTGATCCGTTTGACTACGTGCTGTTTGATGGATTGACGGTGCAGCGTCACGTCAAGCGAATCGCATTCATAGAAGTGAAGTGCGGTCGCAGCCGCCTATCCAGCGTCCAACGCAGTGTGCTGGGTGCCGTGGAGAATCACAAAGTACACACGGAAGTCTGGAAGATAGGCGACCCGGACATTCCAATCGCCAAGCAGTTATCCAATGGCTCCTCACGGATCGAAACCCCGGATGGAGATTAGCTGCTGACGAGAATACATGCGCCTCTTCTTCGGTCAAGTGAAGCGACAATTTCCGTTTGATATCAATTTTCATGGTCTTTCCAAACGGAATTCTAGCACGGCATATTGTGACAAAGTCAGCTACTTCCCAACCACTCCATCAATCTTCCTCATGATCGCCTCCACCCATTGCACTGAGGCGGTTCGCGATCAGGCTTGAGCCGCCCCTTTGCCCCACAAATCTCTACGCGTGCCGCTCTAGGCACTGGAGGAGTCTTCTCACCAACTCTCGGCCAATATCTAGGAACTTCAACAGGAGAGTTCGTGGGGGAATTTGAACTGCCAAGTATTTGAACGGGACTATGAGTTCACCTACTGTAGTTCCAAAGGATATTCTTGAACCACTGGTCCGCCGGGGGGAAGTGCAAAACTTCTATCTGACCACGCGAACGACTGTGCCTGAGTTGGTTGTAAGCGTACGCTCTTCAATGAACCTGCTCCGACCATTACCAGATTGGGTTCGAGTACCCTCGGCTGGCTTGTACGGGTCCCGAACCAAATGGATGTTCAATGCGTAGTCCTTTTGAAACAAAAGCGCCCATGTGTAGCGGTTTCCCATCGGCATTTTGTTCAGAAAATCTTCCAATACCTGTCGAGCTGAAAGGTTCTCGTATCCAGCCTTGATATGAACCTGAGCGAGCGCGTTGGACGGTACGATGCCAACGACAATCTTATGTTCTGTCGCACTACTTAGCTCGTCACATAGAGCGCGAATGAACTCGGTTCCGTTTCTTTCTTGTGCGGGGATGGTGATGACGGTGTCCAGTATGGGTCGGCTCTTCTGTAATTCGCCGGAGGCATCGCGCACTAACCCCGGCAGGAGGTTAATTCGGCTGTCGGATTGTTCAATATTAAATGTAGTCCCAGTACCCTGAGCGTATGCACGAACGAGTTGCTTTGTGGATTCCAGACGTGCTGTAGTGTCCTTTGCAGACTGGGGAGGATTGTACGTTACCGTAAGCTGCCGCTCACGAGCACCAATTATTCTCTTACTCGCGTCGATGGGTTCTCCAGGTTTGAGGTCCTTCCGGACCCTGGTAGTCACATCTTCCAAATCGTCGGCATATTCAAAGCGCGGGTCTTCGTATGTGATGACCCAGCCATAAAGCTTTTCCCACTGGATAATCACATCTTGTACTGGGCGTGGACCCACCACGGATGTCTTGGTCGGCGTCTCCGCCTGTAGTCCAGCGGCAAGCAATAGAGTGTAAAGAAAGATGGATATTCGCAACATAATCCCTCTCTTACCAAGTTGTATTGTAGACCGTTGAGCCGGCTCGGATGCTACTTACGGAAGTGCTGGTAATGTCAGACCCAAGGTCATTGGTAATGTACGCCCTAGTCGTGGGCGAGTCATGGCAGTCAATGCTCATGGTCTGCTGAAACCGGGTCCCACATGGAACTCTGCTATTTGAGCGATAGTAATCCACTGCCGCCTCGCTGTAGCCGACGTAGTCGGAACCCCACACATTGCTGGCATCGACATTCCACGTAAAGGGTAGGGGCGACGTGACATGATCTAGTGGGGCAAAGTTTGACAAAGGAAAATAGCAATTGTCGGTGCCATCAACTGCGGTTGCTTCAGAGACAGACCTACCGCCAAAGTTGAAAGTGGTAGGTTGGAGTGTTTGATTCCACGCAGCACCACCGCTAGTGTCCCAGAAGAGAGTGGACACTGTGGTTTCGCTGGGGCTTCCGCTCGGCAGGGTGCAAGCCGCGGTCATCTCCTGCGGGTCATCGCTGCTGTATTGCGCACATTCTGCCACTGCATCGGTCGGGCTCACGTAAAAATTCGTCTCTAACCAACTTGCACAACTGGAACTGAACGTGTCGGTGATGTTGCTCGTCTCTACATCGTTGCAGCCACCTGTCTGAATTGTTCCCGAGTAGGCCATGGTTTGCGGGTAGATTAACCCGAAGTAGATTGGACCGTCGATAAGTGTTTGCTCTGTAGTCGAGACGCTGAAACTAAATGTGTTTGACGTGAGGTTCATGGTGCCTGTTCCGGTATAGGTGCATGGGCCAATTCCATCGCCACAAGGAGTCTCGGTCACGGTCACACTCATGTTGCCGCTTGAATCCTGCGTTATCGTTGACGAGTATCCCGGAAAGTCCCAACTTCCAGCCATTGTCTGACACGTGGTTGTGGCGAACACGCTGGCACTGAGCAGACAAATGCTTGATAGCAGCACAAGTCTGAACAGTCCCACATTGCTTTTGTTTATCCGGGGTTGCATGGGGGATACCTCTTTTTTCGTTTTCGCTGGAAAAGCGGCGCAATCATGCTCCAGAAAATAATCTAGAAAATAAAGAGTTGCGTTTTGTTACGGTCCACGAACACACTCTATCGAATCAGCTACCTATAACTATGAGCGAGGGGTTGGCTTTCCGAATCTAGTTCCGCTTTTCGCGAAGGCAATCAGCGATTGGCTCGTGATACGAAGAGAGACTCCCAGCCAGGGTCATTCACGGCAACACGAAATTCTCCAGTACACGGCGGGTCAATGCGGACCACACAGCGGGCCGTCTTCGCTTTTTGGCGTTCACTCTTGCCTTGCCCGGTCGGGTTCGATTTGTCTATGAGGTTGAAGATGTACGCACCAACGGCCAACTCTTCAGGCGAGGAATGTGAAGTCTCGGTCTGTAGATTTGTGACTTCTCCGCGCAACAGATGCTTGCTGGCTTGACTCATAGCGCGGCGGATGTCTGGGCGGTGTAGATCGTGGGCGCGGGCGATCTTCTCGAAGGAGCGGCAGCGGGCGTACTCCACGATGATCCCCGAAAGACTCACCTTCTTCAGACTATGCTCCAACCCGGCTTTGATTAGGACTGAGCGCATTTGATCTACACTGGGTGCACCTCCCATCATGAGATAGGTCCCTGCCAGTTTGACGGCCATCCGGATGCGGAACGACATCACCGTCTGGGTGCTGCTCCAGAGCTTGGCGAGGACGGACTGGGTTTTTCCCACCAGATAATAGCTGAGAATGAGTTCCTGCTGCTCAAGAGGGAGACTACGGAGCATCTTGAGCCATTCTGGAAAGCGTTCCCGACAGTAAACGTAGAAATCGTCCTCGGTGAATTCTTCCTGCGTTTCCATCGAAATGGTTGTCCCGCCCGCGAGTGCTTCCTCGTCGGTGAGGAGCATAGACCGGGCCGCTGTGATGGAATCAAAATATGCCGTCTGCTCAGCCACGAGGAGATATCAATACTGGCTTCTCCTCCGTCGGCCAAATGTCCCTGGGACAGTATTGGGGGATAGTGATCAACAACCCAACTGGCGGCTGGAAGCTCTGCTCTTGTGGGAAGAAATTCCAGCGACTATGCGACCATAAACCTAAACCTATTCCCATTCCCCGATACCATCTACACTTCGAAGGGTTCCCTGAAGCCTTGGCGGAGCGCGGCGGGTTCGTCTATCTCTTACAAGCGTTGGACACCGAGATCTTTAAGATTGGGGCTTCCAAGGACCTACGCAAGCGGATTAAAGACATTCAGTTGTGTTGCCCTCTTCCTCTCAAGTTGTTGAGCTTCCAGTTTTCCCACCGCCCCTACAAGAAGGAAGAATCTCTCCATAAACACTTCGCCAAACAGCGGCTACACGGCGAGTGGTTCCAGCTATCTCCCGACGACGTCCTACTCTGCCTTTCCCTCCTATAAAACCTGTTTACTTTTCTGATAGAGTCGGCTACCTTTCAGGTTACCGATCTTAATGTTTTCGATCCCATTAAGACTGGTAAATTTTTCGAGGCTAATACCAACTGCCTTTAGAATCAGCGCGGCTGGGAATCCCTCCCTCTCCGCCAGACCTTTGATTTCTGCTATTTACGGTACGTGACTGGCGCAAGTTCCGCCTCAAGGGCAAGAGCAAGAAGAAATCTGCCAAGGACAGATTCATTCCGATTCCGGCAAAGCTGGTTTGGAAAATCAAAAAAAGAATGAGACAGCGCAACGCTCAGCCACATGACCTGGTGTTCGCAAATGGAAATGGTAAGCCCGACGGACATTTCCTGCGCAAGCTGAAGGCGATTGCGAAGAACGCCGGCGTCGAGGGGCGCCGAGCTTCATCGCTTCCGCAAAACCTATGCTGATACGCAGCACAAAGAAGGCGTCTCAGTGAACCCGATTCGTATCCGGCTCCCGCCCTAACTCCCGTGTTCTCCAGATTTTGCGTGTAACTCCTGTAAACTCAAAGATCTAGCACATAGTCGAAATTTAAGTCGTTTGCGCTCTAGATTTTGCAGAGAAAGGGGGGAAGGGGGGCCCGGTACTAAACAGTAAACTCCGTCCCGAAATGGGAATTTGAGTGGTCGTCGCCAAGCCAAGATCGAGAGTTAGAAGCCAGCAGCTAGAAGCTAGAAGCCCCCTAACTCAATTGCCAGATGGTGTCGAGCACGGTGCCGTCGACCCATTTCACCACGGCGACAGGGCGATCTCCCCGCTTCGGCCGGGCGGGTTTGCCGCCGCAGATGCGCTCGACTTCAGCCTTGATGTCCTGAATGGGACGGATGGGCAGGCTCGAACCTTTCACCGCGTCGAGCAGATCCTGGCGGCGGGGATTGATCGCGATGCCGCGCTCGGCGACCACGACGTCGATCAGTTCGCCCGGCCCGGTGAGCGTGGTCACTTCGTCGATGATCACGGGAATGCGGTCGCGGAATGACGGCACCGCAAGGATGGTGCACCCTGCCGCCAAACAATTTTGCCAGCCGCCAATCCCGTGCAGCAGCCGTCCATCGGAGTGAGTGACCACATTGGCATTGAAATTCACATCCACTTCGGTCGCGCCCAACACGACGGCGTCAACCAAAGACGCAAAGTTGCCTTTGCCGTGATAGTTGTACGAGGTGAATGGCGAGGTGGCCACGTGACGCGGATCGCTGGCGATCGACTTCACCCCGTCAAGATCAAACGTCTGTCCGTCGAGAATGCAGTCGGTCAGGCCTTCTTGTAGAAGTTCGACCAGGTATTTCGTAGAACCGCCGCGGACAAAGCGGGCTCTCACGCCGTCTTCTTTCATCATGCGGCGCAGATAGTCCACAAAGGCAAGCGCAATTCCTCCCGCTCCTGCCTGGAACGAGAACCCGTTGCGCATGATTCCGGCGGCGCGCAGGAAACGAGCGACAAATTCGGCGATGCGCAAGCGGTCGGGCGAGCGCGTAATCTGAGTCGTGCCCGAAACGATCTTGGTGGGATCGCCAATGGATTCGACCTCGACCACGAAGTCCACATTGTTGCCCTGAATCTGCCAGGGAATGCAGGGGAACGGAACCAGATTATCGGTTACGACGATGACGCGGTCAGCGTACATCGAATCCGCGAGGGCAAATCCAAGTGATCCGCAAGCCGATTTCCCATGCGATCCGTCAGCATTGCCAAATGCATCGGCGGTCGGCGCGGCAATCACCGCGACGTCGATGTGTACTTCGCCATCTTGAATGGCCTGCCAGCGCCCGCCATGGGAGCGCAACACGCCCATCCCGCGCATCTTGCCCTGGGTGCAGTAATCACCAAGCGGCCCGTTCATGCTGCCTTCGATGTGATGGATGACGCCGGATTGCATGAGCTCAATCGCAGATTTTTGCGAGGGAAAAGAGGCGCTGGGAAACCACATCAGATCTTTGACGCCGATCCTTGCTGCTGCTTCGAGCGCCATCAGCGCGACGCGGTCTCCGTCGCGCAGATGATGATGATTCGAGATCACCATGCCGTTGCGCAAGCCGCAATTGCGCAGAGCGGCTTCGAGGTTGGCCACGCGCTTGTCGCCGTTCTCGGGATAATCTTTGCTGGAGCAGATGGGTGGGGCAGCCTTTCGCCCGCGCGGTTGATACTGCGCCACGCCCAGGAATGGAATCTGCGGCTTGCCGTTGACCATCGTGGGCACGCTGCGTCCGGCAGCATTCTGGGCAAGTTCGATGCGTTCGCTCATTCCGTTCCTTTTACTGTCTTAACCGCTGGGCTTCGCCCGGCATGGACGGGCGAAACCGCCCGTCACCACATTCGATCTATTAGGCTTTGCCCATCGCTTTTGCTCTAGCTACCAGCCTTCGGGCACGCTCTACTACGGGCGGATCGATCATCTTCGAGCCTAAGCTCACCACCGCGAGTCCACGCTGCTGTGCATCTTCGAAGGCGGCGACGATCTTTAGCGCCTTTTCGATTTCTGCGTGCGTTGGCGCGAAGGCTTCATGAACAACCGGAATCTGCGAGGGATGTATGCATCCCATGCCTTCGAATCCAAGAGCGCGAGAACTTTCTCCCCACTGTCGCAGCCCGGCCAGATCACCGACATCGCTAAAAACGGAGTCGATCGCCTGGACGCCGGCGGCTTTCGCTGCGTTGACCACGCGGGTGCGGGCGTATTGCGACTCGCGGCCCTCCAAAGTTTTCACCACGCCCAAGTCGGCGGTGTAGTCTTCCAGTCCGATGGTGAGCGCGCAAACATTCGGAGTTACCGTCGCGATGGCGAATGCGTTTTCGATTCCGAGAGCGGATTCAAGAATGGGCATCAGCCAGATTGCGCGATCAATGCCGTTGCTGACTTTCAGTTCACGCATCAGGCGATCTGCTTCGCCGACTTGGTCGGGCCTTTCCACCTTCGGAATCAGCACCAGGTCGGGAGCTTCGGGAACAATCTCTGCCAGATCTTCCAGCCCCAGCGGCAACTGGTTGATGCGCACCATGCGCTCGCAGCTACCGAAGTCGACAGCGCACAACGTATTTCGCACGAGAATTCGTGCGGCATCTTTTTCGGCATGGTGAACGGAGTCTTCCAGATCCAAAATGATGGCGTCGGGTCCGTGCAATGCGGCGTTGATGAAATACTTAGGCTCGCTACCGGGGAGATAGAGCCGCGACCGCCGCAGGCGATCGTGAGTCGTCGGTTCTTGGCGAGCGATTTTCTCCGGCAACGCTCTCTGCCCACCACCGAGGCCGGCGCGTTTTACGGCCGCTTCAATTCGCGCTGAGATAACGAACGGCAATGCGCCCTCATCGTGAATTGAAATGCGCGCGTGCTTTACGCCGAGAGATTCGAGCACTTGCCGGGTCTGGCTCAGGATCGAGCTACCGTAGTAGAGCCCAACGCGAGACTCGAGCGTGATCTCGAGGCCGCCGCTGTCGCGCGGTTCAATGGCGACGTGCAAATCGGAGCGTACGTCCTTGCCGTGGTGGCCGGCTTCGGCGGAGTGCACGGTTGTGGCTCTATTGTCGCTGCTCATCGAAGTTCATCAACCACAAAGGACACTAAGTTCCACAAAGGAAACCCTGCAATCTTTTCTGAAATTAGTCTAGCTTGCCCAGGATCGCGTCTGTCATTTGTATTGTCGAGGCGGCGCCCTGGCTGATCGATTTCGCCCCGCCCGAAATTCGCAGCATGTCGTAGGTTCGCACTTTGCCTTCTCTCACCACGGTCGAGATGGCATCCTTGATTCTCTTGGCTTTATCGTTCTCGCCTACGTGTTCGAGCATCATTACGGCGGAGAGGATCATGGCGATTGGATTCACGATCGGGGGATTCAGTTCGGCGTACTTCGGGGCGGAACCGTGCGTGGGCTCGAATACTGCGACTTCGTCTCCGATGTTGCCGGAGGCCGCGAAGCCAAGTCCGCCGACCAGTCCGGCGAAAGCGTCGGAGAGAATATCGCCGAACAGGTTCGAGGCTACGATCACGTTGTAATCCTCGGGATTCTTGTTCAGCCACATCAATTGCGCGTCGATGTTGGTTGACCACAGCGCGATGCCCGGATAGTTCTTGGCCACTTCTTTGGCAGTTTCTTCCATCATGCCCGAGGTTTCGCGAACCACGTTAGGCTTTTCGCAGATGGTAACGCCCTTGAAACCGCGCTTTTTCGCGTACTCAAACGCTGCGGTAACGATGCGGCGCGCGGCGGGTCGAGTGATGATGCGCACACTAACAGCGATGTCAGGGCCGGGCACGTGGGCGAAGGCTTTGAATTTGGGATGCGAGTTGAGGGCGGCGCGCACAATCTCTGGCGGGTTAGTCCACTCGATGCCCGCGTACATGCCTTCTGTGTTTTGACGAAATACTGTGGTGTCGATTTGCGGCTCGTCGTAGTCGTCGTCTGTGCGTTTGCGAATGTAGTTCAGAGGATTGCCCGTGAACCCGATGCAAGGGCGCATGCAGATATCGAGGCTGAATTTCTGGCGCATGGTCACGATCGGGCTGTAGTACACCTGACCCTTGCCCTGCAACTCGGGTTTCAGCTCCGCTTGCGCTTCTTTGTTTGGTTTTGAAGTGATGGCTCCGAAAAGACCGAGCTTGTGCTTGGCCAAGAGATCGATCGTCCGTTGAGGAAGTGCGTTGCCTTCGTTTCTCCAGCGTTCCCAGCCTATGTCAGCGTGGATGAATTCGGCATCGAAGCTGACGGCTTTCAAAACTCGCAATGCCTCGGGCAGGACTTGGTTTCCGATTCCGTCGCCGGGCATTGTGACTACTGTATGCTTTGCCATGAATGCGTTTCTCCTAAGAACCTTTCACCACAGAGACACAGAGGCACAAAAAGTTCTTCTGGCTTTGCCTCTGAGACGTTGCAAGCAACGTTTCTACAGTTCGTCTCGCTTCAACTCAGGCCCAGGCGCTTCGCTACAAGGTTCTCCACTCCCTCGGCGATGACCAGTGATTGCGGAACACTTCCCAGCGCGGGGAAGGCGAACTTTTCACCGCGCCAGTGGATCACGCCGGAAGTAAAGTCGATGTCGATTTCTTCGCCGGGTATGATTGTCTTTTGTTTTTCCGCGATTTCATTGGCGAACTGCCCGCGTAGGCGCTTCACAAGGTCCGGCACTTCCACGCACAGGAAGCCATTGTTGTATGCGTTGCGCAGATAAGTCTGCGAGAAACTGGCCGCGATCACCAGCGGTACGCCTTTTGCCTTGAGGCAAGTTACGGCCTGTTCGCGGCTCGATCCGGTTCCAAAATTGAATCCACTGACGACCACGTCGCCCGCGCGAGTGCGAGACGCGAACTGCGGATCGTAGTTCTCCATTACGACCTTCGCCATCAATTCTTTCGTGACATCGTCGCGGTAGGTGTAGTCCTTTCCATAGATCGCGTCGGTGTTCACATTGTCTTGTGGGAGGAAGACGAGTCGGCCGTGCACTCTTTCTGGAAAGCCTGGAAGGATGTCGACCTTCTCTGCTGCTGCGGCTGTTGCAAATGCCGTATAGCTGCGCGCGGGCTCGCGACCGCTCATTTCGTGCGGTCCGCGAATGTAGCCCGCGACGGCGGAAGCAGCGACAACCTCGGGGCTCGCGAGATAACACTTGGCATCGCGCGATCCCATGCGGCCTTTGAAGTTGCGGTTGGTAGCGGAGATTCCCACTTCGCCGGGCTCGAGCAGTCCAACTCCCAGACCGATGCATGGTCCGCAGCCTGCTGGCAGAGGATTCGCACCGGCATCGAGCAGAGTTTGCCAAATGCCGCGCTTCTCGGCCTCTTCCTGGACCCACTTGCTGGCTGCGCCTAAATAGAATTTCACGCCTGGTGCGACTTTCTTGCCTCTCAGAACTTTTGCCGCGGCATCCAGATCTTCGAGGCGCGAGTTGACGCACGAGAGCAGGTAGGCCTTCTGAATCGTGACCTTGTTCTTTTCCATCTCAACGAGAGAAGCCATGGTCTGCACTGTATCGGGACCCGATACATGTGGCGTCACCTGACCGAGATCAAGCATGATCCGAGCCGCGTAGACAGCATCGGCATCGGGTCGTGGCGCATTCTTCGTCCAATTTTCGATGTCTTTCTCCGAAAACCGTTCCACATCCGTGGCCTTCAGCCGCTGATGCACGCTCTTCAGATACTTGATCGTTACTTCATCCACCGGGAACCAGCCCACCAGCGGTCCCCATTCGGTGGTCATGTTGGAGATGGAAAGGCGCGCGTCCATGGAAAGGCTAGCCACTCCGGGGCCGCTGAATTCGATGGCGGCATTCAGAACTTCATCGTGATTGTAGAGGCCGCACAAGGTAATGATTATGTCTTTGCCGGTCGCACCTTCGGGCAACTTACCTTCGAGCACAACCTCGACCGAACGCGGAATCTGCCACCAGAATTCTCCCGTGGCCCAGACGGCGGCGGCGTCAGTGCGCACGATGGGCGTGCCGATCGCCCCCAGCGCGCCGTACATGTTGGAGTGCGAGTCGGAGGCTACTACGAATGAACCAGGGACGACGTATCCGCGCTCCACCATGATTTGATGGCCGATGCCTGAGCCCGCGGGGTAGAAGTCGACACCGTGTTCCTTGGCGAATGCTTCAATGGACCGGTATTTTTTCTGGTTGGCTTCGTCCTTATTTTGAATATCGTGATCGAGGGCGAAGACGAGTTGCTTGGGATCGTGGATTTTCTTCGCGCCAATGCCTTTGAACTTGCTCATGACTGCTGAGGTGTTGTCGTGAGTCATGACGTGATGTGGGCGGATGGATAGGAAGTCGCCGGTGCGCAGCGGGCGCTTGGGACCTTCGGCGAGGTGGGCTTGCGCGATTTTTTCAACGATGGTCTGGGGCATGAATTACTCCCGGTGCGTACAAGAAGCAGATTCCTCGCTTCGCTCGGAATGACAAACTTAATAAATCGGAATGACAAACTAAGTAATTTACCGGCGCTTCTTCTTGCTCACGGACTTGTGCGGGGTCGGTTTCTTCGCTCGCACGTCTGCTTTCATCAGGGCCATCAGTTGGCTCACTGATCCTGCCTTCTCCAGGTTCCAGATGGCGTCTTTCAGCTTCTGCTGGGCGCGCTGCGACAATACGCCTTCGGCCAGCGCGGCAAATTTCTCTTCGACCTCTTGATCCGTTAGCCGGTTGCGCGGGTCGCCTTTCGGATAGTCGAGTTGCTTGGTGAACATTCGACCATCCGTGGTCGTGATGTTTACGATCACCCGTTGCAATGCAGGAAACACTTTCTCGATCTCCGGATCGGCCACGACTTCGACCTTCTGCAGTTGGGCGCGAATGGTCGGATCCATGATCTTTTCCATGGTGAACTGCACCGGGGTTACCTGTCGCTCCGCCAGGGCCGCTGCGATTACGTAAGGCAGCGAATGATCGGCGGTCTCTTTGCTGCGGGGATCGTACTTGCTGGGATCGGAAAGTATGTCCGCGGCACGGGCCAGCGAACGAATTTGGATCCTGGTCACCTGATCCGGCTTCAAGTCATTTGACTTCACTATGTCGAGTACGGCAGAGATCGGCGTATGCGTCAGCGCTTCGGTCGGAAACGCCTTCATGCCACACTGCGTGATACGCCACAAATCGCCGAGCCCGTCGGTCAGAATATTCAGCTTCCACTCTGGTCCGAAAACATGCGTCAGTCCTTCTTTTCCATCGACTACGTGCTCCGGTCCGGTGTAGCCCTTCTCTGCCATCAGCGCGGCCAGGACTCCACTCTGCGTGGCCATGGGATCGACCGTGTTCTTCATCATGGTGAGCTTGCCGGCAGTTACCGCGCCCAGCGTGGCATGGCGGCTCGCCGAGATGCCTACGGCATGTTGAATCTGCTCCCACGGGAGGTGGAGTGCGCGCCCGGCGACGAAGGGTGAGACGAAGGCGGTCAAGGTGGCGTGATGCCAGCCGCGCTCGCGGATGCCGGGGAACGCGGCTTCGCAGAAACGCATTTCAAATTCGTGTCCCAGCACGAGGCCGACGATCAATTCTTTTCCGTTGCTCTTGGTGCGCTCGCAGCACGCTAATGCCGCCGGAAAAATGTCGGAAGGGTGCGACGGATCCTGCTTCCAGTAGATGTCGTTGTAATCCATACAGCGGATCATGAGGGCGTTGGCGAGCGAGGCTGAGACGGGATCGATGCGCTTGCCGGTGCCGATTACTGTTGCCGGTCCTTTGCCCGCGATTTCGTCGAGCACTTCGAGGGCAATTTTTACATCGTGTTGCTGGTAGCCACCGAGGGCGCAGCCGACGGAATCCAGCAGGAAGCGTTTGGCTTGATACACGGCATCTTGCGAGAGGTGCTTGTAATCCAAGCTTGCCGCCCAGCGGGACATCTTCGCGGTGATAGTTTCTTTGGTTGCGACTACTTCTTTAGCGGCGGACAAAGTATCTCCTTGAGCGACGTTCCACCCTTGAACTTGTCATCCCGAGCGAAGCGAGGGGATGAATTCACGTTTGAAGTGCAACAGCGTGTTCAAAGAATACCTCGTTAGGGGTTTTGAACCGAGGCATTTTCTGGGGGTGTTGTTGTAGCGGTCCAGGAAGCCAGCGAGGCGGGGT
>Ga0209275_10000739_pt1 | contig 13042 bp, 11 predicted proteins | sample HubBroMetageREF2_FD_188344 | JGI IMG/M metagenome (GOLD analysis project Ga0209275, IMG submission 188344) | Reference soil microbial communities from the Hubbard Brook experimental Forest, New Hampshire, USA - Hubbard Brook CCASE Soil... | ecosystem: Environmental > Terrestrial > Soil >... | reverse complement strand
TGCCGTCACGCCGGAGGGCCAGGGCTTTTGGGCCACGGACCACCTGCCCGGACGCCGTGCCGGCCGCCTCTCGCTCGCGGGCAACGGCTTCCCGCAGGGCCGGTGCGACCTCCTCGCCCCAGGTCTGGATGGCCCGGGGGTCGTCGCTGGCCAGGATGAACGTGGACACACCGTCGCCCAGCACGTACGGAAGCAGGCCGTCGACCGTGGCGTGCTCCGGCGAGATGTTCAGCAAGCGGCGGATCTCCCGCGGATCCCGGCCGGCCGTGGCGGCAGCCTCGTCGATGATCGCGTTGCCGCGTTCCAGGTCGCCGGGCTTGAGGTAGAACAGGCTCGGAAGCCAGCCGTCGGCCTTCTCCCCGACCAGGCGCAGCGTCCGCGGCTTGAGGACGCCCAGCCAGATGGACACGTCATGGGCTGGTGACGGGCCGCGCTTGGCGCCGCGGATCTTGTACTCCTGGCCGTCGGCGAAGATGCCGCCCCGGCGATCGGCATCCCAGGTGGCCCGGATGAGGTCGATCGCCTCGCTCAGGCTGGCTACCGCCTCCGAGGGCGAGCGACTCGGCCCGCCCATCGCCGCGATCGCGTCCCAGAAGGCGCCCGCGCCGAGGCCCAGCTCGAACCGGCCGCCGGACAATAGGTCCAGGCTGGCGGCCTGGCGTGCGAGCAGGACCGGTGGCCGCAGCGGCAGGTTGATCACGTTGCCGGAGATCTTGATCCGTTCCGTGCTGGCGGCGACGTAGGACATCAGGGTCCAGGTGTCCAGAAACGCGGGCTGGTACGGGTGGTCCTGGAACGTCACCAGATCCAGGCCCGAGCGCTCGGACAGTTGCGCAAGAGCGACCGGCGTATGCGGTTCTTCGTTCTGCGGGGTGATGAACGTGCCGAAGACGAGATCGTGCCCGTAGTCAGCCATGATCAGACTCCCAACGTCGGCTATCCTGATGCTAGTAACTTCTAGAATCGAAGTAGATATTCCTTCAGGAGCGCACCGTGGCCGTTGACGTCGATTTCCCTCGGCGGCGCAGAGCGGCCGTTGACGTCCATGTTCCGTCAGGAGCGTGCCATGGCCGCTGACGACGTCTCGGCGCAGGAGTGCGAGCCGGCCGCCGAGCAGCTGGCCCGTGCGTTCGAGTTCCTGGGCAAGCGGTGGACGGCGGTGATCCTCGGGCACCTGTCGCACGGGCCTGCCGGATTCCGCGAGCTGTCCCGCGGGATCGGCGGGATCAGCGACTCCGTCCTGTCCGAGCGGCTCGCCAGCCTGGCTACAGGCGGCCTGATCACCCGCACGGTGTGCGATGGTCCCCCGGTTACCGTCATCTATCAGCTGACCGAACGAGGCCGGGCCCTCATGCCCGCGCTCGACCAGATAGCCAAGTGGGCCCGCGACAACCTGCCGCCAGACGGCTGAGGCCGCGGTGGACACCCGGCCGGCACCTGCAGCCCGGCCATTGCGGCGCCCACGCTCATCAGCCGGTCAGGACTGCGGAGGCCTTATGGCCTTGCGGTACTGGCGCATCGTCTCGCCGAACCAGCGATCGGTCTGGCCCTCGTCGGCCATGCCCAGACGTTCGGCCACCCGCTGCGATGGGACGTTGTCCAGATCGGTGAGCGCGAGCACCTCGTCGATCCCGGCGTTCCCGGCCAGGGCGAGGACGGCGCGCGCCGCCTCGGTCGCCAACCCCTTCCCCTGGAACTCCGGGTGCAGGTGCCAGCCCACTTCCACCAGGCCCGTGGGACCGTCGTCGTCGCTGAGCGGAAGCAGCAGGAGCGTTCCTACCGGCTGGCCGGGCTCGTCCGGTGCCGCGCCTGCCGCGTACGGGACTATCGCCCAGAGGCCGAGCGGCGGCGAAAGACCGCGCTCGTGCTCACGCCACCGGCCCAGGCGCTGCTGCGCTTCGGCAACCGTGGCCACCGGCTTGCGGGGATGCGCGCCGAGCCAGCGCGCCACCTCTTCCCGCGAGTACACGTCGAAGAACGCCTCGACGTCAGACTCGTCCCAGTGGCGAAGCAGCAGACGGCCCGTTCTGAGCAACTCCATAGCGCACAAAGGTTAACCGGACCAGTGCGCGGGGACGCCGAGGGTTGTGCCTAACGACGCCGCCCCGATCGTCACCATCAACAACGGCGCTGTTCGCGGCGTCATCGAGGGAGGCGGCTACTGCTTCCGCGGGCTGCCCTTCGCCGCTCCTCCCACCGGCGACCTGCGGTGGCGTGCGCCGCGTCCGCCCGCGGACTGGCAGGGGGTCCGCGATGCCACCCGCTTCGGGCCGAGCAGCCCGCAGCCGGACAATCCCGCCCTGACGGGTCCCACCAGCGAGGACTGCCTGTACCTCAACGTGTACACGCCGACGCTGGGGGGTGGCGGCGATGGTGGCCTGCCGGTGCTCGTGTGGATCCACGGCGGCCGCTTCACGCTCGGCGCCGGCCGGGACTACGACGGCACCAAGCTGGCGGCGCTCGGCATCGTGGTCGTCACGATCAACCACCGGCTCGGCGCCCTCGGCTTCCTCGCCCACCCGGCGCTGGCGTCGCGGCCCGGCGGCCCGTCCGGCAACTACGGGCTGATGGACCAGCAGGCGGCCCTGCGCTGGGTGCAAGAGAACATTCACGCGTTTGGCGGTGACCCGGACAACGTCACGATCTCGGGCCAGTCGTCCGGCGGCCTGTCCGTGCTCGCGCACATGGTCTCCCGCGGTTCTCAAGGGCTCTTCCACCGGGCGATCGTGCAGAGCGGTTCCTTCGCGCTGACCCAGCAGTCTCTCGGCGGCGCGGAGGCCGACGGGGAGGCCTTCGCGGCCAAGGCGGGCTGCCCGGATCAGACCGCCGACGGTCTGCGCCGCCTGCCGGTCGCGGCTCTCGTGAGCAGCTTCCCGGGCGCGGCGATCCCGGGCGTCGTCGACGGCGAGGTGCTCGAGGAGTCGCTCGGGACGGCGCTGGCCGCCGGGCGGTTCGCCCGGGTGCCAATCCTCAACGGGATGAACCACGATGAGCAGCGGGTCTTCGTCACCGGCGCCGAAACCGTCGTCGACGGCTGGTTCGTGCCGATGTGCGAGCCCGTGACCGCCGAGAGCTACCAGCGCGTGATCTCCACGGTATTGAGCGTGCCCGCCGTGCGGGCCGCGGTGATCGCGGCCGAGTACCCGCTCGGCGCGTACCCATCGCCGCCGGTCGCCTTCAGCGCCCTGCTCAGCGACGCCTACTTCGCTTGCCCGGCGCTGCAGATCGACCGGTGGACCTCAAAGTGGGTACCGACCTTCGCCTATGAGTTCAACGACGACAACGCGCCGCTCCGCTATCCGCCGCCGCTGACCGGCCCGCCCGTGGCGACGCACAAGTCCGAGTTTCCCTACCTGTTCGACCTGCCGGACGCGCCACTCCAGGAACCGCTCAGCCCGGATCAGCAGGCGCTCGCGGCCGCCATGCGGACCGCCTGGGCGAACTTCACGGCCACCGGCAACCCGGCGTCCGGTGACGCGGGTTGGCCAGCGTTCGGCGCGGACGGCACCCAGGTGCTGTCGCTCGTTCCGCCGCGGCCGCAGGTCGAGACGGACTTCGCCGCCAGGCACCACTGCGCGTTCTGGGACGCCGGGTGGTAGCACCTGGGACCGCGTGCCTCACGGTGCTGAGCGCCTTGGCGGCTAAGCGATTGGGCCGGTGTCGCGCGCGCTTATCGGCACCGGGGTGCCGGAGTCGCTGAGCGCGACAAAGACGAGCCGACCCTCGAGGATGTCGCGTGCTTGCGCGCCCGCAGCGCCCTCCACGTCGATGCGCACCGCCACGGTCATGGACGTCGTGGCCGAGGAGATCACCTCCGCCGTGATCGTCAGAAACTCGCCCACGTAGCAGGGCGCGACAAAGCGCATGTTCACCACGGATGCCGTGGCGACGCGCCGTCCGCAGTACCGCGACGCGGCGACGCTCGCAATGCGGTCCGCTAGCTGCATGAGCCAGCCGCCGAACATCACCCCCGACGGGTTCGCGTCGCGCGCGGTGGCTACCTCGATCGAGACCGCGTTCATGAGACCTGGCTCCCGGCCAGCCTCTGCTCGGTCGCCGCGTAGCCGATGGCCCTGACGTCGGCGGCGAACGCCCCGGCGTCGTTGAGGATCACCGGGTTGATCTCGATCTCCGCGAGTTCTTTCGCCGCACGGAACATGTCGGCCAGGTGAAGGCAGAAACGGACCAGCTCGTCAACCAGGCGACCTGGCTCCGGCGTTACTGACCGAAGGCATTGTGAAATCCGGGTCTGGCAGAACGTCTGGCGGATCATCCGCGCGTCAAAGGGAGCGCAGGTCAGCGCGGCGTCGGCGATCTGCTCGGCGGCTGACCCGCCCCATCCGATCGTGAGGACGTCCCCGAAGACCGACCTCCGCACGTCGACCAGGATCTCCAGTCCCGAATCGATCTGCTCCTCGACCAGGAACGGCCCGCCGTGGATGTCGCGGAGCCGGTCTACGACCGGGATCACGTCCGCTGCCGACGGGATGCCGAGAACTACCCCACCGGCCGCGGCCTTATGGTTCGCCCCGGCGGCGACCTTGACGACGAGCGGCGGCCGCAGGCCCGAGAGCGGCTCGGCGCTCCCCCGGTCCCCGTCGATGACGGCGAATGCGGGCCCGGGTGTTCCCCATCTTTCGAGCAGCTTCCGGCCGGCCAGGTACCCCAGCAGCTCGCGGCCCGTGTCGCGCGGAGCGCTGACGTCTACGGGCAGGTCCAGCGCTGCGGAGACCCGCCGGGACCAGTCGGCCACGGACCGGTACGCGCCAAGCGCTCGCCGGGCATCGGGTATGCACGCGATGCCGGCAGAGCCAAGCTGAGCCGTCGTTGTGCCCGTTGCCCCCGGCCAGACGGTGAGGAGGAGATGCTGAGCGAGCGGCTTCAGCCGGAGCAACTGGGCAGCTACTTCAGACTCGTAGGTGGCGCCCGTGTGGCAGAACAGGAGTGCCCCGGGCGCCGGTGGCGCGTTTGCGGACCCTGCCACAGGCGCCGGTGGCGCGTTTGCGGGCTCGTCCGCATCGGCCAGTGTCCGGAGGGTATTGACCGACCCGCCAGCGGTCGATGTGTCGAGCGGATTGCACTGCTCAGGAGCGTGCCCCGGGAAAGCGAGTGATGCCAGGGTCTGGCCAGGAGGGACCAGCGAGAGCCCCTCCGCTTCGGCCAGGTCGGCCGCAAGCGCGCCCAGCGCGCCGGAGCTCGTCACCACCTGAACCTGCGCGCTGACGCGCCGGCCGGTGCGGGCGGCGATGACGGCGGTGTCGACGACTTGCTGGATCGAGTCGCACGTTATGACCCCATCGGCGTGAAGCGCGGACTGCGCGGCATCCCAGTCGTCGACGATCGCGCCCGTGTGCGCCAGCGCTACCTCGCGGGCGACGGCGCTCCGGCCCACCCGGAGCGCGATGACCTTGACACCGGCCTTATAGGCCCTGCGGGCAAGGCGCCGGAATCTTTCTGGCTGCCGCACCTTTTCGATAAAGAGCACGATGACCTTCGAAGCGCCGATAGCCAGGAGCTCTTCCAGGCAGTCTTCCATGCCGATATCGATTTCCTCGCCGGTGGTGAACACGTGACCAAATTCAAGACCGGCCTCTTCGCCCATGGCTATGAGTGCGGATGCGAAGCCCCCGCTCTGCGTGATGACAGCCACTCGTGCCGAGCCCGAGAGCGGGCTTGGCAGCGTACCTCCCGCGTAGATCCGGACCTGATTCTCGTTGTCGACGAAGCCCACGCAATTAGGCCCGATAAAGCGAACCCCACGCTGCCTCGCCCGCTCAATAGCGGCGCGCCCTTCTTCGGAAACCGATGCGGCAATGACCACACACGTCCGGACGTCATGCTCCGCGCAAGCGTCGACGGCGGAAGCCAGGCTAGGTCCTGGAACCGCCAGCACTGCCGTGTCAACCTTGCCGCACACATCGCTGAGCGCACGAACCGTCGGGTGACCATCGAGCGGGCCGGGCTTGAGGCTTATCAGGACCACGTCGTCAAGGCTGGAACTCAGCACGGCGCGGGTCAGGCGAGCATTGAACGACCATGGGTCCTTGCTCCCGTCCGAGGCGCCGAACACTGCCACCCGGCGCACACCGAACACGCGCGCAGCCATGTCTGTCATAGCGAGATACCTGCCTCATGAATATGGCGCGCCATCAGCTGCTCTCGGTGCCAGCGAGCGTCGCCGAAGGACGATGCCAGCCGCCGTATCCGCCGGATATACCGGTGGACCGGAGACTCCCAGGTGAAGCCCATTCCGCCGTGAACTTGCAGCGATAGCTCCCCCACCCGCACCGCCGCCGTATCCGCGTACGACTTGGCCACGCTCACGTTGTCGACGTCACCTTTGGGCGTTTCTGCGTCAAGGCCGGCCGCCCACACCGCGACCCGCAGCGATTCCACCAGCACGTGCATGTCGGCGCAGTGATGCTGCACAGCCTGGAATGAACCGATCGGCACGCCGAACTGGTGACGGCTGCGGGCGTGCTCCACGGCCAGGTCGCGCAGTGCCGAGGCGCAGCCGAGCATCTCGGCCGCTGCGGCCGCGGCGGCCCAGCGAGCGGCGCGATGGATTCCCTCAGCGGGCAGTTCGGCCGCGTCAGCCACCGGCACGTCGTGGAAAACCGCGACCGCAACAGGGCATCCCTCATCGATGCTCTGCGCGGGCTGTACCACGATGCCCGGGGAACAAGGCACGACCAGTAGCCGGAACGAGGAGCTCTCGGTGTCAACGGCGACGACCAGGTAACCGTGGTGCGGCTGAGCCGCCTGCACCGAATGAGCACTGCCGGACAGGCGCCAGCCCTCGCCGGCGCGGCTGACGGAGAGCGGGCTGCGCCCGCGCAGTCCGTCGACGACTGCGCCGAATCCCGCGAGCGGCCAGACTTCCGCGCCGGAGGTGACGGAGTCGAGGAGCGATTGCGCCGGTTCCCATCCCGCGAGCGCGACGGGCACGCCACACGCGAGTTCGGAAAACGGCATGGGCAGCAGGGCGTAGCCGGCCGCCTCGGCCGCCAGCATCGCGCCGACGCCCGAAGGCAAATCCAGCGCGGGCCGCAGCCATCCCTGTTCACCCACGTTCCGGACCTCGCCGAGCCAGTCAGCGCCCGCGGCGAGCCGCCCGGAGACCCCGGCGAAGTAGGCACGCGCGGTCTCGGCGATCGCTTCCTCTTCCTCCGACAAGGAGAAGCTCATCACCGGCCTCCTCGCGGCAGGCCGAGTATCCGCTCGGCGACGATTGACCGCTGAATCTCCGATGTGCCCCCGGCGATGCTCCTGGACAGCGAGCTGAGGTACCGGGACATGGGCTCGTCGTCATCCGATGCGGCCGCGCCGCCAGAGTCGTTCACCCGGGAACCCAGGATCTCCAGGGCCAGGTCCTGGTGCCGCCTCCACATCTCGGTCCAGAACAACTTCACCGCCGACCCAGAACTCCCGACCGCGCCCCGTTCAAGCGCAGCGCACTCCCGGTATGCGAGCAGCCGGTAGATCTCTGCCTCAGACAGAGCCGCCGCCAGCCGCTGCCGGAAATCTGCCTGCAGCAGCGCCGGCCGCCCGTCAACTTCGATCTCGGCGGATCGCGCGATGAGTTCCTCGAGCTGCCGGCGGAGCCGGACGTGCCTGCCGAAATGGGTGATGCCTCTTTCGAACGACAGGATCGTGCGTGCAACCCCCCACCCGGCGCCGACGCCGCCCAGGACGTCGCCTTCGGGCACGAACGCGCCGTCAAAGAACACCTCGTTGAATTCGTCGTCGCCATTTGCCTGGCGCAGCGGCCGTATCTCCACGCCGTCCTGCGCGAGGGCGATGAGCATCATGCTCAGCCCGGCATGCCCCCGCTCCCGCGTGCCATCCGTCCGCACCAGCGCGAAGCAGTAGTCCGAGTACTGAGCGCGGCTGGTCCAGAGTTTCTGGCCGGATACCCGCCAGCCGGCGTCCGCTGGCTCAGCGCGGGTCCGGACGCCAGCGAGGTCTGAGCCCGCCTCCGGCTCGGAGAACCCCTGGCACCAGATGTGGGTGCCGTCGAGCATCCCCGGCAGGAATCGCCGGCACTGATCCTCAGAGCCATGCACTTGCAGCGCCGGCCCAACCATCGTCTTAGCGAGTTTGTTCAGGGATTCGGGGACGTTGCAGCGGGTCGCCTCCTCGAGGAAGATCATCTCGTGCGCCACCGGGCCGCCGCGGCCGCCGTACTCGACCGGCCACGAGATGCCGTTCAGGCCGGCCTCCATGAGCTTGCGCTCCCATGACCGCCCAAAATGGAGCAGCCGTTCCTCCATGCCGGCCGTTCGCACGGAACTCGGATCCCATCCCGCCGGCAGGTTCTCCCGCAGCCACGACCGGACGCCGTCCCGGAACCGCCTGTCCTCGGCAGACTCGTCAATATCCATTGGCGTCAGCGCGCTTCTGAGCCGGGCGCGTGCCTGTCCACTGCGAGCCCGGCGTCACGCATCTCTGCCGTGAATTCCTGCTCGACCTCGTAGCCGTTGACGGGGCCCGCTTGCTCGCTCAGGTCAAGGGACCGCTTCATCAGCATCACGACCTCCCGGCCGTTCCGCGCAATCTCGCCGGCCAGGCGCACCGCGGCATCGACACATCCGGCGGGGGTGGCGTCCAGGATCTCGTCGATCAGGCCCCAGCCGAGGGCGGTGTGCGCGTCGACCGCTTCGCCGGTGAGCATCATCCGGCGCACGCGGCCTTCGCTCAGCAGCCGCCGGGCGTGCGTCGCGCCGCCCGCGCGGCCCACCTTGATTTCCGGAAAGGAAAATGTTGCTCCCGCAGCAGCCACGCGCAGATCGCACTGGGTGATGAGCCCGACGCCGCCGCCGATGCACGGGCCGGTGATCGCGGCCACGACTGGAACTTCCACTTCCGCCAGCGCGTGCAGAAACGCCCGCCAGTTCGCGGGCCGGGCGCTGCGGGAAACCTCGTCGAGCACTTCCTTCAGATCGGCACCCGCAGAGAAGACCCTGCCGGAACTCCCTATGACGACCGCTGACGGCGTGGCGGCGCGTACTTCATCGACTGCCGCGTGGAGCGCCGAGATCATCGCGACGTCGATCGCGTTCACCGGCGGGCGGTCGAGCGTGATCACGGCGACCGGACCGCGGAAATCGACCGTGACGCGGTGCCGCGAGGCAGCTGCGTCGGTCACAGCACCGCCACGGCATTGGCCGGAGAGCCGAATGCATAAGGAAGATTCAGCGGCACGCTGGCGAGAAGAAAGTCGTAGCGTTCCTGCGAGCGCAGCAACCCCGCGAGCTCTTCGAGCGCCCATAGCTCGCCGAGCGGTATGCCCAGGTCCCTTAGTGCCGTGATGTGGACCCTGAAGTCTGCCGGAGAAGACTCCACGGCCATGTTGTCGGATATCAGCGCGGACACTTTCGCGTCGGCCCACAGGGACATCGTGCTGAAATCGATTCCGCCCGCACGCTGCGGCAGTTTCTCGTCCGTATGGCTATAGCGCCTGCCGAATCCCGTGTAGATGAACACCGCATCGCCCGGCCGGAGCTCGGCACCCTGCCGCTTCAGGCAGGCCTCGACGACAGCCCGGTCAACTCGATCGTCGTCGGCGAGGAATCCGTCGTCAGGGCGCAGCACGGCCACGGTGTCCAGCAGGACGCCGCGCGTGACGACCCCCGGGCCGAGCGCGGAGAGGCCGAGGTGCTGCGGCATCCCGTCGCCCGCGGTTTCGTCGAGGCCGAGGCCGCCAAGGAAGATCCCGTCAACGCCAGGCTCGATCGCCCCGCAGTGAGCAAACGTGTCCCACTGGCTCGAGCCCTGGGTCGCGACCTCGATTATGTCGTCGTTGAGGACGACATATCTGCCATCGGGAATCTGCCGTATCACGTTGTGCAGGCGCAGGTGGCGGCGCAGTCGCGGACGGGTGGTTGGGGTCGGACCATCCAGGCGGCTGTTGAGCGATACTACCTGCCCGGTCCGCGCCGATCCCAGGGCAGCGAGAACGGTGGCTTCCGTCAGGTGCCGGAGTGCGCTGGGAACAGCTTCCGATGCCGGCGATTCGCTGCTGGCCAATTGCCCTCCTCGCACGCCGATCACGCGTGACCTCCGCGCACCTCTCGCGTTAACCTTGCACTTAGGGTAATGAGGATACTATATAGCTGACTTACCGTCCACGGCCGACCCGGCTTGGGATCGCTGGGCTGATGAGAGGAACCTGCATGTCACTGCGACTTCCTGGGCCCACGCTGGAGATCGTGGAAGGGCTCCGGGCCTTTGTGGCGGCAGAGGTCGTCCCCCGTCACGAACGTCATGCCGAGCTCTTCGGCGACCCGCATCGGCTGTACGACGAGTCGGGACGCTATTGCAGGCAGGTGCGTGACCTTCGCGCGGAAGTCCGCACGGCATCCGCGGCAGCCGGGTACTACACGCTCTTTGCTCCGGAGCCCATCGGCGGCGGCGGGCAGGGCCCGGTGACGATGTACGCGGTCTGGCAGGACCTCTTCCACCGCAACGGCATGCAGTACTGGCTTGCCTATGACTCGGTCGCCCACTGGGTCTCGGGGCCCAGCGTGACGCTCGGCCTGATGACCGAGCAGACCCGAGCCGAGATCCTCGACGGCGTCATGTCCGGCGAGCGGACTCTGTGCTTCGCCATGTCCGAGCCGGACGCCGGATCGGATGTCTGGCGTATGCGCACGCACGCCGCGCGCACGGACACGGGATGGCGCATCAACGGCACGAAGCAGTGGATCACCAACGGCCCTTATGCCGACTACGCGCTCGTCTTCGCCGTCACCGACCCGGACGCAGCCAAGACAAGGAAGTCAGGTATCTCCGCCTTCCTCGTGCCGACGCGTGCGGGCGGATTCCGGATGGACAGCGTCATCAAGATGTTCGGGCATCCCGGCGGAAACGAGGCCATCCTGAGTCTCACCGACGTCGAGGTCACCGATGACCAGCTGGTGGGTGAACTGCACCGGGGGCTGGCGGTAGGTCTGGCCGGCATCGGCCAGGGCCGCTTGTACAACGCCGCCAAGGCGGTGGGCCTAGCCAGATGGGGTCTCGAGCGAGCTCTGAACTACGCCAAGGACCGGGTGACGTTCGGCAAGCGGCTCATTGATCATCAAGCCGTGGCGTTCCAGCTTGCTGAGGCCGCGATGGAGATCCTGCCGGCACACCTGCTCGGGCTTCATGCCGCCGAGCAGCTGGAGCAGGGCAGGCCGGCGCTGATGGAGACGGCGATGGCGAAGGCAACGTCGGTGGAGATGAGTGCCCGCGTGCTGGAGAAGGCGATCCAGGTCCTCGGCGGTATCGGCTTCACCAACGAACTGGGCCTGACGCAGGCGTGGCAGGAAGAGCGGATCGTTCACGTGGCCGACGGGTCGGCGGAGATGCAGCGCCGGATTATCGCCGGGCGCCTGGCGGCCGGTGAAGTCGACCACCTCTGACCGGCTCAGTTCTCCAGCAGGTCCAGCACGGTCTCGGCGTCGGTGGCCTCGAGCAAATACGCCGCGATGTCGGACAGGTGCCTGCGCCAGAATGCCTCGGCGCCGGCCGAGTCGCCATCCTCGATCAGCCTCAGGAGGCGCTGGTGTCCCCTCTCGGCAAGATCGGTGGCCTCGTCGACCTGCAGGCCCCGGGTCTTGGTATTGGCGCGCGCCCGGGCGGCCTTATCGACGATCTCATAGAGAAGATTGCAGAGCAGCCGGAGGGTATTGCTGCCGGAAAGCGTGATGACGAGATCATGGAACTCGGCCTGAGCCCGGGAGCGGCTCTCGGCGTCCGGTGCCGCGGCGTCGCGCTCCAGGCATTCGCGCAAAGCGGCCAGGTCGGACGCTGTCCTGCGGCTCGCGAGCAGGCCAACACAGATGGGCTCCACCAGCATGCGGGTCTCGTACACATCGGAAAGCTTGGTGTTCTGGTACTCCAGAATCAGCCCGACATAACGGGACGCCACATCCGTCGAGGGTGCGTGTACTTGCGCTCCGCCACGTGCACCTCGGCGAATGGTTATCAGCGACTCGGCCTCCAGCACGCGGAGGCCCTCTCGCAGCGCCCCTCTCGAGACATTCAGCTCCTCGATGAGCTTGGCCTCTGGCGGAAGTGAGTCCCCTTCGCCTATCTCGCCGCTGATAATGCGCCGGCGAATGGACCGGGCCACCACCTCGCCGGTCTTCGGGACGCGAATAGATTCCAGCCTGACCCGCGAACCACCGCCGGGCTGATCTCTGTCCGCCATCGCAGATCACGCCCTCATCGGCAGCAAGCACACCGGCGTCACGGCAGATTACCTAGTATTAATAGTACTCTAAGTTCACTATAACACGCCGACCCGGGTGCTGACGTGCGCAGACGTGGGCGCGGCAGGCGGCGCTCCGCGGCCCCGCAGCGCTGACGTGTGCAGACGTGGAGACGGCGCCGGGCGGCGGCCCGGGCCCGGGGGGTGAGGTCAGGCGTATCCCAGGTCGTGCCTGTCCCGGTGGTCCTGCAGGGCGAAATCCAGCACGGGGTAGCCCCGGGTGAAGGAGTGCGTTCCGATCATCGCGCCGGCCGCCACGGCCTCGGCTATCTCCGCCGCGGTGGCGCCGGCTTCCTTGCACCTGCGGCCCCATTGCGCAACGGCATCCACGTCGCTGATCGGCGGCGACGCGTTGAGGCCGACGAAAATCAGGGCCCGGGTCTTCTCGTCGAGAGCACGGGCGCGTTCCGGCATGGACACGTAACTGAGCAGCCCGGGAACGATGTCCGGCAGGACACCGATCGCGAAGTCGAGCCACTGCGGCACGAAGCCGTAGTAGTCCGCGAAAGCGCGGCGGAGGCTTTCGTGGGTATCGGCCGGCGCAGCGTCGCCGTCCAGCTGAAACTCCCGCAGGGCCGCCCGAAGACAGCGGGCAAACGGCTGGTACGTCGTGGTGGCGGCGATGCCGAGGACCTCGCTGATCTCCTCAACGGTCGCACCATGGTTGAGCGCCTCGCGCATGTTGAGCTCTGCGCCGTCGGGGTAAAGGTGGGCCGTCTGCAGATCCACGGCCACATAGATGAGCGCACGGGTGCGTGGTGCGAGCGCAGACCCGCCTTTGCCAGT
>Ga0209275_10000736_pt1 | contig 13093 bp, 14 predicted proteins | sample HubBroMetageREF2_FD_188344 | JGI IMG/M metagenome (GOLD analysis project Ga0209275, IMG submission 188344) | Reference soil microbial communities from the Hubbard Brook experimental Forest, New Hampshire, USA - Hubbard Brook CCASE Soil... | ecosystem: Environmental > Terrestrial > Soil >... | reverse complement strand
AGCTTCGTTCGCTGCAGATAAGAAGGAACCGCCTCCGCCGCCGGCGCATGCCACCACGCCTTCGCCCGCGGTCACCGACGCGTACATTCACAAAGAATTTGGCGATAACTGTGCGGTCATGGCCGAGGAGCCACAGTTTGTCGGCGATCTGGACGGCGACGGCGTGAACGATCTTGTGATCGCGGCCCGGTGCAAGAATCCACTGGCCGACCAATCGGAATATGGTTTTCACGTGTCCGATCCGTTTAACACCTTTAACGGCTACGGCGATGTCAAAGTGACTTCGGGCTTCGCCTCGGATGATCCCGAGCGAAAAGGGATCTGTCTTCTCATCGTGCACGGTGTGGGCGCTGAGGGCTGGCGTTCCGACAAACCGAAATCCAAATTCGTGCTGATTAATCTGCCCTTCAAAACCCTCACGGTAAAAAGGCTGGCCACGAAGAAGAAGACCGTGCTCGGGGTCTACATGGAAGAAAAGGGCGAAGGCGAAGCGACCGCCTCGGTGGTCTTCTGGGACGGAAAGAAGTATCGCTATCAGGTATTGGGATCAGACCTGGAGTAGGCGCAGCCGGTCCTCGGCGTGCGGCGCAGCATGGCGCAAGCTAACCTGAGCCGGAATTCGACGAAGCCCTCTCCCACGGGGGAGGAACTTTAACCGAGGCCATTCCTGCGGCCCTGGCAGCCTGAATGCCCATCTCTGTGTCCTCGAAAACCAGGCAGGACTCCGGCGCGACTCCGAGTCTGGCGGCAGCGAGCAAAAAAGCTTCCGGATCGGGCTTGCTCTTCCGGTAGTCTCCAGCGCAAACCAGGGCGTCGAAGCGATCGAGAAGATTCAGCGAGATTAGAGACGCGGTCACCGATTCCCGCGTGCTTCCCGACACGACGACGAACGGAGTCCGGCCGTGCTCGGCCTCAATGTGCTCCAGAACTTCAGGAACGGCTTTGAGCTGCGGAAGCAGTTCGAAATAGAGGTCCTCTTTTCGGCGGGACACGGTCTCCACCGGCATACTCAGCCCATGCCGCGCGTTTAGCGTGGATATAATCTCGGCCACGGGCATTCCGCCCCACTCGTAGAAAAGCTCTTCCTCGAATTCACAATTCAATTCTCCCAGCGCCTTCTTCCAGGCGAGGTAGTGAAGCGGCATGGAATCCGCAACGGTGCCGTCGCAATCGAATAAGTACGCTCGAAACGAGCCCGCGGGTAATTTCAGTTTCATGATGTGAAAGACTCTTGCCTACTTAATTCTAGCCGACAACTGATCCGCCCGGTGTGCATGTCCTACCCGCTAGAATCCTTCTCGGTGGTCTTCTGGGCCGAAAGAAGTATCGCTACCAGGTGTTGGGATCGGACCTGGAGTAGCAATCCTCCACGCAATTTGCTTTCTCAATGTGAGGACGGGTATCCTGCGCTCAGAAGAGGTAAGAATGAGTGTTCACGATGCCATCGTTCAGGTTTTGCTGGTTGTGATTCCCGCCGCAATTCTTGCGCTCATCAATAATTTCAGAGGCCGGGACTCTCTCTGAATGTATGCCGCTCATTTTGCCGCAGGGCTCGCCATCAAGAGCTATGCTCCAAAGGCTCCCAGTTGGGCACTGCTGGTGGGTGCGTTCCTGCCCGATTTTTTCTGGGTCGCTTTCGGTTTGGCGGGAGTTGAACCGTCACAAGGGCCGGGGTTCTTCGACGATTGGTCGCATTCTTTGGCGATGGTGCTGCTGTGGGCGGCTCTTTTTTCGCTGCCTTTCTGGCGCAGAGGACTCGCCGTCATTTTTCCCGTCTGGCTCGCCGTATTCTCGCATTTTCTTCTGGACCTTCCCATTCACCCCAAGAATCTCGCGCTCTATCCCCATTCTTCCATCCACCTGGGTTGGGGACTATGGGGGATCGGCCGCCGGAACTACTGGTGGGTGCAATTGGGCGTGCTGGTTGTGCTGACCTTGGTATATGCGCAAGGAGCGCGCAAACTGCGATTCGCCAGCAACCTGATTCTTGCATCGTGCATTCTCGTGCTGGGGCTGCACATCATGACATGGTGACGACAGAACGGTTAGCTTAGCGCTCGATTTTGCCGATGTACCGTGATCCCGTGCCCACCCACCCGCTATAATCCTTCCGCGCATGAATCTCGAAGAAAAGCTTGCGGAACTAAAGAAGCGCAACCAGCTTGCCGAAGCTGGCGGAGGCGAGAAGCGGCGCGAGCGCCAGCACAAGGAAGGTAAAATGTCGGCGCGGGAGCGTATCGAGTTCCTGCTCGATGACGGCACTTTCGAGGAGACCGATAAGCTGGTCACGCATCGTTGCAGCGATTTCGGCATGACCGAGCAGAAGCCTTACGGCGACGGCTTTGTCACGGGCTACGGCCGCATCGAAGGCCGGCTGGTCTATGTTTTCGCGCAGGATTTCACCGTGTTTGGCGGGTCGCTCTCGGAGACGAACGCCGCGAAGATCGTCAAGATCATGGATCTTGCCGCGAAAATTGGCGCACCGCTGATTGGTTTGAACGATTCCGGAGGCGCGCGCATTCAGGAAGGCGTGGCTTCGCTGGCCGGATATGCCGACATCTTTCTTCGCAACACGCTGTATAGCGGCGTGGTGCCGCAGATTTCCGCGATCATGGGCCCTTGCGCCGGAGGTGCGGTCTATTCTCCCGCCATCACCGACTTCGTGCTGATGGTCGACAAAACTTCTTACATGTTCATCACCGGCCCCGACGTGATCAAGACGGTGACGCACGAAGAAGTCACCAAGGAGCAGCTTGGCGGCGCCATGACCCACAACGAAACCTCGGGCGTGGCGCATTTTCTCGCGCACGACGATGCCGAATGCCTGTCGATGGTGCGAGAGCTGTTGAGCTTCCTGCCTTCCAACAACCTGGAAGATCCCCCGCGCAAGCCCAGCACCGATCCGATCGACAGAGCTGATGCCGTGCTCGACAAGATCGTGCCCGCGCAATCGAATCTGCCTTACGACATGAAGGATGTGATCCACGCTGTGGTCGACGACGCTTATTTCTTCGAAGTGCAGGAACATTACGCGAAAAACATCGTCGTCGGATTCGCGCGTCTCGACGGGCGCTCCGTGGGTATCGTGGCCAACCAGCCGGCCATGCTGGCGGGGACGCTCGATATCAACGCGTCGATCAAGGCCGCGCGCTTCGTCCGCTTCTGCGACTGCTTCAACATTCCCTTGATTACGTTCGAAGATGTTCCCGGATTCCTGCCCGGCACCGCACAGGAATACGGCGGCATCATCAAGCACGGAGCCAAGCTGCTCTTCGCGTTTGCCGAAGCCACCGTGCCGAAGATCACGGTGATCACGCGCAAAGCTTACGGCGGCGCCTATTGCGTGATGGCATCCAAGCACATCCGCACCGACGTGAACTACGCTTGGCCGACGGCAGAGATTGCTGTCATGGGGCCGGAAGGCGCGGTGGATATTGTTTACAAGCGCGAACTCGACGCGGCGGCAAACCCGCAAGAGCGGCAAGAATTACGGCAGCGCAAAATCGAAGAATTCCGCGATCGCTTCGCCAGCCCCTACGTAGCCGCCGATCGCGGATTTGTCGATGCCATCATCCAGCCTCGCGAGACGCGGAAGAAACTCATCCAAGCTTTGGCCATGCTGGAGAATAAGCGGGATAAGAACCCGCCTAAGAAGCATGGGAATATCCCGTTATAGATCAAGGAACTCCGGGAAGGGTACTGGAGAATGGCGGCGGGGAACTGCGCAAAAAATAAGAGTTCCGAGGTGGTGTTGGGTCCATTCGTCTCGGCCAGTAGCTCGCTTTTAGACCCTTGCTTGACCTGCTATCGCAGCTTCCCTTGCGGGGTGCCGCGCGCGATCTTCGCTCGGGCTCCGGGCTTACCGCCAACCGGAAAAACCTACCCAACGCCTCGGAACTCTATCCTGCCTTCGACGTTTCTTCTTGTTCTCCTCGACCAGCGCTTTGCTATAGACCCTTGCTTGCCCTCCCTGCTCATTTTCATGAGAGGGTGACTACGCTTGAGTCCCGGACGCTGCACCAACCGGAAAAACTGTAGAAGCTGTCAAAGAACGATTATGTTTCTACTCCTTCCATTTTCAGAGTCAATGAAAAGTTTGCATTTGTAACTCGCGTATTTTCAGCCGAGTGCAGCCCGTCCACAGGCGGGTGACCGGAATTGGTGCAAGGGTGGAGTCATTTCGCGGAGAAGGCACGCCAGACAAGGGTTTTCACAGTTCAGGATTGGGAATTATAAAGCTGTAGAGTTTCGTCCGATTTCTTCGCGGCGTGTGAAAATCACGCAGAACCCTTGCTGGACAATGGATCTTAAGACTGGTCGATCTCCTGCCCGGACTCAACCGATCTCGATTTTCTCGTCCAGGAGTTGCTTTTCTGCCTCGTCGGAGCCGGAAAGCTCAAACGAGTTGGTGATTGCCGCTTTTCCCTTGTCCACGCTGGTGATGACGTAGGAGCAACTGAACCAGTGGGCTTCGGCGAGGTCGGTCGATGACCAGTGGGCGGGATGGTCGGGATGGGAATGGTAGAAGCCGACGATATCCTCACCGTGCTCGCGGCCTTCGCGCTGAATGCGCACCAGTTCGCGCGGATCGATGTCGTAGCGGTTCTGGGGCGAGTCGGTGCGGGTATTGCCGCAGCGTGCCGCCGAAGTCACGACGCGCGCGCCGTCGTCGTCCATGCGGCCGAGCAACACGCCGCAGCACTCATGCGGATAAGTTTCCTCGCCGTGGCGGCGGAGGGCTTCGTAGTCCTTGCTCGTAATTTTCAGCATCGATAGATGGTCTTCAAGCCGGGATCAAATTTCACCTGTTTAGCGAGCGGCTGCAACGCTTATTTGAGCGACGTTCTTCACAGGAAAATTCACCGAATTTGCGATGAAACAAAAATGGTGAGCCTGTTCGTGAAGCGCTAGAGCCTTGGCCTCGTCAGAGTCTTCTGAAATCGTTACATGGGGATGCAGAGTGACCTCGGCAAATGCCGCTGATCCATCCGGGCGTTCGTTCATCACGCCCCGGGCGTCGTCCTGATATTCGGTGACTACTATTTTATTGACGGCACAGAGGTGAAGGTAGGAGAGCATGTGACAAGCCGAGAGACTCGCCACCAGGAGATCCTCGGGATTGTATCTTGCCGGGTCGCCGCGAAACGCCGGGTCAGAGGACGCCAATACGGGAGGCTTTCCGGGAGTTGTGATCGTACAGTCGCGCTTGTAGGTCGCGTAAGTTTTGGTGCCTTGACCCTGATTTCCAGTCCACGCAACTTGAATCTCATAGTGGTGCTGCTTCATGATCGCCCCTTAGGAATTATGCAGGTTAGATGGAAATAACTTACCCTTCGGTCCAGAATCTCTCGCTCAAATATTTGTCGCCGGAATCGCAGAGGATGGTTACAACTACGGCTTGCTGCTCGTTCCGCAGTTCAAGCTGCTCAGAGATTTTCAGGCTGCCGACGATGCCGGCTGCGGCAGAAATCCCGAGGAGCACTCCGCAATCACGGCCCATGCGGCGGCACATGGCGTAGGCATCTTCGGTCGAGATCTCGAGATTCTCATCCGCCAGCAGCGGGTCGTAGATCTTGGGGACTATGGCGCTCGCCATATGCTTGGCTCCTTCGATGCCATGAAAAGAGGAGTCGGGTTGCAGCGAAATGCAGCGGATTGAGGGATTGAGTTCTTTAAGGCGGCGCGACGTGCCCATGAATGTGCCGCTGGTGCCGAGCATCGCCACAAAATGCGTGACGCGCCCTTCGGTTTGTTGCCAGATTTCGTTGGCTGTGCCCTGATAGTGCGCCATCCAGTTGGCGTTATTGGAGTATTGATCGGCGTAGAAATATAAATCGGGATGCTTGGTCGCAACCTCGCGAGCCATGCGGATGGCGCCGTCGGAACCTTCGCCGGGATCGGTGTAGAGAATGTTCGCGCCGTAGGCGCTCAGAATCTTCTTTCGTTCAGCAGAAACATTCTGCGGCATGCACAACGTGACCGGAAATCCTTCGGCCGCGCCGAGCATGGCATAGGCAATTCCGGTGTTGCCGCTGGTGGCGTCGAGCAGAGTCTTGCCGGCACTGAACTTACCGCTGCGGCGGCCTTCGGCAACAATGTTGGACGCGGCGCGATCTTTCACAGAGCCGCCGGGGTTGTGCCATTCGGCCTTGCCCAAAAGTGTCACTCCGGGCAGACGTTCGGTGAGCCTGTCAAAACGCAGCAGCGGCGTGTTGCCGATGCGATCAAGCAGACTCTGCCCCGGCCGCGGGACGGCGGGTTCCGGAGCGTCTTGCACCGGAAAGGTTCCCGCGTCCTTGGCTGAAGTCTGTCCCATGTCGAACTATTCTCTCGTGACTATCGTAATATGCGGAAAAGAGCGAAACACGCTATGTAGTATGGTGTCCTTAGATGAGAAAGTTTGCAAGTCGATGCTGCGCCAAATAAGCTGCGCACAATTTGTGCCGGGCCTGCATCTAAGAAAGAGATCGGGAACTTAAAAATGTCGAAAGCAATAGAAGCACGGACTTACGAGGAAGCTCTGACCTGGCTGCGCGAGCACGGTTTCGATGTGCTCGAAGCGCCGGGCACGAATGGGCGCGTTTTCCTCAGAAAGTACAACGTCTCGGCTGCCATTCAGAAGACGGCCGAAGATGGCGTGAAGATTTTTGCCTATCCCGGATATCTGATCGGTAGCGAAATTTCGAAGCTGGTCAACCGCGGCTATCAGCAGTTCTTGAAGAATTCAAAGACGGAAGTCCCCGCCACTGCCGACCATCTCAAAGCCTTGCAGTCATTTGCTGAAGAGCTGAAGGTTGCGCTTGGACTGCCCAGCCTGTACAACGAATCGCTGGGCACGGTGAGCGACTCCTACCATTACGATCGTCTTAAGGACGACGACAAAGCGCCGGTCGATCGGCCGAAGCGTCCCTGGGAAGTTGCCGGCAAGGCGGTCGCGGTCAAGAAGGGCCGGGCGTAAGTCTCAAGGGCCGGCCTCCGAACATAAACAATCCCCAATCTTGTCATTCCGAGGAGCGCCAGCGACGAGGAATCTGCTTCCTCTCGCTTCGGCACGAACCCAGATCTCTTTTACGAACCCTGTCCTTGCTACGGGACTTGTGCGAAACTGAGGCGCTTGTCTAAGCCGCACTAGGAGGTCTGCATGCGTAGCCAGTTTCTCTTGTATTTTTTCTCCTGCTGTCTACCGATCGTTTTCCTCACAACCAGCGATCAGGCTCGGGCCCAGGACGAGTCGGGCATCTATGGCAACTACGGGAGGGCCGTCGAGCACGTGCTGCGCACGCAACAGGAAGCCTGGAACCGCCATGATCTGGAAGGCTTCATGGCCGGCTACTGGCATTCCCCGGAGCTGACCTTCTTCTCAGGCGCGAAGGAGCAGGACGGATGGCAGGCCACGATGGACCGTTACCTCGCCAAGTACGCCAGTCCCGGTCAGGAGATGGGGAAGCTGGATTTCTCCGGGTTGCGCGTCGAGGTGCTGAGTCAGGACTCAGCCTTTGTGCGCGGTTCATGGAAGCTGACGATGTCCGACGGCAAGACGCCGCATGGATTGTTCACGCTGGTGTTCCGCAAGTTCCCCGAGGGATGGAAGATCGTGCACGATCACACTTCGTCGGCGGAGTGAAGCAGCTTCCAGCTTCTGGCTTTTATCCACGGCCCATGCCCCTGTCCATGGCTTCGTTGGCCAGCCGGTCGGCGTCCCGGTTATGTTCGCGGAGAGCGTGGCCGATTGAAAACCATTCCAGTTGAGCAATCAATTCCTTGGCGCGGCCGTGCAGATCTTTGAGCGTCGCGTTCTTCACCTTATAAATGCCCATGATCTGGCGCACCAGCAGTTCGGAATCGCTGATCAGCTTCAGAGCTTTGGGTCCATGCTCGATGGCATATTCAAGCGCAGCAATCAGGCCCTGATATTCGGCGAAATTGTTGGTCTGGTGGCCGAGGTATTCGCTGAGATGGGCGACTTTGCGTCCGGATTGATCCTGGATGACTACGCCGTAGCCGGCTGGGCCGGGGTTGCCGCGCGCGCCACCGTCACTGTGAGCGATCAGATGGTGCTCAGGAGGATTTTCGCGATGGGAGTCCTCGTGATGGGAAAAGAGAGGTCTGGTTCCGATGCTGCGGGATGAAGGCATGCAATCGAGTTTACAACGTCGTTTCCACCACTACGAACTGTCGCCCCGTGCGAACTGTCATCCCGAGCGGAGCGAGGGATCCTGGTTCTTGCCCGTGCTACCGGCGTTCTCGCTGCAACCAGACACCAGGATCCCTCGCTTCGCTCGGGATGACAACCGCTGCTTTGTGCCGCTGTCCTTTGTGCCGCGGGATTTGCACCGGCCAGGTTCTAGCGCCCGGCGGCGAGGCGGGTGGCCAGGCGTGAAGGCAGGTTGGCGGAGAGGATCCGGTCCTGCGCGGCCTTGAGGTTGTAGGGCGCCCGGTGGAAGTGGATGACCTGGGCGTCGGTATCGAACAGGGCGAAGGCGGCGCGCCAATCTCCATCGCGCGGTTGTCCGACTGAGCCCGGATTGATCATGTAACGCGTGTTCGGCTTCAGTTGCAACGGAACCGTCTCGGCTTGCCCGACAGTGCGGTATTCGGGACGGAAGCCATCGGCACTGTCACCGTTGGCGAAGAATCCACCTTGCAGGTGAGTGTGGCCGAAGAAGGTCAGCGGCGTTGTGAGGGCGAGGAGGGGGACGAGCGCATCGCCGATGGAAACGATGTAGGCGTCTTCGTCCCCCGGCGACCCGTGGACCAATTGCACCCTGGGAAAGCCTTCCAGGGGAACCGGGCCCTGGGGCAGATCGTGCAGCCATTGCTGATGCTCGGAAGTCAGCTGATCCCGGGTCCAGAGCGCGGCGAGGGCGGCCAGGGGATTGAAATCATCCAACTCGAGCAGACCGGTCGCGGCCTTATCGTGGTTGCCCCGGACGAAGATATTTCCCAGGCCGCGGGCGCGCGCGATCACCTCGTTAGGCGAAGCTCCGTAGCCCACGACGTCGCCCAGGTTGGCTACGAAATCGAAAGGCGGAGCTGCCGCCAGGCAGGCTTCCAGCGCTTCGAGGTTGGCGTGAATGTCGCTAAGCAGCAGTATGCGCAATGAGCACCAGACAAAGTCGCGATTATAGAACGAGCGGGAACCGAAGCGATACACGGGCGGAACTTATTCCGTCTTCGTTATTTCGCATTGACCACCGGGCAGCGAGCCCAATGGCCCCGAGCAACCTCAACCAGCGGTGGCAGGGCGCGGGCGCACTCGGGAACGCGGAAGCCGCAACGCGGCTCAAACGCACAGCCCGGGGGCATGGCCTGCAGCGGTGGAACTGTGCCTTCGATGGTGCCGAGCGGCTGCCCACGCTCCGTCTTCAGGTCCGGCACCGCATGCAGCAGACCTCGAGTGTAAGGATGTGCCGGCGCCTGAAAGATTTCGCGCTTGCCTCCGAGTTCGACCACACTGCCGGCATACATCACAGCCACGCGATCGGCAACCTGCGACACCACGGCGAGATCGTGCGAGATAAAGAGCATGGCAAGGCCGAACTTGGCGCGGAGTGCAGCCAGCAGATCGAGGATCTGGGCCTGGATGGTGACGTCAAGCGCGGTCGTGGGCTCATCGGCGATCAACAACTGCGGGCGGTTCACGACAGCCATCGCGATCATCACCCGCTGCCGCATGCCACCGGAAAGCTGGTGAGGATAGTCGCGCGCGCGCCGGTCCGGTTCGGGGATAGCGACATCGGTCATAGCTTGGATGGCAAGCCTGGCAGCATCGCTTCTGGAACGCGTGCCGTGAGCTCGCACTGCTTCGGCGATCTGGTCGCCAACCCGCATCACGGGATTCAGAGCGGTCATCGGTTCCTGGAAGATCATGGCGATACGCGACCCGCGCAGTTGGCGCATGGAGTCATCGGGCAAAGTGGGGAGATTGCGCGTCGCACCGTTCTCCGAGAACAAGATCTCACCGGAAATCCTGGCCTGGGGCGGGAGCAGGCGCATGATGGCGAGGGAAGTAATCGACTTGCCCGAACCCGATTCGCCAACAATTCCGAGAACTTCGCTGGGGTCAATCGCAAAACTGACATCGCGGACTGCGCGAAGGGCCTGTGTGGGGACGGGCGCTCCCGCCCGTCCAGCCGCCCGCAGGGCGGTGGCAGGGAATTCGATGCTCAAATTGCGGATGTCAAGAAGCGGAGCCACGGTGCCATGGTAGCAGCGTCGCAAAACCGTCGCCTGCGGCGACGAGACAGCCGAGGCGGCTGTCCCCACATGACACTACTGTCCCACACGACACTACTGTCCCAGAATCAGGGGCAGCCCGTTCTTGCTGTTGCCGATAACCACGACTTTGGAGTTCGCGCTCTTGGCCAGGTTCTCGGTGGCTTCGATGCCCTTCCACTCCAACAGCGACGGCGTGATGCCTTGCGCCACAATTTGCTGGAAGTCGCGGACGCCGGCGGCTTCGATGCGTTTGCGTTGCGCCTCCTGCGTCTCTTTCTGCAAGCGGAAATTCATGGCCAGCGATTCCTGCTCGGCTTGTTGTTTGGCTTCGATGGCCGCTTTCAGCGTGGCCGGCAGTTGAATGTCGCGCAACAAGACGTTCTCCACCGTCAGGCCGCGCTGATTGAGCTGGGCGCTGACCTGGTCATAAATCTGCTTGGCTACCATCTCGCGTTCGCCGGTGTAGAGAGCGTTGGCGGTATGGGAGGCGGTTGCTTCACGAATGGCGGAGCGCAGCGTTGGCTCGACAACAACGTTTTCGTAGTCGGCGCCAATCTTCTGGAAAACCTCGGCGGCCCGGTCGGGATTGAGGTGGTAAATCAGCGAAGTATCCAGGCTCATCATCAGGCCCTCGCTCGAAGGCACGCTGGCGGATTCCTTCAGCGTCTGCGTCTGGATGGAAAGTTCATTGTTAGTCTTCAACGGGTTGATCAGGTGAATGCCCTCGCCCAGGGTGCCGCTATTCTGCACTTTGCCGAAGAGCGTGAGCACTCCGACGTGACCCGTGCCAACTTTGGTTACGGCACTGAATAGCAAAATCACCAGAAAGAGCGCGATGATGCCAAGACCGATCAATCGCAGAAATCCACCACTGCCCCCGCCGCCGTCAATAATTCTGCCCCGAGCTGGATCAAAAATCGTCATGGTCGTTTCTCCCTTGTCTTCGTCTAACGTTTTCCTCTATCGTCTTCCGCTTCATTTTACGGCAGGTCGGCCCCCGGCGTATTCGACCGCTGTGAGGCCAAACTGGCACAGTCCTGAATCTTCCCATTCGTCACGGCATCTTTTATGCTTAGACCTATGAGCAAGATTCACATCCCAACTCCTCTACGGCAGTATGTGGACAAACAATCTACGGTGGAAGTGAAGTGCTCCACGGTTGGCGAAGCCATGTCTGCCCTGGTCGCGAAACATCCCGACCTGCGCCGGCATCTTTACACCGAGGAGGGCAAACTGCGCGCCTTCGTCAACCTCTACGTTAACGACGAGGACATCCGCTACCTGCAGAAAGAGGCGACCGCAGTGAAGGAAGGTGATAACATTTCGATAGTGCCTTCTATCGCCGGAGGCGCGGAAAATGCACTCTCCCCTTGTCATCCCGAGCGGAGCGAGGGATCTTGGTTTCTGCTGGTAGTCCCTGACTAGGTGCGGCGCAAGCAGGAACCAATGTTCCTCGCTGCGCTCGGAATGACAGTCATTTCGGACAGCCAGCGTCCTGATATCCGATTCGCCGACCCGACAATTCTAGAAATTTCCACCGAGGACTTTATGGCCGCCATTACCGAGATTCCCGTGACACTGAGCAAGGACGAAATTCTGCGCTACTCGCGCCACCTGATCATGCCCGAAGTCGGCATGGAAGGGCAGCGGAAGCTGAAAGCGGCGCGAGTGTTGTGCATCGGCACCGGAGGCCTGGGTTCGCCGCTCGCGTTATATCTTGCGGCCGCGGGTGTGGGCACGCTCGGCCTGGTCGATTTCGATGTGGTCGATTACACGAACCTGCAGCGCCAGATCATTCACTCGACCGCCGATGTGGGGCGGAAGAAGCTGGATTCCGCCGCGGACAAGCTGACTGCCATCAATCCGTTCTTGAATCTGCAGAAGTTCGATCTTCGGCTGAGCAGCGAGAACGCGCTCGAACTCTTCCGCGACTTCGACATCATCGCCGACGGTACCGATAATTTCCCCACGCGTTACCTGGTGAATGACGCTTGCGTGCTTACTGGAAAACCGAACGTCTACGGCTCGATCTTTCGCTTCGAGGGCCAAGCCAGCGTCTTCGCCACGAAAGATGGACCCTGCTACCGCTGCCTTTATCCCGAGCCGCCACCGCCGGGGCTGGTTCCCTCCTGCGCGGAAGGTGGAGTCCTCGGCATTCTGCCTGGGCTGGTGGGCGTGATGCAAGCGACCGAGGTGATCAAGTTAATTCTCGGTGCGGGCGAGCCCCTCATCGGGCGCTTGCTGCTGATCGACGCGCTGGGCATGAAGTTCCGCGAACTCAAACTGCGCAAGAATCCCGATTGCCCAGTCTGCGGCACGCATCCCACGGTCACGAAGCTGATAGACTACAACGAGTTTTGCGGCATTCGTGGGGAGGAAAAGCCCGTGGGAGCAGGACTTCCGGAAATTCAAGTAGAAGAGCTGAAGCGTCGTCTCGACGCGAAAGAAGATCTCTTCGTGCTCGACGTGCGTGAGCCGCACGAATATCAGATCTGCAACATTGGCGGACATCTGATTCCGCTGAACGACCTGCCCAATCGCATTCACGAACTGGATTCCAGCCGCGAAATCGTAGTCCACTGCAAGATGGGCGGCCGCAGCGCCAAGGCAGTAGCTTTCCTGCAGCAGTCCGGCTTCGCCAAAGTTCACAATCTGGCGGGCGGGATTACGGCGTGGTCGGAGCGCGTGGATCCAAGCGTGCCGAAGTACTGAGAGGCTGCTGCCGGTTGCCCAAAGAAACGCATAAGAATTGAATTGACTTCACCTCTGCCAAGAGGATAATGGCGTATCCCCAGGGCGTTTTCCCCCAACATCTCCAAGATTTTCCGTGGCCAGAGGTCGCTATCAAAATGCATCTGTTACTGGGGCTCTCCTA
>Ga0209275_10000735_pt1 | contig 13099 bp, 10 predicted proteins | sample HubBroMetageREF2_FD_188344 | JGI IMG/M metagenome (GOLD analysis project Ga0209275, IMG submission 188344) | Reference soil microbial communities from the Hubbard Brook experimental Forest, New Hampshire, USA - Hubbard Brook CCASE Soil... | ecosystem: Environmental > Terrestrial > Soil >... | reverse complement strand
CGCCTCTTCCACCAGCACGATCACATCTTTTTCCGGGTCGGTACCGTTGGCGTTTTGTGGCTCGATCGTGACGCGATTAAAAATGCCCAGGTTGTACAGCTTCTGCTGCGACTCCACCACATCGCCTTCACGCAATGGTCCGCCAGGCTTTACCTTTACACCGCGGCGAACCACACGCGGTTTGGTGTGTACGTAGCCGGCGTACAGTACGGACTTAACCAGGGTCTGAGCGCCTTCCTCAACTTTATATGTGAGTTTCATCGGTTCGGCACGGTCAATGTGGTACTTGTCGTTGCTCTCCGATGATGGTGCGTTCTGCCGTCCTGCCGTCGAGGCTCCTGATTTTTCGCCCGAGGTAGAAGAGGTATCGGGCTGCGCAGTGTAAGAAAACGTAGCATTCGGAAATCCGTCGTTGAAATACAGAGCCAGAATATTGTCTCGGTCACTCGCCACGTTGATATCGGAAAAAGGTTGACCGGGCAGAGAGGCAATGACGCCGCGAATCGTATCCTCGGAAACATGATGCTCCCCTTCAATCGATATTTTCGAGACCAGCGTTTGTTTCCCTTCGTCGATAACGAATCGGATCACCAGATCCCCGGTCTTCTTGTCATAGTCGTCCAGTATTTGTCCGTCGACCTTTGCGGATAAGAACCCGTTCGCCAGATATAAGTTCTTTATTGACAAGACATCACCATCCAATAGCCTTCGGCTGAAACGCGGGCGAACGAAAAGCGCGCTCGGCAAAATGGTCAGACGGCTACGGAGAAGGTCCGTGCTGAAGTAGCGGTTTCCTTCAAAATCAATGCGCAGCAGCTTGTGGCGCGCGCCCCGATCCACCTTGTAGGTAATGGTCTCTTCTTCGCCCTTCCACCCGGTGTTCCGGCCGACCACCTCTTTCGAGTTCACCATGTAGTCGACCTTCGCATCGAAGTAGCCGTCGCGCTCCATACGCTCCCGCAGGTTGCGCTTGCCTTCTTCAAGTAGATCGGCGTCTACGGAACCCTCCTGATAAACCGGCACTAGCTTGCGCAGCGTGCCTTTCGAAAATTTCGCGCCAGTCACCTCGACCAATACCCTCGGACCTTCAGTTACGTCCAGCCTCAGTGGCAGTGTCTTGGTGTTTTCGTTGAACTCGCCTCGCCGCAAGGAGACGCGCGCGCTCAAATGCCTTTTTTTCTCAAAGAATTTGCGAACACGGGTGGTGCCCCCTTGGAGACGAGCCGTAGTCACTTCAGTTCCAGGCTTCAAGCGAAATAGCTTCAGCAAGTCGGCGTCGCGGTATTCGGTGTTGTTGACAAGCTGAACTTTGTCGATGCGTGCACGCGCACCTGGGTCCACATGAACAATCACATCCAGCTGATGCGTATCGTTGTTGGGGCGCTGTTCCACATGCAACTTGGCTTGATACAGACCTTCCTCGCGCAACGCGTCGCTCAGGCGGCTGAGAGCTTCTTGAATGTCAGACGGATGATAAGTCTGGCCGAGTGACAGTTGCATCGCAGCCACGGCGGAAGATTCGGAAGGTGGAGCTTTTATTCCATCTACTGAAATCTGGTTGAAAAACAAATTCTCGCGAACTCGAAAGTCCAGGCGAGCGCCGCTATCTTCCGGAGTTGTTACTGCGCTGATGTACGCGTAATCACCAGTCTGATAGAGCGTCCGAATGCTTGCCGCCACCGAGTCTTCATCGAGGGGCTTGCCAACTTGAACTTGGAGTCCCTGCGGGTTATCTACCAGCAGCTTTCCGTCTTCCCGGACGATCCGGATGTGCTTCACGATCTGCCCGGCCAGCACTTCGGCCTGCACTGCGGGAGTTTGCTGAGCGGACGCACAGCGTCCCCCGAGCAGCGCTGCCAGGAGGAACAAACATCGCAATCCGTTGGCCCAGCATGATGTCATGCGTTCCATTACTCAGACGAAGCCTAGCACAGGGGCGTTGCTTCCCCGGGTGCCGCCGGGGCTAACAAACGATTGATACCGGTGTTCGAACGTATCTTGTGCATCGCCGCTCCAGCAAAATCGATGGAAGCGGCAGCGACCAGCGCAAAGATGCCCAACGGAACCTCGGGAATTCGCCTCCTTGAGGCGCAGCAGACTGGCGAACTCCGTAAGCGAAGCACCGCGGAACTGGAAAGATTGTATTTGGTGTTTACCTTAAAACGCCACCGCGCCCCATCGGGGTGCGCATCGCGGCACGGTCCAGGTTTTCGCGCAGATTCATTAGGGTGAGAAAGGTACTCAGGACCCGCGCTTTCAAATCATCGGTGAGGTGCAGCCCGCTGGTCGCCACCCGGGCCAGGCGCTCGCCATTCTCGGTGATGAATCGCAAGATTTCCCGCTGGCGATCGTGTGGCGCATTACCTAGCGCCGTTTCGCGACGCATCTCGGCACAACCTGATTCGAGAGATAACGTGAAATGCAAAACGCACAGCTCTTTGTCCGTCAACGCCGGCGGTACGTCATGTTTGCATCCCGAAATTTTGCAAGGCTCAGTCATAAGCTGCAACTAGTGATTGGAGATAACTAACATTGTAAGCCCTGAAAAGCCAGAGTTCATCCATCCTTTTGCCGCCGATTGTGCAGGGGCAGCAACCTGTCCCTGGGGTCAGAGGTGCCAAAGGAGCTAGGACAGGTCAAAAATGGAGCTATAGGCCACGCGATTTACAAGATTTCTGGAGTTCTCACGCAACCCACTGCCCAACGTGCCGCAAAACATCGGTACAAATCAGTAGAAAAGAAATATCGCCGCAGTAATTTTGGGAGCGAGCGAATTTTCATTGAAAAATGTTTGACAGCGTTCGATTATGCTCTGTATAAATATACAGTTGGATGTATAATGTATAAGTATGAGCGCAACGAAAACATTTCGACACGGCCAGATACTTCGCCTGATTTCCGGGGAACGCATTCCCAACCAGGAAGAGCTGCGCCGCCGCCTGGCTCAGCAGAAGCTGCGCGTTACGCAAGCCACGCTTTCGCGCGACTTGCAAGAACTGCGATTGGTGAAGACCTTGGATGGTTACAAAACGGCGACCACTCTGCCCGAGGAGCCATCAGCCGTTCCAGCTTTGACCCGCGCGTTGCGTGAGTTCCTGTTGGACATCCGGCCGGCCGAGAATTTGCTGGTACTCAAGACGCCGCCCAGCGGCGCCCAACCACTCGCAGCAGCCATGGATGCGGCGAAGTTCGAGGAGATAGCCGGCACCATCGCTGGTGACGACACCGTCCTGATCATCACGCCCAATCGCAAGCACCGGGAATCCCTGCAGAAGAAAATCGAATCCCACGTAAAATGAGAGATCCACGCAGCATCGCCGTCATTGGTGTCACCGGCTACACAGGTTTTGAGCTGGCCTCGCTACTCCTGCACCATCCCGCCATTGCCACGCCAACGTTTTACGTCCGCGACACCCAGGGCCATCAGTGCATTTCGCAACTTTTCCCCCGGCTTCGCCATAAGGGAGAGGCCCCGCTGCGCACGCTTTCCATCGAAGCCATCACTTCAAGTCAGGCGGGTTCGGCGTTTCTGGCGACACCTCACGAGGTCTCGGCAGAGATCGCTCCTCAACTCCTGGATGCCGGACTTCATGTCATCGATCTTAGTGGCGCTTTCCGCTTTTCCTCGGCCGACACATTTTCCCACTGGTACAAATTACCCGCGCCCCATGCTTCGCGCCTCGGCGAAGCTGTATATGGCCTGCCCGAGCTTTACGCTGCCCAAATTGCTTCGGCAAAGCTCATTGCCAATCCCGGTTGCTATGCCACCAGCGCCATCCTCGGACTTAAGCCACTCGCTGCCGCGGAGCTGATCTCTTCGTCGCAAGGCGTTGTCTGCGACTGCAAATCAGGCGCAACGGGCGCCGGCAAAGATCCTCGCCGAGATTTGCATTTTGTGGAAGTCGACGAGAATTTTCGCGCCTACAACCTGTTTTCCCATCGCCACACCCCAGAAATTCTGGAACACACCGGCCTGCCTGAGTGGCAAGTGGTCTTTTCCACCCACCTGCTGCCACTCGCGCGCGGAATCCTCTCAACGATATACGTGACGCTCTCGCATGCTCAGTCGTCGACTGACATTGAAAAACTTTACCGCACCTTTTACGCCAATCGGCCGATGGTGCGCATCTGGCCCGCTGGCTCGCTGCCCGAACTGCAACATGTCGCCAACACCAATTTTTGCGACATTGGCTTTGCCCTGGATTCCGCGGGCAAACGTCTGATCGTCGTCTCCTGCCTCGACAATTTGGGAAAGGGAGCCGCCGGCCAAGCCATACAAAACTTGAATCTCACGCTCGGAATTGAGGAGCAAACAGGTCTTCTATGAGAATCGTTATCAAATTCGCAGGCGCTTTGTTGGAAGATGCCGCCACGGTCCGCGAACTGTCGAAGCAAGTTGCGACACTCGCACGGCACGGCCACGAAATCCTGGTCGTCCACGGCGGCGGACGTCTATTTACCGCCACGCTCAAGCGCATGGGCATCGAGAGCAAGTTTGTTTCCGGCCTGCGCGTTACTGACGCAGAAACCCGCGATGCTGCCGTGATGGTCTTCGGCGGCCTACTCAACAAGCGTCTCGCTGGCGCAATCACCTGTGAGGGTCAGCCCGCCGTAGGAATTTCGGCGTCCGACGCTGCATGCTTTTGCGCCTCACCGCTCGTTCACAACGATGTCGAAGGAAGCTTGGGCTTCGTTGGCTATCTGACCAGCGTAAATGTCCGCTTTCTCGAATCTTTGTGGCGCGAGAATTTGCTCCCCGTTGCCGCCTGCCTTGGCCTAGGTGCAGACGGCGAACTCTACAACATCAATGCCGATCACATGGCCGCAGCCTGCGCCGAATTCATCGAAGCAGATCATCTTGTTTATCTGACCGATGTGGCCGGTGTGCTGGATGGCGAAAGAGTTCTTTCCGCCATTTCCTGCGAGCAAATCGATGCCCTGGTGCAATCGCGCGTGGTTTCCGGTGGCATGGTACTGAAGCTGGAAGCGGCCAAGCGCGCCCTTCAAGGTGGCGTAACCGAAGTTCTGATCGTCGGCGGAAATTCCGCGGCAGCCGCTCTCGCCCCGCAACGTTTTGCTCCAGCCCGTGAAACCTCAACCAATTACAGCAGTCCTGGCACGCGTGTACTTCGGGAATTTTCCGGCTCTGATCACGCTGCCATGGCCGCTATCTAATGATTTTTGTTATGGAGAAAGAATCATGACCGTATCCGCATCGCTCGCTTCACCGGTATGCATCACCAAGGACCTGCTAACCGGGGCCGAATGGACTCCCGCAGACGTCCGCGATCTCCTGCAGCGCACCGCAGACATCAAGGCGCGCCCGTCGCGATACGCCTCCGTGCTGCGCAACAAACATATCGCGCTAATCTTCGAGAAGCCCTCGCTGCGCACGCGTGTCACGTTTGAAGTCGGCATCCAGAGCATGGGCGGCTTCGTGGTTTTCCTGGACCACACCCAGGCGCGGCTCGGTGAGCGCGAATCCATCGCCGACGTGGCGCACAATCTGGAGCGCTGGGTGCAAGGCATCGTCGCCCGCGTCTACGAACAGCGCGTGTTGGAAGAGTTGGCCCACAACGCCGATATTCCCGTAATCAACGCGCTCTCCGACAAATTTCACCCCTGCCAGGCGCTCGCCGATTTCTTCACACTTGAAGAAAAGTTCGGTTCGTTGAAGGGTTTCAAGCTCGCGTATGTCGGCGATGGCAACAACGTCTGCAATTCACTGATTTTCCTGGCAGCGCGCCTTGGCGTTCACATGCGCGTAGCCACACCCCCGGATTACGCCCCTGCAAGCGATGTTCTGGAAGATGCCAAGCGCATTGCCAAAGAAACGCGCGCCCGCATTGACCTGTTCACCTCGGCCAGCGAAGCGGTCGGTGGCGCCCAGGCCATTTACACCGACTCGTGGACCAGCATGGGTTTCGAGGCTGAAGAAAAAATGCGGCGCGCCATCTTCAAGCCTTACCAGGTGAATCGCAAGCTGATGGAACAAGCTCCGGCCAACGCCCTATTTATGCACTGCTTGCCAGCGCATCGCGGCGCCGAAGTTACCGACGAGATTCTCGACGGCGCTTCGTCGATCGTCCTCGATCAGTCCGAAAATCGTATGTATGTACAAAAGGCCATTCTGCACACGCTGTATACGTAGGAATTTCTTTTTTAAGCTTAGGAGAAAAACGAGTGACTCAGATTCAGAACGCGCAGAAACCCAAGAAAGTTGTACTTGCCTATTCCGGTGGACTCGACACTTCCATCATTATTCCCTGGCTTCGTGAAACCTACGGCTGCGAAGTGATCGCCATGATTGGCGACGTTGGACAGCAGGAAGATTTAGAAGCAGCGCGCAAAAAAGCTCTCGCAACCGGAGCTTCGTCTGCGGTTGTCGAGGATCTTCGCGAAGAATTTGTCCGCGACTATATTTGGCCGACGCTACGCGCGGGAGCCGTTTACGAACACACCTATTTGCTCGGCACTTCAATGGCGCGGCCGGTCATCGCCAAACGCCAAGCGGAACTCGCGTTGAAACTCGGCGCCGATGGCCTATCTCACGGCTGCACCGGAAAAGGCAACGACCAGGTACGCTTCGAACTGGCTTACAAGGCCATCGCTCCGCACGTGCAAATCATCGCTCCTTGGCGCGAGTGGGACATTGATTCCCGAGAAGACGCGCTTGCCTACGCCGCCAAGCACAACATTCCAGTGGAACAGAGTCGCGCCAACATCTATAGCCGCGATCGCAACATCTGGCACCTGAGCCACGAAGGCGCGGAACTGGAAGATCCCGCCAACGCGCCCAACGAAGCCATGTGGCAATGGATCGTTTCTCCCGAAAAAGCACCAGACAAAGGCGAAGAAGTCGAAATTGGTTTCGAATCGGGCATTCCGGTTTCAGTGAATGGCAAGAAGCTTGGCCCCATCGAGCTGCTGAACACGCTCAACGACATCGCCGCGAAACACGGCATCGGCCGGACCGATCTTGTCGAGAATCGCCTCGTCGGCATGAAGTCGCGCGGCGCTTACGAAACTCCCGGCGGCACGTTGCTGGTCACCGCGCATCGCGAACTTGAACGCCTTACTCTGGATCGCGAAACCGCGCATTTCGAGCAAGCGCTTTCGGTGCGCTATGCAGAGATGGTGTACTACGGTTTGTGGTTTGCTCCTCTTCGCCACGCGCTCGACGGCTTTTTTGCGGTGGCACAGCAAAACGTCACCGGCTCCGTCGGCCTGAAGCTTTGGAAAGGTACGCTCAACGTTACCAAGCGCCTGTCGCCTTACTCTTTGTATCGCGCCGACCTCGCCAGCTTCACCATGGGCCGTTACAATCCCAAAGACGCGGAAGGCTTCATCAATCTGTTCGCACTGCCGGTTACCGTGCGACCGAAAGCCAAAGCAGAAGGCAACTAAATCTTTTTGAGGAACCATAAAGCCGTTACTCGTGAGGAGGCTGTTGCGCTCCTTACGAGTCACCTGAGCTACATATCTGCAGATAGAACGCGAGGATTTGTCGCAGCGAAAGATGGAAATGACCGAACGCAAAGACGATCGCTTATGGGGTGGCCGCTTCGACCGCGCGCCGAACGAAGAGTTCGACGCGTTTCAGCGTTCCTTCTCGTTCGATCGTCGCTTACTTCCCTATGAGATTGCTGTCGATCGAGCGTGGGCCAAAGCGCTGCAAGCCGTGGGGATCTTCAATCAAGATGAAGTGCGGATCACCGTGGCCGCTCTCGACAAAATTGAGAAGCGCACCCGGCAAGACGTGGCATGGCTCGATAACTCGGGCGCCGAAGACGTTCACCACTTTGTCGAAAAGGCGCTGGTCGAAGAACTTGGCCCACTCGGATGGAAATTGCACACGGGCCGCAGCCGCAATGAACTAGTGGCCACCGATTTCCGCCTTTTCGTAAAGGAAGCCGCCAGCGAAGTTCGCGGACGCGTGCTCGCGCTTGTGAACGCTTTCCTCCAGCAGGCCAAGGCGCACTTAACTGTTCCCATGGCGGGCATGACCCACATGCAGCATGCTCAACCCATCCTGCTTTCCCATTACTTGCTGGCCCACGCGGAAGCATTTACTCGCGACATCACTCGTCTCGACAGTGCTGCCGCTTCTGCCGATGCTTGCCCGATGGGATCGGGTGCGCTAGCCGGCTGTTCCTTTACGATCGATCGCAACGCCATCGCCCGTGAACTTGGATTTTCCCGAATCACCACAAATAGTCTGGACGCCGTGAGCGATCGTGACTTCGCTCTCGATTATCTTTTTGCACTCGCGGGTATCGCTACGCACATTTCGCGCCTTGCGGAAGATTTCGTCCTCTTTTCGTCACAGGAATTCTCCTACGTCGTTCCTCCCGACGAGTTTTCGACCGGCAGCAGCCTGATGCCGCAGAAGAAAAACCCTGACTCGTGGGAATTGCTGCGCGGCAAAACCGGACGCGTCACCAGCGCGCTGTTCAGCCTGTTCACCACGCTAAAAGGATTGCCAACCAGCTACCAGCGCGACCTGCAGGAAGACAAAGAAGTGTTGTTCGGCGCCCACGATCAGATCGCCAGCATCCTGCATGTGGCCGCCGGTGCGCTCGCTGCCACAAGATTCCGCACCGACCGACTGCGCTGCGTCGCCTCCAGTCCGGCACTCTTCGCCACCGACGCCGCCGATTATCTGGTGCGTCGTGGCGTTCCTTTCCGCCAGGCACACGACCTTATTGGCCAGGTTCTGCGGGAAGCGGAAAGACAGGGAAAGCCCTGGACGCAGCTTCCGCTCGACGACGTGCAGAAGATTTCGCCGTTGTTCGAGTCCGACTTTCTGCAGAGTCCGTCGGTCGAAAACGCCATTGCCTCCAAATCCGTTCCTGGGGGCACAGCCGAAAACTCGGTGCGAAATGCAATCGGGCAACTGGAATCAAAACTAAACTCCTTGGAGAAACTTTCATGAACGCCTCATCCGCCATCCTTGTCCACGATTCTGAATCTTTTGCAGCGGAGGGACGGAGGTCTCTTCCGTGACCGTCGCGCTCGTGCCGCAGATCCTCATCCCATGAAGCATCCTCTCTCTGAAGCCGCGCTCCCCCGTGGATTCCGTTTCTCTGCCACCGCCTGTGGGCTGAAGAAAACGGGTGCGCTCGACCTCGCGCTGCTCTCTAGTGAGGTCCTTGCATCCGCCGCGGCAGTCTTTACCCAGAATCTCGTTGTAGCTGCGCCTGTAGTCGTTTCCAAGGCCAACCTGCGCGCTTCTAAAGGCCGCATGCGCGCGGTGATCATCAACGCCGGCAATGCGAATTGCGCAACCGGCAAGGAAGGGTACGCCGCCTCGCTGCGCACCGTTGAAGAAATGGCGCGCCGCCTGAATTGCAAGCCAGCCGAGGTCTCGGTTTGCTCCACTGGCGTTATTGGCGTTCGACTGCCAGTAGAAAAAATCATTCGCGCACTGCCCGGCATCGCGAAAAATCGCCGTCCTTCGTCCCGTTCCTTCACTGAGCTTTCGTTGGCCATCTGCACTACCGACACACGGCCCAAGACCGCCGCGGCCTCGTTCAAGATGGCAGGCAAGCGCGTGCACTTTGTGGGCTGCGCCAAAGGCGCGGGCATGATCCATCCAAACATGGCGACCACGCTGGCGTTTGTAGCGACCGACGCGAATATTGCGCCTGCGCTCTTGCAGAAAACTTTGCGCGATGTCACCGGCAGAACCTTCAACGCCATCAGTATCGATGGCGATACGTCGACGAACGACACCCTTCTGGTTCTCGCCAATGGCGCCGCGGGTGCGCCCGCAGTCAAAGCAGGCACCACCGCACATCGTGCTTTCGCCAAAGCTTTAGAGGAAGTTTGCCAATCGTTGGCGCTGCAAATCGTTGCCGACGGTGAAGGCGCGCAACGCGTCATTGAGATCGAAGTGCGCGGTGCAAAGACCGAGAAAGACGCGCGGCATATCGGTCAGACCATTGCCACTTCGCCCTTGGTGAAAACCGCTTTCGCGGGTGGCGATCCAAACTGGGGCCGAATCTTTGCGGCGGCTGGGCGATCCGGTGTGAAATTCGATCCCGATCGCGTGGACATTCACATGGCGGGAATTCCGGTGTTGCGGCGTGGCCAACCTCTCGATTTCAACGAACGCGCCGCCAGCAATCGGCTACTCGAGAAACACGTTCTGTTAGTGGTCGATCTGCACGCGGGTCGCGCCGTTGCCCGCTATTGGACCTGCGACTTCACTGCGGAATACGTGCGCATCAACGCTTCATATCGGACTTAGCGATTCGGGATGCAGGAAGCGCGTCGCCGAGACGCACCACTCCTACGGCCCGCCTACGATTCCCATTTCCAATCGGCGAATTGCTCGCGCAGCGCCATTTTCTTGAACTTGCCCACACTCGTGCGCGGAATCGACTCCACAAATACAAACGCGTCCGGCAATTGCCATTTCGCAAAGGATCCCGCCAGGAATTCCCGCAGTTCGCGGTCTGAAGCCTGAGCGCCATCTTTCAAAACCACTGCCGCCACCGGACGTTCGATCCACTTTGGGTGCGGCACTCCCACCACGCAGGCTTCCTTCACCGCCGGATGCCCCATTAAGGTGTTCTCCAGATCGACCGAGCTGATCCACTCGCCTCCGGACTTCACCATATCTTTGGCGCGGTCGACCAACTTGATGCAGCCTTCTTCATCGATCGTGGCAATGTCACCAGTGCGAAACCATCCGTCCGCAGTCCAACGATGCGCTTGATCTTCCGCTTCAAAATAACTTCCCGCCACCCACGGCCCTCGAACTTCCAGTTCACCGGAAGTTATTCCATCCCACGGAGCTTGCTGGTCCTCTTTCATGACCCGCGCTTCCACAAAGGGAGCAGGCCAACCCTGCTTTGCGCGCACCTCATATTGCTTTTCTTCCGGCCAATCCAACATGTGTGGCTTCAGGCCTCCGGCCGACCCAATCGGCGTAGTTTCGGTCATGCCCCACAAGTGCTTGATGTGGATTCCAAAGCGATCCAGCCTCTTGATCATGTCCAGCGGAGGAGCCGAACCTCCACACACCGCCAGAATAGGTCCATCGAATTTCCAGCGCGCCGGCTCCTTTTCCAGCGCACAAAGAATGCCCGCCCAAATCGTGGGGACCCCGCAGGCCTTATTCACCCGCTGCGTAGCGAGAAGCTCCAGCAGACTCTCCGGATTCATATACGGTCCTGGAAGCACTTGCCTGGCGCCCAGCATCGTCGCCGAAAACGGAATGCCCCAGGCGTTGGCGTGAAACATGGGCACGATCGGAAAGATTGTATCTTTGTTGCTCAAGCCAAAGGACTCCTCCAAACCGCTGGCAAACGAATGCAATACCAAAGCCCGGTGCGAGTAAACAACTCCTTTGGAGTTGCCAGTCGTGCCCGAAGTGAAGCACATTGCCGCGCCCTGATTTTCATCGATTATCGGATAGGAAAAGTCGTCGCCAGCCTCGTCCAGAAGTTCTTCGTAATTCAGATAGCCTTCCGGGACGTTGGCAAATCCGTACGGCACAACGATGACGCGCTCGAATGGCACATCAGCCGCGAACTTGTCATACAGCGGGAGCAAAATGTCGTCAACAATCAGAAACCGATCGCGGGCGTGATTCGCTATCGCGGCAATCTCATGCGCGTGCAAACGCAAATTCAACGTGTGCAGAATTCCTCCGGCACAGGGCACGCCCAAAAACGTCTCGAGGTGCGAAGAGTGGTTCCACATCAAGGAAGCCACGCGGTCGCCGGAGTGCAGTCCCAATTTTGCAAGCGCGCCGGCCAGTCGCCGGGCGCGCTGATACACCAGCCCATAACACGTCCGCGAAACTGAGTGGTCCGGCTTGCGCGAAAGGATTTCTGCCTGCGGGAAAAGCCTGCCGGCACGCTCCAGTAAAACCGGCAATACCAGGGGGAAATCCATCATCGTGCCGCGCATTTTAACCTCGGTAGGAGACGTCTCTCGCCGCATCCTATCACCGTTTTACTAGCGCGCGAGACTAGCTCTATCCGGTACCAGACCTACCGTTCTACTAGGTATTTGTGGTTGCAAAAATAGGCAATTTTCGAGACCATGCACGGGACCACTGAACCGGTCCGCCCCGCCCGCGTGGCACTCCCTCGGTTTGCCCCTCCAGGCGGTTTCGACTCTTCAGTGCGCTCCGCAATCGTGGCTAGGTTCCGGACAGAAGGAGTTCGCAGGTGAAGAAGCTTTACGTCGGCAATCTCCCGTTTAACGCCTCGGAAGAGCAGTTGCAGGAATGGTTCTCGCAAGTGGGAGTAAGTCCCTCGGCAATCAGTCTGATTCGTGATCGTTTCACCGGCCAGTCTCGCGGTTTTGCCTTCATTGAAATTTCCAACGATGAAGATGCTGACCGCGCAGTGACCAGCCTGAACGGTCAGAATTTCGGTGGCCGGAACCTGGTAGTCAACGAAGCTCGTCCCCAGACCGAACGTTCTGGTGGCGGTGGTGGTCGTGGTGGAGGCGGTGGCGGCTACGGCGGCGGCCGTGGTGGCGATCGCGGTGGTCGTGGCGGTGGCGGCGGTGGACGCGGAAGTGATCGCGGCGACCGTGGCGATCGCGGTAACCGCTGGTAAGTTCGGCTCCCCTCCTTTCTGGTTCTTTAGCTCGGGCAGAGTTCTGCTCTGCCCGTAGTCCGCTTGGGACCTGCCCGCATATTTCTTCTGCTTCAAATCCAAGTCTCCTCAGCAATAGCTCAGTTCTCTGTTGCTAAGACGTTCGTCCGTTCGTTACACCTAACACGGGATTCGTCCACGCGGCCTTCGACGCCTTTTTGCGGGATCAAGAGATTCGAGGACTATTCGCGTAAGCCCCGAGTCACCGCACTTCGACAATCTTCGGCACGCCCTGCAGGTTTGCAGCAGCATCCGCCGCGAAAATTCACAGCCGCGAAAAACTTCTTCTAGCGAACGCAAATCGTTCTGTGTAACTATCCGCGCGAGTCACACGGGACCTGTTGCCGGCAATCGGCGGCTCAGTGACAACCCTCAGAGTGTCCGCATTCTCTAGTGTATTTTCGGCGCGCAACAATGCGTAGGGTTATGGGTTTGAAACATTAGGTTCAGAATTCCGTATGACCTGTTGCTCTGGAAGT
>Ga0209275_10000734_pt1 | contig 13099 bp, 10 predicted proteins | sample HubBroMetageREF2_FD_188344 | JGI IMG/M metagenome (GOLD analysis project Ga0209275, IMG submission 188344) | Reference soil microbial communities from the Hubbard Brook experimental Forest, New Hampshire, USA - Hubbard Brook CCASE Soil... | ecosystem: Environmental > Terrestrial > Soil >... | reverse complement strand
ATCCGGGAACGAGCCCGCCCCCGCCATTCCCGCCCCCCGGGCGGGCCTGCGGAGCGTCATCCCAGTCCTGCGGCTCGTCCCGCTGGTCCGCTCCGCGCTGCCTCGCGCCGGGCCGCGCCGGGCCGGGCCGCGCCGGGCCGGGCCGGGCCGGGCCGGGCGGCATCGGGCCGGGCGGCATCGGGCCGGAGACGGGCTCGGCCAGGCCGACGGCGCTGTCGTCCGGGCCCGGGTCCCAGTCACGTTGCTGCGGCGGATCCCAGTCACGCTCATGGGGCGGATCCCAGTCGCGAGGCGCCGGCGAGGGCCCGCGATCTGGCCCGCCCTGAAACTCGGGAAGCGGCGCCAGGCCTTGCGGCCCGGATGTTTCCGGCGACGGCCGCCACCGGAACGGGCCGTCGTCCGGCTGTGCGTAGCTCGCGGTCCCGTGACCGTTGCTGCTGCCGCGCCCGGCGGGCGCGTCAAAGGAATCGGGCGGGCCGTAGCCGTTTCGGCCCTGCGGCGCGGATGGCGGGTCGTATGAGTCCGTCCGGGCGTGGCCGTTCTGGCCGCCGGGACCGTAGCCGTTCTGGCCGCCGGGACCGTAGCCGTTCTGATCGCCGGGACCGTAGCCGTTCTGATCGCCGGGGCCTGCCGGAGCGGCCGGGGAACCGTGCCTGCCCTGGCTCTGGCCACCGTAAGGATCTGCTGGCGGGTAGGCAGGCCGGTCGTACGCCTGGGTGGCGGCAGCGTCTGGAGGGCCGATCGGGGGCCCTGGCTCGGGTGCCGGAACGCGGTGCGGCCTGGTGGCATACGGATCCGCCACGGCGGACGGGTCGGGCGCAAACCGGCCGGGGGCAGTCAGCGGATCGGGCGGGGCAAACCGGCCGGGGGCGGTGAGCGGATCCAGCTGAGCAGGGTGGTCCGCTGTCGCATACGGATCGGGCGGGCCGAACTGGCCCGGGCCAGGGTACGTGTCCGGTTGGCCGTACGGGCCGGGCTGGCCGTACGGGTCGGGCTGATCGTACGGGGTCGGCGTCGCGTAAGGGTCTGGCTGTGGGTACTCGTCCGCCGGTGCGTACTCGTCCTGGTCGCCGTAGTCCTGCGGCGGGCGGCTATGCCGGCCCCGTGACGAGGGAGGTGGGGTGGGCGGCTCTGGGCGCTCCGCCCAGTCCTCCTGCCAATCGCCGGTCACCTAGCACCTCCCGTTGCCGCGCCGACCAGTTCCCCCGCTGGCTGGCCCGTGGAGCGCTCCAGGTCGAGCGCTCCCTGAAGGAGCAATGCAGCGGCAGCGCTGTCCACTTTAGGGCGGCGGCCCCTTGCGTCGCTGCCGCTCTGGCGCAGTGCGTCGTGCGCGATGACCGTGGTGAAGCGCTCGTCAACCAGGCGGACCGGGACCGGCGTGACCCGCTCGGCCAGCCAACCGGCGAACGTCCTGGCGCCCGCGGCCGCCTGCCCTTCGCGTCCGGAGAGGCCGACGGGCAGCCCAACGATGATCTCGATGACGTTGTCGGCAACGGCCAGGCTGCTGATGGCGTCCAGATCGCCGCGGCCGCGGGGCACCATGGCCTGCGGGCTCGCGAGCCGGCCCTCGCTGTCACAGCGAGCCACCCCGATCCGGACCGAGCCGACGTCGATGGCAAGCCGGACGCCAGCCCTCAACTGAAGGCTCCGCGAACGCCAGGTCTCGCCCCGGCAACGATATGGCCGCAGCACGGTCTCACCGTACGCTACCCGACCCCAGTATGTCCGCAATGGCCGCGCGAACCGCCTCGAACGACGCCTGAATCGCCTGCGCCGCACCGTCCCCAAGCGGCGCTCCGCCACCCTGGGCCACGTCGTCCTTGCCGCCGCCACGGCCGCCGAGCGCCCCGGCCGCGACCAGCACCAACGCCCCGGCGGTGAGGCCACGGGCGAGCCCGGCGTCGTTGACCGCGACCACGACCGTCGGCCGGTCCGCGGGCACGCCGACCACGACGGCCACCCCGGGGCCGTCGGCGGCGAGACGGCCGCGGATGTCGAGCGCGAGCTTGCGGATGCCGTCGGCCGCGACGCCGTCCGGGGCCCGGTGCGCGACGAGCGCCGCCCCGGCCACGTCGGCGGCTCCCTTGGCGAGCTCCGCCGCGGAGTCCAGCAGGCGGGCCGAGTTCAGCCGTTCCAGGTCCCGCTGCGCGTCGCGCAGCCGCGTCACGATCGTGGCCACCCGGTCCGGCAGCTCTTCCCTCGGCGCCTTCAGCTGCTCGGCGAGCTGGCTGACCAGAATGCTCTCCCGGGCGAGGAACTTGAACGCGTCGATGCCCACCAGCGCCTCGACGCGCCGCACGCCGGAGCCGATCGACGACTCGCTGAGGATCTTGACCAGCCCAAGCTGCCCAGAACGGGCGACGTGAGTGCCGCCGCACAGTTCCCTGGAGTAGTCGCCGACCTCAACCACGCGGACCTGGTCGCCATACTTCTCGCCGAACAGGGCCAGCGCGCCCATCGCCCGCGCCTCATCGATCGAGGTGTGGAAGGCCCGGACGGCAAGGTCGTTGATCAGCACCTGGTTGACCTCTTGCTCGGCGTCGTTCAGCACCGACGGCGGCACAGCGCCCATGGAGGTGAAGTCGAACCGGAACCTGCCGGGCGAGTTCTCCGAGCCCGCCTGGGCCGCGGAATTGCCCAGCGCGCCGCGGATCGCCCGGTGCACCAGGTGCGTGGCGGTGTGCGACCGGGAGATCGCGCGCCGGCGCTCGATGTCGATCTCGGCCTGCACGTGGGCACCGACGACGATCTCGCCGAGCGTCACCCGGCTGCGGTGGACGATCAGCCCGGGCACCGGCGTCTGCACGTCGAGCACCTCGATCTCCGCGCCGTCGCCCGCTCCGCTGCCCTGGGATCTGATCACCCCGGCATCGGCGAGCTGGCCGCCGCCCTCGGCGTAGAACGGGGTCCGGTCGAGCACCACGTCGACCTCGGTGCCCTGGGCCGCCGCCGGCACCGAGACCCCGTTGACCAGCAGGCCGGTGACCGTCGCCTCGTCCGTTACCTGGTCGTAGCCGGTGAACGCGACCCGCCCCGAGCGGTCGAGCACCGACGCCAGCACCGAGATATCCGCATTCCCGGTCTTCTTCTCGGCCGCGTCGGTCTTGGCGCGCTGCTGCTGCTCCCCCATCAGCCTGCGGAACCCCGGCTCGTCCACGGACAGCCCCTGCTCCGCCGCCATCTCCAGGGTCAGGTCGATCGGGAAGCCGTACGTGTCGTGCAGCTGGAAGGCCTGGTCGCCGCGGATCGTTTCCTGCCCGCGGCGCTTCGTCTCCTCGACGGCGGCGTCGAAGATCGCGCTGCCGGTGCGCAGCGTGCCCAGGAAGGCGGCTTCCTCGGCGTCGATGATCGTGTGGATGTGCGGTGCGTCGCGATGCAGATCCGGGTACTGATCGCCGAGCGCGGCGATCGCCACGGCGGACAGCTCGTGCATGAAGTGCTCGTCCTCGCCGCGGCCCGACCCGCCACGCTGCGCGCCCGCGAGCAGCCGCAGGTTGCGTATGCTGCGCCGCAGGATCCGGCGCAGCACGTACCCGCGGCCCTCGTTCGATGGCACGACGCCGTCGGCGACCAGCATCACGGCGGTGCGCACGTGGTCGGTGACCACGCGCAGCGCCACGTCGGTCCGGTGATCATGGCTGTACCGCTGCTCGGTGAGCTCGGCGGCACGGTCAAGCACCTTCCACATGGTGTCGATCTCGTAGATGTTGTCCACGCCCTGCAGCAGGGCGGCCATCCGCTCCAGGCCCATGCCGGTGTCGATGTTGCGCGAGGGCAGCTCGCCCGAGGTGTCGAAGTCCGTCTTGGAGCGGACCGCGGCGAGCTGGTACTGCATGAACACAAGGTTCCAGACCTCGAGGTAGCGGTCTTCGTCGACGACCGGCCCGCCCTCGCGACCGTACTCGGGCCCGCGGTCGTAGTAGATCTCCGAGCAGGGGCCACCCGGGCCGGGCACGCCCATGTTCCAGTAATTGTCTGCCAGCCCGCGGCGCTGGATCCGGTCCTCCGGCACGCCCACCTCGTCGTGCCAGAGCTTCGCCGCCTCGTCGTCGTCGGTGAAGACGGTCACCCAGAGGCGCTCCTCGGGAAACCCGAACCCGCCCGCCGATTCCGGGCTGGTGAGCAGCTCCCACGCGAACGGGATCGCCTGCTCCTTGAAGTAGTCGCCGAACGAGAAGTTCCCCAGCATCTGGAAGAAGCTCGCGTGCCGGGTGGTCTTGCCCACTTCCTCGATGTCCGCCGTGCGCACGCACTTCTGGGCGCTGGTGGCCCGCCGGAACGGGGGTGCCAGCTGACCGAGGAAGTACGGCTTGAACGGCACCATTCCGGCGTTCACCAGCAGCAGCGTGGGGTCGTCGGCGATGAGGCTGGCCGAGGGGACGACGGTGTGCCCGCGCTGGGAGAAATAGTTAAGGAAACGGCGGGCGATCTCTGCCGACTCCATCAGCGGCCTTCCTTTGCATTGTCGACGCCGATGGCGCTGCCTGGACGGTGCGCGCGTGTTTGCTGACCTTCGAGGGTACGGCCTGCCAGCCGGGGATGACGATCCGTGTACAGCTCCATGCCCTCGCGCACGTCGTGGGCAAACTCAGCCGCGCCGCGCACCAGATCCCGCCCGTGCGGCCTCGCCGCCATCCTGGCGCGCCTGCTGCCCGGGCCGCCCAGGGCAACCGCCCGGGCCAGCCGGGTAGCCCGCCGGTAGCCGGTCACGCCGACCAGCACGCCCGCGATCAGCCAGAACAGCCTGCGTATCATCGCCGTGCCTCCCGAGATGTACCCCGCTCCAGCGCCTCCTGGCCGGGCCGCGGCTTCGGAAGCGCGGCCGCGGGCACCGGGGACGGGCGGGCCGGGCGGCGCAGCCATACCGCCCTGCGGACGCCGAAGACGAAGGCGGAAACGCGCAGCAGCGGCGTGCCGAAGCCGGCCGAGATGCCCCGTGCCAGCCCGGCGAGGTCTGCCACGTGCCCGGAGAGGTCTGCCATGTTGGACGTGACCTCGTCCATGCTGGCGGTGATCGAATCGGTCCGCTCGAGCTGCTCGTTGGTCCGGTCGACCGCGGCCTGCGCGTGCTCGATCAGGGTGCCGGCGCGGTCGCCGTAGTCGGTCATGATCCGGTTGGCGTGCGAAATCAGCCCGGCGAGCCTGAGCAGCACGAACACGACGGCGCACATTCCCAGGGCGAAGAACCCCGCCGCGATGAGGGCCGCGAGCTGCCCGGCGTTCACCGGCTGCTCCGATTTCGGAGCGCTGCCTGGTCTGTCACCCGCCCGACCCTATCGCCTGGGCACCGGGCGCCGGGCAGGGAAAGAGGTCAGAACCCGGTGCAGCGCGGGCTGTCTAGCCGGAAGCCGGCGGGCCGGCGTCCCGGCCGTTATCGCCATCGCGCCGCAGGATCTGCTTGATCCGCTCGGAGCGTTCCGCGTACCTGGCCTCGGCGCCGTGCCGGGACGGCTCGTAGTACGTGCGCCCCGCGACCTGGTCGGGCGCGTAGGCCTGCGGAATCACGCCCTCCGGATAGTCGTGCGGGTACCGGTAGCCCTGCCCGTGCCCCATCCGTTTCGCGCCGTAGTAGCTCGAATCGCGCAGGTGCACCGGCACCGGCCCGGCCAGCCCGGCCTGCACGTCGGCCTGCGCGGCGTTGATCGCCCGCACGACGGCGTTGGACTTCGGCGCGATCGACAGGTGGATCACCGCCTGGGCCAGGTTGATCCTGGCCTCCGGCAGGCCGACCAGCTCGACGGCCTGCGCCGCCGCGACCGCGGTCTGCAGCGCCGACGGGTCGGCCATCCCGACGTCCTCGCTGGCGTGCACGACCAGCCGGCGGGCGATGAACCGCGGATCCTCCCCCGCCTCGATCATGCGCGCCAGGTAGTGCAGCGCGGCGTCCGCGTCGCTGCCCCTGATGCTCTTGATGAACGCGCTGATCACGTCGTAGTGCTGGTCGCCGCCCCGGTCATAGCGGACCGCGGCCCGGTCGACCGCGCGCTCCAGCCCGGTCAGGTCGATCACCGCGCCGCGCGGCAGGCCAAGCGCGGCCGCCTCCAGGTACGTGAGGGCCCGCCTGGCGTCGCCGCCGGCGACCCGGATCAGCTGTTCGGCCACGCCGTCGCCGAGGGTCACGCCGCCGTCCAGCCCGCGCTCGTCGGCCAGCGCCCGGTCGATCACGACCTGGATGTCCTCGTCGGCGAGCGGCTGCAACGTGAGCAGCAGCGACCGGGACATCAGCGGCCCGACCACCGAGAACGACGGGTTCTCGGTGGTGGCGCCGATGAACGACACCCAGCGGTTCTCCACCGCCGGCAGCAGCGCGTCCTGCTGCGCCTTGTTGAACCGGTGCACCTCGTCAATGAACAGGACGGTCTGCGTGCCGGTCAGCCCCAGCTCGCTGCGGGCGGTGTCGATGGCCGCTCGCACGTCCTTGACCCCGGCCGAGACCGCGGACAGCTCGACGAACCGCCGCCGCGTCACCTGGCTGATCGCCGACGCCAGGGTGGTCTTCCCTGTGCCCGGCGGGCCCCACAGCACCAGCGACATCGGGGCGTCGTGGTCGGCCAGCTTCCGGAGCGGCGACCCGTCGCCGGTCAGGTGCCGCTGGCCGATCACCTCGTCCAGGTTCCGCGGCCGCATCCGCACGGCCAGCGGCGCGGCGGCCTGCTCGGCGTCGGCCGCCGCGTCGTCGAACAAGCTGCCGGACATGGCATCCACTCTGGGCACGGTTCGACAGTACCTCCCAGTGCCCGCGGCTCCGACAGCCTGTCGGTACGCGGCGATACGTTGCGCCCAGGCCGACACCCGCGAGCGGCGTACCTTGGAGGTGAGACGTGACGTGGAGGCACAGGCGATGGCGATGCCCAGGACCGACCCGGCGGCAGCAGCGGACGGGTCCGCCGAGCTCGAGCGGCTCTGGTATGAGCTCGAGGTGCCTAAAGGCGTCCGGGCCGAGCTTATCGACGGCGAGCTCGTCGTGAGTCCGACCGGCAGCGTTTGGCACTCGGCAGCCATTGACAAGCTGATGGATCAACTTGTCGATCTCAAGCGTCGGCGTGGCTGGATTTTCCATACATACCTCACCGTGCATATCCCGGCGACCAGGGAGCGGCTCATCCCCGATCTCATGGTCACGTCGGCGGATCCTCCGTCCTTCGGCGAATGCGAATTGCTCTCTCCTGGCACGCTGCTCGTCGCGGAGGTGGTCTTGCCGTGGAGCCGACGCCGGGACCGCGAAGTCAAGCCGCGGGCGTACGCCCAAGGTGGTGTGCCGCTTTATGTGCTGATCGACCGGTTTGCCAGCCCGCCTGCAGTCACCTTGTTCAGCCAGCCCGGCGAAGATGGCTACGGCAAGCGCCAGGTGGCCGCCGCTGGTGAGCCGATGCGGCTGCCGAAGCCGTTCGGGATCGCGCTGGATACAGCCCGGCTGCTGGGTTAGACACCGAGTCTGCCGCACCGGCTACCCGGTAAGCCCTGCTAGGCCTCCGGGCCGCCGACCGGCGGAATCACGTCGATCCCGGCCTCCTTGCGCTGCTCCGGGGTGATCGGCGTGGGCGCGCCGGTCAGCGGGTCCAGCCCGGAAGCGGCCTTGGGGAACGCGATCACGTCGCGGATCGAGTCCCGGCCGGTCAGCAGCATCAGCAGCCGGTCCCAGCCGAACGCGATCCCGCCGTGCGGTGGCGGCCCGAACCGCAGCGCGTCGAGCAGGAAGCCAAACTGCGACTTGGCTTCCTCCCGGGACAGCCCGATCACGTCGAACACCTGCTGCTGCATGTCTGGCCGGTGGATCCGGATTGACCCGCCGCCGATCTCGGTGCCGTTGCAGACGATGTCGTACGCGTCGGCCAGTGCCCCGGCGGGCTCGGCGGCGAACTTGTCCGCCCACTCCGGCAGCGGCGCGGTGAACGGGTGGTGCACCGCCGTCCAGCCCCCCGACCCGTCGTCCTCGAACATCGGCGCGTCCACCACCCAGGTGAACGCCCACGCCGACGGGTCGATCAGGCCGCAGCGGCGCCCGATCTCCAGGCGGGCCGCGCCGAGCAGCTCCCGCGCGGAGTTCGGCGGCCCGGCGGCGAAGAAGACGCAATCCGACGGCCCCGCGCCGACGGCGTCGGCCAGCCCGGCGCGCTCGGCATCGGACAGGTGCCTGACGACCGGGCCCGAGTCGGACACCTGGCCGTCGGCGCCGATCAGCACGTACGCAAGGCCCCTGGCGCCGCGCGAGCGGGCCCAGTCCTGCCAGCCGTCCAGCTCCTTGCGGGTCTGCGCGGCACCGCCCGGCATCACCACGGCCCCGACGTGCGGGGCCTGGAACACCCGGAACTCCGTCTGCGCGAAGTAGCCGGTCAGGTCGGCGAGTTCGCAGCCGAATCGCAGGTCGGGCTTGTCTGACCCGAACCTGGCCATGGCGTCGGCGTAGGTCATCCGCGGTATCGGCCGCGGCACGCGATACCCGGCGATCTCCGCCCACAGCCGCTCCACCAGGTCCTCGGCCACCTCGACGACGTCCTCGCGGGTGACGAACGACATCTCGATGTCGATCTGGGTGAACTCGGGCTGCCGGTCGGCCCGGAAGTCCTCGTCGCGGAAGCAGCGGACGAGCTGGTAGTAGCGCTCCAGGCCGGAGATCATCAGCAGCTGCTTGAACAGCTGCGGCGACTGCGGAAGCGCGTACCAGTTGCCCGGGCGCAGCCGCACCGGCACCAGGAAGTCGCGCGCTCCCTCCGGCGTGGACCGGGTCAGGAACGGCGTCTCCACGTTCACGAACCGGTGCGCCCGCATCACGTCGCTGACCAGGTACGCCGCCTGCGACCTGGCACGCAGCGCCGCCGCCATGTCCGGCCGCCTGATGTCGAGGTAGCGGTAGCGCAGCCGGACTTCCTCGTTCAGGTCGGCCGCGTTCTCGATCTGGAACGGCAGCGGGTCGGACTCGGACAGCACCTCGATCTCGCTGACCTCGACCTCGATCTCGCCGGTTGCGAGCTCCGGGTTCTCGTTGCCCGCCGGCCGCTGCCGCACGGTCCCGGTCACCAGGACGCAGAACTCGGCGCGCAGGTCGTGGGCGACGTCTTCGGCGCGGAACACCACCTGCACGATGCCGCTGGCGTCCCGCAGGTCGATGAACACCACCCCGCCGTGATCCCGGCGGCGGGCCACCCAGCCCGCGAGCGTAACGTTCCGGCCGCTGTCGGAGGCGCGCAGCGTCCCCGCTTCATGTGTCCGCATCATTGTCTAAAGCCCTGTAGGGCGCCGTGCGCCCGGGATCGTCGGGATAGAGGTGTCGCCCTCGCCGAGGCCGGCCAGGAACGGGTTGGACCGGCGCTCCGCGCCGATGGTGGTCGCGGGCCCGTGCCCGGCGAGCACTTCGGTCTCGTCGGGCAGCGGCAGGCAGACCCTGGCCAGGCTGTCCAGGATCGTCGCGTGATCGCCGCCGGGCAGGTCGGTCCGGCCGATCGACCCGGCGAACAGCAGGTCGCCGCTGAACATGGTCCCGGGATCTTCGGCGGGCGCCAGCCGGAACGTCACCGAGCCCGGGGTGTGCCCGGGCGCGTGGTCCACGACCACCTGGACCCCGGCCAGATCGAGCACCGCGCCGTCGGTCAGTTCCCGCACGTCGTCAGGCTCGGAGAAGGTGATCCCGCCGAACAGCTGCTGTCCGGGCCGCAACGCGAGGCCACGGCCGGGGTCGGTGAGCAGCGCCCGGTCGGCCGGGTGGATGAAGGCGGGTATGTCCGTGGCGCCGCACACCGGGGCCACGGACCAGATGTGGTCCACGTGGCCGTGCGTGAGCAGGACGGCGGCGGGCTGCAGCCGGTACCGCTCGACAATCTCGTTGATGCCCTGTTCAGCGTCCTGGCCAGGGTCGATAATCAGGCACTGCTCCCCCGGGCCGGCCGCGACCAGATAGCAGTTGGCGGCGAACGAGCCGGCCGGGAACCCGGCGATCAGCACGGCTTGCCTCCTCTGGCACGGGCGCTGGCGGTGGTGCGTACAGGCTATCGGCGCCCGGCCAAAGGGGCCTCGGTGGGCTGCTCAGGACACAGACTGGACGCGGTTGGTGCGGCGAACAGATAACGGTCGCGCCAATAGCGGCTTTACGCAGGTACGATTCGCGAAGTTTCGCTGACCACTTTACTCAGGTAACGGGCGGATACAGGAGGACCGACGGCGTGGCGGGTAAGAAGGAGCGCCAGCGCAAACTTGCCGCGGAACGTCACCGGCGGCGGCTGGCTAGGCGGGCTCAGCGGGACCGGCGGGCTACGAGAGTGACCATGGCGATCACCGCGGTCATCGTGGTGGCCGGGTTGTCCGTGGGCGGCGTGCTGCTGGCCAGCACGTCCTCGGGCACGACGACCACGCCGAAGAGCACGCCGACCCCGACCGCGACCCCGACTCCGACTCCGACTCCGAGCCCCACGGTCGCCGAGCCCGCGACGCAGTGCGTCTACACCGCGGCCGGGACGGCCGCGCGCAAGGTGAGCCTCCCGTCAGCGACGCCGAACTATAAGGCCACGTACGCCGCGACGATCAATACCAACCGCGGCGCGATCGTAATCGACCTGCTGAACAGCAAGGCCACGTGCACGGTGAACTCGTTCGTTCACCTGGCCGAGGCGGCCTTCTACAACAACAGCCCGTGCTTCCGGCTGAGCACCTCCGGCGGCGTGTACATCCTGCAGTGCGGCGACCCGACCGGCAAGGGATCGGGCGGCCCCGGATACGGGTTCGCGAACGAGAACCTCACCGGCGCCACGTACCCGGCGGGCACGCTGGCGATGGCCAACGTCAGCGGCGTGGCGAACAGCAACGGCAGCCAGTTCTTCCTGGTGTACAAGAACTCTTCGCTACCACCCGATTACACACCGTTTGGCAAGATCGTCAGCGGGCTTAATATCCTCCAGACTGTGGCCAAGAGTGGATATGGTAAGCCGCTCAGTTCGGGAGGCGGCGGCGCTCCCAAGGAGAAGGTCGAGATCGAGAGCGTGACCATCAAGCAGACATAACTGGAGCGATGACCCCGTCGATTACTGGCGGGGAGTGCTGGGAGGGCCGCCCTCCCGGACCAGCGCGGAGCAGGAGGTTCGCGGTGAGCACGGCCAGCGAAGCGTGGGGCAGGGTAGCCGACGACGGCACCGTCTACGTGCGTACCGCCGAGGGCGAGCGGGTGGTGGGCTCGTGGCAGGCCGGAAGCCCGGACGAAGCCCTCGCGTTCTTCCAGCGCAAGTTCGCGTCGCTGGAGACGGAGATCAGCTTGCTCGAGCAGCGGATCTCGACCACGGACCTGTCGCCGGCCCACGCTCAGGCATCGATCAAGCGGCTGCTCGCCGCCGTCGCCGAGGCACACGCGGTCGGCGACCTGGACGGGCTGCACGCCCGGCTCGAGGCCATGACCGGCCTGGTCGATCACCGGCGGGAAGAGCACAAGGCGGCCCGGGAGCAGGCCCGCAGCCAGGCCCTCGAGACCAAGGAGCGCATCGTCGCCGAGGCCGAGCGGATCGCGGCCGAGGCCACGCACTGGAAGATCAGCGGCGAGCGGATGCGCCAGCTGCTCGAGGACTGGAAGTCCGCGCCGCGCGGCGACCGGGCGACCGAGACCGCGCTGTGGAAGCGGCTTTCCGCGGCGCGCAACGCGTTCACCAAGCGGCGCAAGGCGTACTTCGCCGGTCTCGAGGAGGAGCGCGAGGAAGCCAGGCAGCGCAAGGAGAAGCTCGCCGCCGAGGCCGAAGGGCTCGCCTCGTCGACGGACTGGGGACCCACGGCGTCCGCGTTCCGCGAGCTGATGCGCTCGTGGAAGGAGGCTGGCCGGGCCGACCGGGGTGCCGAAGAGGAGCTGTGGACCAGGTTCAAGACGGCCCAGGACACCTTCTTCCAGGCCAGGGGCCAGGTGCTGAATGCCAAGGACACCGAGCTGCGCGAGCACGCGGGCGTCAAGACGCGCCTGCTGGGCGAGGCCGAGAAGCTGCTGCCGGTCACCGACCCGCGCGCGGCCCGCGCCACGCTGCGTAGCATCCAGGAGCGCTGGGAGCAGGCCGGATCGGTGCCGCGCGACGCGCACGAGCGGCTCGAAGGCGGGCTGCGGCGGGTCGAGGAGGCCGTCCGCCGGGCCGAGGACTCGCAGTGGCGCCGGTCTAATCCTGAGGCGCTGTCGCGGGCCAGGGGAACGGTGGAGCAGATCCGGACGGCGATCAGCCAGCTCGAGGGCCAGCTGTCGCGCGCGCAGGCCAGCGGGGACGCCAAGGCGCAGGAACGGGCCGAGGAGGCGCTGGCTGCCCGCCGCTCATGGCTAGCCGAAGCCGAGCGCACCCTCGCCGAGCTCTCCGGCTGACCCGTCCCCGAAGGCAAGCACAGCTAGTGCCGTGTCAGCCAACGTTCGCCCCGGCTGGCGGCCCGGGGCGTGCCGCGGGTGTTGGCCTTGGGTGAAAATGTCGCACCCGGCTGATGTAGTTGTGGGATGCCTCGGTGTCGTGGTGGTGGTGATCGCCGGGTGGTGTACCGGACCGCCCGGGTAGGCCTGCGTGTCACGGCGGGTCAGCGGCGGCGGTGTTTCGGGCTGCTGGTCTCGGCGGCCGATGTATGGTCGTGCGTGCTGGATCTGGCGCGGTGGCGCCACCAGGACCGGCTGCCGCCGCTGGCGGGCTACCAGCAGTTGTGCCGCGAGCTGGCGGCGGCCGGGCCGGGCACCTTCGGGGAGCTGGACAGTGTGGGTGCCCGGTCGGTGCTGCGGCGTTACAGCGACGCCTGGTTCGCCGCCGCCAAACGCCGCAAGGGCGGCGAGAGCGCGGCCCGGTACCCGCGGCGCAAGCGGCGGCTGCTGCCGGTGCGCTACTACCACGGCACGTTCACCCTGGATGGGCGGCGGTTACGGCTGCCGGTAGCACGCGGCTGCCCGCCGCTGTGGGTGCGGCTGGACCGCGACGTGCCCTACCCGGCGGGGCAGGTCCGCTCGGTCACCTTGATCAGCGAGGGCGGCCGTCTGTACGTGGAGGTGACCGCCGAGGTCCCGGTCGCCACCTACTCCAGCGGCAAGCAGCCGGATCCGGCGCGGGTGGCGGGGGTGGATCTGGGGATTATCCACCCGTTCGCGGTGGCCGGCCCGGACGGGTGGATAATC
>Ga0209275_10000733_pt1 | contig 13125 bp, 12 predicted proteins | sample HubBroMetageREF2_FD_188344 | JGI IMG/M metagenome (GOLD analysis project Ga0209275, IMG submission 188344) | Reference soil microbial communities from the Hubbard Brook experimental Forest, New Hampshire, USA - Hubbard Brook CCASE Soil... | ecosystem: Environmental > Terrestrial > Soil >... | reverse complement strand
CAGGTGGCCGGCAGCACCAACGTCTCCTCGGGGCACCTTCTCAGGGTGAAAGTGACCACCGCGGCAGCAGGATGTGGCACGGTTGCGGCTGGCATTGTCGCGACCGTTACTTATCAGATGCAGAACTGAGGTCAGGACTTTTCCAGTTGTCAATTCACGGTTGTCGGTTCGCAGTTTTTTCAAACCACATGAGAGGGGCTTCGAAGATGTTGAAGCAGATCGTATTCGCGGTCTTGATACTTACGGGGATAGCTTCGGCGACTACGTACTATGTGGATCCGGCGGGCAGCAATGGAAATAACGGGCTGACTCCGCAGACTCCTTGGCGGACTCTGTTGAAGGTTGGGATTTCGACCTTCCAGCCCGGGGATGTCATCTTGTTCAAGCGGGACGCCGTGTGGAATGAGTGGCTCACCCCGCCATCGAGTGGCGTAGCAGGGAATGTGATTAAGTTCGACGCGTATGGCAATGGACGGCCGCCTGAATTCACCGGTCTGTACTCGACTACGGCTCCGCAATGGAAGAACACGGGAGGCAATGTTTGGCAGATCCTGCTGACCGCGACCCAACCGATCTCACAACTCAAGTTTGTGCAATTTGGCACGATATGGGGCAATTCGCAAAGTGCAGAGAATGCGCTGGCGCATGACAGGGATTGGTACTACGACCCGGTTGCGCAGAATCTGTACGTTTGGTCGACGACTGGCAATCCGGTCACATATTACGGTTCGGTGTCACCCGTCATTCTGAGCGGGCAAGCGCTAATCAATGTTGATCAGATCAGCTACGTTGAAATTCAGCACATCAAGCTCGACTGGTACGACGGCTACGGTGCTCAAGTGCAGGGCGCGAGTGATCACGTGTGGCTTGCTAACATGACGGCTGACAGTCAGGTTCCGAACGCGACCGTACCGATCGGGTTCTACGTGCATCCTACGGGCACGCCCGGAGACATACACATTTACAACACAGACGCTCACCGGAATTATGTCGGTTATCGGTTTGACGGAACGCCAGCTGCGATCGAATTGAAGAATTGCCGCGCTTACGCTAACCGAACTTACGGTTTGATGGACAACACCGCTGCGGTGACCTATTCGTACTGCCATCTCTACGCCAACAATCTTGCGACTGGCATTTCCACCGACATAACCGGCTTCCCTGGCCCAATAAATGGGGGCCACAACCTGCCGGTGGACACTCCGCCGAATGTGCGGGGCTTTATGCAGTATCCGGCGCGGATCACCGTCACTTACGATGATCCAGGGTTGGTTGATGGTTCGCACCAGTATATTGAAGCGCTGTTGCCAATGATCCAGTCGAAAGGCATTCCGCTCAGTATTGCAGTAGTGACGGGATATGCGCTGTCGCAGCAGTTGATCCCGACATTTCAGTCATGGATCAATGCGGGATGGGATGTGAATTGTCACTCGGTCTCGCATCAGTATTTTGTATTTCCAAATGCCTTCACATTGCAGTACACGGGGAGCGCGGCCACGCGCGTGACGCTTTCGATCTCCGCCGGGCAGTTCACGATTGCAGCACCGGGAGATCCAAACGCACAGGTGAGTTGGAACCTTAGCTCGTCGGGCACGGACATGGTTCCCGGCGGCCTGGATACATTGGGCGGCTTGATCTACACGCTGGGACAGCGTGGCGTTTTTTCGGTCACGGCAGATCCAAACATGAAACCGGCGGTAAAAAGCGAGGACCTGGCGGACGTTGCTGCACAGGATATCAAGAGCTCGCCTTACCTCCTTCTTGAGGACAAGACTCGCCTTATGACAGATGAGATCGGCTGGTCCAAGGCGTGGATGAACGCAAACCTGACTGGTTTGCCGGCAAACCGCGTGTACATATATCCCGGTAGTTACGAAGACACATCTACAGAGGCAATCACTCTGGCCGACGGATTCTCGGGTGCGCGTGGATCTGGCTCGATGGACCCGGCTCCGAACGCGGCAACAGTCACGGGAAGTGGAATCGACGTGCAGAACATTTTGAGCCAGGGGGTAGTCCCAAATTTCCAGAACTTGACCGATAGTCAACTGGTGGCCAAACTGCAAGCGATGGTCTTTAAATCCGCAGTCTGGGGCGTTCCCTTCGGACTTTTCTGGCACGTGAATGAACTTCCGCCACACCAGGTAGGCGTAATGCTCGACGCGCTGAAGTCCTCGGGGGCGACATTAATGACCAACACGCAGCTGGTAAATTACCTGCTCGGCACGCAGCAGAATTCTGGCACAACCTACTACGCTAGCGGGACCACTGGGCCGCCCGTTGACCCTAGGCCGACTCAGGCCTCGCCTGTGGTCGATCATGGTGCCACGCTGCCTCCCGAATACCAATACGACCTGATGGGGATCAATCAGAACTTATTTGGATCAGGTTGGGAAATTGGGTCGCTAGTATTTGTACCAGAGAATCTCGGACATGCCGAGGGCAACCAGTGAGTGGCTGTACGACGAGAGCTTGCCGAATGACGGCGAGCGCGGACCTTGCGGGCAAACACAAAGACAGGATGGCTGGTTGTAATGAGTGATCTTTCTCTGCTGAGAGGTTTGGGAATATCTTTGGACTTGCGACCGTTCAAGGGAGACGGCACCGAACGAATAGCAGCAATCGGCGAGGTTACGACTTCGAATGTTTCGGTGCGCGATCTACTCATCGAGGGCCTGTTGAAGGTGCGCAGTAAAACTCGAGGACTGATTACGCTAAAACCGAACCGGGCGCAAATCGAGTTTTCACGAAACCACGCGAAGCGAAGCATCGTGCTCAAGGCCCGGCAACTCGGGATCACGACTTACGTGGCGGCGAGATTTTTCATTCAGACTATCACTCAACCTGGAACAGTGACGGTGCAAGTGGCTCACGACCAGGAATCGGCAGAGGAGATTTTCAAGATCGTGCATCGTTTCTGGGAGAACCTGCCCAAGGCGATGCAAGACGGCGCGCTCGTCACTTCGCGCGCCAACATTCGGCAGATCGTCTTTCCACGACTCGATAGTGAATATCGCGTGGCGACGGCAGCGGATGCGAATGCGGGCCGCGGGATGACTATTCACAATCTTCATTGTTCGGAGGTCGCCCGCTGGCCCCGGGATGTGGAGGAAACGCTCGCTTCCTTGCGGTCTGCGGTGCCGGAGCAAGGGGAGATTGTGCTCGAGTCCACGCCCGCTGGAGCGGGCGGCACCTTTTATGAAGAGTGGCAGAGAGCTGATGAGACGGGATATGCGCGGCACTTTTTTCCTTGGTGGTACGGGAATGAGTATCGTCTGCTGAAAAAAGCGCCGTCAGCAGAGCCGCCCTCGCTCGAAGAGGAAGAGTTGATGCGGCGCGCCGGACTGACGGAGGCGCAGATTGCGTGGCGCCGCGTCAAGCGGGCACAACTGCGAGGGTTGGCAGTGCAAGAATATGCCGAGGATCCAACGTCGTGTTTCAGAGCCTCGGGGGAATGTGTATTTGATCTACAAGGAATTGAACGTGCGTTGCAAGCCTGCGGCGAGCCGGTAGAGACCCGAGACAATCAGCATTTGCAACTCTGGTTCCCATCGCAAGTTGGGAAACAGTACCTCATCGGAGTCGATCCCGCAGGCGGCGGGTCACAAGGCGATTATTCCTGCGCAGTCGTGATCGAACGAAGCACTGGATTGCAATGCGCCGAACTGCACGGACATTTTCCGCCACGCGAATTGGCGGTCAGGCTGATCGAGTTGGCTAATTCTTACAACCAGGGGTTGCTGGTGGTGGAACAGAATAATCATGGCCATGCGGTCTTGGCACACTTGCGGATGGAGGGATGTATGAATATTTTTCGCGAGGGTGGGCACGACGGATGGCTGACCTCGGCGGTAAGCCGTCCGGCAATGATCGAGAATTTAGCGGCAGTGTTGGCGCTGGAGCAGACTATCGTTCGAAGTTCGAGGCTGCTGAACGAGTGCCGGACGTTTATCCGGCATGTCGATGGTAGTTCCTCGGCGGCAGCGGGCTCGCACGACGATTGCGTAATGGCGATGGCGATTGCGCTGGCGGCACGGCAGAAATTGGCTGGACAGGGTTGGCAGAGAAAATTCGCATTGGCCAGTTTGCCGCGGCAGCCGGAAGTGATACTAGATCTTAAGATGTAAATCAGATTGAATTTGACTTGCACGGCCTAGGCCGCCCGTGCCTACATTGGTCGACAGTAGCAATTCATAACTTTAGTTTCACCCCTCAAAAAATCATGAATATTACAGAGAAGTTGCGCGGCGCTATGCGCCGGATTGCGGGAGTGTCTTCGGCCGCTGCGGCGACAGCAGAGGGCAAAAGGCGAACCTTGGCACTGCCATCCATTCTCAACGTCTACGGGCCACGGGCAGATGCTTTTCCAAAACCCACGCCCATCAACCTACGGCGATTCTCCGAAACGCCGGTGGCACGCAAGGCGATCAACACGATTAAAGATCGGATCGCAGGGATGCGCTGGAGAATCCAGCCTCGGCCAGGACGAGGGCCGGTCGCCGGTCCGGATAGCGATGTTCGGATACAGATTCTTACCGACAACTTCGATGCTCCGAATCCGGATGATTCGTTTCGGTCGCTGTCGGAGCAGGTCCTTGAGGATGTGATTGTCGGCGGCTTCGGAGCGATTGAAGTCGAAAACACGGGCGATTCGCAACATCCCTTGGTGATGTGGCCAGTAGATGGGGCGACAATCCGCATGAAGACTGACTGGGACGGACTGCCCGGATCAACGCGGTATGTGCAGGTCACGGGCAAGTCGGGGCCGGAAGGAAACATTCTCCTCGACGACGATCAGCTGATTTATATCCGGCTCAACCCGCGAACCCACACTCCTTTTGGGCTCGGGCGCCTAGAAGTTGCGTTCGAGGCGGTGAACGCATTCTTGGGGGCCCATAGGTATGCGACCAAGCTGGCTTCAAACTCGGTGGTGGAGTATGCCCTGTGGTTACAAGGCATGACTCCGGAGCATCACGAACGATTGATTCGATGGTGGCAAGACGAAATCGAGGGCACGGGTCGCGTGCCGATTCTTTCTGCGGAGAACAAACCGGAGGTTTTGCGCTTTGGCGGAGGCACAGATGCTGACCTTCGACTGCAGTGGCAAGAATTCCTGCTGCGGATCATCGCCGACGCGTTTGATCTTCCTCCGCAATGCCTGGGGGTAGAGCGAGATCTCAATCGCTCGACCGCGATGGAGATGGCAGACGAAGCTTTCTTGCAAGCAATCGTGCCCACTGCGCGACTGCTTGCCGAGTATCTGACGCGGGATGGCATCTGTAAGAAGCTCGGATGGAATGATCTGGAATTTGTTTTTACCGACGTCGATTCAGGCGGCGATGTAATGGAGGAAGCACAAATTCAGGCGCTCCTTTTGCAGAACGGAGTGCTTACGGTTGCCGAGGTGCGACGGATGAGAGGTTTGCCACCACGCTGAAGATGTAGTCATCGGAATTTCCGGATTAACCGTTCACCAAACAAAGCGGCTCACTGAGGACATAGCAGATGATGAACATTGAATTGGAATCGATGGCGATTGAGATGCCAGCATTCGCAGGGCATCCGAACCGGGAGCCGTTTCACGGCGTGCTGACGTTTGTGGATGTCGCTTCCGACAAGGCGCCATCGGGAGCTCGGGGGCATCGAGTGGTACTGACTCGCATGGCGGCAGAGTCCGCGCTCGCGTCGTTATTGGGGATGGCTTTGGATTATTCGTTATCTCTTGACCGCCACGATACGCGTCGGAAGGTTGGAGTCATTACGCGGGCGGAGATCGTCGGAAAACAGGTCGAAGTCGGCGGTTACCTTTTCGCCAAAGACTTTCCAGAGATCGTCAAGCAGATTGGGCGCGGGCGTGGTTGCAAACAGGCATTCGATGCCGCCAGTCCGCCGCGTCACGCGTGTTTGGCCATGTCGTACGAGATCGCGGATGCCCGTGTGGCGGATGTAAAGGCGAATGTATGGACGCTTACTCACGTTACGTTTACTGGGGCCGCGATTCTACGACGAGATAAGGCAGCTTATCGGGATACATGGATCGAATTGGACTGAGCAGCAATCACCGAACAACCGCACTGGCGAGCAAATGGCGTCGGGAATGCGGAAGAATACTACAAGGAGAAAATATGGACACTGAAACTACGCAGCAACTACTCGCCACGGCGGAACGGCTTGCAAGCGCGGCCGAGACTCTGGATCGAGTTCTCGAAAAACTGGACTCACAACAAGCAGCGCTAAACGCGAAGGTCGACCGCATAGCGGCGGCAGTGGAGGAGCAGGCGTCAGACGCCTCTGAAACCACGGATGAAGCTAGCTGGCCACGAAAGCTGAAGGAACGGATCGCCGATCTGGAAAAAACAAACAACGATCTCAGGGGGCAGGCAGCACGTTTGTCGCGCAAAACTCTGTCTCCGTTGGTTACCGCATTGCTTAGTAAAAGCAACGCTGAAGTTGGCGACAGGCTGGACTCAGGGGCGCTCGACAAAACGTTGCAGTCGTTGAGCGTGGAGCAGCGCATCGCTGTTAAGGCAGAGATGGCGCGGGCAGGGATGATCGAGTAACAAATCCAGTTTCGAGTTCCGAGTTTTTAGTTCCGGGAAGGCGCGACCAGGGTCGTGCCTTTTTTCTTTGCCAGCTTACACATGCGGTAGGGGGCACGACCTTTGATTCACGCAACAAAATTCATTCTTCAGGAGAACAAATGAACACAAAATTTATTGATTTGAACGCGACCGCAGATTTCCTGGGTCCTGGTGCGATCGAAATCAACCGATATCAAACCGAGATCTTCGACATCGTGCGCCGGCGGGGCGTGTTCGGACAGCGAGTCCGGCAGGTACCTGCGACCGGTCACCCTTCACGATACTTCGAAGAAACGTTAATCAACTCCCCGACTGCAGCGCAAGCGTTCGTCGATCCACGCAATATCGTGGCTATCGTCGGTGCTCCCACGCGCGTGGAGCGGACCGTTCCGCTGAAAGCGTTGGTCTCACAAATCAACTACAACCTTTTTGATCTGGAAGTGGGCGCTCAACAAAGCCAGTTTGCTTACTTACAAGCAAAGGATCTGACCGACTCCGTGGAAGGGTTGCTGCGAACTCACGACGTTGCGCTTTGGAATGGCAACGACACTTCGCTGGTAACGCCGACTACGTTCCAGTACATGGGGGCAATTCCGCAGATCGAGGCTGGGGGAAATACAACCACAATCACGACCACGGAGAGCATCGTAGACGGAATCAAGGGGGTGATCGCTGGCATGGTGGCGAGTTCATCCTACGAAGTTCGTCCCACGGCGATCTATGCAAACCCAGTGCTGCTCGACCTGATCGATCGCGAAATGAAAGCGGAGTTTAACGTCGTGCTCTCAACCACGGAGATCACCGGAGGGCTGACGGTCAAGACTCTCTCGACGCAAGCCGGAGAGTTGCCGCTGATTCCGGAGTGGGCGGTGCCTTACACCGGAACGCCCGGCAGCGGCACCGCGGTTCTTCCCGCTTACATCGTGACGGAAGATCTGATCGAGTACCACTGGCTGACGGACCCGAATCCGCGGGTCTTCCAGTTGGGACTGCTCGGCGCACTGGCCTCACAGATGGTGGTCGTGAAGTTCGGTGCCGTGGTCGTCAAAGGCGCTAACTATGCGCACTACGAGGTCAAGGTCAACCGCTAGAGGCAGTTGCTGGTCGTCAGTGGCTGGTCCCGATCTCAGGCTACTCATCCACTGACGACCCGCAACGGAAATTTGGAATTCTTATGATTTATCTCGCTCCTTCGGAATACGAACTCTACGGATTGGACGCAACCACACCGGCCGCAGCTGTAGCTGCAGCATCTTCGCTGATTGATGCACATTGCCGGCGAACAACCCTGGCAGTGAATCAGTACGAAGAACGATTACGACTTGCTGCTGACCGCAATACGGTTCGGCTGACCTTCATCCCGCTCGCAGTGGTGGCGCCGGCGATCACGCCTATCGTCTCGGCACAGGGACGCTATACCATCCCGCGCCGGGGCGATTGGCCATTCGATGATCTGCGACTCGACGCCGCACTCATGTTCGGATTACCGGGCATCTGGACGGCCATTGACCCGGCAGCGATCGACTTGTTTGCCAACACTGGCGAGCTGACGTTGCCACTTAACATCATGGGTTTGTGGTTCAGCGAGGTCGACATCGTGTACACAGCAGGGTTAGCTGTGATTAGCGACCCGGTGAAATTCGCATGCGCACAGATTGTGCGCAATGCCCAGGCAACACCCGCGCTAAATGTGAGCGTCGGGAGGATCGACACCATGAGCATGAACTACTTCTCCGACTCATTGATAGACCAAACCGTACAGGCCATGCTGGCCCCATACGTGGCACAGAAAGTTGGCTAACGATGACCGACACAGGAATGAGCTCGGCGGCAGTGGTGCGAGCAGCGGACGCGATGCTGCAAGCGCTGGGTGGCGATCAGGTGAGCATGCTGTTCCCTCTCATCACGATGCCGAACGATCGGACCGCTCAACTTGGTTTAGCCGATCCTGGGGTTGAGGAAGTGATTTTCTGTCCCGTGGTGGTGCGGAGTCTGGCGACTCCATCGACGGGTCCTCGAAGACGCTTGGAGTTCCTGTTTTCCAGCACGGCTGTTGCAACCGGGCTGACTAACCGGAATGTCGCCTCGGCCGAGCTCCTTTTCGACGGCGCGCTCGGCCTGTTATACGACAACGATCTTTTTCACATCGAGAACGTGACGACAGAATTCTTCGCTGGAACTGCGTATATCTATCGAGTACTGGCGGTTGAATGAATGGAAGCTTTTGGCTGTTAGCGTTCGGCTCGTAGCACGGACCCGTAAAATCTGCGGGCGTTTGTTATGCAGTCGCAGCTAAGAGTCGACGAAGAAGATTTCCAGCTAGAAGCAAGAAGCCTCTTATGCAATTCACAAAAGACAGTTTTTACATGGCGCTGCTGCAACGGTTGGTGTCCTTGAACCCTCTTCAAACGGTCACGCTGGATGGGACGACCCGGCCGGCCATCATCGTGGCGGAGAACGAATTGGTAATTTCTGCGCAACCGGTATCCGATGCGTTTTACATCGAATGGGGCGCGGCACAAATGGTGCCGCAACATGTGGGTGATCGGGGGCTGATGGAAATGGAGTGTTTAATTTCCTACCACACGTTCGGAACAGTACAAAGCGGTGTGGATCGAGGCCGCGCGCTGGCCGCCCTCGACATGGTATTGCTGAGTATTTGTGAACCGCCCCGAACGTCCAAGCGTGACTACACCCAATCCCCAAGCGTCGATCTGGGCACAAGCATTCTATGGACGACACCGAGCCTGGGTAAGGTTTCCGGTACAGAAGCGGCGAAGAACGAAGGCTTGCCGAGAGGAAATGATGGAGTGCGGTTGGAGCGCAGCACAAGTTTAAGGGTTTTCTTCTTCCCCGAGGTAAGCTTCTTATGAGTACCTTGCCGGTTCGCGCCGCAATGGTTCCTGTCACACGGCAAATCCGAGCATACTTTGCGCCCATGAACCGCGTCGCAGGCACTCCAAGCATCTTTGATCCCGGAAAATACGGTGCCTTTCTGCTGGGTGCGCCGCCGTCACCATGGCTCGATCTGGGGTGGGTAGAAAACTTCCAACGTTTCTGCACTACCCTCACCGAACCATTGCGTGCTGGTATGCCGGGAACGCCGACGACGCAATTCCGCGGGCCTCTTGATGCAAGGATTGAATTTGATTTCCGCGAGTGGGGCAAGCTCCAGATGGCACTGGCGTGCGGCTCTGAACACATGAACGTGCTGGCGTCAGACCCGACTGCCAATGCCCAGCCCTCCGGTGGAACACCACTGGCGGCAGTGGCCGTGCTTCCGGGTTCGACTGCCAGCCAAATTGTTCTAGGAGCTGGGGCGGTGAACGCGTTCTCCCCAGGAAACTTGGTTGCGGTAGACGCGGACTATCAGCAGCAGACCGGCTACGTGGGCACAGGAATTTCGGCAGCGTACGTTAGCGATCCTGTGGATGTAAGCCGTGATGCCAATTATGTCCGCCGAGTGACGTTCAACGTCGGCCGGGTCGCACAACAAACTGTGACTTCATTGCTGCTGGCTCAGCCTTTGCTGGGCGGAGCCCCAGTGTCTGGAGCCTCTGTGCAACAGGTGGTCGCGTTCGTCGATCGCGAGGGAGGATCGTTTTTCCAGGAGTGGTCGGCACTGTTCATTGCCGAAGAAGAGTCGGGAGGGCGAGTGTGTTTTCATTATCCAAGACTCAGCCCAACTACAGCGATCGAGATGTCGATGCCACTGACTCCCACGGCGCAGCCGAGGGCAGTCAAAGCTTTTCATCGAGAAGACGAAGTAGAGATCACAAAACCAATCTCGTCGCTCGCTCTGCACGCCGCGTTTCAAGCGATGCCGCACGTGGACGAGAACGATAGCCAAACTGTCGTGTGCTATCGCAGCTACTTCCCTGCGGCCATGGCTGCGGTCTATTAAACGTCTACCCCGCAAATGCAATCGGAGTGAGGGGAGTCCTTGCGTGGGAACTCCAACCATAGCTATTATGCCGTAGGACTCCACGGCCCGGCAGTGGCCAAACACAACCCACGACCCCTCCGCGTTGTGAAACTCGCTCCACTCAAAGCAAAAGAAGGTATTCGCCGGCTTCGAGCGCGCCCGCTGGAAGTTGGCGGTGCTTTTCGTGTGCTTTTTCGTTGCATCAGGCTGACAACTGATCGAGCTCAACCTGGTTTGATCAAATCAGATCATCGTTCGTGCCTAATCCAAAATGAAACTACAAATCGACAATCTCGATGGCCTAGGTCCGATTGACTATACCTCGTCAATTGATGGATCGCGCTCCCCACAGGTAGTTCGCAAGCTGAACCAACCCTCCGAGTTCCGCGTCAGCTTGGTGGCGGACTCAACTGATTTTGTAGTGCCCGTCACCGGAGCGCGGGTCACATTGGGCCTTACCAATGGGCAAGATGTGTTCACAGGGTACTTGATGCAACCTCCCGTGTTTGAGTATTTGGGGTGGGCAGAACGTGGCCCGGTTTATCGCTACGACTTGGTGGCACAGAGCGACGAGAGCTTACTCGACGAGAAACGGCTGCCTGACCGCTGCCCTTTCCTTGACCGGAGCGCGGGCGCTGCGCTCCGGCAGCTAACGCAAGACCTCATGCCCGGTGTCTTCGACACAAGCTCTGTCCAGGATCTCGACACCTTGGCATGGTACGCGTCCAATCCGCGAAAGACGTGGTCGCAACACGCGGCAGAAATCGCAATTCAGGCGCGGGCCAGCTACCGAATCATGAATGGGGCGGTAATTTTCGCACCGCTGGGAGCCACAGCCTACGCCCTAAATGAAACCGACCTGGCATTTTGTCCCGAAGGGCTGACGTTGCAACCAGTGAATGGCTTGATCAACGACGTGACCATAATCGGACAGAGCGAACCTCAAGCTTATGTAATTACCCTGCGGGCGAGGAGTCCGGCTACGGTGGGACAATTGGTTTTCACGACCAGGTTATCTTGAACGACCAGTACGTCAAGATCAATCCGCCATGGACAATAACCAATGTGGCCGGGGGATTGACCCCGCAATGCAGCTATGGTGGATCAATGGCGAAACAGGTGTTTCTCACTTATTGATTCCGCTGTCCAGACAAGTGTCGGGTATCCCGGAGTTCTCCGATTCCGGGATACCCCATCCTGGTTATTACCGGCGAAAAATACTGACGGGTGCCCCTCGATAAGAGCGAAGGCTCTGTCAAGGGCAGACTTCTTCTGGGCGGTGCGATGAGCACCGCTGGGTTGCCAGAGAAGGTTGAGGACCAAGGCCCTGGAATCTCACGCTAATCACTTTCGGTGGAACGTCGTTCCACCAACCATCGATTCGGCCACAACCGCGGCCATGATTGTTCTATGCGAACATCCCGCCCCGCGCGGGATGCGAGAGCGCCCAATCAATTCCTACGGTCTAGCTTGCGCCGACCAGGGGCACCCGCGGGCTGCTCTCGATGCGAACGATCTCTGGATACCCGGTCTGGGTGCGCAGCATCCAGTAGAGTCGTACCGCCAACTTGCGCGCCGCCGCCACCTTGGCCACACCCTTCGGCTTCTGATGACAGCGATGCAAATACTGTTTGCGAAATCCGGGATCTAAACGAACCGTCGTCTGCGCCGCTTCCACCAGCAACATGCGCAGCATACGATTTCCCTGCTTGGTGATCGCCCCCAGCTTCTGCCGTCCGCCCGAGGAATGCTCGCGCGGAATCAGCCCCAGATAACTCGCCACCTGTTTGCCTCGGGGAAAACGGCTCACATCTCCCATGGTCAAAACGTAGGCTAGCGAGGTAACCGGCCCCACGCCAGGCTGCGATTGCAGAAGAAGCGCCATTTTGTCTCGCAGGGCTTCTGCTTTTAACGCCGCGTCCAGAGGCTCGATCTGCTGGTTCAACATAGCCATCAGCCTAAGCAAGTCGTCGCGCCGACGAGCTGCCCACGGCCGCAGCGGAAGTTCGCGCAACAACTTCTGCCCGGCCTGACTCCACAGCTTGCGTTTGCGTTGCACCCCCTGGTTCAGACAAAGATGTTGCAGTTCGTTCTTCACCCGCGTCCGAATGATCACCAGTTTGTAGCGATGCAACAGCAACTGCCGCAGATCGCGCACCTCGCTCGACGGCATCCAGATGCGCGGAAACCGGCCCTCCGCCAGCAGTTTCATGATGTGCGCCGCGTCCCGCTTGTCCGTCTTCTGCTGCCGCACATAGCTGGCCCGGATCTGCGCCGCATCGCCCACCCACAACTCGTGGCCGATCTCCGCCAGCAAGTCGACCAACCAATGCGAGTTGCCCGTGGCTTCCATCCCGACCAACGCCGGCGCCGGCACTTGCCGGTAAAAACGCTCGGCCTCGCCCTCGGCGTGCACCAACTTGCGCTCGCCAGTTTCTCCCGTCTCTGAGTCCAGCCAACAAACTTGCTGCCAGCTGGGATGAAAATCACATCCTATAATCATCATGCGAAGGCTCCTTCCTTTCCGAGAAGCCTTAGTCCTCAAACCAAGACTACCGGTTCGATCGAGCCTTCGCTCTTATCCCATCAACCCTTTCCGCGTCCGTTGCGGAAAGGGTG
>Ga0209275_10000731_pt1 | contig 13145 bp, 16 predicted proteins | sample HubBroMetageREF2_FD_188344 | JGI IMG/M metagenome (GOLD analysis project Ga0209275, IMG submission 188344) | Reference soil microbial communities from the Hubbard Brook experimental Forest, New Hampshire, USA - Hubbard Brook CCASE Soil... | ecosystem: Environmental > Terrestrial > Soil >... | reverse complement strand
ATGGCCAGTTGCACTGGAAGAACACGAAGCAAAAGAGCTCCCCGCCTCATCGCGTTCGCAGCGCAAGTCATTCCTCGTCTCCGATTCGCACGATCCCCGAAAACCCAACCTAGCCAGTTCCGCGCGTCCGTTTTTCCGCGCCAGTTGCGGCTTATTATAAACCCCTGAGCAATTCACATTGACCGGTGCGCCCTGAAATTGCTGATCGTCTCAACCAGGTTTGCATCTAAGTTTCATTCCGTGCTATTCCGCTTAGGTGATACCGTCTCTAGGTCAATTCCGCAGGGAGGCTCCCCCATGGCAGAAGTCGTCTACGTCTCGAATATCAAAATTGAACGCAAAAACGGTCCGCTACGCGTCGCTCATCTACCCGGCGAGCCGCAACCCGTGATCTTCAGTGTGCACGGCGGCATCGCCAAGCACTACAAAGTCGACCCCTCCAAAATCGGCGAGTCCCACGCCGCAACCATAGATTATGTGATTGCCTCAACGGCTGGTTGAATGCTCGGCACTTTTGGAGGCGCGCTGGAAGCGCGTCAAATTGATGCCAGCAACGGCAAGCTTACCGCCGAGGTAACCGGAGAAGTCGAAACCGAAGATAATGTTTTGGTCATCCGCCGCATTCATGTCGCGATGCACCTCGCAGCCTCGCCCGAGATGGGCGACACAATCGAACGCGTGCACGGCATCTACGCCATGAATTGCCCGCTCTACCGCACGCTGCACAACGCTATCCAACTGACGTCTTCCTACGAATTGGTCTCTTCGACGGCCACATAACCCGGAGCAATGCCAGGAATCGTTCCCGCGATCCCGCGAATCTCTCGCCGTCCGTCTCGCTTACTTGTTCTTGCCACCCACGCTCTTCTTCGCAACAAAAATCGTGGCCGGCGGCGTAATCTTGTTTACCTGCGAGAAACTTCCCTGATTCACCGCTAATCCCACGCGCCCGCGCGAATCGACATAGAGCAATGGGCTTCCCACCGGTACATCCATAAACGTCTTCATGAACGGTGCGGTAAACGGTTTCTTGTTGATCTGCACCGTCACTTTGTCGCCCAGCACGTAACCCAGCTTCTTAAATTCCTCGCCAGGAATATCCGTAATCAACGATCCATACGGATCATCCAATCCAATTACGTCGCCCTCAATTCCCTTGTCCGTGGTTGACGACGTCTTCGGCGTCAGTCGCACCAGGTCTGTAACCACCGGCCCGACCAGCGTCCAGTCTCCACCCGCGGACAGATGTGCTCCCACCGGCGAAAAAATATCGCGCCCATGAAATGTTGAAGAGACCTTATCTCCAATCATCCATCCGGTATTTGTGATTTCTCGAGCAGAATCCAATCCGTCGCGATCCACCACCGGTGACACCAGCCCATTGTCTGGCACCACAAAAAATTGCCCCTTCTTGGTCTTCACTACTACCGCTTTCCGAGACGTTCCCACGCCCGGATCCACCACTGCTACAAACACCGTGCCCGCCGGGTAATACGGCGAGACGCCCTCCAGAAATCGCGCTCCCTCTTCGATCGAAAACGGCGTAACACTATGCGTGATGTCTCGAATTCGCAGGTCGGGCGCAATTCCATACATCACCGCCTTGCAGATTGCCACCGCATCGTTTGTCACTCCAAAGTCGGTCATGAACACAACCGTTGGTTTCGCCGTCGACGATTGCGGCAACGCCGCGCTGCTTCCATCCTGCTTAGGTTCCGGCGCACACCCCGCCACCGCTGCCACCAACATCAGCGCCAGCAGCCCTTGCATAACACCTCTGCAAAAAATCGATTTCACGCTGACCTCCACGATCAGTTCAAATTTCCAAGCCATCCGCCGCCGCGCAGCCGATGTTCTAACTTTTGGTAGATATGATGAAGATCGTCGAATTATTTTTTCGACGCTCAGTGCGACGCGGTAAACATCTCCTTGCCACTCGTTCAAAGTATATCGAATCCTTCCATTCCTCCAATATTCGGCCGCACAAAACCCACTCAATGCGCCATGAAAAGAATTGCGGGTCCTCTTCTGATTCATTACACTCTATGCGCTGTTCGCTCGAAATTCACGCGAGTCCCTTCGGTCCGCCCGCCCGAATGACGTCCATCTGCAACTGCTCGAATCGTGAAGACCGTCTCTAGGAGGCGCAAATGCGTCGCAGTTTTCTGTCCCTACTCGTGTTGTTATTTCTATTCGTATCCGCAGCCCACGCGGATAAGGTCACTCTTAAGAACGGCGACCGCCTCAGCGGCACTATCGTCAACGGCGATGGCAAAATTTTGCTGGTCAAAACGGAATTTGCCGGTGATGTCACCATTCAATGGGACGCCATCACCGCCATCGACTCTTCCGAGAATCTCAATCTCACTTTGAAGGATGGGAAGCGCCTCTCCGGCAAAGTCGTCACCAAGGACGGAAAGTTCGTCGTCGCCGGTGCGCCTCCGGAAGCCGCTGGCACTACCAAAGACACCATCGTCGCGGTGCGCAATGATGCCGAGCAGAAAGCCTACGATATCGAAGCTGAAAAGATGGCTCACCCCAAATTTACTTATTTCTGGAGCGGCCTCTTCGACACCGGTCTCGCTCTCACCCGCGGCAACTCTGCAACCGTCAGTTACACACTCTCTGCCAAGGCTGTTCGTGAAACTCCCAAGGACAAGCTGACTCTTTACTCCACCTACATCTACGCCAACGACGACACTCTTCCTCCCAGCCGCACTACCGCCAATGCACTTCGTGCCGGCGCACGCTTCGATTACAACCTTAGCCCGCGCACCTTCGTCTTTGGTCTGACCGATTTTGAAACCAACGAACTTCAGCACCTGTCCCTTCGCAGCGTTTTCGGCGGCGGTTTCGGATACCACCTGATAAAAACCGACAACGCTGTCTTCGATATATTCGGCGGTATCAGCTACGATCGCGACTCATTCGCTTCTTATATCGACCCGGGTCCACCGCCGGTTCCCATCGCTGCCATTGTCCAGAACAGCGCGGAAGCTCTCGTAGGCCAAGAGTTCGATTACAAATTCTCCAAGCGCACCACGCTCAACGAACGCTTCACCTTCTATCCCAACCTTTCCCACACTGGCGAATATCGCTACCAATTCGATTCCACCGTGTCCAGCCAGTTGAAAGCTTGGCTCAGTTGGCAATTCACCTTTAGCGATCGCTACATCAGTTATCCACCTCCCGGCCTCAAGGGCAACGACCTGCTACTCTCCACAGGTTTGCGCGTGACCTGGGGCAAGGCAAAGCTGTAGACTCGCTGCCGTCCCGGGGTTACTCGTAAAGTCGCTCCGTTGCGGAGCCAGGAGGCTGTGCGTATGGGTTTTCTCACTTGGATCATCGTTGGATTGATTGCTGGCTGGCTAGCCGGCCAAGTCATGAAAGGTGGTGGCTATGGCGTACTCGTCGACATCATCCTTGGCATTCTTGGCGGCATCGTTGGCGGATGGATCTTCAGCATGCTGGGCGTCTGGCCCGGCGGCGGACTCATCGGCTCGATCATTGTGGCCTTCGTCGGTGCGGTGATTCTCGTTTGGATCACCCGGCTGCTCAAGCGCGCCTGACAAAGAGTCATCCTAAACAAATGCGCTCCGCAGAATACTTCTTTGCGGAGCGCATTCTTTTTCTGATGTTGTTGGTTGCAGGTTTTACTTCTTTCAGTCCCTAATTTGCCGCGCTCTGTGATCCCTCGCCGTTCATCTTTGTCACCACCAGCCACTCCGCTGTTGGCGTCCGCAGATACTTCAACCGTACTCGAGCTTTCTCCGTGCCATCGGCGTTGTTCAGCTTCTGCTCGGTCGCGATCAATTGCGCCACCACCAGTGGCGAGTGCAAATCCGAAGTTAGTTCGTCCACTGCGTTGGCATAATCTCCATTCGCATGCATTACGTAACCGCGCGCCGATTCGTAAATGCTTTCTACTTTCTGGTCGCGCGAACTGGCCGCTAGTTCCTCCAGTTTGTGCCCCATTGCTTCTGCTTCCCTGGTCTTGTGCTCCTTTACCGCCAGTCGCACTTGCTCGCGCAGCACATTCGCATATTCCGAATTGCGCTCCACCGGAAGCATCCCGTCAGGAATAGTTGCCAGCCGGTTCTCGATGCTGGTCAGCATTTCACCCGCGCTCTGTACATCTTTCGCTAAAAGTACCCGCGCATAGTCAATTTCAAATTGCGCCATCGCGTCCTTGGCTTCCGCCGCCTTGGTCGAAAGCTGTGCCAGTTCCACTCGACCGGTGCCCGCGTCGCCTTCCCAGAAATGTACCAGTGCCTTCTGAAATGCAATGTGCAACCGCTCGTGATCGCTCGAAGCCATTCCCATGGCCTTATCGTATTCCGTGCGTGCTTGCGAATATTTTCCCATCAGCGTGTACGTATCGCCGCGCCCGTATTGCGACGTGACATACCTCGCCGACATTTCCAGTGCTTGCGCATAGTGCGCCAGCGAACCTTCATCATCGCCGGTCATCCGCAGCACTTCGCCCAGCGAGTCTTGCGGGTTCGGATCATCCGGCAATGAATCCGCGTATCTCCGCAGCAGACTGATCCCCTTTGCGGGTTGTGGGTCAAGTGATTCCACATAGGCATATCCCAGCGTGTTCAGCGCCGGGGGAAATTTCGGATCCTGCTCCAGCGAAGCTTCCATCAGCTTTCGTCCGCGCGAATAATCCTGCTGGAAAAACAGCCATTCGCCGGCCAAATACAAAACGTGCTTGTCTTTCGGGTGCAGCTTCACCAAATCGTTCATGGCCATAATCGCGGGAAGGGAATCGGCTTCCTGCGTGCCAGTCATGAATTTCACCAGAAGTTTTTCGTCGGGCGCACACTTCGCAGACAACCCCTGTGCCTTGGCCAGCGCGTCTGGCGCCGAGCCAATCCACTTCGCCGCGTACGACCAGAGCGCATACGCCAGCGCAAAATTGGGGTCCTTCTCCGCGGCTTTCTGTGCATGCAAAATTGCATCCGCGTACTGCGCGTTTTCATACTGATCAATCGCCATTTCCAGTTGTTGCCGCGCTTCCACAGACTTGCTGGCGATCCCCAGCGATCCAAACAGCAGCTGTGCAGATGGCGTCACCTTCACCGCAGGCTTTGCCGTTCGCGCTTTCGTTTCCGTCAGGTGCGCCGGTTGCTGCGCCCAGCTTGGCGTTGTCATCGCTCCAGCCAGAATTACCAAAAGCCCTTTCGCCGCTGTGTTTCTCATAACCGCACCACTCCTCAATCGTTTTGAAAGAACTCTGCCAGGGATACTCTCCGAAGGTATCGTTGCTACCTTCCTCTCGATACTGGACGGAAGGTCAGGTGTGCGCAGTTGCCAAGCCGTATTTCCTTTATTACTTGGCCGTAATAAGCCGTCGTCACTTGGGCACACGCTTCTTAGCTGATACTTGTCTGTTGCATCGCCAGTTACCAAACTAGGGGGCAACCTACTGAGAAAGGTTGTGTGGGGAGTTATGATCGACCGTCGTTTCGTACGTTTGCTTCAACTTGCTGTCGCACTGTGTGTCGTCGCTATTTCTGCTTTGCCATTACTCGCCGCTATGAAAAATTGGGCGGTGATCGCGCCGGTGGGCAGTAAACTTCAAGATATTCCTCTCGTCGATCTGGTCAAGCTTTGCAAGGGTACGCAGAAAGCGTGGCCCGATGGCAAGAATTTCACGTTGGTGATGCACGATCCCGAAACGCCGGAGATGCGTGCTGCGATCCAGAAACTGTTTGGCGTGCCTGCCACTGAAGTGAAATCGTTGCTTGCGAAACTCAACGAATCGCGTCCGGTGATCAAGATTGTCGAAAACGACGAAGACCTGTTGCGCACCGTTGACGCTACTCCCGGCGCGATTGGCCTGGTCGATGTTTACGCCATCAACAGTTCCGTCAAAGTGTTGCGCATCGATGGTAAACTTCCTTTCGATACCGGTTACGTTCTCAAAGGCAACTAGACAATCTCGGTCACGGTTTGATACGCACGGTCTTCCCGGTTTTTGCCGATTCGCGAGCGGCGTCTAAAATCTCGGTCACGATTACGTTGGTTTCTAGCGACGATAGTCCATCCGGTTTTGCTCCATCCACTACGACCGCGCGCAAATAAGTTAGCGAGTCATCGTAAGGAGGCGGCACTTTTGGTGCTGCTGTTGTTTGTTCTTCTTTTTCTCCGGCGCGCCGCACGCGCACATCATCTCGTTTCACGGTGATGACGTAGCCGGTGCTGCCGTACACTTCCATATCTTTTCGGTCGAAGGGCCAATTCCAGGAAGCCTGCACAATTGCCTGCGCCTTCGGATACGTCAGCACAATCGTCGCCTCGTCATCGACCTTTGGATATATTTCGGGCTTGATCTGCTGTGTTACGGCGGTGGCAGTGAGCGGCTTTTTTCCGTCCATCAGCCAGGTCATCAAATCCGCTCCGTAGCATCCGAAATCAAAGAGTGCTCCGCCTCCATTCAATTTCGGGTCGGTGAGCCAGGCCAGAAATTCCGGCTCGACATTAATTTCCTTGGGTCCTTGATGTCCGTCGTGCACCACTACTTTGCGTATGTCCCCAATTTCGCCGTGATGCGACATGTCGAACGCCGCATGATTGCTGCGATACCATGACGTTTCATAGTTCACCAGAACCGTAATGTTTCCCTCGTGCGCGGCGCGCTCGATCGCTTGCGCATCCTGGAAACTCACCGCCAGCGGTTTCTCCATCATCACCGCGATATGTTGCTTCGCGCAGATTTCCACGATCTTGCGATGATCGAACGTGTCGGAATAAACCAGCACTGCTTGCGGTTTGGTGGTACGCAGCATTTCTTCCAGATCGGCGTGATACAAACTGGAATCCAATCCATATTTATTGGCGTACCGATCGAAAAGGCTGCGATCCGCTTCACTGATTCCCACAATTTTTATGTCCGCGCGATGCAGCGAATTTGAGAAGAATCCATTTACGTGGCCGTGAACCAGGCCGGCGATGGCGACGCGAAGCGGAGAGGAGTCAGCGGCGTTGGCGTTACAGAAGGCGAGAAAAGTAATCACTAGCAGGCTTGCAAAAGTTCGTGATGCGAATTTCATAGCAGTTACCCTCTACCTGCTTCTTTTTGAGCAGCAATTCAGGATAATCCTGAGTTGCCTCGGAGCGCACCATCCTTTCGTAGTGTACCGTCCTGCTGCTCCGCGAGCAGGTCATTGCAGTGCGGCATAGAGAGTCTGCTTCCAGCGGGGGTTGTCGATGGTCCAGAAAATCTTTGCTTTGTTTCCGTTGGCGAGTTGGAGGGCCCAGACATCGTGATTTCGCACATCGTGGGCAACGTTCAAGCGATCGACGACGGTCATTCCGCGAGTCAGTTCGCTGTCGGTTTCGACGTCGACGAAATGATTGGATTGCGAAGTGACAATGGTTGGATCGAGGGCGACGGCCATTGCGACCGGATCGGGAAGGGAAATGCCGTGCTCGCCGGTTTGCGTGAAATACGCTTGCTGGGCGTGGCTGTTGCATTCGATCGCGAATTTCGCCACGGGCGTGGCAAAGCTCAAAACGTGCTGAATATCTGCGCGATTCAAAACCGCTTCGCCGCGGCACAAGTGCCAGCCTACCAATTCAATGGGCAATCCACTGCGCATCACGATTCGCGCTGCTTCGGGGTCGCACCAGATGTTGTACTCGGCTGCTGGAGTTACGTTGCCTTCGCAACAGGGCGCGCCGCCCATCACCACGCAGCAGCTCACGTTTGCCGCGATGCTGGGCTTCTTCTGTAAGGCCAGCGCGATATTGGTGAGCGGGCCTAGCGTGACAATCACAAGTCCTGGATGCGAATCGATAGTCTCGATGATCGCGTCGGTAGCATTCTGCCGTTCCGGTGCGCGACGCGGCGCAGCGTAGCCATGATCTCCGAGGCCATCGTGTCCGTGGAACCAGTCGGCGCTGACGTGCGGGCGGATCAGCGGTTTTGCCGCGCCCGTGAAGACTGGCACATTCGAGGCGCAAAGTTCCGCGGTGTACAGCGCGTTGCGCGATGCTTGCGCCACATCCACATTTCCCGCGACCGTGGTGATGGCGACGACCTGAACGGCTGGAGAACGCAGCGCCATGATCAGGGCGACGGCGTCGTCGGAAGCCACATCGGTGTCGATCAGGAATTTCATCCGTTGTCGCCGTTTTGCGGGGCGTCGAGATTGAATTCTTTGTGAGTGGTGAGGAGCGCGGCTTTCACGGCGCTTTCTTCGATGACGAAGGAAATATTGCTTTCGGAGGAGCCTTGGGCGATGGCAATGAGATTAACGCCGGCGCGTCCAAGAGCGTTGAAGGTTTTTCCGGCGATGCCGGGGGTGCCGCGCATGTTTTCGCCAACGACCGCAACAATGGCGATATTGGGATCGACGGTGATGTGCTCGACTTTCTGATGGGCGAGGTCGTGGGCAAATTCTTTTTTCAGGGCGTCGACGGTGCGCTGGGCATCAGCGCTGGAAACGGCGAAACAAATATCATTCTGCGAGGAGGACTGCGAAATCAAAAGCACCTGAGCGCGCACTTCGGCAGTGGTGGAAAATGTGCGGCCGACTACATCAGGCAGGCCGACGATGGCGGGGCCGCCAACGCTGATTAAGGTGACATCGCGAATGGCGGTGAGGGCTTTGACGCCGCCGCCAATGCTGCGTCCTTCGAGAGTGATTTTGGTGCCGAGTTTTTCCGGCGCGAAACTGTTGCGAATCCAGACGGGAATTCCGGCGTGAACCACCGGCATCAGCGTTTTGGGGTGCAGAACTTTCGCGCCGAAGTAGGCGAGTTCGCCGGCTTCGCGATAGGAGATGACGGGGATGGTGCGGGCTTCGGCGACAAGGCGCGGATCGGCGGTAAGGACGCCTTCAACGTCGGTCCAGATGATGATTTCGGCTGCATCCATGGCTGCGCCGAGGATGGTGGCGGAATAATCGGAGCCGCCGCGGCCGAGAGTGGTGAGTTGGCCTTCTTTGGTGGCGCCAATGAAGCCGGTGACTACGGGGACGACACCTTTTTTCAGGAGCGGGGTCAGGCGCGCTTGGGACTTGGTGCGAGTGTGATCCATCTGCGGGTCGGCACCACCGTGGAAATGGTCGGTGACGATCAGTTCGGTGGCTTCGATGGCTTCACTGGGGAGGCCGAGTTGCGCGACGGTAGCGGAAACGAGAGGTGCGGAGAGGCGTTCGCCGAGACTGGAAATTGCGTCGAGGGTGCGCGGGGTAAGTTCGCGGAGCAGCGCGGTGCCATCGCAGAGGCGGCGTCCTTCGGCGAAGACTTGTTCCATGCACTGGCGAACGCGGGTGCGTTCGGTGTCGTCGGTGAGCAGTTGGGTGAGGGCGGTTTCGTGTTGCGCGCGCAGAGCGTCGAGGATCGCGGTGGCGTCTTTGGCGTTGCCCGACTGGGCGTGCCTGGCGGCTTCGATGAGCTTGTTGGTGACACCGCTCATGGCGGAGACGACCGCGATGCAGGGCGTGATTTTGTAGCCCTTGACGATAATTTCGGCGGCGCGCACGATGCAGGGGGCATCGCCAACGGAGGTGCCGCCGAATTTCATGACTTGGATTCTAGAGTTCATCGTGAGTGGTTCGCTCCGTGAGTGGGTGTCGAGTCGTGACAAGTATTGTACGTTGGAGCGGCGAGGTGGCGGGTGAGGAGTGGGGCGTTGAGAGCGCAGAGAGTACATGGTGGTGATTGGTGACTTGTGACTGTGTGGAGGCAGAGGCCTTGATGCATGGTGCGTGGCTCGGCGGCATTGATCGAGATATGGAGCGACGTTGCCACGATCCCTCCGCTGCGGCTCGCCCTTCGCGGTTGCGTGCCCGTATTGGCACCGAAGCTTGGGGCGCCTCCAGTCTCTTTTGTCCCGCGTGCAACTCCCCGGCGTTAGACCGTAGCCGCCACAACACCGCAGCAATCGACTTCTCCAGCCCCTTGTGCAACTCCACCTACCAAACTCCATCCCCAAAACCGCCATGTCCGCGACAAAATCCGCCAACAACTCCAAGTCCTGCGCGACCTGGACCTCCTCCACTTCCTCGGCAATGGCCTACGGCGCTTGCACGTTCGAGGATGGGGACCCCGCGCTTACGCGCGGGGCTAACTTATGTCGCGCCTCCGGCGCTTGGTGGCGAGATGTAGCGAAATCGGCGGAGGCGGTAGGAACGTTGGGAGGCGCTTTTATAGGTTTCGAGGTCAATTGAAGTGGGCAGGGCGAGGTTCATGCGGGAATTAGATCATGGGAATCCGCGTAAAGACAAAGACAGAAAGCGAAGAGGGATTCCTCACTTCGTTCGGAATGACGGGATGCGGTAAGTCAGCAAAGTTCGTGTCTGAATCGGGGATAAAGAGACCTAAAGGCTGGCCCCTACACTAAGAGAAGGGTGGAAGGGTCAGGCGAGGAAGACTTGGGTTTCGGTTTTGATGATGAACAGGGCGTCGGAGTCGTGATGGCCTTGGGAGTGGAATTTCTGGAGGGCTTCGTCTAGCGTGGATGCCAGGACGGAAAATAGGACGGCGCAGTTGTGACGGCCGATGAAGTGGAAGCGGCACTCCTGTTGGACTAATTTTGGTTCTAGCGGCATTGAGCCGGGTTGAGTGTGTGTTTGTGTAGCGTCTGCGCGATCCGATCGATCCACGGAATAGCCAGTGAGATCAAGAGAAAACTGAATCGTGGTGAGAAAAAGTGCGACGCGGACTATTTCTGAGGTGAGGCGTTGAACGGTAAGGGACAAGAATTCATAAGAGAGTTCTAATCCGACTGCTGTGCGGCGTGTGCGCAGTGCCGCAAGCGCGGTGGTACCGCTGCCGGAGAATGGATCGAGAACCAAGTCGCCGGGGTTGGTGAAGGCGAGCAGAATACGCTCGAGTAGCGCGACGGGTTTTTGCGTGGGATGTTTGCCGAATTTCTTTTCCCACTTTTCGAGCGGCTTGATTTCCCAGACGGATTTCATCTGCTTGCCGCCGTTGGCGGGTTGGGCCTGACCCAGGAAGTGTCGTTGAGGAGTTTGAAGCCGAGTTGCTGCATGGCGACGCCGAGGGAATGGATGACGTGGGCGGTGCCGCTGACCAGATGGAGCCGTTGGGCTTGAGAACGCGCTGGCAGGCACCGAGCCAGGAGCGATTGAATTCGTGATTGATTTCGGGGCCCTTGAATTTGTCCCAGGCGCCTTTATTGACGCTGACCATGCGTCCGGCATGGCAAGTGATGCCGCCGTTGGAGAGGAAATAGGGAGGGTCGGCGAAGATGAGGTCGACGGAGGATTCGGGAATGGCGGCGAGGATTTCGAGGCAATCGCCTTGGTAGAGGCGGATGTGGTGTTTGGTGTCGTTGTAGACGACGTGATCCTTCAATTCTTTCAGGACAAGCGGGAGTTGTGGGGCGGGATTGGTCATGGGCGAGGTGTTGATCAAATGGGCTCGACGAGCAGGGCAACGTAGCAGAAATGAAAGTCGTCTCCGGCCCACCGCTGCTTATGCAGTCGGCTCTCGACGCTGTCCGTAAATGGAAGTACGAACCGACCTACTTGAACGAGGATGGCGTCGATAATTACCACGCCCTGCATATGAATCTGACGGGCTAGCGGGGGATATTCCGGGTTCACGCGGCTAATTACTTTGGGTTCGCGGACGCGGCCGCCAACACGGACTGGAGCCTTGGGCCTGTTCTCTTTTGACAAGGGAGGAGGCGGCACTTTGGTGCTGACGCCACCGATTACGCCGCCAATCACGCCACCCATGGAGCCACCAGCGCCGCCGCCGGGGACTCCGCCAGAAACGCCGGCGAGATCGTCGTCGTGGAGCGGAGCTTCCTTAATGTCGGCGATGTTCTTGGGGACAACGGTTGGGGCAATGAGCCTTCCGGCATTTTCAAAGACGCATCGCGTGGGAACTGCTTTGATGACCGGAGCGGCCGCAGCGGGAGGTGGAGGAGGAGGCGGCGGAGACCAAGAAAGTGGATTCGAGGGCCTTGAGGTTGAGAGTGTCGGTGAAATACAGGCCGGCCAGGATGGGTATGCCGATGAGAACGCAGTGGACGGTGATGGCGACGAGAATGTCGACAAATTTCGAGCCGCTTTGCATGCGGTTGAGCTCGAGCATCGAGGAATGGAAGGAGCCTTCCTCGGCGGCTCTGGCGCGGACTGGTCCAACGTGGAGTGGTAGCGGTTGGGGCCCGTTTCGTGGCTCTAATGGGAGATGAGTCTCGACTTTTGGGGACTGAACTTCGGGCAAAGGAGAAGCTTCGAGGTGCGTGGACGGGGCCATATAGCTGTCCTCCACTCTGATGTGAAGGCACGAAGGATGCCAGTTTTAAGGCGGGTGAAGCGGCAGTAAGATTTGTATTTTCAATTAGTTGGATTCAAGGAATCGATGGAAATGCGTTCCAGAATGGGCTACTTGGCCCATTTGGCGAAGGCGGCTGCGTCAAGTCACGCACTTTGAGGTGGAGGGTTGTTGGGCGTTGAGGCTGGCCTTATGCGCCGCGACCGTGCAGGCCGATGGTCAGCAAGAAGTAGCCGACCACGCCGGAGGCCAAGGCGAGTGCTGCGACTATGCGCAGGCGATTCGGCTCTGGGCGATCTTCGAGGTAATCGCCGATTGAGGAGCTGAGGAAAAAAACTTCGAGGCCAGCGCCCAGGCTTGCAGCGACTTCGACCAGGCCGTATTGGCGGAAGAGTGCGAGCAGAAAAGTTGCGGCACAGGCGAGCGCGGCGGCGATCATCGTCGCTATGGTTCCTACGTGAGACTTCATAGCATGCCCATTCTCATGGCTTTCTTCATATCACGTATGTCGTGCGGAAGGCTATTCGGTGAAGCGGTAGTTTATTGCGGAAGTTGGCGAGGATGGCGTTGCGTTTGCTGACTTGCCCGGAGGCGGGCAGGTTACTTGCCGGTTGTTAAGCCGGGCATATCGAAGATGGGGCGGACTTCTTTGCGTTTGGCCCAGTCGTGATAGGTGTGGCATTCGAAGCAGCGCGACTCGGCGTGGTCTGGACCTGGGGCGTGGCAAGTTTTGCAATTGGTGATTCCTGGGACTAAAACGTCGGCGGTCTCGGTGCTGGTTAGGGCTCTTTCGTGACAGCCAGTGCAGGAAAATCCGCGGTGGGCGTCGTGATCGAAGCGTGCGTGCGGCAACCAGCGTTGCGTTATGCGTGTGGGGGCGA
>Ga0209275_10000728_pt1 | contig 13162 bp, 13 predicted proteins | sample HubBroMetageREF2_FD_188344 | JGI IMG/M metagenome (GOLD analysis project Ga0209275, IMG submission 188344) | Reference soil microbial communities from the Hubbard Brook experimental Forest, New Hampshire, USA - Hubbard Brook CCASE Soil... | ecosystem: Environmental > Terrestrial > Soil >... | reverse complement strand
ATGTTCGGCGTGGTGCCCAAGGTGCTTTGGGAGAAGCGCTCCACGCCCGACGATAAGAATCGGATTCGCCTGCGTGCGAACTCGCTGCTGGTGCGTGCCGCGGGGAAGACCATGGTCATCGAAACCGGAAATGGCACCAAGTGGGATGCGAAGCAACGCGCCATTTACGCTATTCAAGATAGCGACCCGCTTATCGATTCGCTGGCCCGCGAAGGCGTAAAGCCAAGCGACGTGAACGTGGTCATCAACACCCACCTGCATTTCGATCACGCCGGCGGTAACACCCGCATCGAAAACGGCCGCCCCCTGCCCACGTTTCGCAACGCACGCTACATTCTTCAGCGCGGCGAGCTGCAACACGCGGCAAATCCCACCGAGCGCGACAAGGCCAGCTATTTCGAAGAGAATTTCCAGCCAATCGCCGATGCCAAGCAGTGGGATCTCGTCGACGGCGATCGCGAACTCTTCCCCGGCATTTCCGTCTCAAAAATTCCCGGGCACAATGCCGACATTCAAGCGGTGAAGGTTTCCGGCGGCGGTAAGACCCTGGTCTTTGTTGCGGATTTGCTCCCGACGCGTCACCATTGTTCGTTGCCCTGGATCATGGCTTACGATCTGTACCCGCTGCAAACGCTGGAAACCAAGCGGGCGTGGGTTCCACGCATCGTGAATGAAGGATGGATTGTCGTGTTCGGGCACGATCCAGATGTTGCCGCCGCCACGCTCCACGAACGCGATGGCAAGGTAGAAGTCGAGCCAGTCGATCTGAACCGGTAACCGTAATTCCCAGGAGAGAAGCAGATGGCCAAGTCGCAAAAAGCCAAAGGGAAACGTGCGCAAGCCAAGGGAGCCGTCGCTGACATCGGCATCATCGGTGGCAGCGGCCTCTACGCGATGAGTGGGCTGACGGATTGGCGCGAGATGCGTGTCAAAACGCCGTTTGGCGATCCCTCAGATGTCTTCGTAGTGGGAACCCTCGAAGGGAAGCGCGTGGCGTTTCTGGCACGCCATGGACGCGGGCACCGGCTCTTGCCCAGCGAATTGAATTTTCGCGCCAATATTTACGCCATGAAGCTGCTTGGCGTGCAGCGCATCATTTCAGTCAGCGCCGTTGGCTCCCTGCACGAAAATTTACGCCCCGGCGAATTTCTAGTGCCGGATCAATTTTTCGACCGCACCAAGGGCCGCATCTCAACATTTTTTGGCAATGGCTTGGTAGCCCACGTCGGGTTTGATAAGCCAACCTGCGGCCAGTTGTCGACCGTGTTGGCCGACGCGTGCGTGTCCACCGCCGTGCCAATTCATCGCAAAGGCACCTACATCTGTATGGAAGGCCCGCAATTCTCCACGCTGGCCGAGGCGCATTTCCATCGCGCCATGAAATTCGACGTGATTGGCATGACCAACGTCAACGAAGCCAAGCTCGCCCGCGAAGCGGAGATTTGCTACGCCACGATTGCCATGATTACCGATTACGATTGCTGGCATCCCGAGCATGAATCTGTCACGGCCTCGACGATCATTGCCACGCTAAATCAAAACGCCGTCAACGCCCAGAATGTTCTACGGGAAGCAGTGAAAACCATGCCCACCGAACGCAAGTGCAAATGCGGTTCGGCGTTGCAGCATGCGCTCATCACCAATTTCAAGATTGTCCCGGCTAAGACCAAAAAGAATCTTGCTGCCATCATTGGCAAATACCTATAAGAGGAGAGACTGTGTCGCTACTCGTCGTCGGTTCGGTTGCGTATGATGCGTTGGAGAGTCCTTATGGAAAGGTAGAGCGTACGTTGGGCGGAGCCGCCACGTACTTTGCGGTGGCTGCGAGCTTCTTCACGCACGTGAATCTGGTGGCCGTGGTCGGCGACGATTTTCAAGCCAAAGATGAAGCCATTCTTCGTAAACGCAACATTGATATCGAAGGCATGGAACGCACCGCGGGCAAATGTTTCTTCTGGTCGGGTCGCTACACGGAAAATCTCAACGACCGCGTTACTCTCGCCACCGACCTGAATGTTTTCGCCGATTTCAAACCGCGCCTGCCGGAAAAATATCGCAAAGCCAGTTACGTCTTTCTCGCCAACATTGCCCCAGACTTGCAACGCGACGTGCTGCAACAGGTCAAGGGCCGGCCCAAGCTTGCCGCGATGGACACCATGAATTACTGGATCGAGCGCACCAACGCGGAACTGCGCGAAACGCTGAAACACGTCGACATCCTGATGATCAACGATTCGGAAACCCGCCAACTGTCCAGCGAACACAATTTGCTGCGCGCCGCCAAGCACATCTTCAAGATGGGCCCCTCCACGCTGGTGGTAAAACGCGGCGAATATGGCGCGATGATGGTCGATAAACACGGCGTCTTCTGTGTTCCCGCATTTCCGCTGGAAGAGCCGCACGATCCCACTGGCGCAGGCGATAGCTTCGCGGGCGGCTTCATGGGCTACTTGGCCAGTGCTGGAAGCAAATCGGATGTCGCGCTGCGACGGGCGATGGTGTATGGCTCGGTGCTTGGCAGCTTCACCGTGGAGCGCTTCGGCCTGGAACGCCTGCTGAATCTCAAAGCAAAAGAGATACACGCCAGGGCACGTCATTTTGCAAAACTGACCCAATTCACTCTGTAACTCGCTAGAATTTTGTGGGAGCGAGCAAGGCGCTTCCACCGCATGCTCACATATCAAGAAATCCTGATCCGGCTGTTGTTCGCCGCCGCCATGGGCGCCGCTATCGGCGTGGAACGCGATCTGCATCGCCGTCCAGCCGGCATTCGCACCAGCCTGTTTGTGTGTTTGGCGACCGCCTTGTTCACGATTATGTCGGGGGAGTTGGGCCATTTGTGGTCCGACAGCGGTTCCACGCGCATCGCCTCCAACATTGTGCAGGGCATCGGTTTCCTGGGCGCTGGCGCCATCCTGAAAGAAAATTTCGGCTTAGTCGGCATGACCACCGCGGCAACGATTTTTGTGGAAGCGGCCATCGGCATGTCGGCCGGCGGCGGATTTTACGCGGTGGCTGCGACCAGCACCGGCATTGTGCTGTTTGCGCTGGTCGTGCTGGCGTGGCTGGAACAAAAATTCAATTTGCGCGCGCGGGTTTTGATGTTTCGTTTCACTACCAATCACACGGAAAGTGTGGCCAGCGAAGTTCAGCAGTTGATTGCGCAACTCCGCGTTCCGGTACATCACTTCCGTGCTTCGATGTCCGGCGGGAATTCCGTGGTGGAGTTTGAAGCCGACGTAAATCATGAGCAGCAGGAAAAAATCGTCGGCCAGTTAAACCGGCAAGGCGTGATCACCGAAGTGCTTCCTACGCAAGGCCACAACGAATGATCAAGACGCAAAAAAAAGCGCGCAAACCCAAGGCTCTGCGCAAGGGTTCGAAGCTGGCCATCTTCGCGCCGGCCTCTCCCGCGGAACGCCTCGATTTGTTTGCGGGCATAGCGGAACTAAACCGGCTGGGTTTTGAAGTTGCTCCCCCGTTTGAATACGACCCGGAAGGCTATTTCGCGGCCAGCGAGGAAGAACGCATCGACGAATTTGTGGCGGCAGCGCAGGACCCCTTTGTCGAGGGAATGATCGCGTCGCGTGGCGGCTACGGCTCGAATTACCTGCTGGAGACCGATCTTCATGCGCAATTGCACTCGCCGAAAAGTATCGTAGGTTTCAGCGATCTAACTACACTGCAGATTTATTTGTGGCAGACGGAAAACTGGGTGACCTTTCACGGCCCGATGGTCTCCGCAGGTTTTAATCATGGCGCCGGCCAAGTGCAAGGTTACGACGAAGAATCCTTTCTCAACGCGGTGTTCAACACCGACTCCGGCTATTCCATCCAGCTCGAGGGCGAATCACTGAGCGCCGGCGAAGCGGAAGGCAATCTGGTTGGCGGATGCTTGACGCTGCTCCAATCCACGCTAGGCACGCCATGGGAATTGGATACCACTTCGGCGATCTTAATGTTGGAAGATCGCGGCATGCGGCCGTATCAAGTAGATCGTGCGCTGATGCACTTAAAGCAGGCCGGAAAATTTCGTGACCTGCGCGGCGTGGTCTTGGGCGAGTTCCCGGATGGCCAGCCTTCGGTCGATGGCAGCCCTACGATTCGCGACGCCTGCGATCGGATTTTCGGCCCATTGGGAATCCCGGTAATCTGGGGCGCGCCCGTGGGGCACACCAAGCGTCCCATGCTGACTCTGCCACTGGGTGTGCGTGCGCGATTGAATTCAAATGGCGAAGGCCGGCTGGACATCTTGGAGCCCGCGGTCGTGGAATAATGAAGAAGACGCCGGAGCAGCGACGATCGATGAAGCACATTCACATGATTGGCATTGGCGGCTCGGCGATGGCACCGCTCGCTGGCATGCTGGGGGAACGTGGCTACAAGGTTACCGGTTCAGACGCTGGAGTGTACCCGCCAGCTTCCAAGCTGCTGGAATCCTTGGGAATTTCGTATGCCACCGCGTTCGACGCAAAAAATCTCACGCCGGCACCTGATCTGGTCTTGGTCGGCAATGCGATTTCCCGAGGCAACGTGGAAGTGGAAGAGATGTTGGACCGCAAGTTACCCTATCGTTCGCTCCCAGAAATCATCGAAGAGGAATTTCTGCCCGGCAAACATTCCATCGTGGTGAGCGGCACGCACGGCAAGACCACCACCACCGCCATGCTCGCCTGGATTTTCCATGTAGCAGGGAAGAAGCCGGATTTTCTGGTTGGTGGCGTGGCCGAGAATTTTGGCAAAAGCTACGGCCTCGCTGGCGGCGAAGATTTTATTCTGGAAGGTGATGAATACGACAGCGCCTACTGGGACAAAGCCGCCAAGTTTTTCCACTATCACCCGGATGACCTGATCATCACCTCGGTTGAATTCGATCACGCCGATATTTATACCGACTTCGACGCCTACCAACTGGCTTTCCGGCGCCTCGTAAATCTGGTGCCGCGCCGCGGCCGCGTGGTCGTTTGGGGCGATGCTCAAGCGGGCGAGCTGCGCAAGGCAACCGAAAAGGCCTTTTGCCCTGTCATTACTTATGGATTTGATGAAAGAAATGACTGGACGGCCTCAAGTGTCGTCGTCGAAGGCGATGGCATGAATTTTCTGGCCCGTTACAAGGGCGAAGAACTTGGCGAGTTTCATCTTGCCGCCACCGGTCGGCACAACGTGTTGAACGCCATGGCAGCGCTGATCGTGGCTCAAGGCCGAGGCATTAGGGCGGAAACGATTCGCGAAGCACTCGCTACCTTTCAAAGCGTGAAGCGTCGAATGGATGTGAAAGGCGAGATCGACGGCATCCTGGTTGTCGACGACTTTGCGCATCATCCCACAGCGATTCGCGCCACCATTGACGCCGCGCGATTGCGTTGGCCCAGCCGTCGAATCTGGGCGGTGCTCGAGCCGCGTTCGAATTCCATGCGCCGTCGCGTGTTTCAAGAAGCTTTGCCGCAGGCGCTTGCTTTGGGAGATTTAGTGTTGTTGGGAAGTGTGCACCGCGCCGGTCAGTTGGCCGACGATCAGCGGCTCGAGCCCGAGAGCATTGCGGCATCTGTCCGCGCCCTTGGCAAAACCGCGCGCGTTCTTCCCAGCGCCGACGCGATCGCCGACGTCTTAATCGCCGAAGCAAAGCCCGGAGACGTGTTGCTGGTCATGTCTAACGGCAGCTTCGACGGCTTGCACGAAAAACTGATGAAGAAATTATCCGCGAAATCGCAAGCTACTGAGGCCCACGCCCGGTGAACCGATTTACGCGAAATTTCGCATTCATTTCCACCGCTATCTCGCTCCTTCTGCTGATCGCTTCGCCAAAGCCTGCGGCTGCCGAAATTCACTACGAAGTCTCCATCGCGCATCCGGAGCAGCATCTCTTCCGCATCTCCATGGAAATTCCGCAAGTCGATGGCGAACTGCGATTGCAAATGGCTGCGTGGAACGCCTTTTATGAGATTCGCGACTTCAGCAGCCACGTGCAACGTGTCGAAGCCTACGTGGATGGCCAACGCGTCGACATCGAGAAAATTGACAAGCTCACCTGGCAAGTCAAGGCTAGCGGCACCGTCAAAGTGCGCTATGAAACATTTTGGGATGATCCCGGCCCATTTGAATCGCAACTGAATTCCGATCATGCCTTCATCAATCCGGCTATGGTTCTGCTCTATGTGCCGGAACGCCGCTCAGAAATGAGCATCGTTTCCCTCACGGGCCTACCCGCAGATTGGAACGTAGCCTCGGCCGCACACACCACCGTCGATTCGGCCGCAGGCACACGCAAATTCACGTTGGAAGCGCCCACGTACGACGCACTGGCCGACGACCCCATCGAAATCTCCACGTTCGACGAATTTACAATCGGCGATCTCACGCCGCCAGTGCGCGTGGTGATTCACGGCGATAACTGGAAGCGTCGCGAAGTAGAAACCGCGCTGCGCAAAATCTGCAAATACGAAATCAAAATGATGGAAGATGCGCCGTACGATCAGTACACCTTCATCTTTCACATCGGCAAAGCCGCAGCAGGTTCCGGCGGCGGCATGGAGCACGCCAACTCCACCGCGATCTCCGTGCAGTCCGACGCCTTTCTCCCCAATGTTTCAGCTCACGAATTTTTCCACCTCTGGAACGTCAAGCGCATTCGCCCCGCCACCCTCGAACCGCTGGATTACACCCGCGAGATGTACACCCGCGCCCTGTGGTTCGCGGAAGGCGTGACCAACACCTACGGCGCCTACGCCCTGGTGCGCACCGGTTTGTGGAGCAAGCAAGACTTCTATCAGGATCTCAGCTCGCAAATCAGCGAAATTGAAGTGCGGCCCGCGGAAAGCTGGCAAAGCGCCGAGCAATCCAGTCTGGATGCCTGGCTCGAGAAATACGCGCTCTACAACCAGCCGCAACACAGCATTTCCTACTACACCAAGGGGCAGATTCTTGGCGTGCTCCTGGATATCTTGATTCGCGATCGCACCAACAATCAGAAAAGCCTCGACGACGTCTTCCGCACCATGAATGTGGAGTTCGCCAAGGAAGGCAAGTATTACCAGGACAGTCTCGATGTGCGCCTAACCGCGGAGAAAATCGTCGGTGGCTCGCTCGAGGATTTTTTCTCGAAATACATCAGCGGCACCGCGCAACTGCCCTACACGGAACTTTTGCCGCTAGCGGGGCTCGAACTGCACACTCGCGAAACGGTGCGGCCCGTCCTCGGATTTTTCGTCGACCATGCGCCGAGCAGTCCCTGGAAAGTGGGCAGCATCGACGCCGATGGTCCGGCAGCGAACAGCGGCTTGAAGACCGGCGACGAAATCTTGCGCTGGAACAATTCCGACCCGCCGCGTCGCCTCGAACGCTGGTTAGCCCAGCAGAGGCCGGGTGACGACTTGCATCTGCGCGTCCGCCGCGATGACACGGAGCAAAATATCGTGATGCGCCTCGGTGAAGTGCGCGAGAAAACTTTCCAAGTCGCCGAAATGCCCCACGCCGAAGAACGCTCCAAGCGCATTCGCGATGGCATTCTGCATGGCACCACCGACCCGGTTACCGCAAAGAATCGCTAACATCTCCTTGACGTCCGGCTCCTGATTCGAGAAAGTTTTCCTAGCCAGCCCTATGATTCGCGCCGCGTTCATCTCCCTTTTTCTGTCACTGTACATTTTAATCGTCGGCCCGCCGCTGCTGCTATACACCCTGATCACGCGACACGTTGATCCGCTCTATTGGGCAGGCGTGAATGGCGTGATGTTTTTCGTACGCTGCGTCGGAGTACGCGTTCACGTAAAGGGCCTCGAGCGCATCCCTAAAGAGACCTGCATCTTTGCGGCGAATCACACCAGTTCGGCGGATGCTCCGGCGGTCGTTTGGTCCATTCCCCGGCGCATTGCGATTTTGCTCAAAAAGTCGCTGTTCGAATATCCCATCGTCGGCCAAGCGTTTCACCTCGCGCATTTTATTCCAGTCGATCGCTTCCATCGCGATTCGGCTATCACCAGTCTCGAAAAAGCCACCGAATCCCTTCGTAACGGGCAATCTTTTCTGATTTATCCCGAGGGCACGCGCAGCCCGGATGGCCGCTTGCAGGAATTCAAGAAGGGAACTTCGGTGATGGCCATCAAGGCCGGCGTCCCCATTGTGCCGGTGGCTTGTTCCAACGCACACCGCATCATGGAAAAGCGCAAGCTCAACATCACGCCGGGAGACATCCTGGTGGAATTTCTTGACCCGATTAACTCGAAAGAATACACGTTGGAGCAACGCGACGCCTTAAACGATCGACTGCACGATGAACTCGCGGCGGGCTTGCCTCCGGATCAGCGGCCAATCGGTTTTCCTGGAGCGGCCTAATCAGCGGATTTCGCGTTATTTCTGTGCTGTTTTAATTCCTCTTCCAACTTCTGCACTCGCTTTTGCAATTCCGGCAGACGCCGAAGCGCCGCCATCATTTTTAGCCACTCGCGATTTTCCACCGCGGGATACCCGGAATACATCGAATGTGCCGGCACATCGTTGGGCACTCCGCTTTGCGCGGTGATTACCGTGCCTTCGCCAACCGTCAGATGCCCCGCCGTGCCCACGCGCCCTGCAAGAATGCAGTTGTCCTCGATCCTTGTCGAGCCCGCCAAGCCCACATGCCCGCACAGCATTCCATTCGCACCCACGTGCGACGCGTGCCCCACCAGCACCAGATCATCAATTTTTGTACCGCGCCCAATGCGCGTTTCGCCCACGGTCGCACGATCAATACAGGCATTGGCCTGCACCTCCACATCATCCTCCAGCACCGCCGGCCCCGATTGCGCCATCTTGTACCACGAGCCGTCCGCTCGCTTAGCAAATCCCAGTCCATCTCCGCCGATAATCACGCCATTTTGCAGAATCACCCGATTGCCGATGCGGCAGTGTTCCCGCACCACTGCGTGTGCATGCGCAAAAAAACGCGAGCCGATCTTCGCGCCGCGATAAATCGCCACAAAGCTATGCAGCACCGCGCGTTCCCCAATTTCCACGTCTTCATCAATGAAGCAGTACGGACCAATATGCGCGCCCATGCCAATCCGCGCCGAAGGCGCCACCACCGCGGTCACATGCGCACCGGGCTTGTAGCGCGGCGGCTGATAAAAAACTTCAATGGCTTGCGCAAACGCCAGATACGGATTCTTGCTCCGCAACGCAGGCAGAGCGGGCAACCCGGCCTCACGCTCGATGCTCACTCCATCTTCGATAAACACCGCGGACGCCTTGGTGGTCTTCAACAGCGGCACGTACCGTCGGTTGGCCAGAAACGTCACCTGGCCCGCTGCGGCATGATCAATTCCAGCCACGCCCGTAATCTCGCCGTCACCCCTGCCTTCCAGCCGGCATTCCAGTTTTTGCGCTAATTCCTGAAGTTTCATGAAGACACTTCCTCCACAATTGCGAGTCCAATCGTTGAGTCTCGCACAGCCCGAAGAGGGAAGTACAGTTACGGGCGAACGCTGGGCGCTCGTTTATTAATTGGGAAGTTATTTGACATCGGATTAACGGGAGAGGATTGCAGCGCTGGCGAAATTCCACCTTTCAACCTTTCGAAATGTTTTCCTTTAAGGAGGGAACACCCATGAAGATCAGGACTCGGGTTTTAATTGGTGTGGCGGCGATCAGTTGCGGCATCGTTGGCATAGTGCACGCTACGCCCATCGTCGGCCTGATATTCGGCACGATTCTGGCGACGGGCACGACCAACGAGGAAATCATGCAGAATGTGCGCGTCGCGTTGCCTCCCGTAGCCGGCCAGGAGGCTGAAGACCGCGATGACCACGATAATGAATGGCGAGCGAAACTTTATACCAGTGGTCCCACGGGTCTGTACGTCCAGGACGTGGAATATGCCCCGGCGGCCATACCGGATGGCACTCGCACCCGGGAATTCTGGTGAGCAGCGTGACCCAAGGGTCGATTGAGTGGTACGACGCACAATGCGTGAAGCACGTGTATAACGTCGGCGATGCGCTATCGGAGAGCACTCAGCCCCACTACGTTCGCAATGTGGGCACCGTCAATGCGCGGTTTATGGTGACGTACATCCTCGCCAAGGGGCAGCCCCGGCGCATTGACCAGCCAGCCCCGGCGTGCGCGGCGGCTCTGGGATTGGAGTAGCCCCGTACCGAGATAACTCAGGACCGGAGGCCAGACTATCTTCGTTCGGCCTTGGCCTCCCGCGGTCTTGTCCTCGGACAATTAGCCACGCGCTACTCCCTGCGTTGTTTGCAAGCCGTCGTCGTCGGAGCCATGCTAGGTAAATTTTCCGTGAAATTATTTCCCGCCTGATTGACGGGTCCGCAGTCCCGCATTAACCTTCCGCCATTATGAGCAGCAAAGAAGATCTCGACCAATTGCGGCTTGCCTACAAAGCCGCTGTTGATGCATGGGTGGAGACGATTCGCGCGGAAGAAGCGCTAGCCACCGCAGACCACTCTATGGTGGCGATGGAGCGCTGGGACGACGCCCACCAGCGGGAACATGACGCGCACTCCGCCGCCGGCGAAGCTCGCGAAGCGTATAAAGACGCGCTGCGTGCCGTGAACTATGGCATCTAGCGTATCGATACCATCCGCAAGAGCGTTTCGCGATACTCGAGGCAGACCTCCGAAACTCCCGCTATAATCTCGCCGCAGCCGATCGATAAGAATACGTGGACCGAGGTGCACCGCCCTTGTAGCCGCTGCCTCCGTCAGGATACTGTCTGAAAGAAGCTCAAGTACGTCGACTTCTAGAGAGTCAGGCGCTCACTGATGGGAATTCTATAACCTTTGCCGGAGCATTTATGAAGAGCAGTCACACTCAGCGGGTTTGGCTGGTCGCGGGTATCTTTCTGTCTCTGTTGGGGTTTGCCTGCGCAATGGTCTCGTCAGCCAGAATTGACCCGATGCCTACGCGTGTGGCGCCAGGCATGCCGGTAGAACACTCCACGGCCCTGCCCGTTGGCCTAATTCTTCCAGTTACCCTGGCGCAAACCATTTCTGTGGAGCACGCCCAAGTTGGCCAGCCGATCGAAGCTCGGATCATGCAAGATGTCCCTTTGACGCTCCACGAAAAAATCCCCGCAAAGTCGCGGGTTTCCGGCGCGATCGCGTCGGTGATGAAAGCTGCGGACGAACACGGCGTTGAACTGTCGCTGCGATTCGACAAGGTCGAAATCAACAAAGATATGATTCCCACGCCTAGCTGTCTGAGGGTCATGGCCTCCCGTGAGGCTGTCCGCCAGGCGCAAACGCCGCTTACCGGAGCCGATGGCGGAACCCCGACCGGCTGGGCCGACACCGTGCAAATTGGCGGTGACATTCGTTTTGGTGATTCAGGCAAGGTGCGCAGCCGCTTCAAACAAACCGTCGGAAAAGGCATCACCGGCGGAGTGCTGGTGCACGTAAATGCTCGGCCCGGTACCGACTGTGATGGACCAGTGAATGGCGACGATAGGCTGCAGGCTCTGTGGGTATTCTCCTCGGATGCGTGCGGCATGTATGGAATTTCCAAGGTGGAAATCGCCCACAGCGGGAAAACCGTTCCTGTGGGAGTGATTACGCTCAAGTTCGAAAAAGCGGACGCCAAATTAGACGCCGGGACCGCCATGCTGCTGCGTGTTGTCGCTCCACCGCCAGCGAAGTAGACGCGCTAAATCCACGGGACACTCGTGCCCGGCATCACCCTTGAATCGTTGCCGATGCGGGACAATACTCATCGCACCATCTGGTGCGCCGATGAAAGTCACAATGCGCGGTGGCCTTCCCGTTTTTCTTGCAGGGATGGCGCTCCTGGCCGGTTTAGCCAGCAGTGCGTTGGGTTGTACCTGCGAGAGCCTCAGCGACGCGAAGACCGTGCGGGATCTTGCCGTTTGGTATAGCGAAGGCGCGAACTCCAGCAAAATTATTTTCGAAGGCGTCGTAGAAAACCAGCGACTGCTCGCGCGTGCCGTCGCTGCGCCGCAAAATTCTGCCTCACCCAGCAGTGTCTCCTCGCAGCGTTCAATCAGCTTTCGTGTTCTCCGCGCCTACCGCGGCGACGTGTCCGGCTTGGTCACCGTCACCACCGGTCTAGGCGACGCCGACTGCAGATTCGATTTCGACACCGGAAGCCAATACCTCGTGTACGCAGATAGGGTTGACGACAACACATTGCGCACTAGCATCTGCACCGGCACATCGCTTTCTCAACATGCCGCCACAGCCCTTCGTGTGCTGCGCGGAGAAGATCTGACGCAAGACGACTTGCTCGACGCCAAAAGCTATTACGAAAAATTGGCGCCGCAGTGGACTGGAACTGTTTGTGGCCGCATTATCAAGCCTGACGGCACGCCGCTGGCAAAAGCCTGGATCGAAATGACCCAGGTTCGCGATGACACGTTTCTGCCCAACACCGCGGCCGAGTCCGCTACCGCGAATTCCGATGGCACATTTTCGATTCGCTACATCCGCCCCGGAAAATACCTGCTCACTGCGGAGCGGCTGGATTCCAAAGACTATCTACGTTGGGCGGGATACTACCCGGGAGTGATGGCCCACGCGGAAGCGAAGCTGATCGAAGTCCACGCTGGAGAAAATCTATCTGATATTCAATTTGCCGTCGGCAAAGTTCGCGTTCACACCGTGCTCTTCCGCATTGTCACATCCGATGGAAGCGCACTGCCTTTGAAACTACTCGGTGTTTCCGTCGACGCAGCAGAGCGCGATGCACTTTCCTATCACCTGGCGCAGAACCGCACCGTGAAGGGCGTTTATCCAGCTGGCTACGTTCCGCAAGGCCGCTACTTGGTGCAGACCTACATCCGTCCCGAGTCGAAAGCAGGGAAAATTCCAGCGGAGCTGGCGAAATGGCGGATGGCGAAAAAGGAAGTGAACATCTCCTCAGACTCGGAAATCATTCTGAAGCTGACCCGCGCAGACTAGCATCCCCACTTTTATCACCACTGAAGTCTTACTGCGCCGCCGCTGCCGCCGCGTGATGGTGGTGTTTCTTCGATTTCTTTTTCGATTTGGGATGGGCTTTCAGTTGATCGTTCTCCTGCTTGAGTGCCGCATTCTCTTGCGTTAGCACGTCGATGCGATTGCCGTCGTCGCCGGTTTCTTTTACCAGTTCCGCCACACGCGCTTTCAGTTGCTCGTTTTCTTGCCGCGCTTTGGTATCCTCGCAGCCGATCAGC